>WNEY01002192.1_pt1 | contig 14255 bp, 11 predicted proteins | sample 5400531 | NCBI WGS metagenome assembly WNEY01 (sample SAMN13153338, study PRJNA577476) | soil metagenome | isolation source: 200 cm saprolite under Douglas fir tree site 1 | place: USA:California | collected 2015-04-18
AACGAGACGCATTTCAATATCGGAGTTCGCTGGTACCGGCTGACTCCTGTGCTATGTCCAAGTGGCTGTGAAGTTGGGTAACGTCCTGGTGGCACCAGTAGAACAGGCACTCTTGCCTGTTCGGCTTTTGCGACGGACAGGACAGGCAAGAGTGCCTGTCCTACGCTGGCGCTGTGTAATAATAAGATGACCGCGATGGCCGACCCCGCCATTGAGACTTCCACGAGCCGCGGGATCATCCGTGCGCCGCGCGGCGCCACGCTTTCCTGCAAAGGCTGGCAGCAGGAGGCGGCGCTGCGCATGCTCATGAACAATCTCGACCCCGAAGTGGCAGAGCGCCCTGCTGACCTGGTCGTCTACGGCGGCAGCGGCAAAGCCGCACGAAACTGGGCATGCTATGACGCGATCGTCGCGTCGCTGCGCGGGCTCGATAATGACGAAACGCTTCTGGTGCAGTCTGGAAAACCTGTCGGAATCTTCCGCACGCACGAACATGCGCCGCGCGTGCTGATCGCCAACGCGAATCTAGTCGGCCACTGGAACAACTGGGAAAAATTCGGAGAACTCGACCGCGCCGGTCTGACGATGTACGGCCAGATGACTGCCGGAAGCTGGATCTACATCGGAACGCAGGGAATCCTGCAAGGCACCTACGAAACATTCGCTGCTGCGGCGCGAAAACATTTCAGCGGTGATCTGGCGGGAAAGCTGGTGGTCTCGGGGGGGATGGGCGGCATGGGCGGCGCGCAACCTCTCGCCGCGACGCTCAATGGCGGCGCGTTTCTCGGGATCGACGTGGACCCGGAACGCATCAAGCGCCGCGTGAAGTCCGGCTATTGCGATGTGATGGTCAACGACCTCGACGAATCGCTGCGCATCCTGAAAAACGCGGTGCGGAAGCGCGAGCCGGCCTCCGTGGGACTGGTCGGAAACTGCGCGGACCTGATCCCCGCGCTCGCCAAGCGCGGCGTCGTGCCCGATCTGCTCACCGACCAGACCTCCGCGCACGATCCGCTGGGCGGCTACGTGCCGCAGGGTCTCGACGTGGCCGCAGCGGCCGAACTGCGCGAGCGCAATCCTGGCGAATACCGCCGCCGCGCGCTCGATTCGATTGCTGTGCACGTACGCGGCATGCTGGCCCTGCAGAAACTCGGCGCGGTGACATTCGATTACGGCAACAACATCCGCACGTTCGCCTTCGAGCATGGAGTGAAGGACGCGTACGACTTCCCCGGCTTCGTGCCCGCGTACATCCGGCCGCTCTTCTGCGAAGGACGCGGGCCATTCCGCTGGGTGGCGCTCTCGGGAGAGCCTTCCGACATTTACCGCACTGATCAGCTTGTGCTCGAAATGTTTCCGCAGAATGAAATGCTGACGCGCTGGATTCGACTGGCGCAGAAGCGCGTGCGCTTCCAGGGGCTGCCCGCGCGAATCTGTTGGCTCGGCTACGGCGAACGCGCAAAATTCGGGATTGCGCTCAACGATCTCGTCGCGCGTGGTGAACTAAAAGCGCCCATCGTGATTGGCCGCGACCATCTCGATTGCGGCTCAGTCGCATCGCCTTTTCGCGAAACCGAAGCGATGCGCGACGCCTCGGACGCAGTCGCCGACTGGCCTTTCCTGAACGCCATGCTCAACACCGCCAGCGGCGCCTCCTGGGTTTCGATCCACAATGGAGGCGGCGTCGGCATCGGCTATTCGCAGCATGCGGGACAAGTGATCGTCGCCGACGGCACGCCGGAGATGGCCGCACGCATCGAACGCGTGCTCACCAACGATCCCGGCATCGGCGTCGCGCGGCACGCGGACGCGGGCTATCCCGAAGCCATCGACTTCGCTCACAAATCCGGCGTAAAAATTCCAATGTAGTATTTGACGGACGGTCGCCAATCAGAAAGCAGAATTGCGTGTCACTTTGCTTTCTGCCGGAGTTTTAGTAGGACAGGCACTCTTGCCTGTCCGCCATTGGTTTAGCGAAATCCTACCCGACTCACGAGAGTGTCTGCCGGGCCAAGAAAAGTGACTCGTTATGCGATATATTAAGAGTATGGTAAAAGCGCCCAGCTGGGCGATAATGGCACCGCTGTGGCTCGACCCCTTCTGATCACGGGTTGCAAGGAACTTCTTACGCTTCGCGGCGGCGTCCCGCGGCGCGGTGCGGCGATGCGAGATCCCGGCCTGGTGCGCGACGGCGCCGTGCTCGTGCGCGACGGCAACATCCTCGCCGCAGGTACACGAGTCCGCGTGGCGCGCCTTTCCATGGCGCGCGGAGCGAAAAAACTGGATTTGGGCGGGCGCGTGGTCCTGCCGGGCCTGGTCGACTCCCATACCCATCTCATTTCCCCCGCCAGCCGCGCCGCCGACTACGAGCAACGCATTGCGGGCGCGACCTATGAAGAAATCGCGCGCAAGGGCGGCGGAATCCTCTCGACCGTGCGCACTCTGCGTCGAACGAAACCCGCCGCCCTGGAAATTCGAGCGCTGGCGGCATTGCGGCAATTCGCCGCGCACGGCACGACTACGCTCGAAGCCAAGAGCGGCTACGGCCTCGACTCAAAGAGTGAATTGGCAACTCTCCGCTCGCTGGGCGAACTCCACCAAGTGCAGCGGCTCGACATTCATTCCACTTTCATGGGCGCGCACGTCGTGCCCTCGGAGTTTCGCGGCAAAGCCGATGCCTACGTCGACTTCCTCGTTGAAAAGCTGATTCCATGCGTGGCACTGTCGGGGCTTGCCGAGTTCTGTGATGTTTTCTGCGATCGTGGCGCATTTACCGTGGCGCAAGCCCGGCGTGTTTTGACGGCTGGACGCGCGTTTGGTCTGGTGCCCCGCCTGCACGCGGAGCAGCTTGCTAGGACTGGCGCCACGCGCCTGGCGATAGAGCTCGAGGCCGCCAGCGCGGACCATCTCGAGAAAATCAATTCCGCGGAGATTCGCGCGTTGGCTTCGTCGAACGTCGTGGCGACGTTGCTTCCGGGATGCTGCTTTCACTTGGGCGCGCCGCACTATGCCCCCGCGCGAAAGCTTCTCGACGCTGGCGCAATTGTGGCCCTGGCCACGGACTACAACCCCGGGACCAGCCCCACGCTCAGCCTGCCCATGGTGATGTCTCTTGCGTGCTCGCAAATGCGCATGACGCCCGCCGAGGCCATCGCGGCGGCAACAATCAATCCAGCCTATTCGCTGCGGCGTCACATGCGCATCGGTTCCATTGAGGTTGGCAAATACGCTGATCTTGCTATCTTCGATGTGGAGGACTACCGTGAAATACCGTACTATTTTGGGGTTAACCACTGTGTGATGACAATCAAGCGCGGCGAAGTCGTGTATTTGCGTGAAGGAACCTGACCGGCGCAATCCCCCAGGCCCCCATGAAACACCTGATCGAATGCGTGCCAAATTTCTCCGAAGGACGCGACGCCTCTAAAGTAGACGCGTTGATTGACGCGATGCGCGGCGTACCGGGCGTTCTGGTGCTCGATCGCGAGAGCGACGCGGATCACAACCGCTCGGTGGTCACGCTTGCGGGCGAGCCCGAAGCCGTGGCCGAAGCGGTGCTTCGCGGCGTGGGTAAAGCGGCCGAATTGATCGACTTGACGCGGCACACGGGCGCCCATCCGCGAATCGGCGCAACCGACGTGGTGCCGTTCATTCCCATCGAGGGCTGCACGATCGACGACTGCGTGGCGCTGGCCCGGCGCGTGGGCCGCGAAATCTGGGAGAGGTATCGAATCCCGGTGTATTTTTACGAAGCGGCGGCGACTCGGCCCGAACGCGTCAATCTTGAAAATGTACGCAAGGGGCAGTTCGAGGGCTTGCGTGAAGACGCGCTGCGCGATCCGGACCGCGCGCCGGATATCGGCGAGCCCCGGCTGCACGCGACCGCTGGCGCGATTGCGGTCGGCGCGCGAAAATTCCTGATCGCCTATAACATCAATCTGGACACGCACGACGTCTCCATCGCGAAAAAAATCGCGAAGGCGATCCGCTTTTCAAGCGGCGGGCTGCGTTATGTGAAAGCCATGGGCGTGGACTTGAAGGCACGGGGCCTTGCGCAAGTCTCCATCAATCTGACAGACTTCGAACAGACACCGCTGCACCGCGCCTTCGAAATGGTCAAGCGCGAAGCCGAGCACTACGGCTGTGCGATTGCCGGAAGTGAGATCGTCGGCCTGATTCCGCGAAAGGCCCTCGAGCTGACGGCTGAGTTCTATCTGCAACTGGAGAATTTTTCTCCGGCGCTGGTGCTGGAAAACCGCCTGTCCTCCGCGCTGGAGGGCATGCCGGTCCAAACGGCCGGTCAGGGAAGGCTGGCCGCACTGGCGCAGCCATTTCTTGACGCCGTGTCCGCGCCTACAGCGACTCCGGGCGGAGGGTCCGTGGCCGCACTCGCGGGAGCGTTGGCCGCGAGCCTCGGGGAAATGGTGGCCGGGCTCTCGCGCAAAAAGAAATCGCAATCGGCCTTCGCCGAAGACTTGAACGCGTCGATTGAGGCCATGCGTCAAGCGGCCAGCAAGCTCGCCGGGGCAATTGACCGCGACGCCCAATCGTTTGAAGCGGTCATGGCGGCGCTCAAGCTGCCGAAGGAAAGCGCCGAGGATGGGACAAGGCGCGAAGCTGCGATTGACACCGCGACCCGGGATGCTGCTGAGGTGCCGATGGAAACAGCTCTCAGCGCCGTCGAAGTTTTCGAAAAGTTGATGCAACTCGAAGCCCTGGCCGCGCCGTCTATGCTGTCTGACTTGCATGTGGGCCGCTTGATGGCTGCGGCAGCCGCGCGCGGTGCGCTCGAAAATGTGGCGATCAACCTTGCTTCGATCCACGATTCGTCTTACGTTTCAGAAATGAAGTCCCGCGCGGCAGGAGTCGAAGCGCGGTTGGCGGCGAACCCGGTATCAGCGGGCCGGTGATTCCCTTCCGGATTTGAACCGTACGGCCGAAAGCAGGAGGAGACACGTGAACGCAAGAAAAATTCTTTCGCTGGTAATTCTCGTCGCGCTGGCATGCGCATGGCCCGGGACATCCCGTGCCGGCAGTGTTGGCTCCGATATCCTCGGCCTGTTTCCCAAGGACGCGGGCGAGGTGGCGTACGCCGATCTGAAGCAGGCCCGCCAGTTCCCCTGGTTTTCGCAGCTCAAACAGCAAATGCTGCCTGCGAAGTTCCGCGAGTTCGAACAATTCCTTACCTCGGCCGGAGTCGACCCAAACACGCAAGTGACCGAATTGGTTTGGGCGATGGTGCCGGGCCAGGCGACCACGGACACCTCTGGCGGCTCGATCCCTACGACCGAGCAAATTGTCGGGATCGCGCTCGGGCAGTTTCAGCCATCTTCCGCCGAGGCCTATTTCGCGGCGAAGAAGCTCCCCATCGTCAAGATCCGGACCTTTTCGCTGTTCGCGTTTGGTGGAGGCAGCGGGCCTAACGACCTGTTTTTCTTTTTTATCGATTCGAACACGGCAGCCTTTGGCCAGAGGCAGGAGCTTGAGAAACTAGTCGGCCTGCGATATGGCGAAGGGGAAGGTCTATATTCGAACGCCGATATGTCTTCCCTGGTGAACGAGGCCAACGGGAGCGGGACGGTCTGGGCCGTGCTCAATCCGGCCTACACGCGTCTTGCAATGCAGCAACTCGTGCCCGAGGCCGCGCAATTTCCCGCGGCCGCGCAACTCACCTCCAAACTCAAGGCCATGACGATCAGCATGAAGGGAGGCGGCGGAGTTGACGCCAAGTTTGAAGCGGTTTGCGGCTCATCGGATGACGCCAACACCTTCGCTGCGTTGTTGACGGCGGGATTGATGTACAGGAAGTATCAGGTCGGAAACACGAACCCGGAGCTGGGGCAGTTGCTGGATAGCGCGCAAATCACCCCTGCCGGAGACAGGCTCGATCTGAAGCTTTCCCTCACCGACGATCAGATGTTGTCACTTATTCGGAAAAATACATTTGCGGTGGCGATGTAGCGCACTGCCCCAACGCACCAGAACTCTTAGCAGATCGCTGACATCCTCTTAAGTCTTGTGGGTCGTGCCTTCAGGCACGACATAAAATTTAGGCTTCCTTCAGGGGTTTTAACTCCTGAAGGCCCGAAGCCGCATTTTTCGCAAATTGCCACTGTTTGGTTGGATGGCTCAGCGTTTGGGATGTAGATATTTCACAAGCGTCGTACGCGCGATGCCCTCTTCCGAGTTAAACATCACCCGATCCACGCGCGAAAGCAACTCCATGCCGTTCAGTCCGCTTGCTCCGCTGGCGATTGCTTCGGGAAGAGTGAACGTCTCCAAGCCGACCGCCGGCACCAACTGCCCGCGATGGTGGATGGAAATCTCCATGCGATCTGGAAACGTTTCGAGCGTTACGTCGAGCCCCCCGTCGGCATCCGTGAATTGCGTGAGAGCTTCCCTGCAAACATCTTCGGAGGCCATGGCAAAGGCGTCGCAACCCTCCTCTTCCAGACCCGCGCGCGAAGCCTGAAAATGCACGGCGCTCCGAACGGCATTGATCAGGCGTGGATCACGGTCAAGATGGAACTGGACGCGCGTGGGCTCATCCGTCATCAGAGTCCGCCACACGCATGTCGCATGCTTCCCGGCAATCCGGGCAGTAGTATTTTCCGTCGGCGCAGAACCGGATGCCTTCGAGTCCCTGGCAATAGCAACAGTAGCGGTCGCATGCGCACTGTTTCTCCGGCTTGTCGCACTGCGCGCACAGCACTGTGGTTTTCATATCTTTTTCTCGCTAGCGCGACCCGAACGCTTGCGGGCTCTACCTTTACGTTGAACGCTCCGGCTCGGCCGGGGCGTGGAGCCCGCAAGGAACTGCAAAGCAACGGGGTCGCGGAGAACCCTGGGATGACTATAGGCCAGCCTCGCGCGCCAGAACAAGCCGCAAGTGTCGTGCTGCGCAACACCTCCGGCTCGACGATCAGCCCGGCAAACAGCGCGGGCGGTTGCCTTTACATGACCCACACGCAAAAGTGTTCGCACAGAATCTTCGACGACACTACTTATTGGGCTTCGCGGGCTTGGCATGTTGCTTTGATGGGTTCGGGGAGCTGTATGCCCCGCTCTTGTTAATGAATTCTTCGTTGTAGTCGGCGTTGTCCGCGCAGATGAATTCCTTAATGTTCCAAGTGGGACGCAACTTGAAGTTTCGATTTCCCGACCAAGTCTTCGTATAGCTCTTGGGGTCGTCAATCGTAATGTTGATCTCCAAGGCATCGGAGCTGGGACGCCGAATCCGCTCGATTACGTGCAGCTGGTCAGAATGCGGAAGGCCTCCGCGATCGATCCAGGTCTTGTCATTAAGACCGATGGTGTCGACGACGAGTGTATCTCCCTCGTACCAACCAATCGAGTCGCCCATCCATGTGAGATCCGGATCCTTCGGATGCTGGCGGCCATCGGTGAAGATTTGGCGCATATGGTGATCGAACTCGAACAATTCAACCACCCGGCCAGGGGTTTGAACGATCTCAAATAAAAAGGGCTGAATATAGATCCGTGGCACGCCGGGAGGAAGACACCCGACATCTTTACCCGTGGTCGGATTCACGTAGTCTGTCGAATGATCGACTGCCCGGGGCCCGTAGGAAGGTTTCGCGGCCAGGTATCTTTCCCTTCCCCAAGGCGTCATAGCGGGAACATTCGGGACAAAGGAATATTCCGCCCACTGAATCCCAGGCATGTTGGCTTCCCAAACTCCAGACAGGTCAACTGTGGGGGCTTGAGTCAGGGCCTTTGCCGCTCCCGATTGCTCTGCCGACTGGGCGTGTAGAACGGAGGAGAAGACGAGCACCGCCGCCAGGCCTCGAATCGAACACTTCAAGCGAACGCGCATTCTAAAGCTCCCCCTGTGGTTCGGATCCCAGTCTTTGTCTTTGACTGAACGCGTGCGCTTTCATTGCGGAGGCGTCAACCGGCCTATTAGAAGTAATACCCCAGCAAAACCTTATTTTGGGAATCTGCGACCGAACATTCTTTGCATTGCAGCTCCAAGCCGTACGCGCCATTTTTGGCGCGGTGACCCGTAACAATGACCTGGTCTCCTGGCTTGAGCGAATTCTTGTCGTAACCGCCTCGACTCAGATGGTTATTACTGCTCGATTCGGCTATCCAATGCTCGACATTGCCCTTGTCACCCATCACTTCGATAAAAATTAGTGCGTGAGGATTTATGAACTCGAATTTCGTTACAGTCCCCTTCACGATTGTCAAGTTCTCCATGTCAAACGCCCCCTTCCCGTGATGTGCTGACAGAGGGCCCGAGACCAACAGAAGGCCAAAGCCCACGCTCAGAAGAGGGAGCACCTTATTTTTCAAGTGACACCTCGCGAATCGACTCGGATCATCGCACCGCCATTTGCAAATTGTCAATGCGTCTTGGCCAGAGCAGACTTTCCCCCGAGCGCGCGCAGGCCATCGCAGAGCCCGTGATCAAACAGTGCTGCGATGGAGGCTACTGCGCCGGGCAGAAAAGCTTCCGTTTTAGGGTCGGTGAAAACCACTCGGACAGAACAGCCCTGCCAATCCGACTATGGGGAGTTGTGGAGGTGTATACTGCCGCTCGTGAATCCAGAATGGGAATCTCAATTCAGCTCCAGGAGAAGAATTGACGATGCCACACTCCAATCCATGTCGATCAGCTAATTTGCTCATGCTTTCGCTATTCGGAGCCTTGTGGCCAGTCACGGCGGCGATGGCAGGCGAGCCACAGGAGACGGCTCCGCTTGGCCACAATCAAACGCAACCTGCGCCTCTCGTGCAAGAAAACAAGACCGTCCGGGTGTCGGAACATGTCTACGTGATTCCGGACGGGCGCGTGAACCTTGTTCCCAACATTGGCATTATCGTCGGAACCCGGGCGGCGTTGATTGTGGATGCTGGAATGGGGCCGAAAAACGGACAGGTTGTCGTGCGCGAACTCGCCAAGGTCAGCAAGAATACTCAACTCTATCTCACGACGACCCATTTCCACCCGGAGCACGTCACGGGCGCTCAGGCATTTCCCGCAAGCACCATCGTGATCCGCACCAAACTTCAACAGGAAGAAGTGGATCGAAAACAGCCTGAGTATATTCATAATTTCAGCCAAAGGACTCCGGAAATCAAAGCGCTGCTCCAGGACGTCAAGCCTCGTGCGCCCGACGTCGTTTTTGACCGCGAGATAAAGCTGGACTTGGGCGGCGTGACGGCTCGTGTGTTTTGGCTTGGCGCCGCGCATACGCGCGGTGATAGTTTCATTTTCGTTGAGGAAGACGGAGTCCTCTTTACGGGGGATGTGGTCGTCAATCGTTTTTTCCCTATCTTTCCAGATGCAGATGCAAACGGAAAAAGCTGGCTAGCCATTTTGAATCAGTTGGAAACCCTCCAGCCGCGCAAGATTGTGCCCGGACATGGGGAGGTAGGTGACGCCACGTTGCTCGGTAAGGAGCAAACTTATCTTAGGGAAATACAATCGCGTGTTGCTGAACTCAAGGCTCAGGGAAAGTCTTCTGAAGAAGCGGCGCAGTTGCTGTCGGTGGAATTTCGGGCGAAATATTCTGACTGGGACAATCCCGGCTGGATCGCGGATGCCGCCCGGCGATATTACTTGGAGTCAGACTAGTGTCCCGAGAAGCTATCTCATAATACGGTTCGTAGAAGTTTATTGCGCGCGAGAACTCAGCCAGGATGTCGCGCCAACGGCGCGGAGCATGTTAGCCCGGGGCAACGCCCCGGGGGAGGTTTCCGAGTAGATGTTCCGCCCTGAAGGGGCGGAGGATCCCTGCGCCCTTGCAGGGCGCATCGATCAATTCCGAAACCCAGGGCGTTGCCCTGGGCTGGAGTGCGGCGGCGCTTTCAGCGCCGAAATCTAAAGATGTGCAAATCCGAATTCACGAATCTTACGGTAGGCCATTTACGAGACGGTTCATCGTCATGTACTGGTGATGGGTCGAGATCAACATTTTGATTCTACGGTCGCTTCACTACGTTCCAAGAGCCAGTTTCTGTTAGCGAGAATTGGGAGGAAAACTATATGATGCGGAGAACATTCCTAAGCAACGCTGCCGCGACCGGACTGGCCGCTGCAATTGTGCCCAGCGCAGCCGGCGATTCAGGAAGCAAGCCCACGGCCGCCTCCGGGACAAAGCTTCGCGAGATTTCGACGAATCGAGCGCCGAAACCCGTCGGACCTTTCTCACAGGCGATCAAGGCCAATGGATTTATCTTCGTGGCCGGCCAGACCGCGCGCGACCCGCAGACGGGCCAGGTGATCGAGGGGGACATCACCCGGCAAACTGAACGTGTCATGGAAAACCTCAAAGTGATCCTCGAAGCTGCTGAGTCATCGCTCGAACGGACGGTGAAGACAACTGTCTATCTAAAAGATATGGATGATTTTGAAGCGATGGGTAAAGTCTACAGCCGTTACTTTCCATCTCATCCGCCCGCGCGCGCCACGGTCGAGGTGGCCCGGCTGCACGGAGGGCGCGTCGAAATTGAACTGATCGCTCTCGCCTAACAGGCTGCGGAAAAAGTCGAGTAGCACAGCCACTCTTGGCTGTGCACCGATGTTAGGTTTAGCAAAACCAGCACAGGCAAGAGTGCCTGTGCTACTAACAGCCGCGTGGAATTGACTTTTTCCGCAGCCTGCTAAGCTCGCTTTCTAGACTCAACGAATGCCGAACCAGAGAATCCCGCGAACATGGGCGAATGGAGCAAAGAGGTGCTTTATGCTGACGCGCCGCCAGTTTTCTAAATTGATTTTCGGATCGGGTCTGCTGGCCTCGGGCAATTTCGAGCCGGCGAGCGCGCCCGATGCTTCTCCCGCTCAGAGTGCACCTCCGGATTGCGACTTGTTGGTCAAGGGGGGCACTGTCATCGACCCCGGGCAGAATCTGCACACCGCACTCGACGTGGCGGTGAAGAACGGCAAGATTTTGGAACTGTCGCCAGATATCCCCGCTACCCGGGCGCGCAGCGTTGTTTCTGCCAAAGGGAAAATCGTAACCCCAGGGCTCATAGATTCGCACGTACACGTCTTCGAGGGCATGGGGCCCATTCCAGTGAATGCCGATCTTTACTGCCTGGATCGCGGCGTTACCACGGCAGTTGACACCGGCTCGACAGGCTACGCGGGCATTGCCGCCTTCAAAAAGTACGTCATCAGACCGTCCGCCACCCGAATCTATGCGTTGCTGGACGTCAATGGTTTCGGAGTGATGATGGGCCTGGCCGGGGAATATGGAAATCTAGATTGGGTGAATTCGCAATCGACTGTGCGGGCAGCCGAGGAGAACAAACCGGACGTCGTGGGAATTAAATGCCGGCTTTCCAAGGAAACCTCGGGGCCAAACGATCTCGAGGTCCTTAAGAGGGCGCTGGAGGCGGCTGAAGCATCTCATCTGCCCCTGATGGTGCATATCGGAGATTCGTATTCTCCTCTGCCGAAGATAATCAGCCAGATGCGAAAGGGCGATGTACTGACACACTGTCTTAACGGGCGACCGAACGGGATTCTCGACGCGAGTGGAAAACTCCTGCCCGAGGTATTGCAAGCTCGCGAGCGAGGTGTTTTTTTCGATCTCGGCCACGGCAGCAACAGTTTTGACTTTGACGTAGCGGAAAAATGCATACAACAGAATTTCCTCCCCGACACGATCAGTAGTGATCTCGCCACCACGAGCATAAACGGACCAACTTTTGACTTGATCACCACCGCCTCAAAGTTTTTGCCCCTAGGACTGAGCTTGGACCAGGTGATGGAACGGATCACAGTGAGGCCGACGCGCGTGTTCAATTTCGGGGTTGAATTGGGAAGCCTGCGGCCTGGAATGGTGGCGGACATAAGCATCATCGAGGTCCGCGAAGGATCGTTTGTGTTCGCGGACACCGATGGGAAGAAACGTACAGGGCGGCAAAAGCTCCAGAGCGCGGCGACGATTCGAGGCGGGCGGCTCTATGTGAACCGAAGTGAAGACCTGGTGAATAGTTCTGAGACGAGCCGTCCTCGAGTCGGGCTTCTTGATGCACTCACGGTTGATGTCCGGGAAATGATATAAGTGGGCTGCCGGTTCACGGAGACGATCGCAGATCATTGTCGAGCCTCCCGGACTGACAAATTCTTCCGAGATCATCGGCTTCGGGCGATGGCTCGGCACTCTGTGAAGGGGACTTGGTGAAAACTCGTGTGGCTACCGCGTAATACGATCTCAGTTGCAGCCATCGCGTCCATCCTTCTAATGGCCGGTTGCAAGATGAACCAGGAAAAACAGAAGCCGGATTTCTCGAAACTAACCGAGGACTTTGTGTATGGTTCGCTGGCGCTATCGCCAGTTTCAGCGACGCAAGCCGGCTACCATGAACACCAAGGCGTCAGACTGGATGAGAAACTCGACGACTTCAGTACTTCAGGCGTGGAGGCGTCGCGAAAGTTTTATGCCGGCTTCCATGACCAGCTTGCAGCGATTGACCCACAGGCATTGTCAGCCGAAGAACGCGCCGATTACCAGACCATCCAGAATGCGATTGACCTCTCCTTGCTGGACTTGCAACAGATTCAAAGCTACCGGCACAATCCAACCGTCTACGTGGAACTATTGGGCAATGCATTGTTCAATCCTTTCGTGCTCGAATACGCGCCCCTCGATGTCCGCTTCCGGCATATTATTCAGCGGCTTTCGCAGATCCCTGTGTTAATGGACCAGGCGAAAATGAATCTCGCCGACTCACCCGAAGTTTGGAACCGCGTGGCGCGCGAAGAGAACGACGGCAATATCGGCCTGATCGACAAGACGCTGCGCTCGAAGGCGCCGGCAAATCTCAAGGCTGATTTTGACAAGGCTGCGGGACCCGCATTGGATTCCCTGCGTTCCTTCAATACGTATCTCAAGGACGACCTGTCCAAGAAAACCAGCGATTGGCGGCTGGGCAAGGAGCGGTATGCCCGGAAGTTTGCTTATACGCTCGTCGCCGGCAAAACTCCCGAGGAGGTCTTGTCTCAAGCCGAAGCCGCTCTGAAAGACACGCAACAACAGATGGCCAAACTCGCGGCGCCGCATTCGATTCGCGAATCGCTCGATGCGATTGCCAAGCAGCACACCACGCCGGAACATTTCATGGACCAGGCTCGCCAGGGCTTGGGCGCCGCGACCGAATTTGTCCGCCAGAGACATCTGGTTACCTTTCCAGCTCGAAACAACCTGCAAGTGATTCCCACGCCTGAGTTCATGCGCGGAATATATGGTGTTGCGGGATTCAACGCAGCCCCCGCGCTCGAACCGCAGCTCGGCGCCTTCTACTGGGTGACTCCCATTCCAAGCGATTGGCCCAAGGAGCGAATTGCATCGAAACTCCGCGAGTACAACCGGTACGGGTTGATGCAGATTACGATCCACGAAGCGATGCCCGGTCATTACGTCCAGTTCGAGGTCGCTGACAACCTCGAACCGAAATCGCGGCGAGTACTACGCAACATCTACGGCAACGGGCCATACGTCGAGGGCTGGGCGACTTACACTCAGCAGATGATGTCCGAGGAAGGATTCATGGACAACAGCGTGGAGCTTCGTCTGACGTTTTATAAGCAACTGCTGCGCTCCATCGCGAATGCCATCCTCGACATCCGCCTCCAAACAATGGGTATGACCGATCAACAAGCGTTGGACCTGATGATCAATGACACTTTCCAGGAGAAGGAAGAAGCGACAGCCAAGTTGCAGCGCGCTCAGCTTTCGTCCTGTCAATTGCCGATGTATTTTGTTGGCCTGCGAGGCTGGCTGGACAGGCGTGAAGAATACAAGAAGCGCAAGGGCTCGGCCTTCGTGCTTTCAGACTTTCACGATGCGGCACTGAAGGAAAGCGCGGTGCCGTTGCCGGCGCTGGGGCAGCTTTTGCAATAATAGTTGCACTCGAACAACGAACGCAGCGTATTCACCGCAATTCTTCCACACCCAGACCTCCGATGGGAAAAAGCCTACTGCGGATTTCGCGCGAATGCGGGAAGGATGCGTTCTGCGATGTCAAATTGCTGAGTAGAATTGCGCCGCGTTGCATGGCGGTCTTGAGTAACACAGGCTTCAGCCTGTGTGATTTGAGTGGCGGCCAATCGACAATCCACAGGCTGAAGCCTGTGCTACTGGTCCGCGCCGGAACGGCCTTGGAACGGCCTGCGGTAAAACCAGCTGGGGGCTTTCAAAGAGTTCTTGTGAGAATTGCGAGCAAGTGCCGTGACTTCTACGAGCACGTGTTAATTGCGCAGTGAGCGACGCCTTGCA
>WNEY01009927.1_pt1 | contig 14253 bp, 12 predicted proteins | sample 5400531 | NCBI WGS metagenome assembly WNEY01 (sample SAMN13153338, study PRJNA577476) | soil metagenome | isolation source: 200 cm saprolite under Douglas fir tree site 1 | place: USA:California | collected 2015-04-18
CTGCCGTTCCGGCGCTGCCACTGGCGCTCTACGGCGGCGCGGTCCTCGTGTATGCGCTGGCCGGGCTCTTCGTCTACCCATCGCCGGCAGGTCCATTGGGCGGCCTCGTCGAGCGCGCGGATCTTATGCATCTCGGCCCCGTGACGGGCGCGGTTCTCGCGCAAGCGTTTCTTCTCGCCGCGGCAGTTTGGATCGCGTGGATCGTGAAGACCCGTAAGACGACGCGCGTCGTTCTTCTTTAGCGAGCCCTGCCCCTCGTTTTTCGCGTCGTGCTCGCTGATGGCTTGCTCTGCGGCAGCCCGAGTCACGCGAGCTTGACGATTCCGAAGGCTGCGACGGCGAGCCAGGAGGCAATGACCGCGTGGTAGATGACATACCCCGCCGCCTCAGCGCCGACGAAGGGTTTCCGGAGCAAGCCCAGAGGCACCTCGGTGTCCTGCTTCCGGCCCCCTGACTCGGCCTCCTTGAGCTCTTTGTCCCTTTCGCGGTGAGCGCGGGGCGAATAGACGTCCCGCACACTCAGACGCCCTCTCCGACCGCCGAACTGGCCGGCCTCGATCCCCAGCTGCTGCTCGAGCCACGCGGCGTGGTTGCGCAGCTGCTTGCAGACGTCGATCTGACGGAGCTCGTAGAAGAACAGCGCGACGGTGACGACGGCGCCGAAGATGCCGAGTGCGATCAGCAGTCCCGCCAGTGTCTTCGACAGCCCGCCCGTTGCCTGTGTGACGAGCAAACCCACGCCGGCGCCCGAGGTGATCGGAAGGAAAGCGAGGAGCTTCGCCCGAAAGTCAGTGATCCCAGCGTGGCTCTTGCAAACCTCTTCGTACTCGGACAAGAGGATCTGGCGTCTCTCTTGGGGTGTGGGCTCGCCCGCCACCGGCTCGCCGGAATCCATGCCTTACTAGTCCCGGTCAGAGCGAGCTGCGACGGCAACCGCGTCTCCCCGGAGGGCCGTTGCGGACCGCTCGACTCCTGCCGCCGCGTAGGCGTCGTCCTCGTCGAGCGTCTCGTGCTCGAGCAGCGCCTGGGCCAGCGAGTCGAGCTTGTCGCGGTTTTCCTGCAGCAGCGCGGCGACCTCCTCGTGCGCTTCCTCGACGATGCGGTGGGCTTCGTCGTCGATCAACTGCTGCGTGTGCTCTGACACTTCGGAGACGCCGGGCAGGAACGGCCCGGCACCGTCGGCCGGGATCACGGCGAGCGGTCCGACGGCGCTGCTCATGCCCCAGCGGCCGACCATCTGGCGCGCGATCTGGGTCAGCTGCTGGATGTCCGACTCGGCGCCGGTCGTCGGCTCCGCGAAGACGATTTCCTCCGCGGCACGGCCGCCGAGCGCGACCTTGATCTTCGCCAGCAGCTCCCGCCGCTGGTAATTGAAACGGTCTGCCTCCGGAGCGGAAAACGTGACCCCGAGCGACAGCCCGCGTGGGATGATCGAGATCTTGCGCACCGGGTCGGCGCCGTCCGTGAGCATGCCGACGACCGCGTGACCGGCCTCGTGGTATGCGGTCCGGCGCCGATCCTCGGGACCGATCATCACGCGCCGCTCCGCGCCGAGCACGATCCGCTCGAGCGCGTCGGTGAAGTCGGCCTCGGTGACGGCGTCGTGGTCGCGCCGCGCAGCCAACAGCGCCGCCTCGTTGACGAGGTTGGCGAGATCGGCGCCGACCATTCCCGGTGTCGTTGCGGCGATCCGGCCGAGGTCGACGTCCGGCCCGAGCGTCACGCCGCGCGTATGCACCTTGAGAATCGCCTCGCGCCCCGTCCGGTCCGGCGGCTGCACGGCGACCCGGCGGTCGAACCGGCCGGGACGCAGGAGCGCCGGGTCGAGCACGTCGGGCCGGTTCGTCGCGCCGATGACGATCACGCTGGTCGACGAATCGAAGCCGTCCATCTCGGTGAGGATCTGATTCAGCGTCTGCTCGCGTTCGTCGTTGCCGCCGCTGAAGCCGGCGACGCCGGAGGTCCGCGACCGGCCGATTGCATCCAGCTCGTCCACGAACACGATCGCCGGCGCCGCCTCCTTCGCCTGCGCGAACAAGTCGCGAACACGTGAGGCGCCCACTCCGACGATTGCCTCGACGAACTCGGACGCCGACATCGAGAAGAACGGAACGTTCGCCTCACCGGCCACCGCGCGCGCCAGCAGCGTCTTGCCCGTCCCGGGCGGACCGGCGAGCAGCACGCCGTGCGGAATGCGTCCACCGAGCCGGAGATACTTGTCGGGGCTGCGCAGGAAGTCGACGACCTCCGTCAGCTCCGCCTTTGCTTCGTCGATTCCCGCGACGTCGGCGAAGGTGACACGGTCGCCGGAGGGCTGGTAGCGGCGCGCACGCGCGCGGCCGAACGAACCGAGCACGTTCTGCACGTTGCCGGCCCGGCGCATCAGCCAGAACAGCAACCCGACGAAGAGGATCGTCGGACCGAACCCGAGCAGCAGGTTCTCCCACCAAGGCCCGCCGGTGTCGAGCGGCACCGCGTTCTCCACAACGCCCTTTTGCTGGAGAAGTTGCGACAGTGCATTGGTGTCCGCGAACGCGGGGATCTCCGTCTGGAAGCGCGTGGTCGGCTTCGAGCCGCGGTAGCGCTCCTTCTGCGTGAACGTCCCCTGGATCGCGGTGCCCTTCGACGTGATCTCGGCGACGTGACCGGCTCGAACTTGTTGCAGGAAGAACGGGCTGTACGGGACGCGCACGCGCGCCTGCGGCTGCGTCGCACGTGAGCCGATCCAGAAATTGACGGCGAGCAGCGCGAGCGCGAAGAGGATCCAACCCCGACCGAAGCCGAAGCGAGGCAGTGGAGCCTTCGGCGGCGGCGACTGGGGTGCGCTCGGCGCCCTCCGCTGATCGCCGTCCGCCGTCGCCATATCGGAAGAGTACTGCCCGAGCCACGAGGTGCCCGTAGAGTCGCAGGCGATGCGCGAGCTGCCCGCGGCGCGACCGTAAACTTTCGACCGTTGGGCTTTTTTCGTCGACATCGCGAAGAGACGCTCAACGAGCAGCTCCTGCGGGAGGCCGGGCTGGCCGAGCGTGAGCCGGTCGTCGCGGCCGAGGAGCAGAGCGCGCCTCCGAAGCCGTTCCCCGTGGGGCCGCCTGGGCCGGCGGATCCCAGAACTCGATCGTTCCTCGGCGAGGCTTTCCCCGAACGACCGGCTGCCTGGGACTCAGTCACGACGGCGGAAGCCCCCGAGCTACAAGGGGACCGGTACGAGTTCGCAACCGTTCCGGACGGCTCACTGATCGTCGACGAGACCTGCAACGACGATCTCTCACGGCTTGCGAACGCGGTCGAGCGCGAGCTTGCGCCGCCGTATCGAGCGCTCGCCGTCAGGCAGGACGAGTGCATCTGGATGGTGTCGGCACGCAAGATCACGGTGCTCGAGCTGCCGCTCGACGGCGACGAGCTCGAGCTCAGCGATGTCGGTGGACGGCGAACATTCGTCGTGGACGGCCGCGCGATGGACGCCGACGCAGCACCGGTCGCTCTCGTGCAGCTCGGCGAGCGTGCAGGAACCGACTACGTCGTGCAGGCGCAGCGCCTCGACGGGCGGCTCTGGGACGCTACGACAAGCGTTCTCTAGGAGCTAGGCGGCAGGTTCGCAGACGAAGAATTCGCGGGTCGGCTTCCGGGACGGCCGCGGGCGCACGAACTGCGACGCGCGCACGCGCCACCGGCGGCCGTCGGCGAAGGAGAGGACGTCACCGACGCGCGGGGCGATCGTCAGTTTCTTCTCCTCGACGTCCCAGCGCCTGTCCTCCAGTTCGAGCTTGAACCAGAAGCGACAGAGCGACCGTCCACCGGCGCCGGCTGCACCCTGCGCAGCCTCGGCAGACGCGGCATCGCGCAGCAATGCGACGTACGTCATCAGCTGCTCGATCGCGCCGGCCTGGCGGGACCGCTGCTCGTCGTCCGTAATCCCACCGAGGGCATAACGCGCAAGAGCGAGAGCCCGCTCGAGTTCGTCAGCGTTCCTTCTAGGCTGAGCGTCCCCATCCACTGTGGATGTCCCATCGGCGCCGGTCGCCGCCGGTTATCTCCCTCGTTCGAGGGGTGGGCTCTCGCCCAGGGCCTTGAACCGGGTCGGCGAAGGGCGTACTGTCACCCCGCAACCGAGGCTGCGGCAGCGAGGTCCCCGATGGCTGAGGCCGCAGGCTGAGATGGAAGACGAGCAGAGGAAGCAAGCGCGTCGCGGTCCGCAGGTCCCGTGGACAGAGCGCGTCCTCGATCTCCTGCGTGACTGGCACGACCGCGCCGCGGTCAGCCAGGAGGCGCATTACACGATCGCAACGCGCCTGACCAAGTACAACATCTGGTTCGGTGTGCCCGTGGTCGCGCTGGCGACGCTCGTCGGCACGAGCGTGTTCGCGACGCTTTCGAAAGACGTGCGCACCAGCCTCCGGATTCTCGTCGGCTCGGTGAGCGTGCTGGCGGCGGTCCTCGCAAGCCTCCAGACGTTCCTTCGCTTTCAGGAACGCGCGGAGAAGCATCGTGCGTCTGCGGAGCTGTGGGCGGCGATTCGCCGCGAGATCGACGAGATGCTGGCGTTACACCCCGAGTATCTTGCCGAGCGGAGCGACCCGAAGGCGTACATCGACGATCTCCGGCGGCGAATGGACGAGGTCTCCGCGCAATCCCCCGAGATCGGCGCGCGCGACCTGACGCGGGCGCAGCAACGGCTCGACCTGCAAGCCCAGACGCCGCGATTCCTCGTGCCCGGGTCTCGACCCGAAACCGGATCGGCGGTGCCTGCGCCCTGAAGCCCGCCGCCGCTCTTGTCGCTCGACGTCAGAGCGTGCGGCCGCGATGACGCGGTCGGCCGGCGTCGGGGCCGGGACGCAGGCGCTCGAGCACGTCCTCGGCCTGGCGGCCCCGCAACGGATGAGCGAGGTGATTGCGCGGATGCGGGCGATAGTCCGCGCGTTGCCGCCATCCGACGGTGTGGTGGCGTTCACGACGCTCTACCTCGCCGTCACCGAAGCGGTGAACCAGGTGGTGCGCGCGCAGGTGTTCGAGGACGAGCGGTTCACCCGCACGCTGGACGTCACGTTCGCCAACCTGTACCTCGACGCGCTGCGTGACTTCGCCGGAGACGGCTCGGTTCCGCGCGCGTGGGCTCCGCTCGTCGAGGCCCGCGCGCGGCACGACGTGATGCCGCTGCAGTTCGCGCTCGCCGGGATGAATGCGCACATCAACCGCGACCTGCCGGTTGCCCTCGTCGAGACCTGCGAAGCGCTCGGGGTCGAGCTCCGAACGTCGTCGCCGCAGCACCGGGACTTCCGGCGGATCGACGCCGTGCTCGCGCGCACGGAGGCGCACGTCAAGAGCCGCTTCATCACCGGTGCGCTCGCCGAGGCGGACGTCGCGCTCGGGCAGCTCGACGACTGCGTGGCGATGTGGAACGTGGAACGCGCACGGGAAGCGGCGTGGGTGAACGCAGAGGCGCTGTGGGCCCTACGCGCCACGCCGCAACTCGGCTCCGACTTCCTGCACACCCTCGACGGAATGGTCGGGTTCGCGAGCCGTGGACTTCTCCGGCCCCTCGTCTCCCGTGCCTGACCGCCTTCACCGCAGTTGGGCATGGTTCGTGCGCCGGCCGTGGCACCACCGGGTCGCGATCGTGCTGGGCATTCTGATCGTCCTCGTCGTGATCGTCGGCGCGACCTTCCGCATCGTTCCGAGCGGCGGCGACGAGCTCGACATCGGCGGACCGCGTAGCGAACCCCCGGACGACGTGCGCGCCGAGCTCGCGCAGCGCTTTGCCCCAATTCTCAAGCTCGACTCGAAGGAGCTGTTCGTCCCGATCGACCTCGCGTCGTACGTCTCCACGACGAACCTGGACGAGCGAGTCGGAAAGAAGCTGTTTGTCCTCCAGGATTCACCGACGCCGGCGACCCTTCCCGAGGTCGAAGGTCCGTGCGTCCCCGCGCAAGGCTGCATTTACGTACTCGACGTTCGAGGCGCCGAGCCGCCGCACGCCGCCGCAGCCTACGGCAAGATCGACGACGAGCTGCTGAAGCGCGGAGCGCGGCTGACCGTGTACGCACACGTCCTCCGTTACGTCGACTCCGGCGACTACAGCATCCAGTACTGGTTCCTGTACCTCTACAACTACCGGCTCAACGAGCACGAGTCGGACTGGGAGCAGATCACGGTCGGGCTCGACAAGGACGAAACGCCGAAGAAGGTGCTCTACTCGTCACACGCGACGGGATTCACGCGCGACTGGAACGACATCGAGCACGTCGCTGATCACCCTGTCGTCTACGTCGCTCTCGGCTCGCACGCGAATTACTTCCACGCGGGAGAGCATGTCGTCACGCTCGCCTGCAACACGTTCCACTTCCACATCTGCATCAGCAACACGACCATCCACGACATCAGCGACGGCCTGGGCCTGCAGCTCCAACCGGCGAGCTACGAGTTGCGTGAGCTCACGACGCCGCTGTACATCGGCAGCTACGGCACCGGCAACTACGTTCAGGGAATCCGGCAGAACGAGATCCTCAGCGACCCCCGCTGGCGCCCCGCGTGGAACAACCCGCTGGTGCGGCTCGAGAAAGGGAAGCCGCTCTAGGGGCCTGTCCGGAAAGTGGCCACGGTGGATGACACGCGGCACGGGCCGGGAGGCAAGGACGCAGGCGCCGCCGATATGCAGGCATATCGGCGGGGCCGAGGACGCAGCATCGCGGCCCGTGACGCCTGTCAGCCCCTAGATGGTTGATGCCATGCCCGGGTGCGCCTGGGGATGGCTCAGACCAAGCCGGGCGGTCGCATCACGCGCAGCCCAGGCTGGTGGCCTGGGCAAGCGGGAGGCGGCCGAGCCGGCGCCGTGTCTGAGCCACCAGCCAGGCGTGCACAGGTGTGGCATTAACCATCTAGCCGCGCGGCTGCCAGTTCTCGAGCATCCACTCGGCCGAGCGGTCCGCCACGGCCGCGATCGTGAGCGACGGATTCGGCCCCACCGGGCCCGGCAGCACCGAGCCGTCGGCGACCGAGAGGCCCGGGTGGCCGAACACCTGCCCATGCGCGTCGACGACGCCGTCCGCCGGTGTGCGCCCCATCGGGCATCCGCCGACGGGGTGGACGGTGACGTTGCGACGGAAGTACCACAGCGGCTCGTCGACGAACTTCGCGCCCGTCACGTTCGCGATCTGCTCCATCGAGCGCTTGACGGAGTCGTAGTAGGCCTTCGACGTCTTCATCGTCCACGAGTTCTGCAGATAGCCGTCCTCGAGGAAGAGGCGGCCGTCCGGAACGTCGCGGCCCATCCCGAGCAGCGGCAGCGAGTTCGACGAGCGCGCGCTGTCTCCGAGCAGGTTCCAGAACTCGGCGCTCAGGTTCGAGACGGGCTTCTTCGAGAGCTTGTCGCGGATTCGGCGCCAGAGGAACCGCACGGCGCGCCGCGTTGCGCCCGCGGCGTCCGTCATCTCCAGCAGCCAGCTGACGAACGTCGGATACCCGCCGTCCTCGATGTAATACCCGCGTCCGTTCTCACCCTCGTAGCGAAGCGCAGAAGTGATGACCGCGCCGACCGCGGGATCGAAGCGTCGTGTTCCGTGCGCGCGGGACACGAGGAAGCCGAGCAGGTCACCGTTCCCGCACCAGTGGGAGCCGATTGCCGGCGAGAGGTGCGGCAAGACGTCGCGGTTGCGGAGGAGGAGAAAGGTCGAGCCGAACGAGCCCGCGGAGATCACCAACCGGTCGCAGGTGATCGTCTCGAGCGGCAGCGCGCGCGTGTCGATCTCGCGCCCGTCGCTCTCGGTCGAGTGCCGCACATAGCGTACCTCGAAGCCGCCGCCCGCCCGCGGCGCGAAGCTCCGCACCTCGCACAGCGTCCGGATGTCGCCGCCCTGCTCCTCGAAACGCGAGAGGTAGTTGAGGTCGAGCGTATTCTTCGCGCCGAGGTTGCACCCGATGTTGCATTCGCCGAGCAGCCGGCACGTGTAGCGTTCGACGCCGTACAGGTTCGCGCCGTCCTCGATCGGATCCCCGGGGACAGGCGGGGCGTCCGGGTTGCCGAACGTCACGGCGAGGTTCGGCAGCAGCCACTCAACGCCGAGCTGCTCGCCGGCCTCCTGCATCGCCTGCGTCTTCGCCGTCGCGGCATACGGGTCGACATCGAACGGGTACCGCTGCGGCTTCATCATCCGCTCGACGTTGTCGTAGTGGGGGTCGAGGTCCTCGCGCGTGATGGGCCAGTCCTCGCCGTCCTCGTGCACGAACCAGTCCGCGTCCTTCCGGAGCAACACGTTCGCGTAGATGATCGAGCCGCCTCCGAGACAGCTCGAGACGAGAGACTCGATCCCGTCGAAGCTCCAGATGTCGAAGAAGCCGTGGAGGCCTTTGCTCGGGTCCCAGAAATTGCGCGCGACCTCGCGCGGCTGGCGGGGAAAGGTCCCCGGCGCCCAGGCCTTCCCACGCTCGAGCACGACGGTCCGCTTGCCTGCGTCCTGGAGACGGTAGGCAGTGACCGAGCCGCCGAAACCCGAGCCGACGACGACGGCGTCGGCGTGCTCGGGCGTGCTCATCGGCGGAACAACCCGCGCGAGAAGAGCTTCGTCTTCGCGCTGTCGCGCAGCGCGTCCGCGGCCTTCTCCTCGTCCAGCCACGCCGGGAAGGGCACCCGCGGCTCCGGCCGATCGGCGGCGAGGTCGCGGACGTGCGACCGGACGGCCGTGTCCGCCATCAGGTAGCCGTGGTTCTCGAGCACGGCCCGCTCGCCCTCGGAGAAGACGTCGAGGTCGATCCGGATCGGCGCGACGAAGTCGCGGACGAACCGCTTCGAATACGCGGGCGTCGACGGCAACGGGTAGCCGTCGGCCGCGCCCGCGATGCTCCAGTACGCCCCCTCGAGCTGGCCGGCGATGAAGTTCGAGATCAGCCAGCGCTTGCGGACGTCGGTTGCCTGCTCGAGCAGGATGATTGCGAAGCGCAGTGCGTTCCAGATCCGACCGATGCCCGGGTCCGGCTTGAACGACGGGCCCGCGTCGGAGACGAGCACCGTCTCGTGGTCCTGCCATACGGGCTCGACGCCGAGGTTGTCGAACATGCCGCCGTCGGAGAGCGCGAGCGAACGCTCGAGCGCCCCCGCGTCGTCGTCCTCGTACGTCCCGCCGGAGAGCGCGTCGCGAACGGTCATCGGCGCGAACGCTCCAGGCAGGCACGATGACGACGCGGCCGCACGCGCGATCGTCCAGCCGCCGAAGTCCGCGTAACCACACGGCGCCGCCCCGAAGCGGCGCCGGCCGGAGTCGAACGTCCACTGCGCGCGGAACCGCATCTCGCTGGAGCAGAACACGAAGCGCGGCCGCTCGGGGAGGTCGGCGAGACGCGCGCGGCCGGTCGGTCCATCCGCCAGCCGTTCGGCGAGCGCGTCAATCTGCACGTTGCGCTTGAGCCAGTTCCACGGCAGCGCGCCGCTGAGGACGGTGCGCGTGCGGATGTTGTGTTGCGCGAGCTCGCGCATCGGCCGCGTCACCTCGTCGTCGTAGCCGGCCACCGGCGCGCCCGGTTTCGACCACGCGTCGGGACGGCGGACGACGTCGGCGGCGAGCAGCGACGCGAAGATGCTGCCGCCCGAAACGGAGGTGAAGGTGTCGATCTTCGAGAGGGCGCCGAGCTCGTTCAGCCGCCGCGTCACGCCGAGGTGGAAGAGCGCCGCCCGGTAGCCGCCGCCTGAGAGACAGAGCGCGACGCCCTTCCGGTCCGCCTGCGGGACGTGCGGCGAGCGGTCCCGCCGTTCCGCAGTCGCGCTCACCGCGTGACGGCCGGTTCCGCGGCCGGCGCCGCCACGTAGGGCGGGGGATCGTAGACCGACATGATCTGCGCGATCATCTCCTCGCGCGAGTCGTACCGCCGCTCGTCGTAGCAGCCGAGCGGGTTCTCGACCACGTTGAACAGGCACTTGTTGCAGAACGTGCAGGGACGCGGGGCACGATCGTGTCCGGCTGCGAACAGCTTCGGCAGGTCGTTGTTCGCGACGAGCGGCCGCCCGATCGTGACCGCGTCGCAATCGCCGCGGTCGATCGCGCCGCGAATCACGGACGCGGTCTGGAAGCCGCCGGTGACGAGCACGGGAATCGACACGACTTCCTTGATCCGCCGCGCGTCGGACAGGTTGAAGCCCTCGACCGACGCCGGCGGCCGCGACCAGCGCTTGGCCATCAGCCGGCCGATCCCGGGCGTGCGGTAGAGAACGAAGTTGCGGAACGTGTGGACGCCGCTCGAGATCATCCCGTCGTACGTCGACAGCACCGTCTTCAGCGGCATGTCGCCGGCCGGGTTCACCGGGTGCGGGAACGTCGAGCCGGCCGAGACGTGGATCGCGTCCGCTCCCGCCTCCTCGATCCAGCGGGCGACCTGGACCGAGTCGTCGATCGTGTTGCCCGGCTTCAGCCAGGGCAGAAACGCGTTCGCGTACTCGGTCGCGCTGATCTTCACCTGGAGGTGGAAGTCGGCGCCGACCTCTGCGCGGATCGCGCGGATGGTCTCGAGCAGGAAGCGTGCGCGGTTCTCGAGCGAGCCGCCGTACTCGTCTCCACGGTCATTGATCGCCGAGGAGAGAAACTGCGTGAAGATGTAGCCGTTCGCGCCGTGGATCTCGACCCCGTCGAGCCCCGCTGCGCGCGCCCGCCGCGCGCCGTCTGCGAACCGGCTCGAGATCTCGTGCAGCTGGGCCGGCGTCGCCCGCTCGCACCGGAAGCCGTGCAGCGGGTCCGGCTTGTCCGTCGACGAGAGCCCCTTCGGATACGCGATCCCCTGGATGTCGCGCTGCCGGCCCCCGTACGCGAGCTGGAGGACGTACTTGCAGTCGTGCTCGTGCACGCGCTTGCCGAGCTCGCGCCAGAAGGGGACCGTGTCGTCTCGGTCGATCGACGCGTAGCTCGGCACGATGAAGCCGCGCGGGTCGACGCCGCACCACGACGAGACGATCGCGCCGACGCCGCCGCGCGCGAACTTCAGCTCCCAGTTGATGCGCGTGTTCGTGCCGGAGCCGTCGTAGTTGTCGAAGCGGCCGGCGATGTTGGAGCGGAGGAGCCGGTTCTTGACCTCCAGGTTGCGGAACCGGAGCGGCTCGAAGAGGACATCGGCCACTACACGCGGACCTCGGCCTCGATGTACGGCGGCGGGTCGAAGACGGACATGATCTCGCTGACCATCGCCTCGTGCGAGGCAAACCGGCTCGGCTCGTAGCACCCGAGCGGGTTCTCGACCTGGTTGATGAGGCACTTGTTCGTGTACTTGCACGGGTTCGGCGGCCGGTCGTGGCCCTCCGCCCAGAGCCGCACGAGATCGTTGTTCGCGATCAGCGGCCGACCGATCGTGATGCCGTCGCAGTCGCCGCGCTCGATTGCGGCCTCGACCACCGAGCGCGTCTGAAAGCCACCGGTGCACACGACGGGCACGCTCACGGCCTGCTTGACGAGGCGGCAGTCGGGCAGGTTGATCCCCTCGATCTTCCCGTTGGTCGCCTTCTTGGCCGCCTTCTCCCACTGGTGCTTGAACAGCTGGTTGACCGGCCACGTGCGAAACATGAGGTAGTTCCGCCACGTGTGGCGGCCGCTCGAGATCATCGTGTCGTAGCCGCGGATCGTGTCCTCGATCGGGAACTCGCCCGCGGGGTTGCGCGGATGCGGGAACGACGCGCCGGAGGAGACGTGGAACCCGTCGACGCCGGCCTCCTCGAGCCACCGGCAGATCTGGATCGAGTCGTCGATCGTGTTCCCCGCCGAAGCCCACGGGAAGAGCTCGTCGTTGTACTCGACGGCGCTGATCTTGAACTGCATGTGGAAGTCGTCGCCGACCTCCGCGCGGATCGCGCGCACGATCTCGAGCGCAAAGCGCGCGCGGTTCTCGAGCGAACCGCCGTACTCGTCGTCCCGGTCGTTGATCGCGGACGAGAGGAACTGCGTGATCAGGTAGCCGTTGCAGCCGTGGATCTCGATCCCGTCCGCGCCCGCCTCGCGCGCGCGGCGCGCGCCCTGCGCGAACGCCTCGACGACCTCTGCGATCTCGGCCTTCGTCATCCGCTCGCACTCGAGGCCGTGAATCGGCTCGGGCTTGGACGTCGAGCTCCAGCCCTTCTCGTAGACGATCCCGCCGATGTCGCGCTGCCGGCCCGAGAACGCGAGCTGGATCAGGTACCTGCAGTCGTGCTCGTGCACCTCGTCCACGAGCTCGCGCCAGAACGGGATCGTCTCGTCGCGATCGATGTGCGCGTAGTTCGGGACAATGATCCCGCGCGGGTGGACGGGCGAGTTCGACGAGATGATCGCGCCGACGCCGCCCTTCGCGAACTTGAGGTCCCAGTTGATGTGGATGCGCGTTCCGGTGCCGTCGTAGTTGTTGAACCGGCCCGCGAGGCTCGAGCGCAGGACGCGGTTCTTGATCGTCAGGTGGCGAAACTCGAGCGGCGTGAAGATGACGCTTTCGGTCGCGGTCATGCGACGACCTTTCCTGCGGGCACGTTGGTCGGAGGCGTGTACGGCTCGTAGACGGACATGATCTGGCTCACCATCTCCTCCCGGGAGTCGAAGCGGCGCTCGTCGTAGCACCCGAGCGGGTTCTCGATGAAGGCGTACAGACACTTGTTGCAGTACGTGCACGGGCGCGGGGCGCGGTCGAGCCCGGCGGCGAACATGTTCGGCAGGTCGGGATTCGCGACGAGCGTCCGCGCCATCGTCACCCCGTCGCAGTCGCCGCGCTCGATCGCGCCGCGAATCACCGACGCGGTCTGGAAGCCGCCGGTGACCAGCACGGGGATCTTCGCGATCTTCTTCAGCTCCCGCGCGTCGGGCAGGTTGATCCCCTCCGCGCCGCCGGCCTGCCGCGCCGGCTTCTCCCAGTGCCGCTTCCACAGAACGTTGAGCCCGGGCGTCCGGAAGAGCACGTAGTTGCGGAGCGTGTACTTCCCTTCCGAGATCAGACCGTCGTAGGTCTTGACCATGTCGTGAACCGGGAACTCGCCCGCAGGGTTCCGCGGATGCGGGAACTCGGCGCCGGCGCTGACGTGGAAGTAGTGGACGCCCTCGTCCTGCAGCCAGCTGCAGACCTTGAGCGACTCCTCGATCGTGTTCCCTTTCGGGAGCCACGGAAAGATCTCGTTCAGGTGCTCGCGCAGGCTGATCTTGAAGCCGAGGCAGAAGTCGTCCCCCACCTCGCGCCGAACCGCGCGCACGACCTCGAGTGCGAACCGGGCGCGGTTTTCCAGCGGCCCGCCCCACTCATCTTTTCTGTCGTTGATTCCACTGGAGAGGAATTGCGTGAAGAGGACGCCGTTCGCACCGGCGAGCTCGACGCCGTCGAGGCCGGCTTCACGCGCGCGGCGCGCGGCCTGCGCGAACTGGTCGATCACCTCACGGATCTGGGCGTCGGTCATCGCGGAGGCCCGAAAGCCGTTCAGCGGCTCGGCCTTGCCCGTCGAGCTGAGTCCGGTCGCGTACTCGATCCCGCCGACGAGGCGCTCGCGGCCGGCGTGCGCGAGCTGGAGGATGTACTTGCAGTCGTGCTCGTGGACGCGGCGTCCAACCTCGCGCCAGAACGGGATCTTGTCGTCGGCGTCGGAGAGCGCGTAGCCGGGGACGAGCCGGCCGTGCACCGACACGGGCGCGTTCGACGAGATGATCGCGCCGACGCCGCCGCGCGCGAACTTGACGTCCCAGTTGATGCGGACCGGCGTTCCGGATCCGTCGTAGTTGTCGAAGCGTCCGGCGATGCTCGAGCGGAAGAGCCGGTTCTTCACTTCGAGCGGCCCGAGCCGGATCGGCGTGAAGAGAAGGTCGTTCTGCGCTATCGGTGCGGCCAACGTCCCGGTTCCTCCTCAGGTCGCGCCGCAGCCGATGGTTTCGACCCTCCGATCATCTCGCGCCTCGCGCGAGGATTCAAGAGCGGCTTGTCCCCGCGTTCTCTTGCAAAAGACTCGTTCGGCGTCATATCCTCGGAAGCCGATTGTTGCCTGAACAGATCGACGATCCCAACTCCGGCCAGCGGGTCGTTTTCCGGCGCAACGACCCCGAGGCGCTCGAGGTCGACCTCTACGTCAAACCGGGAGCGTTCGTCCGCGAGCACATCCACCCGTCGCAGGAGGAGACCTTCGCCGTCGTCGCCGGCACGTTCGTCCTCGACGTCGGCGGGGATCGGCGCACTGTCGGGGCCGGCTTCAGCGAGGTCATTCCCCGGCGCATGAAGCACGGATTCGATCCCGCCGCGGGCGAGGCGCAGCTGCTCGTGACGATCCGCCCCGCACTCGACCTTGCG
>WNEY01004622.1_pt1 | contig 14251 bp, 13 predicted proteins | sample 5400531 | NCBI WGS metagenome assembly WNEY01 (sample SAMN13153338, study PRJNA577476) | soil metagenome | isolation source: 200 cm saprolite under Douglas fir tree site 1 | place: USA:California | collected 2015-04-18
CGCGAAGCGGCCGAGCGAGTCCTGGCCGTTATACCCGACCTCCGGTTCCGGGTCAGAGCCAACCGGGCGTTCCTCGCCCGGGCGACCAGATATCTGGCGGGCGAGGCCGGGATCAAGCAGTTCCTCGACATCGGCACCGGCATCCCGGCGGCGAACAACACCCACGAGGTCGCCCAGGCCGCCGAGCCGCAAACCCGCGTCGTCTACGTGGACAACGACCCCATCGTTCTCACTCACGCTCGCGCCCTGCTCGCCAGCGGCCCGCGCGGAGCCACCCAATACGTCGACGGCGACCTGCGCGAGCCCGACAAGATCATCAAGGCCGCCACGATCCTGGACTTCTCCGAGCCGATAGCGCTCATGCTGTTCGGCATCATGCACCTGGTGTCCGACGACGAAGGCCCATATCGAATCGTCGCCGAACTCATGGACGCGCTACCGTCCGGCAGCTACCTAGCCCTGTCGCACCCGGCCAGCGACACCCACCAGGGCCAGGCCGAAGCCCAGCGCCGGTACAACGAGCGGGTGTCGACTCCCCAGCAACTGCGTTCCCGCGACGAAGTGATGCGCTTCTTCGAGGGACTCGAGTTCGTCGAACCCGGCCTGGTCCAGGTCCACCTCTGGCGCCCCGACCCCACCGACGAAGTCCCAGCCCCCGACGCGGTCTCCGCCCACGGCGCCATAGCCCGCAAGCCCTAACCCCCAGGCGCCGGAACCGCAGGCGCCCGACGCGGACCTCTGTCAGTGGCCCAGCGCCGACATAAACCCACCACCCCAGCGCCGACATGAACCCCGTACCGCTGCTGCAGCGCTGACCCGTGGCCGTTGCGACTCCCCGCAACCCCACGACAGCGTTGACCCGTGGCTGCTGCCAGGGCGACGGTCTGGGGTCAGCGCTGTTCCAGGTTCCGGGCCGCGCGCTGCAGCGCTGACCCGCGGCCGTAGTAGACCCCAGCGCGACGACAGCGCTGACCCGCAGCCGTTGCGACTCCCCGCAACGTCCGGTCACCCTCCGCCCCGCCAACTCTTATTTCCTATTTAATCGGTCTGTTAAATGTGTTAACTTCGAGGAGGCGGCTTGGCGATATGGGCCTTGCCGGGCGAATCATCAACATGTGGAGGGTTCTACTCTGATGCGAACGAAGTGGGTACTCAGATCCGGGATCGCGGCTAGTGCCGCCGCGATCGGCGTCCTGCCGCTCGCGCTGGCATTCGCGCAACCGGCCGGGGCCGCCACGACCAGCCACGCAGCTACGACCAGCCACGCCACGCCGAAGACCAGCCCGACCGCGCCGCCGCCGGTTACGATCTTGACGCCCAGCGCGGACCGGCACGGCGGGGACATCTTCATCTCGCCGTTCGGTGACTCGACCACGTACGCGAACGGGCCCGAGATTCTCAGCCCGTCCGGCAAGGTGCTCTGGTTCCAGGCGGTCCCGGCCGGCCAGGAGGCCGCCGACTTCCGGACCCAGCGCTACCACGGCCGGCCCGTCCTGACCTGGTGGCAGGGCACTGGCCTCGGGGGACTTGCGACCGGCACCGACTACATCTACAACGACCGCTTCCAGCAGATCGCCACCGTGAGTGCGGGGAACGGGCTGTCGGCCGACGGGCATGAGTTCCTGATCACGCCGTGGAACACGGCGCTGATCCTCGCCTACACCACCGCCACCGCGGACCTGACCTCGATCGGCGGCCCGGCCAACCAGACCGTGGTCGACGGCGTCGTCCAGGAGATCGATATCAGGACCGGCAAGGTCCTCTTCCAGTGGAACAGCGCCGACCACGTCCCTTACAGCCAGAGCGAGCAGCCGTTGCCGACGTCGGCCGCCGCGCCGTGGGACTGGTTCCACGTCAACGCGGTGCACATCGCCAGCGACGGCAACCTGCTGATCGATGCCCGGGACACCTGGACGACCTACAAGGTAAACCGGCACTCCGGCAACATCATCTGGCAGCTCGGCGGCAAGGCCAGCAGCTTCACGCTGCAAGCCGGCCAGGGCCAGTCACTCGATTCGGCCGGTGAGCTGTTCGCCTGGCAGCACGACCCCGAGCAAATCGGGCCCGACCTGTACACGTTCTTCGACAACGACTCGACCGGAGCCCCGCTCTTCCCGAACAGCCGCGCGATCGAGGTCAAGATCAACGAGCGCACCAAGACCGCTACCTTGATCCGGTCCTACAACCAGCCAGAAGGCCTGTCGGCCCCCTCCCAGGGCAACGCCCAGACGACGGTCGACGGCAAGCTGTTCGTCGGCTGGGGTTCGCTGCCTTACTTCTCCGAGTTCAGCCGGTCGGGGGACCTGCTGTTCAACGCGCAATTCCCCGCCGGAGTAAACAGCTATCGCGCCTACCGGCTGCCTTGGCCGGGCGGGCATCATCGCCGCTAGCCGCCACTAGCGGAAGCGAAAGCCCAGGCGTCGGGGGTGCCCGGGCTTTCACTTGCCCGACAACTGGTGATGTGACGTATTTCACATAGTTTCTGCCCCATTTAGAAGAAAAATTTGTGGTGGTTCGTGTCCACTCGGCACAGGTACATCGCACAACAGCACGTTCGCGTGCCTTTGACGGAGGCGCTCCATGCCACCACACTCCCACCGCTTCGTTCGACCAACTCCCACCACCTTCGTCCTGACCGCTACCCTCGCCATTGCATCTCTGACCTGCGCCGCGGTCTTGGCGGCGGTCAGTCCGGCCGGCTCGGACCGGCCTGCGGTAGCCAGGTTCAAACCCGTCGGAAATCTTTCTCCCACCATCGTGAAAATCGCGCCAGGGCAGTCGCTTTCGTCGGTACATCCGCAGGCCGGGACGACGTATGAGTTCCAGCGCGGCGCGACGTATACCGGCACTCTGACTGTGTCGGCCGACAACGTGCGGATCACCAACTACGGCACCGGCCGGTATCCGGTGTTCAGCCGGAGCAGCGAAGGCTCAGTCATCAAGGTCTCCGGACAGGGCGACCGCATCGCGCAGATCCGGCTGACCGGGCACGGGTACAGCGCCGTGAGCGGGTGCGGCTCGGCCAAGACCGCCGGCTACGAGGTCGGTGTCGACATCACCGGGAGCCATGACACCGTCCACTCAGTGGTCGTCTACGGCAACCTTTACGCTGGCGTCTACGTGGAGACCGCCGGATCGTTCGCGAGGATCAGCGGCAGCGCGTTCCGCGATGTCAACGCACTGAACCCGGACAATCTCGGGTCGGGCGCGTTCGGCATCCTGCTGTGGGGCAGCCACAACACGATCATCGGCGACAAATTCATCGACCAGAGCACCTGCAGTCCGGACTTTGGCAATGACGGGTCTGGGGTCGAGATCTACCACGGCTCGAACAACCTGATCGAGCACTGCACCGGCAGCAACGACTCCGACTTCACCGAACTGGGCGGGGCCGGGGCGACCGGCAACCAGTACGTGGACGATACGTTTGCCGGGCCGGGTGAGTTCCTGGTGACCAGGGGCAGCGGAGACTCGGCCGACGGGCCGGTGCACAACACGACTATGACCGGCGATGTCGTGCACGGCAAGGTCGTCAGCTACGACTGGCGGTCCGGGGACGGAACCCTGCTGACGATGAAGAACAGCCACGTCAGCTCGCTGTCGCAGGACGGCGGTTTCGTCAACGTCGGCGGCAACACCATCGGCTTCTAGCCGATTGCGGGCCTAGGTAGTTCTCTGGACGTCGGGCCGGTCTACCGCCTTGTTTGCGCTGGTCAAGATGCCGCAAGGCGGTAGGTCACCCGATTGTCCGCCGCTGCGCGGGGCCCTACCTCGCCTATCAGGCCCGGGTACCGGCGCTGTGCCCGAAACTCAGCAGCAGCCGTTGGTGACGGCCGAGAATATGGCCCAGACCACTTTTCCGGCGTCGCCAAGGATCGCATAACCCCAGTCGTCGCTGAGGGCGGCGACGATGTGCAGCCCGCGGCCTGTCTCGGCGAAATCCTCTGGATCTCGCGATACTGGCGGCCGCGGGTCCTCGTCTGCGACCACGCAGAGCAAGGACGGCCCCGGCTGCAGTAGCCCGAGCCGGACGCCGTTACCCGGACGGGCGCCGACATCGGCGGGCGCCGCGTGCCGGAGCGCGTTGGTCAGCAATTCCGAGACGACCACCGCGACATCGTCGGCCCGGTCGGCCATGCCCCAGCGGCGCGCGGTTCCGGCCGCGAAGTACCGCCCGCCTCGCACCGCCGCCGGACCTTCTCCGGGCGTGCTTACAGCAACCCGCGGGTTACACGTCCACCGCGTGGTCGCTCCAGCTACCAGCGGCGCGTTCCCGCTGGCCAACGCCGCATTGTCAAAAGCCGTCCGCAGCCAGCGGAGTCTGGGCACCACGCGCGGCAACCCAGTGGCAACAGTCAACGGCAGCGTCATCATCACCCTCCGGCCAATCTTCATGAGCGATGAATGCCACGGGACCAGAGTGAAGCATCTGCACGAACGTTTGCAAGTGCTTTGGCACAAAACATCTGCGTTGTGCACGGAACTGGCACGAACTAGCTATCCTGCAACGGTCAGGTAGCCGCACGGGGTAACGGTTCCTCAGGCTGCGGCGCTGTATCACGAAGGGTTCGGCGTAATGCGCTTAGTGACGCGGGTCCGGCGGTCGACCAAGCATCTCCGCGCTGCCGGCGATTGGCAAGCGGCATGAGCGCCGCCGAATCCGACGATCCGCCGCCAACTGACCTGCTCTCGCAGCCGCGCGGCGATACGACCGTGCTGCGGATGATGCTCGGCAGCCGGTTGCGCCAGTTGCGTGAGACCGCCAAAGTGACGCCTGAGCAGGCCGGCTACGAGATCCGAGCCTCCCGGTCAAAGATCAGCCGGATGGAAAACGGCCGGGTGAGCTTCAAGGACCGGGACATCACCGATCTGCTGGCGCTCTACGGCGTGACCGATGAGCAGGTGCGGCAGGCGACGCTTGAGCTGGCCCGGCGGGCCAATGTGCCGGGCTGGTGGGCGAAGTACAACGACATCCTGCCTGACTGGTTTGAGATGTACCTCGGTCTCGAATCCTCGGCGGCGGTAATCCGTACCTTCGAGTTGCAGTTCGTGCCCGGACTGCTCCAGACCGAGGACTACGCCCGCGCCGTCACGGCACTCGGCCATAAGGCGGCCCCGGCCAGCGAGATCGAGCGCCGGGTGGCCCTGCGCATGCGGCGGCAGCAGGTGCTGAGCAGGCCGGAGCCGGCCAGGATCTGGACCGTCATGGACGAAGCGGCGCTGCGCCGGCCGGTCGGCGGCCGGGCCGTCATGCACGCGCAACTAAGACACCTAGCGGCGGCAACGCTGGCCCCGCACGTCACCGTGCAGGTCGTGCCGTTCATGCACGGCGGCCATGCGGGCGCCGGGGGCTCCTTTTCGATCTTGCGGTTCGATCAGTCCGACCTGCCGGACGTGGTCTACATCGAGCAGCTCACGAGCGCCTTGTATCTGGAGAACCGGCCGGACGTGGATAACTACCGCGAGGTCATGAATCAGCTCAGCACCGATGCGCTGACGCCAGCCGAAACGGCGGCGTTCATCGAGAGCATCATCGCCGACACCTGAGGCCGGTCCCGTTAGGCCGCGTGCGGCTTGTCCGGCCAGAACGGCCATTCCTCGAATGAGTCACAGCGCCCGCCGGCGGCGAATTGGATGATCCACAGGTCCCGGTAGGCCTGGGTGACCGGATCGCCGTACCGCACCTCCACCCTGGCGACCGCGACGGGCGGGTCGACCGCGACGATCTCGCTCGCCATCGTGAACGCCTCGTCCGGCCCGGTGCGCTCGGCCTCCCACATGCGCTTGATCGCCAGGAGCCCGGTGACCGGCTCATCGTAGGGGCCCTGCGAGTAGATCGCCTCCGCGGTGAAGAGCCGGTCAAGCGCGTCGGTGCCGGGCGAGCGCCAGGCCAGCTCATAGGCGTCGATCCAGGCGGTGACCTGCGCTGCGTCCATGGTGGCTCCCTTTCTGGGCCGAATTCCTGTCCGGAAAATGACGGGCGTTCCCCGCCGCGACCGTGTCATAGTCCCCGGGTGCGGAAGTCGGGTCTGACCCCAGAGCTAGTCTGCAGGCTCATCGCCGAGCAGTTCCCGCAATGGGCTCACCTGCCGGTCCGGCCGGTCGACCTCGACGGCTGGGATAACGCCTCGTTCCGGCTCGGAGACGACATGTCGGTCAGGCTGCCGAGCGACGAGTCCTACGCCGCCGCGGTCGACAAGGAGCACCGCTGGCTGCCGGTGCTGGCCGGCCAGCTTCCGCTGCCGATCCCACGGCCGCTGGGCAAGGGTCGCCCCGGTCCCGGCTTCCCCCGGCCCTGGTCGATCTACCAGTGGCTGCCTGGGCAGTCCGCGACGTTCGAGCGGATCGGTGACCTCCGGCAGTTCGCCTTCGACCTGGCCGCGTTTCTGCGGACCCTTTACCTGGTCGATCCGGCCGGTGGCCCGGCCGGCGGAGAGCACAACTTCTGGCGCGGCGGGCCGCTGACCGTCTACGACGCGCAGACCAGGGAGTCGATCGCCGCGCTGGCCGACGAGTTCGATCCGGCCCGGACCAGCGCCGCCTGGGCGGCGGCCTTGGCGGCGCTGATCCGGCCCGGACCAGCGCCGCCTGGGCGGCGGCCTTGGCGGCGCCCTGGGACGGGAAGGCCGTCTGGGTACACGGCGACGTCGCGCCCGGGAACCTGCTGACCGAGAACGGGCGGCTAAGCGCGGTGATCGACTTCGGCACGTCCGCCGTCGGCGATCCGGCCTGCGACACCGCGATGGCGTGGACGTTCTTCTCCGGTGAGTCGCAGGACGCGTTCAAGGCCGCGCTCGGGTTCGACGAAGGCACGTACGCGCGGGGCCGGGGCTGGGCGTTGTGGAAGTCGATGCTGGTGCTGATCGGCGCGCGCGAGGACGACCCCGAGGACGCCGCATACACCAGGAACGTGATCGAGGAGATCCTGGCCGACCACGAGCGCTAGAGTTAGTTCCGACAATGTGCTGGGCGCCGTTTATCCAGCGCCCAATGGTTCTTACGTCGCCGCCAGTGTCTGCTCGATCTCGGCCTCCGTCATGTCCGCAGGATCTTGTCTGCGCAGCGGCATGAACGCGAACAATTGCTCTAGGCGTGGCCGGATTTTATTGTCTTGCCTAATTAGCAAGCCAGCTTGCTCTAGGCAATTGATATCGCGAGTGATTGTCTTGGAAGTCCGGTCCGCATATAGGGCGGCCAGTTCTGGGCTCAGTCTCCTGATACCCGAGATTGGCGTGAGGTCCTGAGGGCCGCTACTGGGCAGTGCGAGCAGCAACGCTCGGCGTCGACCGGTCGTGGCCTCGGTAGCACCCAGGTCTGCTTCATTCACGATGGTCATCCAGGTAAGGCCGACCTGGCTGGACGTGACCGGCTTTAGTTGCTCGCGCAGTTCCTCCACGAAACCTTGGATCGCATAGGAGACGAAGCGCCATGCCGGGTAACCTTCCGCTTGGCTCGTCTCCCTGAGCACTCGGTAATATCTCGACCGCGTCTTGTTGTAGTAGTTGGAAAGGACGTGCGCTGCCGGTGTGGGTAGCCCGGCTGCCAACAGCAATTGGAACTCGATCAACCTCGCGGTACGACCATTGCCATCCCCGAACGGATGAATCCATGCCAAATACAAATGCGCAAGATTCGCGCCGATGACCCCGATAGCGCGCCGCAACTCGCGGCTCTGGCGAGCGGTGTCTGCGCGCAACTGATCGAGCCATGCACATAGCTGATCAAGCAAGAACTCACAGTCGCCTTCGGGCGGACCCGCGTAGACGCGGCCGACGGCGACGCCTCTGGTGCGGATCTCGCCGGGGATGAAGTCCTCTTCCAGCGGCAGGTCGGCCATGACCATCCGATTGAAGGTCTTGATCCTCTCAGTCGTGAGCTTCAGATCTTTCTCCGCCACCAAGTCGCTGTAAACCAAGTTGCATGCACTGATGATGTTGCTGGTCTCGGTCGCGAGGTACTGCTGTGACTCCGACAGTCTACATGATCCTACCTGGGGTTATATGATTTGCTAGCTCAGATTGTCCCATGGATTGTCTCACCAGATGGCCGGAACTAAGTCCAGTGACGACCGTGACCGCCCCAGAGTTCTGCCAGCAGGCGACGCCGCTCGGGCCGGGACGCGCCGCGCAGGTCGGCCGACCCGCGCTCGGTGACGACCACGTCCACGTCGTGCGACGGCGTGGAGACCGGCCTTGAGAGTCGGGACACCAACGTCGGCTTGCCGTTGTGACTGGTCGGCACCGCGACTACGCTCAGCCCGCCTATCGACTGGGCGGCCGCGGCGGCGTAGTCGGGGTGGCCGCCGATGCCGCCCAGCGCGGACCTGGCCGTTCCCTCGACGTTGACCTGGCCGTCCAGGTCGATCTCGACGGCGGTGTTGATCGCGAACATCGGCTCGGCGGCCAGCCGGCCCAGGTCGTGGGTGAACTCGACCGGGTGCAGCAACGGCCGGCCGTCGGCCCAGTCGTACAGCCGCGGTCCGCCGGCCAGGTAGGTGCAGATCGGCTCGGCCGCCAGCAGCCCGCGCTCATCGAGATCGACGACCTCATCGGTCAGCATCCCGGTGTCGATTCTGACCACGCTGGACAAGCCCGCCAGCAACGCCGTTGTCACCGGGGACGGGCCGACCTGGATGCGGGCGTTCTCGGGGAGCAGATCCTCGATGAACCCGGCGATCGCCAGGTGAGCCGGGCCTGGGTTGGCCACCCGGATCGTGGCCGGCGGCCGGTCGCTCCGGCCCACCACCACGACTCGGTCGACTGGCAGCGCCGGACCGGCGTCGGCGCGGGGCAGGCCATCAGAGGTGACCGCCGCGATCGTCGCCCCGGCGGCGATCGCGGCCCGCTGCCAGGACACCTCACTGCCGAAGCTGAACCCGTCGGCCGTTGGGGTAAGCGCGGCGACGAGCAGGTCCGGCCGCCACGGGCCGTGCAGCAGCGCGGGCATCGTCGCCAGGCTGACCGGCGCGAAACTGACCTGCCCGGCGTCCGAACCGGCCCGCAGCCCCCACCCAGGCATGAACGTACGCACGTCGCTGAACGCCGCGAAGTCGAGCCCGTGATCGGCGACCGGCATCCAGCCCAGGATCAGCCGGACGTTTCCGCAGCGGGCGGCGGCCCGGCTGAGTTCACCGGCGAAGTCGACCGGCGCACCGAACCCGTCGCCGAACGCGACCGTCATTCCGGGCCGCACCAGGTCGCCAAGATCAGCTGTGTCCATATCACCTCGCATCGGCACTACCCGGCTTGGACGGACGCGCGATCATGGCACCATGACAGACTCACCGGCCGGTTTCGTCGTGCCGCCTGGAACCGGGCTAGACGGCGATTCAAGCATGAAAGCTTCCAAGCAGGTCACCGGCGGAGCGCTGAGCGTCTTCGACACTCAGATCGACGCCGGCCCGCCGTTGCACGTCCACGAGCATGAGGACGAGAACTGCTACGTCCTTGAGGGCGAAATCACGGTTCGCTGCGGCACCGACACTTTCGACGCCGGTCCAGGCAGTTTCGTGTTCTTGCCGCGCGGCCGGCCCCACCGGTTCTGGTCGAAGTCGGGGTCGGCCCGGTTGCTGCTGATCGCCGTGCCGGGCGGGATCGAGGACTATTTCCGCGAGATTAACGCTGCCTCGACCGAGGCAGAACTCACCGAGGTGGGCGAACGTTACGGCATCCGCGTGGTGCCAGAGTCCGGTTCGGACGCCGGGACCTAAACCACCAGCGATGCGTTAAAAATAAGCCCGCAGTTCCTGGTCCGGCTGGAGCGGCGGCCGGAATCGGATGATGCGGCCCGTGCGGGGGTTCCGGGGGGTCGTCCCCCGGGCCAGCACTGCAGAATGGACGGCATGTGTCCTAGGCCAGATAGCGGTGGCGGGCCGGTTAACTACGCGCGGGTTGATTCCGGCGGGGCCGAGCTGCTGCGGGACGCGGACCGAGCCGCCGCGTGGATGCTGCTGGTAGACGGCACGCCGCAGTCGTATGTGGATCTTGAGGATCCGCGGTACCTGGAGTTCGAGTACGTACGTCGCCTCGGGCATCTCATCGACCTCGCGGCCGAGCCGGGCGAGCCGCTTCGCGTGCTGCATCTGGGCGCCGGAGGGCTGACGCTGGCCAGGTACGTGATAGCGACCAGGCCCAGATCGAGCCAGGTCGCAGTCGAGGCCGACGCCGCGCTCGTCGCGTTCGTTCGCGAGCGCCTGCCGCTTAACCAGCCGCCCAGGCGGACCGGGCAATTGGGGCGGGTCCGGATCAGGATCGGAGATGCCCGGGAGGTGCTCGGGCAGCTGCCGGCCGGGTCGTTCGACCTAGTGCTGGCCGACTTGTTCTGCGGCGGCCGCACTCCCGCGCACCTGACTTCGATCAAATTCACGCAGGCGGCCGCGCGAGTGCTGACGGCCGATGGCGTGTTCGCGGTCAATGTCGGTGACGGCCCGCCGCTAGCGCACGCCCGGGCCCGGGTGGCCACGGCCCAGCAGGTTTTCCCTCCCGCCTGCCTGATCGCCGACGGCGACCTCGACCGTTTCGTAGCCGGGGCCAAGCCGATCACCGACGCCGACGCCGAGCCGTCGCCTGCTCCACCATCCGAGATCATCATGCTCCGCCCGGCGCCGCAGCAGGAGCCTCGCCAAAGGCGCGAAGCGCCGGAGGCGAAAAGCAAGCACAGATAGCATGAGGCGCTATGCGGCGCCTGAGCGTTTTCGGAGGATTGCTCGTAGCGTGCGTGGCCGGAGCCGCGCTGACCGGAGGCGGTGCGGGTCTCGTGGCGGCGAGCGGGCCGGCCGTTAGTCCGCTGCCGCAGTACGGCAATCCCAAGGGGCATGAGCCCGTGCCGCCCGTTGGGCGGGCGGTGAGCACCAAGCACCCGAATCATGTGATCGGCCACGGCACCTCGACCAGCTGCACCTCGGCGGCCGTCGTGCGGGCCGTCGCCAAGGGCGGCGTGATCGTCTTCAACTGCGGTCCGCGCCCGGTCACGATCACGATGCGGGCGACCGCCAAGGTGGTAAACACCAGCCACCGGATCGTGATCGATGGCGGCGGCAAGGTCACGCTCAGCGGCGCGGGCAAGAGGCAGATCCTGTACATGAACACCTGCGACCCCAAGCAGATATTCACCACCACCGACTGCTTCAACCAGCAGTGGCCGAAGCTGATCGTGCAGAACATCACGTTCTCCGGCGGCAACAGCCAGGTCAGGCAGACAAAGACCAGCAACTACGGCGGCGGCGCGATCTTCGCCGAAGGCGGCCAGTTCAAGGTCGTGAACTCGGGCTTCATCGACAACCGCTGTTATCGCTACGGCCCCGACCTCGGCGGCGCCGCCATCCGCGTGCTCGCGCAGTGGCGCGGACGGCCGGTCTACGTAACCGGAGACACGGTCCGCGGCGGGCGCTGTTCCAACGGCAGCGCGCTGAGCAGCATCGGCGTGTCCTGGGTAGTGCTGAATAGCCTCATGGTCAACAACAAGGCCATCGGCTTCGGCGCCAACCCGGCCGCGAACGGCACTAAGGGCGGCGGCAGCGGCGGTGCGATCTACACCGACGGCGACAAGTACTCGCTGGTGGTGGCCGGGACGATCATGCATAGCAATTTCGCGCGCGAGGGCGGCGGCGCGATCTTCTATGTCAGCAACGACAACACCGGGACGCTGACCATCAAGGACTCGACCCTGCACAACAATCCGAGCGGCGTGTTCTGGACCCGCCCGTACCCTGGCATCTACTACCACAGCTCCGGCCATCCCAAGGTGATCCACTCGACCATCAACTAGCCCGCTGCTTGGAGGTCTGATCATGCCGACATCGCCGGACTACCAGGCTCAGCCCGAATTCCTCCCGCCGACCGCGCTGGAGAAGTCGGCCCGCGCGACCGGCGCGGACGCCATCCGGTACCTGGTCGACTACCTGATGGTGCCGATGCGCGACAGCGTGCGGCTGGCCACGGTCGTGATCAGGCCGAAGGCGGAGGGACGCTATCCGACGGTCATGATCCGCACCCCGTACGCGATGACCTCGTTCGAGCGCATGGAGGGCCTGTACAAGCCGCTGTTCGAGGCGGACTACGTGGTCATCGTGCAGAACGAGCGGGGCAGCGAGTGGTCGGAGGGCGAGTTCGGTTACCTCACCAGCACGACCGCGGACGCGGCTGACACTCTGGACTGGGTCGCGGCCCAGGAGTGGTCGAACGGGCGGGTCGGCCTGCATGGCTGCTCATCAACGGCCGAGAACCAGCTCAAGCTGGGGGCGATCGGCCATCCGGTGCTGCATGCTTGCATCCCGATGAGCTCCGGCGCGGGAATCGGCTCGATCCACGGGGCCGAATGGAACCAGGGCCTGTTCTACCATGGCGGCGTCCCGATGCTGAAGATCTGGGCGCTGTGGCACGCGCCGTTCGGCATCCGGATGCGGCCGAAGCTGCCGCTGGTCGGCGACGACGAGATGGCGCGGACGTTCCGCAAGTTCTCGGTCAGCGTGCCCGACTTTCGGGTGCCCGAGTACTTGTCCGCGCTGGCCAAGTCCACCAAGCAGGCGCCCAGCCTCGAGGTGCTGCGCCGGATGGGCACGCCGCTAACCGGCTTCGAGGTGTTCATGGCTGAAGGGCCGATCGGCGAGTCGTGGAAACAGGTCGACCTGATCGACGCGACCCACACCGGGGCTACGCCGTCGATCAACGTCAACGGCTGGATGGATATCGGCGCCTACGAGACCGTCAAGCTGTTCGAGTTCCAGCAGCACCATCCCGATCAGTACCTGATCATGGCTGGCAGCCAGCACTGCCGGATGACGGTGACCGCACCGGACGCCAAGCTCGGCGACCGGCCGATGGGCGACACCAGGTTCTCCTACGACGAGATCTTCGCGGGCTGGTTCCACCACTGGCTGCGCCAAGACGCCGAAGCCTGGACGCCGATGCCGAAGGTCCAGGTCTTCCTGATGGGCGCCGGCACCTGGCTGACCGGCGACCAGTGGCCGCTGGCGGAGACCCAGGAGCGGTCGCTTTACCTGGCCAGCGGGGGCAGCGCCAACACGCTGTGGGGTGACGGTTCGCTGGCTGAGGCGCCCGGGGCCGACGCGACGGACCTGGTAATCGCCGACCCGCATAACCCGGTGCCTTCGCTCGGCGACGACCTCGGTGCCGACGGACCGGTATGCGCCGACCAGCGGGCGATCGAGTGCCGGGCCGACGTGCTCGTCTACAGCACCGCCGCGCTGACGTCCCCGGTCACGATCGCCGGCGATGTGACGGCGGAACTGTACATCTCGGCCGACGCGCCCGACACCGACGTGTTCGTCAAGCTGGTCGATGTCTATCCGGACGGCACCGCGTACAACCTGGCCCAGAGCTGCCTGCGGCTGCGTTACCGCGACGGCATCGACAAGCCCGCCAGCCTGGTACCGGGCCAGATCTACCGGATCGAGATCCGCGGGATCACCACGGCTAACTACTTCCCGGCCGGGCACAAGATCAGGATCGAAGTCGCGGGCTCCAGCTTCCCGCTCGCCGACCGCAACTGGAACACCGGCGGCCGGAACGAGCTAATGACCGAAGGCCCGATCGCCCGCATCACGTTGCACCACGGCCAGTCCCACCCGTCCCAGCTCCGCATCACCGAGTACACCGCCGAAGTCGACCCCAAGCCCATCGCCTAGCGGCGCCGGCCGGAAAGGCGCGCCTTACAGCACCAACCGATCAACGCTGCTGCAGCGCTGACCCGTGGCCGTTGTGAACCCCCGTGCGACGACAGCGTTGACCCGTGGCCGTTGTTGCTCCCCGCAACCTCACGACAGCGTTGACCCGTGGCTGCTGGCGGGGCGACGGTCTGGGGTCAGCGCTGTTCCAGGTCCCGGGCGGCGCACCGCAGCGCTGACCCGTGGCCGTTGTGAGTCCCCGCATCCCCGCGACAGCGTTGACCCGTGGCTGCCGGCAGGGCGACTGTTGGCAGGGCGACGGTCTGGGTCAGCGCTGTTCTAGGTCCCGGGCGGCGCGCTGCAGGTACCCGGGGCACGTATGCCGGAGCTACTTGTGCGGTTCCGCGCGGATCTTCAGCGGCGGTCGCTGGCGGCCGGTCTCGATGGCCGCCCGCAGGTCGGCGATGACCCGCCGCGGCTCGGTTCTGACCTGCTTGGGCGTGAAGTGCGCCACGAGGATCCCGTGCGCGGTCATCCGGCTGTGCCGCGCCGCCGTCTGGGCGAACTGCTCAGGCGAGAAATGCCACTCCCGCGAATCAACCTCTCCGGCGACCCCCGCATCCTTCC
>WNEY01003407.1_pt1 | contig 14247 bp, 12 predicted proteins | sample 5400531 | NCBI WGS metagenome assembly WNEY01 (sample SAMN13153338, study PRJNA577476) | soil metagenome | isolation source: 200 cm saprolite under Douglas fir tree site 1 | place: USA:California | collected 2015-04-18
GGCGCATTCGCGAACGGGGTCGTTCGCCCGGTGCTCGCACTGCGCGACAGCAAATCCGGCGGGGCAAACAGGTAGAGGCCGGCCGCCGCCGCGCAGACGACGACGGCGATTGCGCCCAACACGCGCCATCGCAGGGCCGGCGGCGCGCGCGCAAACCAGCGCGGCGCGATCTCCTTTGCGGCCGCCGCATTCCCCGCTGCCTGCACCGCAGGCAAGGCCAGACGGTCCCACAGGGCTTGCGCCGCCACGAGCTCGAGAACTTCGATCCCCTGGGCAGCGAGATCGGCTCTGGACTCGGGCGCAAGCTCGGCCGCATTTTGCGCCGGAATGGCCACCAGCACGCGCCGCCCTCCCGCGGCCTCCTGCCTCAACCGATCGAGCGAGTGCGCGAGCTTCTCGCGCACATGGCTGACCTCGCCGACGGTCAAGTCGACGGCGCGCACGGCGCCCGTGGCCCAGATCACCGCGTCGGCGGGCTCGCGCTCCTGCGCCAGGCGCCCGGCCGCATAAAGCGCGTGCGCCGCGAGCACCCCGAGCTGCCAACTCGACCCGGCATCGATTCTTCTCGACACGTCGATGCGATATGCGGAGCGTCCGAACAAGCGCTCCACCACCCCGGTCGGGCGAGCGACGAAGGCGTGGTAAGCCGGGTCGATGTCCGCCGTCTCGGTGGTGCCGCCGATGCAGGCAACGGAGCGGCCGATCGCCGGATCCTCTTCCGTCAGAAGCAGAACCTCGACGAGACCGGTCGTCGTGGGGATCAATACCCGGAACCGTTCCGATTCCATGCCCATGTGCGATTAAAGCATGTGCATTTCACGAGAGGAACAAGCCCGTCGTCGTCGGCTCCGCGAGCAATCGCAGAAATGCCTGATCGGGAGCGTTCGCCCGGTCCAGCACGATCATGATCTCGCCGGCGGCGTTGCAGGGGGGTAGCACGCGTTTGACGAGTTCCCCGCCGGCGCCCTCGAGCAGGATGGCCCGCGGCGGATTGGCGGCCGAGTTGACCTGCAGCACGACATAGACCTGGCCGGCGACGCGGGAGGCGTGGATACGCACCGTGCCCCCATCGAAGCGGCGCGCGTCGACGTCGCCGGCGCTGGCCGCCGCCAGCGCTGGCAGCTCGGCCACGGACAACTGCGCCTTGAGCCTGCGATAGTCCGCCCGCAGTCGCGGATCGGCGAACAGCATGCGTTGCTCGTCCATCGAAAGCGAGCGGCCCGGATCGGACAGAAACTGCACGAGCTCCGCGACGCCGAGGCGCCGCGGTCCGGCTTCGGTTTCCGCCAGCGCGGCCCGCGCGGCATAGAGCTTGTCGGCGCGAAGCGCGATTTCCTCGTCGTCAGCGGCTGCGGTCATGCGAGTCTACCGCCCCTTGATGATCGGCGCTCTGCCCGAATATTGCAGGCGGCGCCGAGGCCTCCCCTGACGTTCACCGGCCATGCCAATGAAGGTCATACCTGTCCTCACATCGGTTCCGAGGGCTTTTTTCTATGCCGGCAAGCTCGATGGCTCGTCGCCGGGCACTTAATCTTCGGCGCGCCGCATGATATCCAATTAGCCAAACATCGAACAGACAAATCCATTGCCGCTCAAGGCCGCCACATATCCGCGGAACCCCGAGGGGTGCTCCATTGTCGCACGGTGCCCAGGACGTTGCCGATGCGATGGCCATGACGTTCGAACGGCATGACGCAGCGGGGGCGCCCTGGTGCCCTCCGCGCGACGCCGTGGTACTGCGCCGCTGGATCACCGATCGCAGCCGGGAATTGGGCGGGGGCATCCGTCGCATCGTGCGCCTGGCGCGGCTCGCGGCGCTCGCGGACGGGCGCGACTATGTCCGATTCCTTTATGTGAGGCTGCCGGCGCTGCGGGCCCGGCATTTCCAATCCGCGCTCGAGGCCGCAGCCGCGGAGGGGCGGCTCTCCCCCGCCCTTGCATTGGTTTCCCCAACCGGCGTCGTGCTGCGCGAGGGCGCGTCGATCCCGCCTTCGGCGACGAGCGAATTTGCGATCGACTTCGGACAGATGCCGCGCCTCGCTGCGCTGCTCGATTTTCTGCACAACAGCCTAGGCTTTGCCGTCATTGCCGACATTCTTGCGCCGGTATCGACGCCGGGCGCCGCCGCCGCCCAGGTCCCTGCCGCCCAATCCGACGACGTCGCTCGCGCCTTGCATGCCGCCCTCAATGCCTGGCTCGCGCAACGGCTCGAGAGCCCGCATCACATCCGCCAAGCTCAGAAGATGCGGGCGTTCCTGGCATCTCGCGGCCGCGTCGAGCCCGAGGCGATCGACGACGAGGCGATCCTGTCGTTTTGGGAGGCGATGACAGGGACCGCGCGGGATGACGAGGTCGAGGGCTTTCGCCTCTACCGATCCGCGGCCCGTGCCCTGCTGCACTACCGGCAGGCCTTGCGCGACGCGGCGGCGGCGAGCGCGGTCGCGGCACCGGCGAGTCTCGGCTCCGATTTGGATGACGTCGATCTCGATCGGCTGATCCCGGATGAACCGCGCCTCGAGGAGTGGCAGTCGCCGCTGCGCGCCCTGGCCATGCCTCCCGCCAACGCGGTCAAATGGCTGACCAAGAAGGAATGGCGGCAGCTCCTCGACTGTCTCGGCGGGCCAGACCACGAGGAACCGCCGGAGGAAGCAGAGGAGGCCGACGAGCCCGAGGATTGGGGGGGCGGTCTCGCTGGCGCCGAACGCTTCGACCTCGGGTTCCTGCGAACGCTGTTTCGTGCCGATGTGTTCGGGACGGCACAATCCGCCATCGTCGCACGCCTCGCAAAGCGCGCACCGGCCGAGATCGCCATCGCGCAAGCGATGCATCCGATCGCCGACGCGGCGTACGAAGGCTGCGCAACCGCCTACGCGGCCGTGCGCGAGCAGCTGCGGCTCGAGTGCCTGGCCGCACTCGCGGCGCTGCTCGAAGCCGGCGCAGCGGAAGCGCTCATTCTGCTCGACCATTTTGCCGGTCGGGACGCCGCCGCCGCGATTCTCGCCTCTTCCGCAATTGCCGCGACGTCGTCGGATGAAACCGAGCCGGCGGTGGACGATGCATTCCGCCGGCGCATCGCACCGGCGCTGCGCGCGGTCGCTGTGAACCCCGGCAGCCTGCCCGCGGGTCCGCTCCGCGACCTGATCGCGGAGGCGCGCGCGGCCGCGCGCAAGATCAACCGGATCGGTTTTCGTAGCGAGGATCGCTCCGAGGCGAGCATGCTCGCAGCGATGGGGCGCGGCGCCGCAGCCGTCATCGAGGTCATCGGCGAGCTCGACCGGCTGACGAAGGCTTGCTCCGAGAGGATACGCGGCGGCGACGTCGCCGCGGACCGCGCCCGCTTCTTCGCCGCGTTCACGCAGATTTATCTCGCCGCCCCGCAGGGGTGACGGCGGATTGCCGCCGTACCAGCGATCTTTGCCGAACGCACTCCTGCCGCGAAAAAGCGCGCGGGAACCAATGTAGGTGAGGGGTGAGATGCATGACGCTTCATGGAGGACACCATGTTGCATTCAAGGCGCTTCTGGCTTCTGCCGCTGGCCTTGTCGTTCGCCATCCGCACGCCAGCAATGGCCCAACCCGGGAACACCTACGTTTCAAGCCTCACGCCTCCTGTCCCAGCTCAAAACAGGATCGTTGCAAGTCCCGAGGACAGTCATTTCAAGGGTGTCATCTCCATGAACGGCAATGCCCCTCTTCGGGGCAAGCCCGAGCAGCGCTCGCGCCTGCAAGAGAAGACCAAACACGATACCGTCAAGAATTCCATCAGCAACGTCCGCTGAGCGCATGTCCGCTTCAGTCAAGGAAGCGCAAACCTGAAACGCTGATTCGCGTCCAGTCGTTGTACGACAAATCGGAAATGAAAGAGACACGCGAAAGATCAATCGTGGCCTGCCGCCCGGCAGCCTTGCGGGGCAGGACATTTTTGTCTGTTGAGCATGGACCGCGCTCCGCCCCACATTCAGGCAAACTTCTCTCCCGGCCACGGAACGATGACCGCGGCGAGGTTGCTATCGCTACCGGTGGAGTGCGGCCCAGCGCAAAAAAAGCGCCGGAACCGATGTGGGATAGGGACAGGATGCATGAATGGAGAAATGCACCGATACCGAAGGAGTGTCCCATGATGAAGACGTTTTTCGTTGCAGGGCTGCTCGTGCTGGGTGGCGCTTGCAGCGCGGCCGTAGCGCAAGCGGCGGCCATCAAGCCGCTCGCGACCGAAGGCGAATCCGCTCCCATCCATGCCGGCGTGCATGGGGAGAACGTCATTGCCGTCGCGGTTCGAGGGCCCACCCCGTTCCCGCGTCCGCCCGGCGCGCCTCCCACGGGAGGAGGGGGAGGTTCTTCAGGGCCGGGCTCAGGCGCGGGACCATCCGGTGGACCGGGCAGCGGCACCTCAGGCGGCGGAGGCGCGGGTTCAGGGGGATCAATCGGGCGCAAGCTCATCGGTCCGAGCAAGTACCGCTGATGAACGCGAATGGAGGCGAGGCGTCCGCGTGAAACGCGATCTTCGGTGGGGTCCAGACGGGCCGAAGATCGTGGGACGAGCAGCCGACCGGAGGCACACATGTCGCATCGCAACAAGATGTGTCAACGCGCGGTCGTCGTAATGATCATCGCCGCCGCGCTCATTGTTGGTCCGGTGACATCGGCGAATGCTCTCAATCAAAGCTTTCGAGCGAGCACGCAGGCCCGCACCGCGGTCGGCGAGACCTCGCAGCACGCCGCGACAAGCCGCTCACCGGGCGCCGCCATCGGAGCACGGGGCGCGACCGTAACGACAGTAGGACGAATCGGTTCACGACGCGCATGCGTGGAGAGACGACATTTGGCAGGAACGTGCTGGGCGCGCTAACGAGCGACGCGTGGCCGCTGTGGTCACAAGACTGACAATGACGGCGCGTGCCAATCCCCCGCGGCGGTTATAGGGAAGTTCAGGGTCAGTCAGCGAAGCAACATCAAATGAAACCCCACCTGAGCTAATCTTTCTGCACCCTGTTTCGCGGTACCTCGCGGGGGGCGAACTATTTTAGCTGCCATTTCATCATAACCGCCATCCCCACCCAGTCGCTCACAGGCCGAGAGACGACCGACCGGCGAGGCGTCGTCGCCCATTGAAATGCATTTTTTTGTGACGCGCGTCACAGCGAAAGGAGCTCTCGACATGGGACTTCCCCCCGACGGCATTCACGATCGCGACCGATTCATAGCTTCTTCGAATGAAAAAAATCTGCGCCGACGAATGGCGGGGTTTCCCGATCTGGTCTCTTGGGGGCGACATGAAAGAACATCGAGAGCTTACGAACCTGATCGCAAACATCTACGACGCGACGCTCGATGCGACGCGGTGGAGCGACGTGCTCGCGAAGATCGCAGAATTCGTCGGCGGTCAGGCGATCGGACTTCTCTCGAGGAATTCGGCCGGAAAATCAAGCAACGTTCATTACTATTCCGGCGTCGCGCCCCACTATGTGAAGCTTCATACGGATACGTATTGGAAATTCGATCCCATGACGATGTTGTCGGTCCGCAAGGTCGAGCAGATTGTGAGCATTTCGGATGTCGTACCTTTCGACGAATTTCGCATGAGTCGCTTCTATCATGAGTGGATGCGGCCGCAGGGCTGGGTCGATGCCGCCAAAGCGGTGCTCGAGAAAACGGTGACGAGCTGTGCGTATATCAACGTCATCCGCAGCGAAGCCCAGGGCATGGTCGACGATGAGATGCGCCGGCGGATGCTGCTCATCGCGCCGCACGTGCGCCGTGCCGTGCTCATCGGCAAGGTGATCGACCGCAAGCAAGGCGAAGCCGCGACATTTGCCGATGTGCTGGACGGCATCAGCGCCGGCATGTTCCTCGTCGATGGCGCCGCCCGCATCGTCCACGCCAACGCCGCGGGCCGTGCGCTTCTGAGGGCAGGCGATCTGCTGCGTTCGGCCGGCGGCCGGGTTGTGGCCCGCGATGCGCAAGTCGATCAGGCCTTGCGCGAGGTTTTCGCCGCCGCCGGCAGCGGCGGCACGCAGCTCGGCAGCAAGGGCATCGCCTTGCCGCTGACCGCGCGCGACGGCGAACTCCACGTCGCGCACGTGCTGCCGTTGACGGCGGGCGAGCGACGCGGCGGCAACATATCCTGCACGGCGGTCGCCGCATTGTTCGTTCGTAAAAGGGAAATGGAGACGCCGTCGCCGCCCGAGGTCATCGCCAGGACGTATCAGTTGACGCCGACCGAGCTGCGTGTCCTTCTCGGCATCTTCGAGGTTGGCGGCGTTCCCGAGGTCGCTGAAGTCCTCGGCGTCGCCGAAAGTACGGTCAAGACGCATGTCGGCCGCCTGTTCGAAAAGACCGGCGCCAGCCGCCAGGCCGATCTCGTCAGGCTCGTCGCCGGGTTTTCCAGCCCGCTCGTCGGATGAGCCCCGGGCTTTGACGATTTTCCCGATCGTCATCCGTCGACCGGGGGACGCCCACCACGTACCGTCTTGCGAAGCTCAGCGCTGGTAGTATCGATCGCGGCTGCACGGAGGAAAAGATGTTGTCTGCAAGACGTTTGCAGCTGCTGCGAATCATAGCCTTGGCGTTTGCCATCTGCGCGCCCGTCTCCGCGCTGGCCGCATCGTCGGAGGGTTATGGAAAAGGCGGCCAGTTCTCCGAATTCGATCCGGTCGTGGCGCGCCACAATCAGACCGGTGAGCTGTTTCGCATCGAAGGCCATTGTCAGTCTGCCTGCACACTGTTTCTCGGCCTCAAAAACGTCTGCATCGATCCCGCGGCCACGCTGTTGTTCCACGCCGGGCACGATCGAAAGCGAAACATCAGCGCCTCGGCCACCCAACATATGTTGGGCGCGTACAATGCGCCGCTTCGCGCCTATCTGACGTCGAACCACTATATGGATACGTTGGATTTCAACACCATCTCGGGCCGCGACATGATCCAGAAGTTCGGCTATCGGGAATGCCCGAAAAAATGAGGCTCATCGCCCCGCGATGAACGCTTTCGCCGCATCGACCGCCCCGTGCGCGCCGAGATCGTCGTGCCCGGCGCCGGGAAACCGTACGAAGCGTTTGGGCGCGCCGATCAGGTCGTAAAGCCGCTCTCCGAACACGAACGGCACCACGTCGTCGCGGTCGCCGTGCATGACCAGCACCGGCGCCGTCACCTTGCCGATGCTCAGGTCGGAACGGAACTGGTCCTTCATCAGGAGCCGCACGGGCGCGAACCAGTAGCGCTGCGCGCCGACATCGGCGGCCGAGGTGAACGGCGACTGCAGCACGAGGTGCCCGACCGGCTTTTCGGCCGCGATGACCACCGCCAGGCCGGTGCCGAGCGATTCGCCCCAGACCACGATGCGCTCCGGGCGATAACGCGCCGCGGCGAAGGCATAGGCCGCCGCGGCATCCTCGATCAGTCCGGCCTCGGTCGGATGGCCGCTCGAGCCGCCATAGCCGCGATAGCTCAGCGCCACGAGACCGCTGCCGTCGGCGGTCAGCGCGCGGAAGCGGTCAAGGCGCCAGCGCAGCGAGGAGCCGTTGCCGTGGAAATAGAGGAACACCGGCTTGTCGCCGCGCGGCGGCACGTGCCAGACGATGACGCGCTCGCCGTCGGCGGTGTCGAGCACGACCTCCTCGGCCTCCGGCAGACCGGACGCGGCCGGCGGCGTGCGGAAGGTCTCGGGGAAATACTGGATGGAGCGCTGCATGACGTAGAGCAGCGCGATCAAGCCGCAATAGAACACAGCCGCAAAGGTCAGGAGCCATTTCAACGTTGCCATGGCCATTGATATCACGGCTGCTTTACACATAGGCGTCAAAGCTTACAGTCGCGCACACGGGTCCGCGCGATTCGGCGCTCGCGCTTCGTCCGCAGCGGGCAAGGGCCGCGGTATTGCCGCTGTCACGATCCGAAGGCAGACTCGACGAACGATCCCTATCAACCCGGGAGAAAGCGATGAGATGCTTTGTTGTCGCGTTGGCGCTGCTGGGCGCCGCCGCCACGTCCGCCCACGCCCAGGGCGCGATACCCGATCTCAAGGGCACCTGGAACGGAAAAGGCAAGGTGATCGTCTTCGGCAGCGGCGACCATCATCCCGGCGGACAGTCGCCTTCCGACCCGCCGCGCGTGCGGGATATCGAGACGACGCATGTCGTGGATGGCCAGGACGGGCGGGTCGCCTGGGGCCGCTCGTCATCGGCGGTCGCCGACACCAAGGAGCCGTTCGCCTGGGCCATCTCGAGCGACAACAAGTCGATCGTCGGCGCCGATCTCGACGGCTATTTCCGCATCACCCTACTCGGGCGCGACCGCATGGAGAAGTGCTACGTCCACAATGGCTTGAGCCCAAGCCGCTCGGTCGTCGCCACGTGCTATGTGATGACCCGGGTGAAGAAATAGCGTCGAGATTGGGGGCGACGCCATGGAAGCCCTGCCGACGCTGAATTCCGCGCAGACGCGCCGGGTGATCGCCGCGGGCATCATCGGCAACGTGCTCGAATGGTACGATTTCGCGATCTACGGCTATTTCGCCGCGCAGATCGGCCGGCAGTTCTTTCCGCACGAGGATGCGGTCGCCCAGCTGCTGTCGGCCTTCGGCGTGTTCGCGCTCGGCTACCTGATGCGGCCGGTCGGCGGCGCGCTGATCGGCCATATCGGCGACCGCTTTGGGCGGCGCGCGGCACTCACGTTCTCGATCGCCAGCATGGCGATCCCGACCTTCCTGATCGGGTTGCTGCCGGGATACGTCACGCTCGGCCTGTTTGCGCCGGTCGCGCTCACCGCGTTGCGCATGGTGCAGGGGCTTTCGGTCGGCGGCGAATATACCAGCTCGATGGTGTTCCTGGTCGAGCACGCGCCGCCCGGCCGGCGCGGCCTGATGGGCGCACTCATCTCGTGCGGTGCCTGCGGCGGCATCCTGCTCGGATCGGCGGTGGGCGCGGCGTTCGCGGCGAGCATGTCGCCCGTAGCGCTCGCGGAATGGGGCTGGCGCATCCCGTTCCTGCTCGGGCTGGTGGTCGGGATCGCCGGCTACTTCCTGCGCCGGCACGTGCTGGAGACGGTACCGCCGGAGCGGCGCACGCGCGCACCGTTCGTCGAGACGCTGCACGATCACTGGCGGATCGTGCTCGGCCTTGCCGGCCTGTCCGTGTTCAACGCCGTCGCCTTCTATGTCAGCTTCGTCTATCTCGTGAGCTGGCTGCAGACCGCCGACGGCATCGCGCCCGCGCACGCGCTCGAGATCAATTCGATCAGCATGGCGATGCTGTTGCCGGTCATGATCGCGACCGGCCTGTTGGCCGATCGCTTCGGCCGCAAGCCGTTTCTCCTGCTCGCGACCGGGCTCGCCTTTCTCGGCGCGGTGCCGCTGTTCTGGTTGTTGTTTCACCCCTCGGTGGTGCTCGTGCAGCTCGGGCAGCTCGGCTTCGTCCTGGTCGTTGGGCTCTACGCCGGCGTGCAGCCCACCATCATGGTCGAGGCGGTGCCGGTGCAGGTGCGCTGCACCGCGGTGGCGCTCGGCTACAACATCTGCCTCGGCGTGATCGGCGGCATGACCCCGCTGGTGGCGACCTGGCTGGTCGCGCGCACCGCCGACGAGACCGCGCCGGCGTTCCTGATCATGGCGGCGGCGGCGGTATCGTTCGCGACGATCCTGTGGTTCCGCGAGACTTATCGCGCGCCGTTCGTAGGGGGACGTTCCGCCCCAGCCGCGGCGGGGGCGTGACAGCCCCGCCCTTCGACGAGAGCGGGGCTGTCCGAGCGCCGGCGGGGAGCTAGTGTCCCGGTTCCGACGTTCGTATCACTTTGCAGCACGCACTTTTACGAACGTCGGAACCAAAGGGACACCAGCAACTCTATGATTCTAGTGTGGCTTTGGATTTGACGTTCCTACAAAGGACTCGCCGCGAGACTGGCAGGAACGTCAAATCCGCCACACTAGTGGGGCCGGCCGGCGAACTGCGTAACGGATGATGCGCCCCTGCTTGCCCGGCGATGTCGAGACCCCGGCGGTCGCCTGCGATTTGGCCGATGGTCAGTGTCCGGTGGTGGCGAGCTTCGGCCAGTCCTCCATTTGCACCCGCGCCACGAGCCGATATTTGCCGTCCTCGGGCTTGAAGATCGAGGCCTCGCCCTCCTTGACCTCGAACCAGTCCTTGCCCAGGGCGTCGACGATATTGGGCTTGTGCGTGATCAGCACGTTGTTCTTGCCCCGGTCGGGGCCCTGCGCCAGCATCTTGCGGAATGCCTCGGCTCGCCGGCTGTTTTCATCCGGCGTCACCACCAGGCCGCCCTCCGTCAGGTCGATTGTTTTCTCGATGTCCTCGAACCCTGCTCGAACGGCCGTCTCGTAGGCGCGATTGAACTTGCTCGTGTAGACCTCGCCGATCGGGACGCCGACCCGCCGGATCGCATCGCCGAACGCCTTTGCCAGCTCCTTGCCTTTGTCGTTGAGATTTCGCTGCTTGGCGATGTTGTCGAAATTGAACGGATCGGTATCCGCCTGGTCCGAGAAGGTCGCGCCATGTCGGACGACGATATTGTAACCGCCCGCGCGTAACGATTGGACGAGTTGCTTGCCATCCCCGATCGCACCCGCCTGATCATTCTGCGATTGCGCCAGGCCGGGCACAGACATTGCCAGCACGAAACCGGCAGCCACGGCCAGACCGGCAGCCGCTCTCCTTGAAAACAAGGTCATCTCATTTCTCCTTCGCATTGTTCACTTTGCGACAGCCCGCAATGACGGGCGGTTCGTCGCGACACATGCTGGAGACTCGCACCGAGCAGCGGTATTCCGCCTTTTGAACTAATCGTGATCGGTATCGCGGCCATTCGAACACCTTGCCGTGAACGCCATGAATGAAACGGCGTCAGAGCGAGTCTCCTACATGAGTAAGTCAGCGCGCAACGCGCGACAGGAGACACAAGATGTTGACCAAGTCCGAAATCGCCCTTTTGACCGTCACCGTGCTCGGCACGCTGACGGCCTGGCTGGCAGCACCGCATCCTTCACTCATGAGCCCGGTTTTCGGCGAGCCAAGGATTGCGTGCGGCGCTCCCGCCGCCGGCAAAGTTCACGCCGGTTGGCTCCCTCCTGCATCGCTAATCGGACGAACTCACGTCGCTGGTCCATGATCGACACCTCTCGCCACGGCATGGATGACCTCCCTTGCAGCCAAATCCATGCAATGATGAAGTGTCAGCCATGTTCCCGAACACCCGTCAGTTATGTCCCCGGGACGAACACTTGTCCCGGCGATCCCGCTTAGGCTGGCACCGTGCGCCCCTAAGCGAGACCCGCGGGAACGAAAGCGCGTTCACGCGCGTCTTCGACGCGCTTTGCCCGCGGGTGACAGCGGAGAATGGGCGAGCTCTGAGCCAATTCGAACGAAACACACTTTTAGTTGGGAATTAGCCGCAGCCAAAGACGCCGGTGCGGCCGTAACCCAGATCTTCCTGGCATTTGAAACGCTTTTGAGCCTGCATCTCGAAGGCGGGCTTCGCGGGTGCAGATACAGCGCTCGTTGGATCGGCCGATGCGGGATTGACCGCGGCGCCGGCGGAGCTGACCGCAGCAATCGACAGAGCCGCGACCGTCAGTCCGAGCTTCATTGACATCAACATGGCGAAATCTCCCGTGACAAGGTGAGCGACATGCTCACTGCATCGGAGACTCGCCCTTATGCGATTTCATTCTCGGAATTCACGGATACGTGTTGACCGTTGATGACGTGTTGAACGTTCGCCGCTCGAGGCGAATGTTCCATCGTGGCGGCGACGCTCATCCAGGAGCGGGTCTCACCCGCGGCCGGTCGCCGCTAGTGTCCCGGTTCCGACGTTCGTATCACTTTGCAGCACGCACTTTTACGAACGTCGGAACCAAAGGGACACTAGCAACTCTATGATTCTAGTGTGGCTTTGGATTTGACGTTCCTACGAAGGACTCGCCGCAAGACTCGCCACACTAGTATCTCCCGCGCCCATTTCTGCTCGACGGCCTTGCGCAGCTCCGGGCTCGCCGACGCCACCGCGGGAAATTCGTGCCGCCAGGCCCAGGGCCGGCAGGCATTGACGATGGCGCGGGTATTTTCCCACGGTGGCTCGCGCAACATCGGATCGAGCGGCGTCGACCAGGCGCGCTTGATGTATTCGATGTCGGCGGCCGGATCGCAGCGCGTCGACATCGCCCAGATCACGTCGTCGAGATTGGTCGGGTCGATGTCTTCGTCGACCACGATCACCCAGCGCCCGGCATAATTGCCGGAATGGCAGTTCGCCACCAGAAATCCCGCCTGCTCGGCGTGACCGGGATGCATCTGCTCGATCGCGACGACGGTGAACATGCGGATGGCACCGGCTTCGTGGCACCAGACGCCCTTGACGCCCGAGAGCCCCGCGGTCTCGATCTCGTCCCAGATCATGCCGGACTGCACGATGCACTTGGCGAACGACACGTCGGTCGGCGGCCGCATCGGCGAGGCCATGGTCAGAATCGGATCGTTGCGGTGATAGACGCGGCGCACCCGCACCACCGGCTCGTCGCGCACGTGGCTGGCGTATTGCGAGCATCGGGCCACCTCCCTCGGTCGGAGCCGGCGCGGCACAGGCAGGCTAGCAGCCGACGAGGCCGGCGGCCGGTCTGCCGCATGATGAGCCTAGCACGGAGCGAGGCGGTCAAGTCCTTGGGGCGGTTCTGAATCGTTCTGAATCGAGATCGGGCGGCGGCGGACGTGTGGGCCCGACCGAAGCGACCTTACTACCCCTCACTCGTCGCCTGGACCGGCCGATGTCCGGGTCGGGTCAGGTAGGGCTCAGGGTGAGCAGATATTTTGGGCCTACGAAAGCAGATCTCGGATCCGCGCGTGAATGACTACACGGCCCTAGTCTGGTCCTACGCCTGCAGCCCGCGCACGACCAGCCGGTTGAGGCGGGTCGCGAACGCCGCCGGATCGTCCGGCACCTCGCCGTCGAGGATCATGGCCTGCTCGAACAGCAAGGCGGACAGGTCGGCGACGTCGTCCTCGCGGGCGCTGGTCTTGGCGTGCGCGAGTGCCTTGACGAGCGGATGGCGCATGTTGAGCTCGAGGATCGGCTTGCTGCCGGCGCGCCGATTGTGCCGCGCGAGCAGCTTCTCGAGCTCGCGGTCGGGACCGCGGCCGGACGCGACCAGGCAGGCCGGGCTGTCGGTCAGGCGTTGCGACGCCCGCACGTCGGAAACGAGGTCGCCGAGCGCGCCCTTCACCGCGGCAATCACCGTCTCATCGTCCGCCGCGGCGGGTTTGCCGTCGGAAGATTTGTCGTCGGGGGCGGCGTCGGCGCCGGCAGCCGGCTGCAGCAACGGCACCAGGCTGAGGTCGATCTCGCCCTGGCTCAGCGACTTCAACGGCTTGCCCTCGAAATCGAGCGTCATCGAGGTCCACAGCGCATCGACCGGGTCGGTGAGCAGCAGCACCTCGATGCCGCGCGCGCGCGCGGCCTCGAGCTTGGGGTTCGCCTTCAGGCGCTCGGCGCTCTCGCCGACGAGATAATAGATCTCGGTCTGGTTCGGCTTGAGATCGGCGATGTACTGCTTGAGCGCGCGCGGAGCGCCGCCGGCCGTGGTCGCGAAGCGCGCGAGCGCGATGAGCGCTTCGCGCCGCTCGTGGTCCTCGTAGATGCCCTCCTTGAGGACCCGGCCGAAGGCGTCCCAGATCTTGGCGTAGGCGTCGGCCTCCTTGGCGGCGAGACTTTCCAGCTCGGCGATGACCCGCCCGGTCAGCGCCTTGCGGATCTGCACCACCTGCGGATTGTTCTGCAGCATCTCGCGCGAGATGTTGAGCGGCATGTCCTCGCTGTCGACCACGCCGCGCATGAAGCGCAGATAAGTCGGCAGCAGCTCCGCGTCGTCGGTGATGTAGACGCGGCGCACGTAGAGCTTCACATGGCCCTTGCGCGCGGGATCGAACAGGTCGAACGGCGCGGTGGAGGGCGCAAACAGCAGCGCCACGTAGGACACGCGCCCCTCGGCCTTGGTGTGCAGCGTCATCGCCGGCTCGTCGAAACCGCCGGTGATGGAGCGATAGGCCTGGGCGTAGTCCTCCGCCTTCAGCTCGGACTTCGGCCGCTGCCAGAGCGCGCTCGCCGTGTTGATCTGGCGCGCGGCGCCGTCGGCGCCGACGAGCTCGATCGGGAACAGGATGTGGTCGGAATAGGTCCGCACGATCCGCTCGATCTCGAAAGGCTCGAGATAGCGTTTCACGTCCGGCTTCAAATGCAGGATGATCT
>WNEY01002196.1_pt1 | contig 14245 bp, 14 predicted proteins | sample 5400531 | NCBI WGS metagenome assembly WNEY01 (sample SAMN13153338, study PRJNA577476) | soil metagenome | isolation source: 200 cm saprolite under Douglas fir tree site 1 | place: USA:California | collected 2015-04-18
GTCCGGGTGCGTGCCCGCAGCCTGCTCTGCGGGCACGACATGATCGAGACGACGCCAGGCCGCCGTGAAATACCGGCGATCACGTCGTCGGCCTCATGCGCTGCGACGCGCCTAAGCATGTATTCCGCAATCGCTTGGTAGTGAGCTTCAAACCTCAGCTCCCGCCCTCCGCTGCCAGAGATCTGCACCTGACGCTCAGCTCAGACACGGCCATGCGCCTTCATTTAAATGTAAGTCGCCGTTGGGGCGGTCGCGGTAGCGCTAGTCGAGGCCACTGCCATGACGTCCCCGCCCGATCGTTGTCATGAAAGACGCCAGACCGCCCTCATGCCGATGCTCGCTGCCATCGGCTTCGCCGCTGCGCCTGATGAAATAGCGCATCTGGATCGCCTACTTGCTCGGCGATATGCGGCAGATCGAATAATTCAGGACCTGGTATCGGAAAGGCGTTTTCGGTTGGCTGCTCCGAGCTTCCTTGAACTTCAGACAATTCAGCCATGGCACATTCATAGCATAAGTTGGCCGGACGGCCGGGCGTGACAACCGGTCCAGAACCCGTCGGGAGCTTTCGACATGGTGATTAACGCATGAAAGCTGGCCAACTAAACTGAGCAGAACTAACTGATGGCACCAAGGGTGCGAGCCATTGCTCCCGGCGTTGCGCTGATCCCGGCGTTCGGGCCACGCCGCAGGCTGGTTAGAGGTCGCGCTTGCAGTCTCAGGTTGCTCCTGCCCGGGCTGGTCTTTAGTCGGCGGCCGCCAATGTGAGGGCTGCGTTCTGGCCGCCGAAGCCGAAGTTGCAAGTTATCGCGGCCCGGATAGTGTGCTCCCGGGCCGCCAACGGCGTGTAGTCCAGGTCGCATTCGGGGTCAGGGTTATCGAGGTTCACGGTCGGCGGCACGACGCCAGCCCGGATTGTCAGCAACGTTGCGATCATCTCGAGGATTCCGCACGCGCCAGAAGCATGGCCGAGTACCGACTTGTTCGCGGTGACAGGGATCTGTGCGCACCGCGGCCCGAACACCCGCTTGAGAGCCCTCGTCTCAGCTACGTCGTTCAATGGCGTCGAGGTGCCATGAGCGTTGATGTGCTCGATCTCGTCGGTGCCGAGGCCGGATTGCGCAAGGGCTCGCTGGACGGCTGCGGCCGCGATCGCGCCGTCAGCGCGCGGCATGACCGGATGCTCGGCATCGCAGCTCGAGCCGTAGCCGAGCACAGCGCCGAGCACCTCCTCCCCGCGAAGGCGGCCGGTACTTTCACGCTCCAGGATCACCGCACCGGCGCCCTCGGCGGGGACCATCCCATCTCGGTCACGGTCGAAGGGGCGCGAAGCAATGGCTGCTTCCGCGGCGGGACGCGTGGACACAGCCTGGAGCTTGCAGAAACCGCCTTGCGAGTACGGGTCCAGCCATGCGTCAACTCCAGCCGCGATCGCCACGTCCGCGGCCCTTGACCGCAGCAGGGCTGCGGCGAGGCCGACAGCGTCGGTGGACGAAGCGCAGGCGGTGGTAATGGTCAGGCAAGGTCCGTGGATCCGGAGCTTGTTCGCTACGAAAGCGGCAGCCATATTGGGCAGAATCCTTGTCACGGCCAGACGGTCGAAGGTCCGCCAGCCCTGCGTGGCGAGGAGTTCGGCATGTCTCCCGAACTCCGTCGCCATCGCTGCTTCCCCTCCTCCTCCGCTGCCGACAACGAGCGCGACGACATCGCCGGACTGGAGGCTGAGCCGCTCGCAGGCCTTGCTGACGGCCGACATGAGAAGGTGATGATGCCGGCACGTGCGGCGAACATCGGTCCTGCTCATGAACGCGGTCGGGTCGAGGTCGATCTCGCCACCGATCTTCAGCGGGAAGTCCGACGTGTCAAACGAGGTGAGCGGCCGGATACCGGAATGACCTTCGACCAAGTTGCGCCAGAACGCCGTAAGGTCCCCGCCTATGCAGGTCTCTAGCCCGGCGCCAGTGACGAGGATGCGGTCCGTCACTGCACGATGCTCACGACAACCCTCGCGATGTCCTCGACGGTACGGATCGTGGCGAAAACGATCTCGCCCGGAACCTCGACACCGTACTCGCCCTCCAGGACAGAGATGAGATCGAGCGCATCGAGCGAGTCCAGCTCAAGGGTGGCAGCGCCGCTGCCGTCGGCGTCAAAGAGAAGAGTGTCCGGCCCGATCACCGGGGCCGGCTCGATCTCACGGTCAGCGAACAGCTCGGTGAGGAACTTCATGACATCTTCGAGGACGTCTTCCATCGTAGGCACTCTGGAATCACGGGTGGTCATTCGCTATCCAGCCTCTCGGCGACTAGGTAGTACCAGGTCCGGCTGATCGATGCCTCCTGGCTGGCCAGAATGTCACGCACGGCTTCAGTCAACGCGACCGTCGCGATCTCAGTCGGAATCCCAGGCAGTGCCCCGGCCGCGAAAACCGGTGCTCCGACGATGCTCTGGAGCAGGTCCGCTGAGAGGGGAACCTCCCAGCTCTGGGTCCGGACTATCTTCATGCCTGCTGCGACCAGCGAGGCACCGTACTGCTCCGGCCGAAGCGGCCGCTTGGCTAGCACCCGGCGCGTTCGCCCTTCAGGCGCGGTTGCTCCGAGCCGCCGCGCGATCGACCGTGCCCGCAGGATGAACGCCCAGTACAGGGGGCGGTCCTGGGCACGTTCGGCGCCCGAGTAGAACGCTGTGTTGAGTGCGAGCCGCCCGCCGGCGCGCAGCAGTCCGCTCAGCGACCTAAGCACCGCATCGATGTCACTGACCAGGTGGATTGCGTTGCCGATCACGACCTCGTCGAGCGACCCCGGCGGAAACGAGCCAGCGACATCTTCCGCGCCCGCATGCAGAACTCCCACGCGCGGCCCTAGCCGGAGCCTCAGGCTGCCGAGCATGTCCTCATCTGGATCTGAGGCCCAGACCAGGTGACCCGGATCCCGTTCGAGTATGAGTTCCGCCATCGAGCCTGTGCCAGACCCGACATCAAGGGCATAGCCACCAGCCCTCGGATCGAGGTAGTCGACGAGGCGGCTGTTGATCTCACGGTACAAGTCAGTGTCGGAAACCGCCTCGTACCCGCTCATCCGGGCCTGCGCATCCGACGACCCCTGACGCGACCGAGCTAAGTCCACGGGACAAATCGTACCCCCTGGCTGCTACACAATTACCCGCAATCCTCGACAACACCGTCAAGCCGACCAAGTCGGCAGTCTCACGAAAGACCCGGGTTAGGGCGCAAAAGAACCGAACTCTGGGCTATGGTCGTCAGGTCGATGACCCTGAGTGGTGGACAATATGACTGACGAGCGACCGCGCACGTGGGCTCCAGTGTCGATGAGGCCCTCGTGGCAGCAAGAGGGGCGGCTCCGGCATGAGCGCTTGCGAGGTCGAGTTCCATTTAACACCCCCTACTTAACGCTTCTTCCTGAGCGATGGCGCCCGGACGACGTCACGCGACATATGCAACACTTTGCTTCCCGTCACCCCTCCCTGAGCGTTGACTCGATCGATGAGAGTCTTGTGAGTTTCGGACCGTCCTGGTCCGGTGAGATTCAACACCGGAAGGCGGGCTCTGTCGCCGAGGGCATACAAGATTACTTCGGGCAATGGGGTGCGCACCAATTTGAGAGGCAACAAGGGCCGCTTTGGAATATGGAGTTTATTGACGGCGTGGACGGGGTCGCTGTAGCTGCTGTCTTCGATCACCTGATATGCGACGGTTGGTCTCTTAAGCTCCTTGAAGATTGCCTGTCGGACAGGTGCAAACTAGATGATGCTGGGGATCCGTTGGGGGACGGGATCTTCGACTGGTTGCGATGGCAACGAGAAACGTACGTTGACGCAACGTCGCCGGCGTCAGCGTTCTGGAGGGATATGTTTCCGGATATTCCCGGGAACCGTACTGTTGCGCTTCGTGAGTTCGCCCGACCTGATGGCGAATTGTCGGGTATGGTGCGAACGCACAGGTTTGGAGTTGACCTCACCCGCGAGGATGTACGTCGCGCGTGTCGTCAACAAAGGGTTACGTCTTTCATGATCTGGTTGGCTGCCGTAGCTGCCGCGATCTCGGAATCGGCAGGACGAGACGATATAAACATGAAGGTCACCGTTCTGGGGCGACTTGCCCAGCACGCAGCGGTCTTCGGGTGGATGGCAGACGCATTGCCCGTACGTTTTTGCGAGGACGGCCTTGGGAATCCTGCAGTAGCACTAGAGGTCGTCAGAAAGGTCTGGCCGCAGGTGCTGAGGCACCAAGGCGCCCCGTGTGAATTCGTCCTCGAGCATGCCTGCATGCATAAGAAGATCGTTTCACCCCGACCAACGCTAGTGACGCTCAACTATACCGAGGATTTGGTCCTTGATACGACGCCGTTGCCGCCTGAATTCCGTGACTCCCCCGGTGACGAATCTGGCATCTATCTCCTTGTCGGGAGCGCGGGCGAATCGTACGCTCTGCATGTACGAGCGGATGTCACCCGCTTCACCGACGATGGCGTGACGGAATTCATAGAATTGGTTCGTACCAAAATGAACAGCATCGTTAGTACTGCCTAAGATTGCCAGGCGTTCCAATGGCACGGCGTGCGAACCTTATGAGTGAGGAAATGGCAGCCTTAAATCCGGCACAGGAGCTGGAAGCGTCGGCGAAGACGATACGCGAGCTTACTAACCACGTCGACGTCATCGAAGCAATCGCACTGATCGTCGCCACCGCTTTCACCCGGGGCGACAAGCTGCTCGTCGCCGGAAACGGGGGGTCGGCGGCAGCCGCCCAGCACTTCGCGGCCGAGTTCGAAGGAGACTTCACCGGGCCGCAGGGTCCGTTGCCGGCGATGTGGGTACCGGCGAACCCGTCGTTCGTCACAGCCTGGTCGAACGATCACACGTTCGATACGGCGATCGCTCGCCTTGTCGAGACGTATGGACGGCCTGGCGATGTCTTCATGGCCGTGTCCACGAGCGGCGGCAGCCGCGACGGCTCTTCCCGGAACCTCGTGCTGGCGGCCGAGAAGGCGCGTTCCCACGGGCTCTCGGTCGTGGCGCTGTCCGGCAAGGGCGGGGGTGTCCTGGCGAACATCGCCGATGCGTGCCTGACCGTTGCCAGTGATTCGACGGCCAGGGTGCAGGACGCGCACCAAGTCGTCCTCCACATCCTCTCGGGTCTCATCGGCGAGCTCGCTGGCCGCCCGTCGATCGGGTGAGCTGCATCCAGAGGTCTGCGGGTGCGCGGCGCGGTGGCGGGACATCGCGAGCGGCTATGCTTGTGCGGTGATGATTGTCGGATTACTCGGACTCGGCCGAATGGGCGCAATCCACGCCGCCAACCTGGCATCCCTCGCGGATGTCGAATTGGTTGTCTTCGATCCCGATCCGGACGCCGTTCAGCGTGTGACCGAAGCCACGGGGGGGCGTTCATTGCCCGACCGCGATGCGGTCATTGCCGAATCGGACGCCATCGTGATTGCCACGCCGACGGCCGTCCATCCGGACGACCTGATGGCTGGATCGGCGGCCGGTCTGCCGATGCTCTGCGAGAAGCCTATCTCGCTCGACGCCGCCTCGACTGCGGCGGCCGTGGAGGCGGCGGAAAGGGCTGGCGTCGAGCTTCAGGTGGGGTTTATGCGGCGGTTCGACACCGGCTTCGTCGAGATGCGGCGCCTGGTCGAGTCGGGCGAACTCGGCGACCTGTATCTCGTGCGTGGTGCCTCCCACGACTACGTGCCGCCGGACGAGTGGTATCTCGGCTCGGCGGGCAGCATTTATCGGGACATGCACATCCACGACTTCGATGCTGTGCGCTGGCTGACCGGGCGCGAAGTCGTCGAGGTCTACGCGGCGGGATCGGTCCTTGTCGACGAGATGTTCCGCCGCCAAGACGACGTTGACATGACCGCGCTCGTCCTGGTTCTCGAAGGCGGGGTTCTCGCGTCCATCACGGGTGCCCGGGCGAATCCGCTCGGCTACGACCACCGCACGGAAGTCATCGGTTCACGCGATGCCGCTTGTGCAGGGTGGACCGAGCGCACGCCACTGCGCTCGGCGGACCTCGGGGCAAGCGGTCGTCTGACCGATCCTTGGCCGGGGTTTGCAGATCGCTTCGGAGCGTCCTATAAGGCCGAGGTTGACGCGTTCGTCCGCCTCGTTCGCCATGGCGGGCCCAATCGGAGCCCGGGACGCGGCGCTCTCGACGCGATCCGGATCGCCGCAGCTGCGGAGAGATCGCTGGCCGAGCACCGGCCAGTCGCAGTGGCCGAAATCAAGTCATCCGAGCCGTGATCGGCCCTTCGAGCCGATGAGTGACGCGTAGAGACGCTCGTAGTTCTCGACCATCGTGGTGACTGAGAACGTTGCGCTGACGTGCTCCCGGCACGTCTGCGGTGAAAGATCGCTGGCAGCCCGCACCACGTCGGTCATCTGCTCCGGTGTGTCGCAGAGGAAGCCGGTTTTGCCGTCGGCGACGAGATCCGGAGCGGCGCCTCGTCGCATGGCGATGACAGGAGTTCCGCACGCCATTGACTCAGCCATCACTTGCCCGAACGGTTCCTCCCACCGGATCGGGAAGAGTGTCGCCCGGGCCCGCTGCAGCAACCGAATCTTGTCGGCGTGTGGTGGCTGCTCGATCACGCGATCACATTCACGCAGCCTTGGTCGTACTTCTTGCTCGAAGAACTCCCATTCCGCGGGCTCGCCGCGCCTGATCACCATAACGAGCGGCATATCGGCGGCTCGGGCGACGTCGAGAGCGATGTCGGTCCCCTTCTCGGAACTGCACCGTCCGACGTAGATGAGATAGTCCTCCTTTTCATCCCCGAGGGGATGCGCATCGAGATCGATCCCGTCGTAGATCATTGCCGCGTAGTGGATGTCAGGATTCATCTCCGCCTGCGATCTGCTGCTCGCGACGATGTGGATGCGGTCGTCAACCCGGCAGAAAAAACGTTGCCTGATCGGCGTCCACGGCATGTGCAGCGTGTGCACGACGGGTGGAGGGCCACCCAGCATCGCCCCAAGAGCCGGCCCAATCCGAGACGTGGTGTGATCGTGGATGACATCGAACTGGTCCGCAGCGAGGTATGCGGACAGCATGTGGAACATGTCATCGTCGGCCGCGACGGGACCCTTGCGGAGCGGCGGGTGTTCGAATGGGCTGACGAGACGACCCCGGGTTCGAGATCCCTGAGTCGCGAACAGCGTCACGTCGTGGCCGCGATCGACCAGGCCCTCGGTCAGATTGCCGACGAGACGCTCCACCCCTCCGTAACCTTCGGGGGGAACCAGCAGCCAGGGCGAGGCAATTTGTGCGATACGCACGTCGCTCCCTTATCGCTCGACGATTTTGAGGTGTGTGCCTGACTGTTCCGCCACGAAAGACCGGCACAGGTCGTACCGCGGCAGCAGACTGGCCTCGCGTAGCTGGGCAAGGGTCGGCGCTTGAGCGTCGCGCGCGGACATGGAAGGTACATCGGCTAGCCAGCGGATAGCGAGTTCCTCATCGAGTGGATGGGCTGCGTGTTCCCGCGCTGGGTCGTATTCGGTGGAACAGAGGTAGCTCACGGTGGCGTTATCAGTCAGCGCACAGAAGCCGTGCCCCAGCCCTTCGCTTAGGTAGACGGCCCGCCGGTCGCTGTCGTCCAGTTGGATGGCCTCCCAGCGGCCGAACGTCGGCGAGTTGACGCGCAGGTCCACCACCACGTCCTGCACGGCGCCGCGCACGCAGGTGACGTACTTTGCCTGACCGGGTGGGACGTCGGCGAAGTGGATGCCGCGCACCACGCCGCGCCCGGAGACCGACAAGTTGGCCTGGGCTACGCGCAGCGGGTGACCTACCACCTCGGCGAGCCGGTCAGTGCGATACGACTCTAAGAACACCCCGCGCGGGTCGCCGTGCATCTTGGGCCCGATCGTCCAAGCGCCCTCGATACTCGTCGGCTGGATCTTCACCACGGCACCCCCTCGCTCCGCTGAGCAGCCAGCAGCCCGAGCAGGTATTCGCCGTAGCCGCTCCTGACTAACGGCTCCGCCAGCGCGCTGAGCTGGGTGTCACTAATCAGGCCGGCCCGCCAGGCCACCTCCTCGATACAGCCGATCTTCATGCCCTGGCGCTCCTCGACGACCCGGATGAACTCGGAGGCCTGCATGAGGGAGATGAACGTTCCGGCGTCGAGCCAGGCGGTGCCCCGATCGAGTACTGTCACCGACAGTTCCCCCATCTCCCGGTAGGTCTCGTTGACAGCGCTGATTTCCAGTTCGCCTCGGGCGCTGGGGACCAGCTTCTCGGCGATGTTGACCGCCCGGTTGTCATAGAAATACAGCCCGGGGATCACGTACCGGGACTTCGGGTGCGTCGGCTTTTCCTCGATCGAGAGCACTGTGCCGTTGGCGTTGAGCTCAACCACCCCGTACGCCTCCGGATTCACTACCGGGTAAGCGAAGATCCGGCCACCGACCGGGTCGCCGGTAACGGCCAGCTGTCGGTCGAGGCCCATGCCGTGGAAGATGTTGTCGCCGAGGACCAGCGCCACCGATTCCTCGCCGATGAAGTCCGCGCCGATAATGAGGGACTGGGCGATCCCCTCCGGCCGCTCCTGGCTGAGGTACTGCAGTTCGAGTCCCCACTGACTGCCGTCACCTAACAGGCATTCGAACTGACCCCGGTCCTCGGGGGTCGTGATTACCAGAATCTCCCGTATACCGGACATAACCAGAGTGGACAATGGATAGTAGACCATAGGCTTGTCAAACACTGGCAGCAGTTGCTTGGAGACAGCCCTCGTGATAGGCCATAGCCGTGATCCTGTGCCGCCAGCAAGGACAATTCCGCGCACCGAAAAAATCTATACGGTTATGTCCGTTTATGCTACTGCTTTCTGGCGTCTTGGGAGGGCTCCCTCCAGGATGTGAGCTCACGGACCAATGAGGATCCTTGTAACCGGCGGCGCTGGCTTCGTCGGCTCGGAGTACGTTCGCATGCTGCTGGGCAGCCTTCCCGGCCGTCCTGCGAGCCCCCCGATGCCGACTCCTACCATGGTGACCGTCCTGGACAAGCTGACTTATTCAGGCAACCTGGCCAACCTTGCCCCAGTGTGGGAAAACTCGAAACTGCGTTTCGTACTCGGCGACATCTGCGATCCGGCCGTGGTGGATGACACCGTGGCTGGCCAGGACGTCATCGTGCACTTCGCGGCGGAATCGCACGTCGACCGTTCCATTACGAGCGCGCAACCGTTCGTTACCACCAACGTGCTCGGCACCCAGACATTGCTCGATGCCGCGCTACGGCACGGGACCAGCCGGTTCTTGCACGTGTCCACCGACGAGGTCTACGGCTCGATCGACGATGGCTCCTGGACGGAGGCGTCGCACCTCGCGCCGAACTCGGCCTACTCGGCCTCGAAGGCGGGCTCGGACCTACTCGCTCTGTCCTATCACCGCACCCACGGAATGGACATCGTGGTGACCCGCTGCTCCAACAACTACGGGCCGTACCAGTTCCCGGAAAAGCTCATCCCCCTGTTCGTCACGAACCTGCTCGAGGGGCGTGACGTGCCGCTCTACGGTGACGGGGAAAACGTCAGAGGCTGGCTGCACGTCCGCGACCACTGCCGCGGCATCGCTCTGGTGCAGCAACGCGGTCGGTCCGGCGAGACCTACCACATCGGTGGCGGGACCGAACTGACCAACAGGGAGCTCACCGGGCGCATGCTGAAGGCCTGTGACGTCGGCTGGGACCGGGTCGTGTCGGTCGCTGATCGCAAGGGCCACGATCGGCGGTACGCCCTGGACTTCACCAAGATCAGCGACGAACTCGGGTACACCCCCACTGTCGACTTCGACTCGGGTCTAGCCGAGACGGTGCAGTGGTATCGCGACAACGCGGTTTGGTGGAAGCCGCTCAAGTCGGGACCGGCGGCATGACGTTACCGTCGAGGCAGTCACGTGGCGGCGAGGTTCGCGTCGCCGTCCAGCCCTGGGAGGCAGCAGCGTGGTTCCCGGTCCCTTAGGCAGCACCGGCCTGTGCGCCGCGCCCGTCGGCCTCGGCACGGTGAAGCTGGGGCGTCGCACTGGGGTGAAGTACCCCGTTGACTTCGAGCTCCCCACGGATGCGGAGGTCGCGACGCTGCTCGGCCGTGCCCTCGACCTCGGTGTGAACCTGTTTGACACAGCGCCTGCATACGGCTCCAGCGAGCGGCGACTCGCTCCGTTCGTGAAGACGCATCGTAGCGAGATCGTCCTTGCGACCAAATGTGGCGAGACGTTCGAGGCAGGCTCCTCCCGGTGGGATTTTCGCCGTTCCGCGCTCGAACGTCAGATCGCGCAGAGCCTCAAGCGTCTGGGTACCGACCACGTGGACCTGCTATTACTCCACTCCGACGGCCGCGACGAGGAGATTCTCACGAAGACCGACGCGGTCGCGACGCTGCTGGAGGCGAAGAGGCGAGGTCAGGCGCGTGCCATTGGTATCTCGGCCAAGACCGACGCCGGGATCCGCGAGGCGATCGGCGTTCTCGACGCGGTCATGGCGCCGTTCAGTCGCTCGGGGCATTCGCTCGGTCCCGCCCTGGAGTCGGCCCACAATGCGGGACTCGCGGTGCTCGCGATCAAAGCTCTGCAGCAGGGGAGAGCCGCCGATCCCGGCGCCGCGATCGGCTGGGTCACGAGGCACGCGTTCATCGACGTGGTCGTCGTCGGAACGTTGAGCCCATGTCATCTCGCCACCGCCGTCAAGGCGGTGTCTGCATGACGCCGCGCCACATGGAGCTCCTCCGCTCCATGGGCCGACCGCGGATCCTGGTGGTAGGCGACGTGATCCTCGACCGGTACCTCTGGGGCACTGTCGAACGCATCTCGCCTGAAGGCCCGATCCCGATCCTGCGGATCGGGCGCGAAGAGCAACGCCCAGGAGGCGCGGGCAACGTCGCGATGAACCTGGTCACCCTCGGTGCCGACGCCGCCTGCGCGGGCGCGATCGGCGACGACATCGCGGGACGGCACCTAGCCGACATCCTGGAGGCGGACGGAGTCGACGTGAGCGCGGTGGTGATCGATCCGTCGCGGCCGACTCCGATCAAGACGCGCTGCATCGGTGGCTCCCAGCAGATGCTCAGGATCGATCGCGAGAACACGTGCGCGATCACGCCGCACGCCGAGCGGGAGCTGGTCGATCGCATCGACGATCACGTCGCCAAGGCCGACCTGGTGATCATCAGTGACTACACCAAGGGCTCTGTGACCGGAGGGGTCCTCGCTGCCGCGATGTCGGCCGCGAGCAAGCGCGCGAAGCCCGTCATCGTCGGACCGAAGGGAGCGGATTTCTCCAAGTACCGTGGCTGCTCCGCCGTCGTCCCGAACCTCAAGGAGCTCGCTATTGCGACGGCGATGGCCGTGTCGGCTGATGTCGATGTCGTCGCCGCGGCGGACGCCTTGCTCAGGTCCGTCGGGTGTGAATTCGTCGTCGTCACGCGCGGCGGTGACGGCATGACGCTCGTTCGGCAGGAGGGAGCGCCTCTTCACGTTCGCGGTTTCTCGCGCCATGTGTATGACGTCGCCGGTGCCGGTGACACCGCCCTCGCGACCCTCGGCCTCGCGCTCGCCTCCGACGCATCACTCGATGACGCAGTCCGCCTCGCGAATGTCGCTGGCGGGCTTGCGGTCACGAAGGTCGGCGTCGCGGCCGTGACGCGAGCTGAGCTACTCGACGATCTCGGAGAAGCCGGGCTGCGTCCCGCGAAGATCGGCACCGTGCGCGAGCTGCTGCCGCGCCTCGCCGGGCACCGCGACCGGCATGAGACGGTGGTGTTCACGAACGGGTGTTTCGATGTGCTGCACGTCGGCCATCTTCGGACGCTGCGGCACGCCAAGGCGCAGGGCGACGTCCTCGTGGTGGCGATCAATAGTGACGCGAGCGTGAGGCGCCTGAAGGGGCCGCACCGACCGATCGTCACCCAGGAAGAGCGCGCTGAAATGCTCGCCGCGCTCGAGGACGTGGACTATGTCGTCATCTTCGAGGAGGACACGCCGTCACAGCTGTTGGAGCGCCTGAGACCTGACGTGCTCGTGAAGGGCGGCGACTATCAGCTCAACGAGGTTGTCGGCGCTGACATCATGACGGCGAGGGCCGGGCGAGTTTCGTTGGCGCCAGTCGTGCCGGGGGTCTCCACGACCGAGCTGGTGGAGAGGATCACGCGGGCGAGATCGTGACGATGCGCCGAGCCCGGGCGCGCACTCGCTAAACGGGGAGGCGTTCCCCATGTGCGCCCGGCGCCATGCCCATGCGTTCGAATCCGCGCAGGACATCCTCCGGGACGATCGCGCTCATCTCGGCACATGGTTCCAGCAGCAGGTACGGATTCGTTCCACGGCACCGGTAGAGGCCGCACCGCGCTCGGCACGCTTCATCCTGGCCAAGGACCGGCGTCAGCGTCTCGTATCGTTTTTCGTGAATGGGGTTTCGGCTGCGAAAGAGACCGACGATTGGGCGCTTGAGCACGCCAGCGACGTGCAGCGGCCCTGAATCAGTCGTGACGACACCGGACGCGAGATCGATGAGTGCGATGAGCTCATCGAGCGGCAGCTGGCCGGTCGCGTTCACGAGATGGTCGCCGGTGGCTGTCTCGGCGCTGTCGGCCGCGACCCACACCGACTGCCAGCCGTAGCTTCGATGGAGGCGTTCGGCCAGCTCCTGGCAGTGTTTGTCCGGCCAGCGCCGCGATTTCGCACTCGCAGAGGTATGAATAACCGCGACCCGATCCTCGCGGACACCCCACTGCGCGAGACGTTTCCGCACTCGCTGGGCGGCGGCCGGGTCCGGCCACAGTCGCGCTCGTGGTGACGTACCTGTGTCGACTCCCAAGTACCGCAGCGCGTCGGCGCTGAGCGTTGGGTCTCTATGACGCTCATGGAGCGATGGCGGCGACGGGATCGGGTGAGTCAGGCAGGTCTTCAGTGCCCGCTCGACCAGTCGAAAGGATGCATGACCAATCCGCACTGGAATCCGGGCCCGCGCGGCCAGATATGCAGCCGCGTCGTTGTGAGCCATGACAGCGATGTCGTAGTGCTCATCGGTGATTTCCCTGACCAACGCTCTGACGTCGCTCCGAGATCTGGGCGAGAAGAAAGCCGCCGAGCTCGACGTCAGTGACGCCAGCGACGCACTCGAGGGCGGATGCCGGTTCGGCATCACATGACATCGGTCCACGAACGGGCAATGCCTGAACAGGCCCACACGATTGGTCAGGATCCCAATTTTGGCCGCTGGCCAGGCGTCGTGTATGGCGACTAGCGTTCGTATAGCCATGACGCAATCGCCCAGATTGCCCTCGATCACGACAAGAATCTTCTTCGGGGGCTCTACATCGAGGCTTGGCCGCCTCTTTCGCCTGAATAAGTAGGAGGGAGCGTAATGCGCGGCCGCGCTGGCCACTCTCAAAATGAACTGGACGTGATGGCAAACCGCAATGCTCGCTAGGACCGGCGTTGGGAGCTTTCCGATGGGGTGTCCGGAGTCAGTCAACAGCCGTATGGACCTGGCAACACGGTCGGCAAGGACGGTGTCGCAATCGTCCCGGGCCCTCAGGCGTGTTATCTCGCGCAAACCCATAGTATAAATGGACAAGTAGACCTTTTGTCAACTCGGCGACGTTCAGGCCGATCTTCGAGGCCCCGATGCAGACCTGTTCCTCCCGCCCGTGCAACCGGATTGCCGATTACCGGAACGTCAGCAGTCTGGATTAATCGGAAGAAAGCGTACTGATAGTCTCTGGTTCGTGGCGGACCTGCTTCGAGCTTCGGCGCAAGGGTCAGGATCGCGGATGCGCACCCTGCAGATCGGCCAGTCCGAGATCTCCTTCCTGACCGGAGACGTAGAGACGTTCGCGGAGGCGAGTGGTGCCCTCGCCCCGGACCGCTGGCTGCTTGTCTCCTCCCGCAGTCCGGCACTGTGGCCGGTGGTGGCCGATATCGGTCGAGTGCTTGCCAGGTCGGCGCCGGTGAGACGCCTGGACCTGGACGACGCCGAGTCGGCGAAGTCGCTGGACTCATTGGGCCGGATGGTCACCGAGTTGATCACTCATGGGGCCACCAGGGCTTCGGTGGTGGTCGCGGTCGGCGGCGGAAACGTCTCCAACGTGGCCGGTCTGGCCGCGGCCCTGTTGTACCGTGGCATCCGGCTGGTGCAGATCCCGACGACCCTGATCGGGATGAGCGATGTCGTGCTGTCCCTCAAGCAGGGCGTGAACATCGCCGGCGTGAAGAA
>WNEY01002197.1_pt1 | contig 14244 bp, 16 predicted proteins | sample 5400531 | NCBI WGS metagenome assembly WNEY01 (sample SAMN13153338, study PRJNA577476) | soil metagenome | isolation source: 200 cm saprolite under Douglas fir tree site 1 | place: USA:California | collected 2015-04-18
GCAGAGGTTGGCGCCGCATCATCATCGAAAAGCCGTTTGGACGTGACCTCACCTCCGCACGAGCGCTGAACCAGGTGGTACTGAAAGTGTTCGATGAGCACCAGGTCTACCGCATCGATCATTATCTGGGCAAAGAGACAGTGCAGAACATGCTGGTATTTCGCTTTGCCAACGGCATGCTCGAACCGCTCTGGAACCAGCGTTATATCGATCACATCCAGATTACCGTCGCCGAAACTGTCGGCGTTGAAGGGCGGGGTGATTATTATGACAACGCCGGACTACTGCGAGACATGATGCAGAATCACATGTTCCAACTGCTCGCCCTGGTGGCGATGGAGCCGCCTTACTCCTTCGCTTCAGAAGCGGTGCGCGACGAGAAGGCGAAAGTGCTGCACGCCGTGCGGCCCCTCAGTTACGAAGAGATCCTGACGCATACAGTCCGCGGGCAATACGGTCCGGGCATGGCCGACGGGCAACCTCTCGTAGGCTACCGGCACGAACCGCGCGTGGCGCCGGATTCGCCCACTGAGACCTATGCGGCCGTGAAGCTGTATATTGACAACTGGCGCTGGGCCGGGGTGCCGTTCTACCTGCGCTCGGGCAAGGCGCTGCCGAAGCGTATCACTGAAGTGGCCATTCAGTTCCAGCGCGCGCCACATACGCTCTTTCGCCACACAGGCGCCACGCAGTTTCAGGCCAACCGCCTCGTTCTGAGCATTCAGCCGCGTGAGGGTATCTCGTGGGACCTGGAAGCCAAAGTGCCTGGGCCACAGGTGCGCCTCAAAACCGTCAGTATGGATTTTAACTACAATGACTTCTTCGGGGTTGAACCCAGCACCGGTTACGAGACGCTCCTGTACGACGCGATGATTGGGGATGCGACGCTCTTCCAGCGTAGCGACATCGTCGAGGCCGCCTGGAACATTGCCATGCCCATCCTGGATGTCTGGCAGGCCTTGCCGCCACGCGATTTCCCGAATTATCCGGCGCGCCAGTCCTGGGGACCAGAGGCGGCAGAGGCCTTGATCCGTCGCGATGGGCGTGAGTGGCGTAAGCTGTAGTTGGGCCCCCGGGAGAGGGCACAACAGACGAGGGGCGCTGTCATGTCAACACAACAAGACATTCGTATCAGTGAAGATGCTGCTGCCCTCGCCCAACGGACCGCCGATAAGTTCGTGCGTCTGGCGCAGGAGGACGTGGCCACGCTTCGACTTCATTCTCCTGGGCATGGGGCCTGACGGCCATACTGCCTCGCTGTTCCCTGGCACGGGCGCAGTGCACGAAAGCCCACGGCTTGTGGTGGCTCCGTGGGTGGAAAAGTTGAACACTTTTCGTATGACGCTGACGCCGGCGGTGCTCTGTAACGCCGCTCATGTCGTGTTTGCCGCCAGCGGCGCCGACAAGGCTGAGACGTTGCGGCAGGTCTTATATGGCCCATACTAGCCCGATCTCTACCCCTCGCAGGTGGTCAAGCCCACGCATGGCCGGCTCGTGGGGCTGGTGCACAAGGCGGAGGCACGTCTGTTACCCTGAGATACAGGGACAGCGAGACGCCGTGCGAGGGAGATGCAGAGACGGAGGGATAGGAGAGACAGAGAGAAGGAGTAGCCTATGGCGCTCAGCTTTGAACAACTGGTGGTTGCGGCCTTGGACGGGCTCCCGCGCCAATTTCGCCGGCATATGCGGAACATCGCAGTTATTGTGGAGCCTGCTCCTTCCCGAGAGCTGCTCGAGTCCATGGGGCTCTGGCCAGACCATACACTGCTCGGGCTGTATCATGGGGTGCCCTTACCTGATCGGGGGCACGGCTATGGCAATGTCCTGCCTGACCAGATTACCATCTTTCAGCAGCCCATCGAGGCTCTATACCGTACACCGGAGGAGATTCAGGCAGCGGTGCGTGAGACGGTTATCCATGAGGTGGGACACTACTTTGGTCTGGACGATGAGCGCATCGACGAGCTGATGGAGCAATAGGTGGAGACACACGATGATTCACACACCTGTATGCGACCTTCTGAGGATTACTCATCCCATCGTGCTGGGCGGGATGGCGTCAGGTACCTCGGTACCCTTGGTGGCAGCGGTCTCACATGCCGGGGGGCTCGGGACCCTGGGGGTCACGGGGCAGAGCGCTACCCAGGTGCGCGACCAGATCGCAGCTATTCGGGCAGCGACAGACAAGCCTTTTGGGGTCAATTTCCTCCTCTTCCTGACTGAGGAAGCGAGCTTTAGCGCGGCCTTAGAGGCGCGTCCCCCGGTCGTGTCCTTTGCCTGGGCGCGTCCTGAGCAGGATCTGCGGCACTATTTTCAACGCGTCCACGACGCCGGGTTATTGGTCATGCACATGGCGGGTGAGGTGCCTGAAGCGGTACGCGCCGCGGCAGCTGGGGCTGACGTGATCGTGGCGCAGGGCAGTGAGGGCGGTGGCCACGTGGGTTGGATGGCGTCGATGGCGCTGGTGCCTATGGTGGTCAATGCCGTTGCACCGCGCCCGGTGCTCGCGGCTGGCGGCATCGCCGACGGCAGGGGCTTGGCTGCTGCTCTGGCGTTGGGAGCCGAGGGTGTCTTACTGGGCACGCGCTTCCTGGCGACGGATGAATCTCCCCTGCACGCGAATCTCAAGCAGGCCATCGTGCACAGCACTGGGCACGATACCGTGCTGACAGAGATCCCCGATATTGCCACAGGCCAGGTCTGGCCTGGCGCTATGGCGCGCGCCCTACGCAATCGTTTCATCGAGCAGTGGGCCGGGCGAGAATGGGCCTTGCGACAGCAGCCGCAGGCGGTCCGGGACACAGCTCGGACCGCGCGCCTGGCGGGGGATGTGGATAATGCCTCGGTGCTGATTGGCCAGGATGCAGGCCTAATCGACGCCATCCTGCCAGCCAGCGAGGTCGTGCACCGCATGGTAGCGCAGGCGGAAGAGCTCATTGTGGGCTACTTGCGCCAGGTGGTACGTTAGTGCTCGACAATATATATATGCGCCCTGGACCAGCAATAGATGTTGCCATCAACCATGACTTTTTCCTGCACCCGGATTATTCCTCGATGACCAGTCGCGTATTCCCCGCTGGAAAGTTCCCCCGCACCTGCACACCGGCACGCTCTTCTTGCAGGAGACGGACTTTCGTGGTGGGGGCATCGCCCCAACCGCGGTTGATGGCCTCGATCAACTCCTGCTCAGCGAGCGCGGCCAGGGCCATGGGGACGTTGAACTCGCGGGCCAGTTGGGTGGCCAGCCCGACGTCCTTACGCATCAGTTTTGTGGCAAAGAAGCCCTTGTCCCAGTTGGGCTCAAAGTCGCCGCTGAACCAGGAGTCTGGCAGACGATGAATGCCGCCAGCGCCACGGCCAAAGGCGCCACGGCGGGTCGTCTCCCACAGGGCTTTGGGATCAGCCCCAGCCTTGACCCCGAGCGTAAACAGCTCGGTGATCGCCTGGCTGGTAATCGCCGAGATGCTGTTGTGCACCAATTTGCAAATCGACCCGGCGCCGATGGCGCCACAATACACCACATTGTCCCCAATCGCATCTAATACCGGCTTGACCCGTTGGTACAGGGCCTCATCGCCACCGACCATCACTGCCAGCAAGCCCGTACGCGCCCCGATCACCCCGCCGCTGACTGGCGCGTCCAGCATGTGCACGCCTCGGTCGCGAAAGATGTCGTGCAGGCGCCGCACCAGCGTGGGAGAGTTACTGCTCAGATCGATGTACACCGACCCCGGCTTTATCCCCGCTAGAATCCCCTCCGCTCCTAAAGCCACCGCCTCGACTTCAGGAGGGCCGGGCAGGGAGGTGAAGGTCATCTCGCTCTGCATAGCGACCTGTTGTGGTGTCTCAGCCCATCTGGCACCCCGTTCGAGCAGCGGGCCGACGGCGTCGCGCCGGATGTCGTTGACCGTGAGGGTATAGCCGGCCTTGAGCAGATTGTTGGCCATGCCAGCTCCCATATTGCCGACGCCGATAAAGCCGATGTCCATAGACTCCTCCTTGCCTCGTAGTGGGCCAAATGTGTTGTGACGGATGCTGCTTGTTCCTTCTTCCAGAGAAGATGAAGGGCTTTTGGCAGGGCTGTATGGGCCCCTCACCCCTACCCTCTCCCGGAGGGAGAGGGAGCAGGAGGCACTTATACCAGCGGTTTCTCCATGACCATAGAGGTTGGTACAGTGTAGCCCGCGTGGGATTCATAGCGCACCACATGATAGCCAAGGCGCTCATAGTACGCCTGCAGGTGCGGTAGTGCTATGCGTACACCGAGTTGGACACGTGGGAGGCCAAGCTCTCGGGCGCGCTGCTCGACATACTCTGTCAGAGCCCGGCCCACCCCGTGCCGACGGAAGGGCCGCAGCACGGACAGACGCCCCAGGTACATGTGCTCGCCTTCCTGATGGGAGAAGACACAGCCAACGGCGTCGTTATTGACCAAGGCCAGGGCAGCCCAGCCCGTTTGCAAGGCCCGACGAAACGTCCCCGCGGTTTCGTTATGTGCCCCCGAAGGCGGATCCAGGCGCCCGCGGTAATCCTCAAACGCCGTATGCACAAGCGTCACCAGCGTTGGGATGTCGGCTGCTGTAGCTTCTCGCAACACTATAGACTCGCTCACAACTCCACTGCCTCGGCGCTGCCCTGCGCCAGCTCGCGATGGAACGCGTCGCGTACTGCCTGATACGCGGGATTACCAAGACGATTGTACAGCTCATAGGGGACGTGTGCCAGCCCGCAGGCGTCGCTAGTAGATTGCCGGTCGGCCCTGGTATACAATCTGCCGCAGAGCTGCATACGGCGTCTGACGCCCTGCGCACCACAGATGTATGAAGGGAGGTAGGCGATGCACTACACTGGCCAGCCTATGAAACGCGTTGAAGACCCGCACCTGGTGACCGGCAAGGGGTCCTTTGTGGACGACGTGCAGCTCCCAGACATACTGCACGCCGCAGTGCTGCGCAGCCCTCATGCGCATGCGCACAGATGTACGGCGGCATGGCGCAGGGTTTCGGGCAGGCGCTGCTGGAAGGCATGGCCTACACGCCGGAGGGCCAGCCACTGACGGGCAGCCTGATGGACTATGCCATCCCCAGGGCCGGGGCGTTACCCCAGGTGAGTCTGGAGACCATGGAGACCCCATCGCCCACCAATCCCCTGGGCGTCAAAGGCATCGGAGAGTTACCGACGGTGGCCACGCCCGTAGCCGTGGCCAATGCGGTCATGGACGCGCTGTCCAGCGTTGGCGTGCGCCACATTGACACGCCACTCACCCCGGAGAAGATCTGGCGCGCCTTGCACGGCGCCGAAGGAGACCGACGCGATGCCGCAACTGCAGCCCGTTGATAGACTCGTGGTAGACATAGCGCTCGATAATCTGAGCGACAACTATTCGAGCAAACCCGCGCACGTGTCGCCCGAGTTCAATAACGTCATGGCCGCGGGCGCCCAGGAAATCTCGGGCCCCACGCTATGCTGCGCGCAACTCGGCCTGGCGCTGGTCCTGACTGCCTCCGTGGGCCAGCGTCATTACAAGCTGCTCTTCGATGCCGGCCCCGAAGGGGCGCTCTATCTTAGAAACTGTCAGAACCTGGGGGTGTCGCTGGCGGACGTGGAGGCCATTGCCGTCTCGCACGGCCACTGGGATCATATGGGCGCCCTGCTGGACGTGCTCGATCATATTACCCAGCACAGCCGGATCCGCCAGGTGCCGTGCCACGTCAACCCGGGGATGTTCCTGGAGCGCGGCGCGCAATTGACCACCGGGCAGATTGCGCCATTTCAGAGTGTCCCTGCCCCCGCAGCGCTGGCGGCGCACGGCGCGCACGTAGTCAACAGCGGGGAAGCGCGGTTGTTGCTGGAGGACTGCTTCTACTTGAGCGGCGAGATCCCCAGGGTATCGAGCTTTGAAAAGGGCCGCCCGGATCATCTCTGTCGACGCTCCGCGGCGCAACCATGGGAACCCGATCCGCTCATCCTGGATGAGCGCTACCTGGCCGTGTACGTACAGGGCAAGGGCCTCATCGTCTTCAGCTCCTGCTCGCATGCGGGGATCATCAATGTCCTCCTGCATGCGCGGCAGACGTTTGCGGATGTGCCGCTGTATGGCGTGCTCGGTGGCCTGCATCTGGCTGGCACGGCGATGGAACGGCTGATACCCGACACCGTAGTGCACCTGCAGCAGTTCGCGCTGCAGCAGATCATGCCAGCACACTGCACTGGCTGGCGTGCCCTGTGGGCACTGTTAAACGCCTTCGGCGAGTCAGTGGTCACGCCATGTGCGGTCGGCAGCCGCTTTACGTTTTAATCTTCGGTTGATCACACGTAAGAAAGGATAGCCATGAAGTTCATGATCTTTGTTCTTCCCACAGTCCCTGGAACCCTCGAAGAGCGCCGGAACCTGCGTCCCATCGGCAGAAACAACGAACGCTATCAGCAGATGCTAGACGAATTGCGGCAACTCGTCGTACTGGCGGAGGAGGCAGGGTTCGACGTGTTTGCCACGACAGAGCATCACTTTCATTCCGAGGGGTATGAGGCGTCCGTGGCGCCCTTGCTGCTGTACACGGATTTAGCGGCGCGCACCCAGCGCATTAAATTTGCCTCGCTCGGGCTGGTGCTGCCAGCGTGGGATCCGCTGCGAGCGGCGGAAGAAATTGCCGTCTTGGATCATTTGACCAAGGGGCGGTTCTACGCCGGTTTCGCCCGCGGCTACCAGGACCGGTGGGTGAACGTGCTGGGGCAACAGTATCACGCCACCGGCGCGCCCATGGACGGCTCGGCGATTGACCAGCACAACCGCGATGTTTACGAAGAGGTGCTGGAGATCATCCGTAAGGCCTGGACCGAGGACGCCATCACGTACGACGGGAAGTATTATAAGATTCCCTATCCCTACGAGGAGGGCATTCAACGCTGGCCGGTGGCCGAATGGACTCGCAAGTACGGGGTGCCCGGCGAGGTCGATGCGCAGGGGGTGGTGCGCAAAATCAGTGTCATTCCCAAGCCCTACCAGCAGCCGCATCCACCGCTCTTCCAGCCGTTTTCCGTGAGTGAGAATACGATTCGCTACACGGCGCGCTCCGGCATTGTGCCGTGGATTCTCATCTCCAACCCGCCCGATTTCCAGCGCCTCTGCCACGTCTATCAAGAGGTCGCGCACGCCGCCGGCCGTGCCCTCACACTGGGCCAAAGTGTCGGCGCCTTCCGCGCCGTCCATTTTGGCAAGACCGAAGCGGAGGCCGTGGCGCTCTTCCGCGACACCAACTACCTGGGATTCAAAGAATACTTTAGTGGGTTCGGCTTCGGGGAGGCGTTTCGCACCGCGGCAGACAACGACAAATATCCTCCCCCGACGCTACTGCCGATCGAGGAGCTGACGGTGGAGCGGCTGCGCCGGGTGAAGTACGCTCTGGCGGGGACGCCGGAGCAAGTGCGCGCCGAAATCGCCGCGTTGCAGACGATCTACAATGGCGGGGGTGAACTGGAGTGGTTTGGTTGGTTCTTTGATCAGGGGTTTATGTCGTGGGATGAGACGCAACGGCAGTTCGAGTTCTTCGCTAAGGAGATTATCCCCCACTTCCGCTAAGTGCGCAGCTCTAGGCGAGGCTCCTCACCCCCTGCCAGGGGGTAAGGAGCCAGGGAACGCGTCAGCGGAGATACTTTTCATACCAGCGAAAGACTTTCTCCCACCCATCCACCGCCGCATGTTGCCGGTAGCTCGGACGATCCACCGAGAAGAAGCCATGACCCGCGTTGTCGTACATGTGGAACTCGTAGGTCTTCCCCCACCGTTTGAGTTCCTCTTCGGTTTTCGCCGCATCCTCGGGCGACGGGCGCCGGTCCTCCCTCCCAAAGAGGCCGAGCAAAGGACACCGCAGGTCCTTGGTGTAGTCGATCGGAGCCACGGGTTGACGTCCGGTGAGTTCCTCAGGTTTCGCCACCACCCCACCACCGTAGCAAGACACTGCAGCGTCGATGCCGCGCAGCGTGCACGCCGCCAAGTACACTTGCCGGCCGCCGGAACAATAACCAATGATGCCAACTTTGCCATTGAGATACGGCAAGGTACGGAGATAGGCGATGGCCCCTTCGACATCCCCCATGGTGCGCTCATCCGGCATGCCGCCAGCGGCACGGATGCTGGCGCTATTTTCCTCGGGCGTGCCTTTGCCTTCGCGGAAATGCAGATTCGGCGAGATGGCGATATAGCCATGGTGGGCAAACTTACGGGCAATCTCTTTCGTCGCCTCGTCCCAGCCGGGCATGTGGTGGATTACCACCACCCCCGGATGCGGACCAGGTCCCGTGGGACGGGCCAGATACGCATCGATCAAGTCGTCCTCGTGCCCACGGAGGTTGACGGTCTCGGCCGACATTGCTTCGTATGGCATAGCGTGTCTCTCCTCGCATGCAGGTTAGAGTGTCTGTAGAGACGGTTCGCCTCGGCATGTCCTGTGAGGTGCACAGTAGCACTGCCAGGCGGACGTGTCAAAACAAATGTAACGTGCGGACGTGCAGTGCTGTGGGCTACGTCTCAGGCGCGCAGGCAGCATTGCTTGTACTTGCGGCCGCTGCCACACGGGCACGGGTCGTTGCGCCCCACTTTCGGACGGGCCTTGATATCCGCGGCCTGGATCAGCTGCATGAGGCGTTCGGGTGGCTGCCCGGCACGCCGCAGCGCCGCCATTTGAGTGGTGTACGGGCGGCAGTAGGTGAAGAAGCGTTTATAGCCCGCACACAGGTAGTTCAGACCCGCTTCACCGTCTGGGGTCTGGATGATGCGATCTTTCGGGCAGCCCCCGTTACACATGGCCCGCACTTCGCATTCCCGACAATAGCGCGGTAACGTCTCCCGCTTGGCCTGTCCAAAGGCATGTTGCGCCGGGCTTTCGAGTAATTCGAGGAGCGGGGTTTCGCGGATATTGCCCAGGCGATGTTCAGGAGTGACAAAGTGATCACAGGAATAGAAGTCCCCGTTGTGTTCGATGACCGGGACATCCCCGCAGGTGGGGCGAAAGATACACAGGGAATGGTCTTGTCCGTATGCCGGTCGCGCCGCCTCCTCGAACATTTGCACGATAATGCGCCCGATGTCCTGTCGGACCCACTCGTCAAAGATGGCGCAGAGAAAAGCACCGAACGCCTCAGCCGGCACCGTACGCGGGCTCACACCGCCTGGCACATGCTCGACGAGGGGAATAAAGCTGAGGTATTGGGCTTTGATCTCCTTGAAAAAGCGATACACCTGCAGGGGGTGTTGGACATTCAGCGCGTGCACGACGCACAGGAGATCGACCGGGATTTTGTGCTGGCGCAACAGGCGATAGCCCTGCATTACTTGCTTGTGGGTCGGCTTCTGGCCCTTGGTCACCCGATACGCGTCGTGCAGCGCCTGCGGACCATCGAGGCTGAGCCCAACGGCAAAGTTTTCCGCCGCAAAAAAGCGACACCAGTCGTCATTGAGGAGCACGCCGTTCGTCTGTATGCCGTTGGTGATGCGCCGGCCGGGGGGCTGGTGCTTGCGCTGCAGCTCGACAATCCTACGAAAATAGTCCAGCCCCAGGATGGTCGGTTCGCCGCCGTGCCAAAAGAAATTGATCACCGGCTCAGGAGCGATGTCGATCTGCTGGACGATATACTCCTCCAGCAGGTCTTCGGGCATGCGAAATGAGTGGGTCTGCGGATAGAGCAATTCCTTTTGCAGGTAGTAGCAATAGTGACAGTCCAGGTTACAGATAGCCCCCACTGGTTTGGCAAAGATCTGAAATTCACGTGAAGCCTTGACCGCCATATTCTTCTCCCTTGCGCAGGAGTGTCTCTCATCTGGATGGATGTAGCGCCGCAGCAGGTCCCCCACAGGATAGACGAGATGCCATGGCTGGTCAACCGTGATGCTCGCGTCTGCTCATCAGACGCCACGCGCTTGAAAAGTGCGTTTGAAATTCCTCCGTGAAGCTATCGTCTCTCCCTGTGGTGTCCGTGGTCTCTCAGGGCTGCTCATTGCCGAGAGAGGTCACAGAAGTACGGCGCCGTCTGTGCTGAGGGAGCCCATGGCACAGTGCTCTTGTTCTCCGGGCACAGCAGGCGTAAGCTCGTTTCTCAAGGGGAGCAATGGGCATTATGGGGTGAGATATCACGGCTTTGATAGGTTGCTCGCTGTCGTGTGCAGGCGTCGCGTGGTGTCCCTGGGCGCTCTGTCTGGTGCTGTAGACCACGCAGCTCCCTGCCAGACCCGGCGTGAGATATCAGGGGATGCTCTCTTTGGCGCCTCCACCAGGCGGTTGAGATATCCAGGGCTTGTGCCGGGTAGTGCGGACCTAGTATGCCCATTTAGATATCATCCTGACGATATCTATCCTGCATGTCTGGGGGCATCTCTGCCATCGAACCTCTTGGCACACAAGAGGTTCAGAGCTCCTGGGGAGAAGGAGGAGATATCATGGCATGATATAGTTGGCCATCCTTTCGACGAAGTCTAACAACGATGGGAGCAGGCAAGGTATCGGGGAGGCGAGCGACAAGCGAAGCGCCCCGAGATGGGCAGGGCGGCAGTCGTAGCGGCGCCTAGGACCTGAGAAAGTGGGGAAGTGAGGCCCAAGCGACCCACGGGAGGGAAGGCGACCGCCGGGCAGAGCATCTGCTGGCAGGAGACAGGGGAGAGACCTTGAGCTCACCAACCCTGACCACAGCACGCCAGTGGACTGTAGCGGGCAGCAGCAGCTCTGCATGAGGAACCGGATGCGTGCATTGCGCACGTCCGGGTCTGTGGGGGGGCCGGGTGGGTAACCACCGGCTCTACCCGGCAGCCGACGCCCAACAGCCTCCGCTCGTGCCTCGCTGCGGCTGCTGGCGCGGCTCACCGCCAGCGTTCGGCTTGCGAATTCCACTAAGATGAGAAGATAGCATGCCCCTATTGTGATAGCATAGGGCCTTCAAAGGAGGGACAGCCGTGAAAAAACTCGTCGTTAGCAGCATGACACTCCTGCGCGTCATTGTCGTGAGGGGAGCTACAGGTGGTGGATAAGAACCTCTTGCACTGGAGCTTCATTCCCTTCATGGCCCTTCTGCTGCTCGCCGCGCCGCTCGCCGCCGAGGCGCAGCCGCCGGGCAAAGTCTACCGGATCGGCTACCTGGCGACGATTCCCCCACCCGCCCACCTGTGGGAGGCGCTCCTGGACGGGCTGCGTGCGCGAGGGTATAGCGAAGGGCGCAACCTCGTCTTCGAGCGCCGGTTCTCGGAAGGCAACGCGGAGCGCTTCCCGGAGTTCGCCGCCGAGATGGTCCAGCGCAGGGTCGATCTCATCATCGCGATCACGACGCCCGCCGCTCTCGCCGTCAAGCACGCGACCACGACGATCCCGATCGTCATGACGACGGCGATCGATCCCGTGGGCGCGGGGTTAGTGGCGAGCTTGGCGCGGCCCGGCGGCAACGTGACCGGCAATGCGATTCTCTATGCGGAACTCAGCACAAAACGGTTGGAGTTCCTCAGGGACATCGTTCCCGGACTCTCCCGTGTGGTGGTTCTCTGGAATGCGGCGAATCCCGCCAACGCGTCGGTGTGGCAAGAGACGCAGGCGGCGGCAGGCGCGTTGGGCCTCCTGCTCCACTCGCAGGACGTGCGGGGCGCGCAGGACTTCGAGGGCGCGTTCGCCCGCACGGCCCAGGCGCACCCGGATGCGCTCCTCGTCCTGGACGATGCGTTCATCAATATGCACCGCCAACGCATCGCGGAGTTCGCCACCCAGCAGCACCTGCCGAGCGTGTTTGCCGCCAGGGAATCGGTCGTGGCTGGCGGTCTGATGTCTTATGGACCGAGCCTGCCTGACCTCTTCCGCCGCGCGGCCACCTATGTGGACAAGATCCTGAAAGGCGCCAAACCGGCCGACTTGCCTATGGAGCAGCCAATGAAATTCGAGTTGGTCATCAACCTCAAGACCGCGAAGGCCCTGGGGATCACGATACCCCCGCACCTCCTCGTGCTGGCGGACGAGGTGCGCCAATAGGCGGGCGCAGGGGCACGTGGATAGGCCAGACAGGGGCATGCCACCCCCAGCCCCACGAGGCGCCTCCAGCCGAACGTATTAAGAATTCGTGTGGCGCAGAGCCGCCACACCATGCTGGGTTGAACGAAGCCGGGTGGGTGGGCGTGCTATGTGGATTTTCACTGCGTGGGAGGTGGTGCGGAGGAACCCAGAAGCGTCCTCGATGCCAGTGGATGACGCAGGAGGACGCGCTGCCCCCCGCAGCGTGTGCAATGTGGTGTCTTTTGCGCAACGGCACGTGGCTCGTGAGGTGGCGGGTTTTCCCCGTCGTGCCGGAGCGGGAGGTGGCCGGCGGCAGCGGTCAGCAGCGGCTGGATGTGCGTGAGCGATGGTCGACAGGTGGGGCTCAGGAAGCCGTAGTCCCTGACTGTGATGAAGCCCTGTGGCAGGCCATGCTGGAGGAAGCGTCGGATGCATTCGTCTGCGGGAAGCGTGCGGCGTTGCCACTGGGTGCTTGCACTCTGCTTGCAGCGGAAGGTGACGTGCCCGTCTTCAAGCTGTTCGATGCGGTTGTTCGTGAGAGCAATGCGACGGATGGAGGGGGCGAGGGAGGCGATGACCTCGGTGCCGGTGCCAGCGGGTGCACAGTGGGTGACCCATGGCTTACGCCAGACGTGGGCGGGCACGTCACCGAGCAGGTCGGCGTGGGGGAGTTCCTGCTTGCACTTCCCCCGGAAGATTTTCGACAGAGCGCGCACCGGCACCAGCCAGTCCGCATAACGGGGGCAGAGCCAGCGCGCACCATCTGGCGACAGGGCCCCACCTGGTACGAGAGAATGGACATGCGGATGAGAGGCCATATCTCGGGTCCAGGGATGCAGCACGCCAAGCATGCCGATCCGGCCGCCGAGGTATTGGGTGTCGAGGGCGAGAGCCTGCAAAGCGGCAGCGGAGGTGTGACAGAGCAGGTTGTCCATCCACTTTTGGTGCGAGCGGGCCACGGGTCGCAGTGCCTCGGGCAGGGGAAAGGTGACGAGAAAAGAGGGCACGGGCAGAAGCAGCTGCCGTTGCTTGTCGAGCCACCTGGTGGTGTCGTCGTTTTGGCACGTGGGACAATGGTGATGCGTGCAGGCATGGTAGCTGTACTCGAGTGCCTCGCACTCGGCGCACTGGGAGACATGACCGCCGAGAGCTTCGGTGCGGCATGGTGCAATGGCCTGCATGGCTGCCAGGTGGCTTGGGGGTATCCGGTGGCCGCAGCGGGCGCGGTCGTCGGGGCCATGACGCCGGAAGAGGTCGGCCAACTCGACCATGGGAGACCTCGCGAGACGCTCAGAGGTCGCGCAGGAGTTCCGTGAGGGCACGACGTGCGAGGGCGTCGGCTTTGACGGTGAGATGGGTGGAGATGGCGGTGGTGGTGGGCGTGTTATGTCCCACAGAGTCCTGGATGAGGCGCAGATTGACGCCGGCCTCCAGCAGATGCGTGGCAGAGCTGGGTCTCAGGGTGTGCACTGCAGCACGCTTGTTGATACCACTGTGCGTGAGGGCTGCCCTGAAGGCATCCTGCACACTGGTGCGTGGCATAGGAGTGGAGGCGGTGGACATCCCGAGACCGCCACGGCCTGGAGCGGGGAAAAGCCAGGGGGGATGGCGGGGCGTTTTCCAGTACTGGCGCAGTAACTCCAGGGTGCGTGGGGGCAGCGGCACCGAGCGGTCCTTGGCGCCTGTGCCGTGACGCACGTGCACGAGCAGGCGGGCACTGTCAATGTCGGGAACTGGCAGGTGGGTGCCCTCTTGTAGGCGGAGACCACAGGAGGAGAGAGTCGTCAGGCAGGCCCGAGAGCGCAGCAACTTCAGGTGCGCGAGAAGGGTGCGCACCTCTTCGACACTGAGGATAACCGGGAGCTTCTTCTCGCGGGGTGCCCGCACAAAGGTCAGGGTGGACCACGCGCGCTTGAGGGTGTGCTCGTAGAAGAACTTGATCCCGCACAGGGCAATGGTGCTGGCACGACGCGAATAGTGCTTGACGTTCTTGAGGTAGAGGAAGGAGTCGCGGAGTTCTTCTTCGGTGATGCGGGCGGGCGACGTGTGGTAATGTTCAGCGAGTTGGCGGACGGCCCTGACATAGGCGTCCTGAGTCCGTGCGGAGAGACCTCGGAGTTGGATATCCTCGATCAGGCGTTGTTGCAGTGGGGTCATGGCGATGCCTCCTGGGCGTGAGGGGTAACGGGTTGATACGTCCAGGAGATATCGTCTCTCTCAAGAG
>WNEY01005394.1_pt1 | contig 14242 bp, 18 predicted proteins | sample 5400531 | NCBI WGS metagenome assembly WNEY01 (sample SAMN13153338, study PRJNA577476) | soil metagenome | isolation source: 200 cm saprolite under Douglas fir tree site 1 | place: USA:California | collected 2015-04-18
CCCAGGCGGTTCGCGCCGTGCAAGCCGGCGGCCGCCTCACCGGCCGCATACAGCCCGGGAATCGTCGTTGCCCCGGTCTCAGCTTCGACCCGCAGCCCGCCCATCGCGTAATGGATGGTCGGAGCGACTTCCATCGGCTCCTTCGTGATGTCGACATCCGCCAGCCTGAGGAATTGCTCGTACATCGACGGCAGCTTTTTCTTGATTTTTTCTGCGCCGAGGTGGCGAACATCCAGGTACGCGCCGCCGTGTTCCGTGCCGCGTCCCGCCTGGACTTCCTTGTAGATGGCCCGCGCCACCACATCGCGCGAGGAGAGCTCTTTCTTCTTGGGGTCGACCTCGAGCATGAAGCGCTTGCCCTCGCGGTTCGTCAGGTAGCCACCGTCGCCGCGGACGGCCTCGGTGACCAGGATGCCCCGGACTCCCGGCGGCCAGACCATGCCGGTCGGATGGAACTGGACCATCTCCGGGTCGAGGACCTCGGCGCCGGCGTCGAAGCCCATGGCGACGCCGTCGCCGGTGCCCTCCCAGGAATTCGACGTGACTTTGTAGAGACGGCCCCAGCCGCCGGTCGCAATGATGACGGCCTTGGCTCTGAAGGCGACGAAGGCGCCGTCGACCCGGTTGTAGCCGAAGGCGCCGACGACCCGGTCGCCGTCCTTGAGCAACTTGGTCAGCGTTACCTCCATGTGCACCTCGATGCCGAGCTGGACGATGCGGTCCTGGAGACTGCGGATCATTTCCAGGCCGGTGCGATCACCGACGTGGCAGAGCCGGCGGTACGTATGGGCGCCAAAGGGCCGCTGCAGCACGCGGCCGTCGGGGGTCCGGTCGAAGATCGCGCCGTAGGTCTCCAGCTCGTAGACGCGATCTGGCGACTCGCGGGCATGAAGCTCCGCCATCCGCCAGTTGTTGATCATCTGACCGCCGCGCATCGTGTCCTGGAAATGAACTTGCCAGTTGTCCTCCGGGTCGAGGTTGCCCAGGGCCGCGGCAATGCCGCCCTCGGCCATAACCGTGTGCGCCTTGCCCAGGAGCGACTTACACACCACGTCGACTCGGGCGCCAGCGGCCGCCGCCTCGATCGCGGCGCGCATGCCGGCGCCGCCGGCGCCGACCACCAGCACGTCCGTGGTGAGTACCTGGTAGGCCTCGCTCAGAACATCACCCTTGGTTCGTGAATGACCCCCGCCATCAAGAGCCGGATGTACACGTCCGTCAGCGCGACCGAGAACATGCTGTACCAGGCCCAGGCACCATGCTGCGGGTTCGCGCGGTTCAGCAGCATCACGATCCGATGCCAGAGCCGTCCGGCCCTGGCGCGCGAGAAGCGATCGATCCGGCCGCCCATCAAGTACCGGAACGAGTGACAGGTCAGGCTGTACAGGCTCAGCAGGATCACGTTGACCAGCATCACGACCGAGCCCAGGCCAATTAAGAAGTGACCATGGAACGTGAAGGCGCGGACCACGTCCACCCATAGGAAGACCAGCACGATCAGGCTGAGCAGCAGGAAATACCGGTGATAGTTGTTCAGCACCCACGGAAATCGCGTCTCACCGTGGTAGCGGCCGCGCTTCAATTCATGGATGGCGCAAGCCGGTGGGTCCCAGAAAAATGACCGAAAGTACGACTTCCGGTAGTAATAGCAGCTGCCCCGGAGGGCCAGCGGGATGACCGCGAGGATCGGGATCAGGAGTCCGATGATGGGCACTTTGATCAAGCCGAAGCCGAGCCAGGTCGAAAAGAAAGGCGAGACGTACGGATCGTAAGAGACGACGGTGCCGGAGAAGACGGACCAGGTGGCATAGATGAGGAAGGCGCTGTAACAGACGACCGTGAGAGCCGGCTCGATCCACCAGGCCCGCCCTGGTGATGCCTCCTTGGCCGATGCCGGCCGCGGAGGAACGATAGCTTCAACGGCCACGCGACAATTTTAGTGTGCGGCCACTTGACGGCCGGACTGCTTCAGTCAGAGTTCGCGCTGCGCCGTCCGAGCAGGACGCCCACAACGGAGGCGACGACCGCGATTCCGAGCGCCGCCCGGGCCGGAATGCCACGACGGCCATTCCGGGCCGCGCCGTTGAGCGCCACCCGTGGTTCGCCGCCAGCCCACGGCCGGCGCTCGCCTTCAGGCCCCGACTCGGGAGCGGCGACCGCGCGGCCGTCTTTACCGGGCAAGTCGATCGGCACCGGGTAAACCACGCTGTTGACCTCGACGCCGATCATCGTGATCAGTCCGAGGAAGAAAAAGAAGGTCATCAACACGAAGAGGAGTCCGAACGTCGCCCCGTACTGGTTGAGGCCCCTGTTCAATGTCAGGTAGAGCGGGAAGACGAGGGTGATCGCTTCGAAGAGAACGCCTGCGACCAGCGCGCCGGGAACGACCTTGTGGAACTCTTGCTTGCGGTTCGGAATGACGTAGTACGTGCTGCCGAAGAGGAGGAAGCCCGCGGTCGTTCCAACAATCACCTGTAGGATGAAAGCCGCTGCGCCCGAGTACAGGAATGGTGGAATGTCGGGGATCTGCTTGAGGGCCGGCAGGACGGCTGAGGTGGCCACGGCAATGCCCACGAGGACTGTGAACAGGAAAACCATGCCAAAGGCGATCAATTTCTGCCGAATGAAATCTCGTGGCCTGGTGTGATAGATCACCCCGAACGCCTGCTCCATGGCGCCAAACAACGCCGATCCACCCCAGAGCAAACCAACCAGGCCGACGATGAACAACACGCCACTCTGGCTCTTCACGCCGCTGACGGCCTTGATCACCTCGGTTTGCTGCCCGCTATCGTTCGGAATCACGCTAAAGATCGTCTTGTAAACCGCATCGTTCGCCTCACCGAAGAGCCGAAGGGCATAGCCGAGCAGTGACGCGGCAAAAATCACGATCGGGAAGATGGCAAAGAGCGTATTCCAGGCGATCAGCGCCGCCCAGGTTGGCGCCTGGTCCTCGAGGAACTTGCGGATGACGCGCCCCGGGACGCTATCCATCAGCCGCCCCATCCCGTCGATTCTACCTGACATCGGCTCTATCAATTAAATGGCAACCGCGCCAGCCGAAGCCGAGGCTCAGAAGCAAGCCGCCGCGGAGCGCGCCCTCGACCTGGTCAAGCCCGGCAGCATCGTCGGGCTGGGGACCGGGAGCACGGCGCGCTACTTCATCGAGGGGCTGGCCCGGAAAGTGCGCGACGGCCTCAAGGTGCAGGCGGTCGTCACGTCGGTGGAGAGCCGTGCCCTGGCCGAGGCCGGCGGAATCCCGATCAGAGACAGAGTCGACGGGTCGCTCGACCTCGCCGTCGACGGTGCCGACGAGATCGACCCGGCCGTCAACTGCGTCAAGGGGCGCGGTGGGGCGCTGCTGCGGGAGAAGATCGTCGCCCACGCCAGCCGGCGATTCGTCCTGATCGCGGACGAGAGCAAGCTGGTCGGCCGCCTGGGCCGCGGCCCGGTTCCGATCGAGGTGCTGCCTTTCCTGTGGGAGGCGACCAGCCGCTCGATCGAGTCCCTTGGCGGGAGGCCCGAGCTCCGGATGGCGGCCGGCGAGCCATTCACGACCGACAACGGCAACCTGGTTCTCGACACCGGCTTCGGGGCGGTCGACGCCGCACTCGGCGCGGCCCTCCACGCGATTCCCGGCGTCATCGAGCACGGACTCTTCTTCGGCATGGCGCGTGCCGCCATCGTCGGCTCGGCAACGGGCGTTCGAATTCTCGGCGAGCTGCCCTGAGCTTGCCCTATGCTTAGGCGCTGAGATGCCGTTCGAATACAGGGTGGTCAACACCGTCGAGGAAGCCAACCAGCTCTCCGAGGACGGTTTCGAGCTCTTTACCATCCTGCCGCCAGGGCCCAACGGCGGCCCCGATCGCATGTACCTGCGCCGGGAGAAGCGTCGCGGACAGACGCCTGGTTTCTCCCGAGAGTCCAAATCCGACTAGGGCGAAGACCCGATTGACGGACTTTTGGCGGGAACTTATACTGTCGTAGTCTGGATTCCGGCAAATGGAGGGCGGAATATCCGCCCTCGTTGTGTTTATTGGGGTCTGGGAAAGGGTAGAAGTGACGGGCCCGTCGGCGGGCGTTCACAGGAGTTACCAGTGATTCAGGAGATGGCAATGTCGACCCGGACGGCGACTCACTACGAGTCGGCGGTGCGCGCCATGTCTCAGGCCGCCGCCGAGGCGGAGCTGACGCACGCGCCGGTCCGGCTCGCCTACTGGCGGATCGCGGCGATGGACACCCTGCTCGACCGGCTGGAGGAGCTGCGGATGGCGGGGGAGCGCGCCCTCCCGGACGACATCCGGGATCTCGTGGCCGCCTACGCCACGCGCCACGACGCGGAGCTGGCGGATCGAATCCAGCGGATCGATCCCGAGGACCTCAACGCGGTGCACGACGCCGTCTTCGAGGCGCAGGGTCGTGTCATGCTGGAGCTGGCGCAGCTGCGCCGCGTGCCCAATTGGCAGGATCTGGATTTGACCCTCGCGCCGGGCGACGACGAGGCCGCCTAACTCGAGCCTCGAGACGGCCGATGCCGCCGATCGAGAGCGGCCGCTCGACATCCTGGCCGACCGCGCCCGCCGGCTGATGACGATTCAGTGGGCGGACGGCCACCAATCCGCCTACGACTTCGAGCTGCTTCGCTGGAACTGTCCGTGCGCCGAGTGCGCGGGCGAAGGCGGCGTACCCGGGAAGCTGGCCACCACCAAGGAGCTTCAGGACGACCAGATCGACTTGGACCAGATGGAGCCCGTCGGCCTCTTCGGCGTGCGCCCCTACTGGAAGGATGGCCACAATACCGGGATCTACGGGCTCAGCTTCTTGCGTGCCATCTGCCCATGCGACGAATGCGCCGCGGCGCGAGCCGCGCGCTGACGATCAGGCGGGGCTCGGGCCTACGGGCTTGGGCGCGCCGTTGAGGCCGAGGTCGGCCTCGAGCGCGGCCTTGGACTTGTAGCCGACAACCTGCTCGGCGAGCTTGCCGTTACGGAACATGGCGACGTACGGAATGCCACGGACCCGATAGCGCTCAGCCAGGGCCGGCTCCTCGTCGACGTTGACCTTGGCGATCTTGACGTCGGTGTGCTCGATCGCAAGCTGCTCCAGAACTGGCGACAGCATTTTGCACGGCCCGCACCAATCGGCGTAAAAGTCCACGATCACAGGCTGCTCCGAGAGAATCACCTGGTCCTCGAATGTAGCGGTCGTTACTTGAACTGCTTTACTCATGAATCTCCCTTTCTTGGACGAACTGCATCAAGAGTAACTCAGATTCGACCCCGGAAATTCCCGAGGTAAGGGTGACGGCCGGCGGAGGCGGTACCAGGCCGCTTAGTTCGAAAAGACCTCGACGACCATGATTTTGGCGCCATTGCTGGCGATGCCGATGCCAATCCGGTGGTAGCCGGCCTTGAGGATGTTCGCCCGGTGGTCCGGCGAGTTCATGAACATGGTGTTGATCGCCGCCATCGAGGGGTCGGTTGACCAGGCGATGTTCTCGCCCGCGGTGGTGTAGGGGATGCCCCACAGGTGAAGCAGCTGGACAAACGCGAGCTGGCCGGTCGATGGGTCGTAGTGCGAGAAGTAGTTGCGATTGAGCATGTCCTGGGCCCGATACTGGGCGACTCGCGCCAGTGAGGCGCTGTAGGCGAGGGGAGCCACACCGTTGGCGGCCCGGTCCTGGTTGACGAGGCTGAACTGGACACCCGCCGCGCCGCCCACGCCCGAAACCGGCGGGGCCGCAGCTGGCTGGGCCGGACGAACCGCCGGCCGGGCAGCGACAGGGGCGCTGGCAGGCGCGGCCGTCGCCGGGGCTGCCGTCAGCGGGGGAGTAACCCGCAGGGCGAGCCGGTTGAGGCCGTTCACGCCCAATTGCAGTGACCCCAGGGAGGCCACGTGCGTCCCGACGAGTGGGCGGGTCGCGAGGGGATGCACGGGCCGGGTGCCGACAATACTCATGGTGGCGAGCGCGACCAGCGGCACGCCAACGATCAGGACGAGTCTTGTAACGGAACGTGACAATTCAGAATCCCCCTTGTGGTCTGACTTGGCCTCGGTGGATTCTACGGGCCAGCTAAGCGCTAAACCAAGCAGTCAGGCGCCCGAGAAAACCGCCTCTCCGGCTATCGCCAAAGCGGCAGTCCTGCATGTCAGGCGGAAGCGGCCGCCACGAAGAGCAGCAGCTGGCCAAGCAGCTGCCCCGGCAGGATGGCAATCATGGCCAGGTAGAGCAGGCCGGTGGTGGACATGAACGAACGGAGCCGGCAGGTCGCCAGCGCGAGACCGCCCGCGACCAGGGGCAGGAAGACCGCGGCCAGCACCCAGAGAACGGAGAGGACCGGGCTCAGGCCGAGGCCGTACGTCAGCGAGCCGGAGCTGCGCGTGAGGCCCCAGAGGCTCAAGGGGATGAGAACGGCCTGCAGCACCAGGCTGACCAGGAGCACGATGATCGCCCGAAGCAGCGGGCGGTTGGTCAGCGCCGGCGTCACCAGGTACCAGTGCCCGAGCAGCATGCCCGTCGTCGCCGCCCCCAGGACCACGGCCGAGAGCACAACCACGAGAGCGATCGCGGCGCCGCCGAGCAGCGAGGCGGCCAGGGGCCCGAATGTGGCCGCGATGCCGGCGACCACGAGCACCGACGCGGAGAGCGTCAGCGCCCAGCTGACGGCAGACGCGTCCTGACCCCGCCAGACGATGATGGCGTGCGCGATCAGCGCGACGACCAGCACGGCCTGCAAGAACACCAGGGTGCCGGCCGCGGCCGGGTTGATGGACCGAAGAAGATGCTGATATGCGCCCGGCGGCGCCGCCACGACCACAAGGAACGCCAGCGCGGCCAGGACGGCATAGGTGACCGCCACGAATTTCAGAAAGCCGCGCGTCAATCCCCCCCTGAGCCGAAGGTATGCCACCGTGGCGATCCCGCCGACAGCGGTCTCCGCCAGCAGGAGAAAGAGCGCCAGTGGGAGGGTCAGCGTTGCCACGCACTCGTGGCAGCTGGTGACAGGAGCGGAATCCAGCAGAGGCATGCGCGCCGATATAGATTAGGCAAGTGACGGGTTCGGAACCGGAGAACCCCCATGGCTTCGTGCCCGTGAGCTTCAAAGACGGCAACTGGACGACGGCCGAAGGCGGGGTGGTTCCCTGGTACGAAGTGCAGACGGACCTTGTGCCGGAGGCTGACGTCCAGGGTGCGCTCGAGCGCGTGCTGAGCGTCTACGGGGTCAGCGACGTCGTCGTTGACGCCTTCGACCAGTTCCGCAAAGAGCTCAAGCACCCCCCAACCCAGGAAGATGTCAGTCGCTCCCCCTCTGGGGGAGACCAGGGTCCCAGTCCCTCCCCCTCTGGGCGAGGGCAGGGTGGGGGCTGATGCTCTTTCGCCGCGACCGCGAGCAGGATCCACGCGTGATGAAAGATCCGCATCGGCTCCCGCCGGGGCAGGTGCTGACGCTGAAGTGGCCGGTGCTGTCGTATGGCAGCCCGCCGCGCTACGACATGGCCCGCTGGCGGCTGCGCCTGTACGGTGAGGTCGACGCGCCCGCGAACCTGACCTGGGACGAAGTACGGAAATTACCGTCGACGCCGATTACGGCTGATATGCACTGTGTGACGACCTGGAGCCGGCTGGATAACAACTGGGAGGGCGTCGCCTTCAATGACCTGGTGGCGCTGATCAAGCCGCGCAGCACGGCCCATTACGTGATCGCGCATTGCGACGCCGACTACACGACGAGCCTGCCCGTCGAGATCCTCGCCGACGATGATGTCTTGATTGCCTATCGCCACGACGGCGCCGAGCTGACTCCGGATCACGGTGGGCCGCTGCGGCTGGTCGTGCCCAAGCGCTACGCCTGGAAGAGCGCGAAGTGGCTGGAGGGGCTCGAATGGGCCGAGCATGACCGGCTTGGCTTCTGGGAACGCAACGGCTACAACAACGCCGCCGACCCCTGGAAGGAAGAGCGCTACTGGTAGTTATACTCGACTAACGGGGTGCGTTTGGAACGCTGAGAGGTGGATCGCTCCACCAACCCTTCGAACCTGATCTGGGTAATGCCAGCGGAGGGATACACATGACTGCACAGGTCGACCTCAATGAGGTCCCGTCAGATGCGTTTCTCAAGGTCGAGACGCACGGCATCGATCCTATTCCGGATGCGGAGCGCCACGGCCGTCCGACCGAACTGGGCTTTCTCTGGGCGGGCGCCTTCGTCAACTACGCCAGCCTGCTGACCGCGAGCCTGCTGACGACCTACTACGGGCTCGGGGTCTGGGACGGCCTGCTTGCGGTCCTCATCGGCACGCTGGCCGGCGCACTGATCCTGGGCCTTCTCAGCAACACCGGACCGAAGAGTGGCCTGCCGCAGATCGTCTTTACGCGGCGCATCTTTGGCAATCGCGGCGCATATCCCGGTGCCGTGCTCACGCTCTTCTTGGGGGTCGGATGGTTTGCGGTCGACACCGTTATCGCCGCGCTCGCCGGTGTCCAGCTGCTTCAGGTCGCGGGCGTGCGTCCCGATGTGGCCGGCAAGTTCTTGTTCCCCTGGGTGCTCGTGATAGCGGCCATAAGCGTCGTCGTTGCCGTCTACGGCCACCGAACGATCAAGGTCTTCGAGACCTTCGGTGCGGTGGCGTTCGCGGCGTTCTCAGTTCTTCTCTTTGCTCTTCTGGCCGGCCAGATGCAATGGACTGCGGGCGCGACCGCGTCCGGGGCCGATTACCCTGGGGCATTCGTGCTCGGCGTGATGAGCTGCTTCGCGCTCGTCGCCTCCTGGTATCCGTTCGCCAGCGATTACTCGCGCTACCTGCCGGCGAGTAGCTCGGTGCGGGCGGTCACCTGGTGGCCGATTGTCGGCGTCACGCTTCCCATGCTGTTGTTGGGACTGTTTGGTTTGCTGTTGCCGACGATCGATCCGAAGTTGGCTGCCGACTCGGGCGTCCTGGCGGTGATCACCCGGCATGCGCCCGCCGCGGTCGCGGTGCCGTTCTTCGCCTTCGTCATCCTGGGTGAAATCTGGGCGAACTACCTCGACGTGTACACGGCCGGCCTCGTCACCCAGACGCTCGGGATCCGGCTTAAGCGCTGGCAGACGGCGCTCGCGGCCGGCATCCTGGGCGCCGTCATCGCCACCGTCGCCGTCGTGATCTGGGATTTTCACCTGTTCTACGAGGACTTCCTGATCCTGACGTATCTCTGGGCGCCGGCCTGGGCGGCGGTCGTTTTATTGAGCTTCTTTGTTTTCGGTCAGGGGAAAGCCCGGCCCGCGGTGCTGGCATGGGTGATCGGCACCGCCGTCAGCCTGCTCTTCGTCAACTACCCGAACTTATTCTCGACCGCTTTCCCGGGCGCTCAGTTTCCGAATCAGCCGGTGATCGATGCGCTGCACGGCGCGGATATCTCGGGCGTCGCCAGTGTCCTGGTTGCGGCGGGGTCATATCTGGGTCTTCGTAGAGTGATGGCATGACGCTGCCGGTCGCACTGACGATCGCCGGCTCAGACTCCGGGGCGGGCGCCGGCATCCAGGCCGATCTGAAGACGTTCGCGTCCTTCGGCGTCTATGGCGTGACCGTCATCACCGCGATCACGGCGCAGAACACGCTCGGCGTGCGCGCCGTTCAGGACGTCAACGCCGATGTCATCACCGCGCAGGTCGATGCCGTCGCCGAAGATTTCGCGATCGCTGCACTGAAGACCGGCATGCTCTCGAGCGCGGCCATCATCGAGACCGTGGCCGCCGCTATCCAGCGCCATCGGCTCGGCCCGGTGGTCGTCGACCCGGTGATGATCGCCAAGAGCGGCGACCGCCTGCTTCGGGAAGACGCGGTCGACGCGCTGCGCCGGAGATTGCTCCCCCTGGCAGAGGTCGTCACACCAAACATTCCGGAGGCCGAGGTGCTGGCCGGGGGACATCGTGCCGCCAGGATCGTGACGACCAGCACCCACGGCACCGGCTGTACCTTCTCGGCGGCGATCACCGCCGGGCTGGCCGCGGGGCTTGATCTGCCGTACGCCGTGGCGGAGGCTCGCGACTATCTCTCTCGCGCGCTGGCTTCCGCCCCCGGGCTGGGCCACGGGCACGGTCCGCTGAATCATTTCTCGTCATTGCAGGTGGCGCATGCTCACCGCTGAGCGAGATCTCCAGTACCTGGAGGGCGTTCATCCGCCACTTGGGCCGGTCCTCGAGGAGATGCTCACGACCGGCCGGAGCGAGGGCGTGCCGATCGTCAACCCGGCGGCGGGCCGCCTGCTGCGGGTGCTGGTGACGGCGCTCGCGCCAAAGCGGATCCTGGAAATTGGCACGGCGATCGGCTTCTCGACCCTGTGGATGGCGAGCGCGCTGCCCCCGGGCGGCCGCATCGACACCATCGACCCTGACCGAGCGCGTACCGAACGGGCGCGCCGTTACTGGCTGCGCGCCGGCGTGACCGACCGTGTCCGGGTGATCAACGAGCCGGCGTTGCGCGTCCTGCCGCGCCTCGCGCCCGGCATCGAGTTTGCCTTCATCGACGCCATCAAGCCGGAGTACGCCGCCTACCTCGACGCGCTGCTGCCGAAGATGGCGCTCGGCGGAATGATCACGGTCGACAACGTGCTCTGGAGCGGCCGGATCGCGGCCGGTGAGCACGACGAGAACACCGACGCGCTGCGCGCCTTCAACGAAAAGTTTTTGCGCCACGAGCAACTCGAGGCGACGATCCTTCCGGTCGGCGACGGCTTTGGCGTCGGCGTCGTCCGTTCGCACGGCTAGGAGACGGCCAGCGCGATAGAGTTTGTCGGTTGCCCGACGCTAATGGACTGACTCCCCGGCGTGTTCTCGAGGCCTATCGCACGGTGCTCCGGGCTCGCGCGCTGGACGACCGGCGCTTCGTCCTGAATCGCGCGGGCAAGCTGGCCTTCATCATTTCGCCGCGTGGCCACGAGGTCGCCCAGGTGGGGGCCATCGCCGCGCTCCAACCGGGCCGCGATCGTTTCTGCCTCTACTATCGAAACTTTGCGGCCGCGCTGGCCTGCGGCTTTACGTCTGAAGAATTGATGCTGTCGGCGTTTGCCCGCGCCGCCGATCCCTCGAGTGGCGGACGCCAGACTCCGGGCAACTTCGGCAGCCGCCGCCGCGGCATCGTCATTGGTTCGAGCACCGTCGGCCCGCAGATCCCCAAGGCGGCGGGGATCGGCCTGGCTCTGAAATGGAAAGGGGAGGGGGCTCTCTGCTACGTGAGTTTTGGTGAGGGGGCGACCAGCCAGGGCGACTTTCACGAAGGCTTGAACTTCGCCGGCATCCATCGCTGTCCGGTGATCTTCTTCTGCGAGAACAACCACTGGGCGATCTCCGTGCCGCAAGCGCTGCAGGTCGCGGGACCCGGGGTGGCGGAACGAGCGGCCGGCTACGGGATTCCTGGCGTGCGGGTCCGCGGTGATGACTTCTTCGCCGTCCACGCGGCCGTGGCCGAGGCCGCGCAACGGGCACGGTCCGGCGGAGGCCCGACGCTGATCGAAGCCGAGGTCTTGCGCCTGCAATCGCACTCGACCGATGACGACCAGCGGGCCTACCGCGACCAGGCGGAGCTCGCCGCGGAGGCCTTGAAGGATCCCATTCCTCGGATGCGTGATGCGCTGATCACACGTGGTTGGCTTTCGCCGGAGGCCGATCAGACCATGCGTGACGACGTCAATCGCGAGGTCGAGAGGGCGACGGAGGCTGCGGAAGCGGCGCCGGAGCCCGAGCCGGGCTCGCTTGGCCGTCACGTGTATGCGGATGCCTGAGCGGACGCTCGTCCAGGCCGTGCGCGACGCGCTCTACGAGGAGATGGCGCGCGATGACCGGGTCTGTGTACTCGGGCAGGACGTCGGGCTCAAGGGCGGCGTCTTCAAAGCGACCGAGGGCCTCCAGCAGCGTTTCGGCGCTCAGCGCGTGATGGACATGCCGCTGGCCGAATCGAGCATCGCGGCCGTCGCCCAGGGCCTCGCGCTCGAGGGTTTTAAGCCGGTGGCCGAGATGCAGTTCGCCGACTACAGCTTTCCCGCGTTCAACCAGATCGTCAACGAAATTGCCAAGGTTCGCTATCGCTCGAATGGCGACTTCTCGTGTCCGCTGGTCATCCGCGCCCCAACCGGAGGCGGCGTTCGTGGCGCCCTCTACCACTCGCAGTCGCCCGAGGCCTTTTATTGCCACGTGCCGGGATTGAAGGTTGTGTTGCCGTCAACGCCGGCCGACGCCAAGGGCCTGCTCAAGGCGGCGATTCGAGACCCCGACCCGGTCATCTTCCTCGAGCCGAAGAAGCTCTATCGGGCCGAGCGGCAAGATCTGCCCCAGGGCGACGCCGCCCTCCTGCCCCTCGGCGCGGCCACGGTCGTCCGCCAGGGCGCCCATGTGACAGCTGTCACGTACGGTTACATGAGGGCCGTCACGACGCAGGCGGCCACCAGGCTCAGTTCCGACGGGATCGAGGTAGAGATCATCGACCTGCGCACGCTCCGCCCGTGGGATGTCGCGACGTGCGTGCGCTCGATCCAGAAAACCGGTCGGGTTGCCGTGGTCTACGAGGCAAACCGGAGCGGTGGATTTGGCGCCGAGGTCGCGTCTGAGCTCGCCGAGCGTTGCTTTGCGAGCCTGGACGCCCCGGTCAGCCGGATCGCCAGCCCGGACGTCCCGGCGATGCCGTTCAGCCCCGCGCTCGAACACGCGTTCATGCTCAATCCCGACAAGGTGGCGGACGGGTTGCGCCGCGTCGCCCGCTACTGAGGCCGGTCCAGCATGAGAACTCGATGAGAAAAAAACCGATGCAAAACGGGGCGGCTGTCTCCTATACTTTCCGGTGGGGTTCTTGTTCCAAGCCCCCCGGAACCAGGACCCCACTTCCTCCTCCCTGAGACGCCCGCCCCGCGTTGTGCCAAACGTTTGTCCGTGGAGGGGTACTTCGCACGTTTTGGGGGTGGGTAGGTGGAGGCTCGCGGCGACCGTCCCTAGAATGGGAGCGCTTTGGCCACCAGCCGGCGGACTCCCGCGTCTGAGCGGAACGGCGTCTTCATCTCCGTCGACATGGAGGGAATGGCCGGCATCGTTCACCTCCAGCAGGTGATGCGGGGGATGCCGGAATACGAGCAGTCGTGCAAATTGATGACCGCAGAGACGAACGCCTCCGTCGCGGGGGCGCGTCGCGCCGGCGCCACGCGCCGGCGCCACGCGCTTCGTGGTCAATGACTCGCACGGCGACATGCGCAACTTCGTCCTCGACGAGCTCGACGAAGGTGTCGAGCTCATCAGTGGCGCCGACAAGCCGTACTCGATGGGGGCCGGGCTCGACCCGACGTTCGAAGTCGCCTTCTTCGTCGGCTACCACGCATCGGTGGGACGCGAGCGCGCCATCATGGATCACACCTACGGCGGCCGGACGATCTATGCCCTCCGGATCAACGGTCTGGAGCAGAGCGAGGCCACGCTGAACGCTGCACTCGCCGGGACCTATGGCGTCCGTACTGCCCTGATTACGGGCGACCGGGCGACGATCGAGGAAGCCAGCGCTGAGCTATCCGGCATCGAGGGCGTCGTCGTCAAGGAGGCGCTCGGCCGTCAGGCGGCCCGCTCGCTCCACCCGGTCGAGGCTTGCCGGCGGATCGAGGCGGGCGCCTATCGCGCCTACAGTGAACGGGCCGCGCGGCCCTTGTACCAACCGAAGGGACCCTTCACGCTCGAAATCGACTGGATGAATGCCAGCATGGCCGATCTCTGCGTCGAGCTTCCCGAGGTCGAGCGAGCGGGCGGGCGGACGGTCCGCTATCAAACGGCCGACTTCCGGACGTGCTATCGAATGCTACTGGCCCTTCTGGTCATGGCCACGCCCGCGGCCTACCAGTATCCACGCCCGTGACGCCCGCCGAGGCGATCGAACAACTGCTCCAGGGCACGGCGCTGCGTCGTGACCAGGCGCGCGACGTCATGGACCAGGTCATGGCAGGAGAAGTCACGACGGGGCAGCTCGCCGGCCTCTTGATCGCGCTGCGAGCCAAAGGCGAAACCGTCGAGGAAATGACCGGCTTCGTCGAGTCGATGCGGGCGCACGCCACGCCGCTCGACCTCCCGGTGGGGGCGATCGACACCTGTGGGACCGGTGGCGACCGCGCCGGGACCTTCAATATCTCCACGGCAGCCGCATTCGTCGCGGCGGGCGCGGGTATCCCGGTGGCGAAGCACGGAAACCGCGCGGCTTCCAGCCGATGCGGCAGCGCCGACGTGCTCGAGGCGCTCGG
>WNEY01002305.1_pt1 | contig 14241 bp, 12 predicted proteins | sample 5400531 | NCBI WGS metagenome assembly WNEY01 (sample SAMN13153338, study PRJNA577476) | soil metagenome | isolation source: 200 cm saprolite under Douglas fir tree site 1 | place: USA:California | collected 2015-04-18
GGCGGCGCCTTGCGCTCGAGGACGCTCTTCTGGGTCCCGCGCCGGTGGGCCTCCTCGTCGGAGAGCGTCACCGTCTGGATGCCGCCCAGCAGATCGTTGAGCGTGGGATTGACGAGCAGGTTCTCGAGCGAATTCCCATGAGCCGTTGCCACCAGCTGCACGCCACGCTCTGCGATGGTGCGCGCTGCGCCCGCTTCCAGCTCGGTACCGATCTCGTCGATGACGATCACCTGGGGCATGTGGTTTTCGACCGCCTCGATCATCACGGCGTGCTGCAGCGCGGGGGTGCGGACCTGCATCCGCCGCGAGCGGCCGATCCCCGGGTGCGGGATGTCGCCGTCACCACCGATCTCATTCGAGGTGTCGACGATGATCACCCGTTTCTTCATCTCGTCTGCCAAGACGCGTGCGCACTCGCGCAGCATCGTCGTCTTTCCGATGCCCGGGCGGCCGAGCAGCAGGATGCTCTTCCCGCCGATGACCATGTCCTTGATGATGTCGATCGTCCCCGTGATCGCCCGGCCCACACGGCAGGTGACGCCGACGATCTGCCCAGCGCGATTGCGGATCACCGAGATGCGGTGCAGCGTGCGCTCGATGCCCGCCCGGTTATCGTCGCCGAAGGACCCGACCCGGCTGGAGACGAACTCGAGGTCTTCCGACGTGACCGGCGTCTCGTCGAGGATCACCTCGTGGTCGGGAAAACGAGCCTCGGGCTCCCGGCCCAGGTCGAGGACGACCTCGAGCAGCAAGCCCTGGTGATCGAGGCGCTTGACCGCCCGGTTGATATGCGGGGGCAGCGCCTGGAAGAGCAGGTCGAGCTCAGCCGGGTCGGCGTCGATCAGGCCGTTGTGCGATCGCTTGAGTTCCTGCATTGCTTTAGCCATACTGCGGCACCAGCCGCTTGTCCTTGATTCTTACCCGCATTCGGGCTCGCACTTTCAAGGGCAGCTCCCGAACCATCAACGCCTGGGAGGCAATGACTTCGAAACCCTCGCGCTGGAGCAACTGGATGCCGACCTCATCGTAGTGCCGGAGGCTGCACCAGACGGGTCCCGGCTGGTGCTGGGCGACGTAGGCTAGCGAGCGCTGGACCAGGCTGGGCCACAGGTCCGCCGGTTGAGCGGCCGCCATCAGGCCGAGCGAATGAGGCCGGCCGCCGCCACCCGGCACCAGACTCATCCACCCCACGACCTGCATACGCTCGATGACGAAGCGGGGCTGTCCCGCGCGGCGGGGGATTCGGGCGCTCCACGAGCCGGGCTGGAAGCTCCGGCGCCACTCAGCGAAGTTCGAGGCCTCCACCGCCGCCACGCCCTTGGGCGTGGTCGCCACATAAAGAAGGTAGAGGCCCAGCTCGTCGTCGCGCCGCATCGGACGCCATCCCGCAACGGCTGGGGCCGGTCGCGCCGCCACCGATTCGGTAAGCAGGGCATGCTCGGTGGCATAGGCGGCGAAGCCGCGGGCGCGAAACAGGTCGATGACGGGATCGTCGACCGGAACCCGGACGATGAATTTCGTCACGCCGTGGTTCAAGCCCTCGTTGAAGAGGTGGTCGAGCAGCGCCGTGCCGTCCTGGACCCGATCGAGATCGGGGCCCAGGCAGAGATTGAGGATCTGCCAGACGCCGGGCCCGAGTGCGGCCGTTTCGGCCTGCACGAAACCCTCGATCCGGCGCCGCTTGGCGTCTTCCATGACGTAGACATGGTCCGCCGCCGACGTGATCGGGATGATGCTGGCGAAGGCGCTGTTGAGCAGGAACCACAGCCTGGTCGATGCGAACTGGCGCTTTAGCGGCGAACGCTCCGCTTCGCGCACCTGCTGGCGGTAGAGGGCCTCGATCGCACCGAGGTCTTTGAGCTGGGCGGGACGAACCTGGAGCGTCACTGCGCCTCCCCCTCGAGCGAGAGGAAGTACTGGTGCCATCGCCGGTCGGATGTGAGCTCGGGATGGAAGGCGAGCGCCAGCCGGTTGCCTTGCTTGACCGCTACCGCTTGATCGCCATGCCGGGCCAGCTCCTCGACCCCGGCGCCTCGCTCGATCAGCTGCGGGGCTCGAATGAACACCGCGGGGCCCACGCCGCCGATGGCCGGCGATTCCACCTCGGCCTCGAAGCTGTCGATCTGCCGGCCGTAGGCGTTGCGCCTTACCCCGATGTCCATCAGTTTCAGCGGTTCCTGGTCCACCCGGCCGTCATGGACGTCGCGCGCCATCAGGATCATCCCGGCGCAAGTGCCAAGCACTGGCATGCCCCCTCCGACCCGCCGTTGGATCGACTCGCGCAGGGCGGGCTCCATCAGCCGGGCCATCGTCGTGCTTTCGCCACCGGGCAGGATGAGGGCGTCGACGTTTTCGAGATCCGTCGCGAGCCGAACCGGCGCGCCTTCAACTTCGCAGGCACGCAAGGCAGCCAGATGTTCCCGAAAGTCCCCCTGCAGCGCGAGGACGCCGACGCGGCGTCGACGTCTCAAACGCTCGGTTGGCACTAAAGCGCCCCTCGCGTCGGACGACGCCCGGTCAAACGCTCGGTTGGCACTAAAGCGCCCGCCCCTCGCGTGGGACGACGCCCCGCTCACCAGCCTCTGCCGGCGAGCAGCTCCTCCTGCGGGATCGTCCCGATCTCCAGCCCGCGCATGGCTTTGCCGAGGCTCTTGGAGGCGTCAGCCAGGATGTCCGGCCGGTCGAAATACGTGGTCGCCGCCACGATGGCCTTGGCGCGAGCGGAAGGATTCTCCGCCTTGAAAATGCCGGAGCCGACGAAGATCCCGTCACACCCGAGCTGCATCATCAGTGCTGCGTCGGCGGGGGTCGCGATCCCACCGGCGGCAAAGTTCACAACCGGCAGCCGGCCCAGGCGGGCCGTCTCCTCGAGCAGGTCGGCGGGCGCGCCAATCTGCTTGGCTTCCACGACGAGCTCCTCGGGGCCCATGCCGTGCAGCGCGCGGATGGCGCCGGTCACGGCGCGCATGTGGCGCACGGCTTCGACCACGTTGCCGGTGCCGGCCTCGCCCTTGGTGCGGATCATGGCCGCTCCTTCGGTGATCCGGCGCAACGCTTCGCCGAGGTCGCGGCAGCCGCAAACGAACGGCACCTTGAAGGGATGCTTATTGATGTGGTGCTCTTCATCGGCAGGGGTGAGGACCTCGCTCTCGTCGATGTAGTCGACGCCCAGCGACTCGAGGATCTGCGCCTCGACAAAGTGCCCGATACGGCACTTCGCCATCACCGGGATGGTGACGGCCTCGATGATGGCGGTGATCAACCCCGGGTCGCTCATCCTGGCCACGCCGCCTTCTCGACGGATGTCGGCCGGCACCCGCTCGAGCGCCATGACGGCCACCGCGCCCGCATCCTCGGCGATCTTCGCCTGCTCGGCGGTGACGACGTCCATGATGACGCCGCCTTTGAGCATCTCGGCCAGCCCGGCTTTGACCTTCCAGGTGCCTCGCCGGTCGTTCAACTGGGATGTTGCCTCGGCCACGACCTCATTTTACTGCGCATGCCGGGCAATTCGGTCCGAATTCGTGGACGACCTGTCGCGAACCCGTCCCGACTGCCGGTCCACAACCCAGCGCGCCGATAGAATGCATCCCGCAATGCGGGCCCCCCGGCGCACCCGACGGCAGTCGGTGGTCGCTGTGGTTGTCGCCGTCGCCCTGGGCCTGCCGGCCCTGTTTGGGATTACCGTCGCCGTCGGCTTCGTCATCACGCCCTCGGTCGACGACATGCCCCACCGGGTCGATGCCATCCTCGCGGCACACGGTGGGACACGAGTGGCCCTCAACGACGTCCCCGACGTCCTGAGCGAGGCCCTGATCGCGATCGAGGATGAGCGCTTCTATCAGCATCGCGGCATCGACACGCAGGGACTGGTCCGCGCCGTCCTGACCGACCTCTACCACCACCGGGCGCTGGAAGGCGGCAGCACCCTGTCGCAGCAGCTGATCAAAGTGCTCTACATGAACAATGACGACGACGGTTGGCGCAAGCCGGAGAACCTGGTGCTCGCCCTGAAGCTGGAATCAAAGTTCAACAAGCACACGATCCTGGAGAACTACCTCAACGCCGTCTACTACGGGCACGGCGCGTACGGGATCGGGCAGGCCTCGGCGGTTTACTTCCACCGGACGCCGGCGACGCTCGACCTGGCGCGCGCGTCCATGCTGGCCGGCCTCCCTCAGTCGCCGTCGTGGTACGACCTCTATCGAAATCCCTGCGCCGCCCGGGCCCGCCAGTTCAACGTCCTGGCCCAGATGGCGCACGTCGGCTACATCAGGGAGGAACAGGCCGCCACCGCCTACTCGGAGCCCATCGGCTTCCCCTGCTGAGCTGCTAACTACCGGTCGAGTAGAGCACGGTGTAGGCGAGGCCGCTAACGGCATAACCGAGTTGTGACGGGCGGGGTGTGAAGGTCACGAGGAGACTTTCCCCAGGCTCAAGCCGGTAGCCAAAACTGTCCGGCATCATGCAACCTTCGACCAACCGTTGGTCGCGAGTGTTCGGTCGTACCAGCCGGTGACGGCGTCCTTCGAGCCGCCAGGCGCGACCAGGTACGCCCGAATCGATGACTGACGGGAGGGGTTCCCGTCTGAGGCCATCCAAACGGACCGAGGGAGGTAGAGGTATGCGTTCGGAAGGTCTGCGGGCGGGAGCTTGACGTTCGTGCGGCAGCCGGCATCGATCGAGGGGCATGTCGCCAGCGAGTAGGTGGTTTGGTAGTGGTTGAGCGATTCCGTTCCGCCAAGAGGTTCGCGGGTAACGTCAGCGATCTCAACGAAGAGATGGAAGCGCTCACCGGGCCGCCACTCGTAGACCCTGGTCTGCTCGGCGTTTGAGAGTCCGGGACGCCAGCCGCGCCGCAAGAGTTGCTCCTGATACCAGAGAAAGATGTCGGCCGCGGCGGCCGCGCCAGCCGCGAGGATCGTGTAAGAGGTTGCCGGTACATCGGCTTTAACACACATCAGCGATAGCGTGGCCTGGCAACGCTCCGGATACTCCCCATGGCCACTGAAAGACAGGACCCGCGACCCTGGGTAGTAAAGCGATACCTCGCGGTGCGAGAGCAGCTCCTCGTACCCGACAGCGACGGGTGGCGCCCATGGCGCAGGGTTCGAACTGGTCAGCGTGAGGGCTGTCAGGACCGCGAATGGGAGCGCCAAGGACCGCAATACGGCCGCCATACTCATATCGATACAACGACCGTTTTCGAAGTCGTATTGCTGGGCCGGAGCGCATCATGGAGGCGTGGCTCTGGATCTCGTGCTGCTCGGACCCCCGGGGTCGGGGAAGGGAACCCAGGCAGCGCTGCTGTCCGAGAAGTACGGAATCCCGGCGATCTCGAGCGGCGACGTCCTGCGCGCCCAGGTGGAGGCGGGGACCCCACTGGGCAAGCGGGTCAAGGCCTACCTCGACCGTGGTGAGCTGGTGCCCGACAGCCTGGTCGTCGACCTCATCCAGCACCGGCTCCTGGACCCGGACACGCAGCAAGGCTTCATTCTCGACGGCTTCCCCCGGACCCATCCCCAGGCGCAAGCGCTGGACACCATGCTGGCGGCGCTCGACCGGCCACTGGATGCCGTCCTTTATTTGCAGGTGGACCCGCAGGCCGTCCGGGAGCGTCTCGGCCAGCGCCATCGCGGCGACGACCGCCAGAGCGTCATCGACCACCGCCTCGACGTCTTCCTCGACCAGACCGCCCCCCTGATCAGCTACTACCAGGAGGAGGGTAAGCTCAAGCTGATCGATGGAAGCCAGCCACCCGAGGTGGTGGCGGCCAGTATCGAGGACGCCATCCGATCACTCGCCGAGTCGGGCAACGGTTCCAGCACGACCCCGAGCCGCTCCTGACCTGCCGGCGTGGGGGTGTCGTTTGGCAACGGCCGTTTTGGGCATAAACCTAACGTCTCGCAGGTTGTCCCTGACGAGAACACCAAGGAGAAATGGAAGCAATGCCTGAACTTAAAACTGAATTTATCCCGTTGCTGCCGCTCAACAACGCGGTAGTCCTGCCTGGCATGGTCGTCACCATCCCGGTCGAGCGCGAGGAGGCCGGAGCCGCCATCGCCGCTGCGCGCGAGGGCGACGGTCTCGTGCTGCTCGTTCCCCGAGTAGAAGGCAAGTACGCCAGCATCGGAACCGTCGCCAAGATCGAGGATTCGCGGAAGCTGCCGAATGGCGTCGAGGTCGCCATTCTGCAAGGTCTGCATCGTGCCTCAGTCGGGAGTGCCGCGGCGGGCACCGGCCCGGCGCTGCGGGTGCTGGCCCAGCCGTCCCAGGACGTCAACCCGCTGACCGAGACCTCGCACGTCCTGGCCCGTGAGTACAAGGCCCTGATCGAGAACCTGCTCGAGTTGCGCGATCAGAGCGAGGTGTTCCAGATGGTCCGGAACATCGACCGCCCGGCGCAGCTGTCTGACCTGGCCGGCTATTCGCCCGACCTCTCCCTCGAGAAGAAGGTGGAGATCCTCGAGACGCTCGATGTCGAGCAGCGCCTGAAGAAACTGATCGCCTGGACGCGCGATACCCTCGCCGATGCGTCGCTGAAGAACAAGATCCGCAGCGACGTCGCGGAGGGGATGGAGAAGCGCCAGCGGGAGTTCCTCCTGCGTCAGCAGATGGACGCCATCAAGCGGGAGCTCGGTGAGGGCGATTCGGACGTCGCCGCCGACTACCGCAAGCGCATCGAGGAGGCCGGCATGCCGGAGGCCGTCCGTAAAGAGGTTGAGCGCGAGCTCGATCGCCTGGAACGGACCTCAGACCAGAACCCGGAGGCCGGATGGATCCGGAACTACCTGGACTGGATGCTCGACATGCCCTGGAACAAGCGCACTCCCGACCAGTTCGACGTCACTGAGGCACGGCGGGTCCTCGACGAGGACCACACCGGGCTGGACGACGTCAAGGATCGCATCATCGAGTTTCTCGCCGTTCGCAAGCGGCGTGATTCGCGCGGCCTGGCGCTCGCCGGCGGCCGGGGCTCGGGCGCGATCATCACCCTGGTAGGGCCGCCCGGCGTGGGCAAGACCTCGCTGGGTGAGTCGGTCGCGCGCGCCCTGGGTCGCAAGTTCACTCGCATTTCGCTCGGCGGCATCCACGATGAGGCCGAGATCCGTGGTCACCGCCGCACCTACGTCGGGGCACTGCCCGGACGGATCGCGCGCGCCCTGAAAGAGGCGGGCACGAAGAACCCGGTGATCATGCTCGACGAGATCGACAAGGTCGGCAGTGACTGGCGGGGTGACCCGTCATCCGCGCTGCTCGAGGTGCTCGACCCGGCGCAGAACCATTCGTTCCGCGACCACTACCTCGAGGTCGACCTCGACCTGTCGGAAGTCTTGTTCATCCCGACCGCCAACGTCGCGGACACCATCCCCGGGCCGCTCCTCGACCGGATGGAAATCATCCGCCTCGACGGCTACACCGAAGAGGAGAAGCTTGCCATCGGACGCGACCATCTGCTCCGCCGCCAGCTGGAGCGCAATGGGCTCACTGCCGAAGAGGTGGTGGTCGGTGATGACGCCATCCGGCGCATCATCGCGGAGCACACGCGCGAGGCGGGCGTGCGCAACCTGGAGCGCGAGCTCGGACGGTTGCTGCGAAAGGTCGCAACCCAGATCGAAGCCGGCAAGGTGACGGCGCCCATCCAGGTGACGGGCGACGATGTCAAGGCCTACCTTGGTCGCGCGAAGTTCCACGAGGAAGTTGCCGAGCGGACCTCCGTTCCGGGGGTGGCGACCGGTCTCGCCGTGACCGGCATCGGCGGAGAGGTGCTCTTCATCGAGGCCGCCGCCATGGATGGCCAGAAGGGGCTGACCCTGACCGGCCAGCTGGGCGACGTGATGAAGGAGTCGGCGCAGATCGGACTGTCCTACGTCCGCTCGCACGCGACCGAGCTCGGCATCGCGGCCGGTTTCGAGGAGAAGGCGATCCACGTCCACGTGCCGGCCGGCGCTGTGCCGAAGGACGGGCCGTCCGCGGGCGTTACGATGGTGACGGCGCTGGTCAGCCTGTTCAGCGGCCGACCGGTGCGACCGACGGTGGGCATGACCGGAGAGGTCACCTTGCAGGGCAAGGTGCTGCCGATCGGCGGCGTCAAGCAGAAGCTGCTGGCCGCGCACCGCGCCGGGCTGACCGAAGTCATCCTGCCCTATCGCAACGAGGCGGACCTGGATGACCTACCGCAGAGCGTGCGGGACGCCATGACGATCCACCTCGCCAAGGATGTCCGCCAGGTGCTCGACTGGGCCCTGGAACCGAAGAGCGAGACGCTGACGCAGGCCGCCTAAGGGCTCGCATGAGCCGGGCCTTTGTCAAAGAAGGCGATTCGACGACGAGCGGATCCCTGGTAGACCGGTTCTACCAGGGATTACTTGATCTGAGCGATCCGGCGAGAGCCCTGGTCGGCAAGCGGCAGCAGCAAGCCTGGATCGCATCGCAGCCGAAGGTTGAGGCCGCCCGCCGCCAGGCGCTCGCGGCACTCGGCGACGATTCCTATCGCGAGATCTTCGATGCCGCCGCAGAGCGTGCCGGCGATCCGCCACAGAGTCCCGCCTGGTGGGCGGTCGGCGATGCGGCAACCGCGATCGCGGCGCGCCGGCGCTTAGACGCGGACGAGTTTGCGCTGTTGGTTGGACCGCTTGCGGTCGCTCTTCCCTGGCTGAGGGACGCCGCCAGCCAGGGCTAACGAGGCGACGGCAATCAGCCGGCGCACGTGATGAGCTGACCGCCGCAGCTGGGGCACGGTTCCATATCGCACCCGAAATGATGGACCCCGCCGGGTTTGACCCCACAGCTGTCGCATCGCTCGGTCGCGCCGGCAGGTTGTCGAATGCGGTCGAACGTCTTCTTCCCGACAACCACAATGAATGTCGTCACGCAGCTGGGTGCCAGGCGCATTTCGCGCTGACAATCGGGGCAGGCGGCCATGTTGTCGACGGTAATAGCCCACTTTGACAGCTGTCTGTCGCGGCAGGCAAAGGCAAATCATTGCGCTGGTCCCCAAGGCCGGCACCGGCTTGCACGGCGACGGAGCGCGACGTGAGCACATCTTTGAGTTATTGACAGACAGCTGTCATAGCCGGGGGTCATCATCGAAGCATGGCCGCATCAGGCAGCGTCATCGCGCTACGGCGAAGCGAAGCGAAGGCCGCGGCCGAGCAGCTGCAGGCTGCCGTCAAACGGGTGTCGGCTTACGCTCAGGTAGCCGAAGGAGCGGAGCTCGGCGAGTTGCTAATCCTGATCCGCGAAGCTGGAATCGACCCGTTGGAAGCGGCCTTCGCAACTGGCGTGCGCCGGTTCGACAAATCGGGTGAATACGCTGCAGATGGCGCGTTGAGCGTCACCGCCTGGCTGAAATGGAAGTGCAAGCTCTCGGGAGGCGCCGCCGCCGAGCGGGTTGAAATCGGCAAGCAGCTGGAACGTCTGCCAAAGACGGAAGAGGCCTTCGCTCGTGGCCAGCTTGGCTACCAGCATGTCGCGGTCATGGCGCGAACGGCTGAGAACCTGGGTGCGGCCGCGGTGCGAGGCGAAGAAGGCAACCTCCTGAAAGTGGCGCAGTCAATGGACCCGGGCCAGTTCACGACCGTGGTGAAGAGCTTTGAACACCGCGTCGATTCCGCGGCCGCTCTGGCCGAGACGAACCGTGCGTATGAGCGCCGCTATCTTCACATTGGCGAGCCCCAAGCCGGCGTCGTGCGCATCGATGGCATGCTCGATGCCGAAGGCGGAGCAACTGTGCGGGCTGCGCTGGCCGGACTGATGAAGCCGACCAAGGATGACCACCGGAGCCACGGGCAGCGTTCTGCCGACGCCCTGGTGGAGTTCTGCCGTCGGGGACCGGGGAGCCGGCGCGACAGCTCCGGCCCGCGACCGCAGTTGATCATCCATGCATGCCTTGACACCCTGGCCGGAATCGCCGGCGCTCCCGCCGCCGAGCTCGAAGGTGGTGGCACGGTGCCTGCAGAAACCGTGCAGCGCTACGCTTGCGATTCGGCGATGGTCCGGATGACCGGACGCACCGAGCTCGAGCACGAGCTCAACCACGCAACCCGCACGTTGCCTGCATCGACCCGGCGCGCGCTGGAGGCGCGAGACCGCCGCTGTGTCTGGCCCGGCTGCGGCCGGCCCGCAGACTGGTGCGATGGACATCACCTCGTCTGGTGGACCAGAGGCGGCGAAACGGCATTGCCGAATCTTGCCCTCCTTTGCCGACCGCATCACCGACTTGTTCACGAGGGAGGCTGGTCTCTCCAACGGAAGGGGAATGGGTGGCATGCCGCGCCGCTGGACAAGATCCCGGTGAGACGCTTTGCTCGCCGCGAGTGAGCCAGGTTAGCTCAGGTCGTGCTCTGGGCGGCTCTGGCGAAGCCCTGGAACAAACGACGTACCCATGGAATCTCATCGATCTCTTCCGGGTGCCACTGGACAGCGATGAGAAACCGGCGATCCGCTGATTCGAGCGCTTCGATCACGCCGTCATTGGCAGTGCCGGTGACCCGCAGCGGCTTGGCGACCGTCTTCACTGCCTGGTGATGCAGGCTGTTGACCTCGATGCTGGTCTCGTCGATCAGCTGCGCCAGCCGCGACGCCGGGTCCAGGCGTACCCGATGAAGCAGGGCGTTCCGCGCCCGACCATCCGCGTCCGAATGCTCCACCGTCGTCACCCTCTGGTGGCGGAGGTCCTGGTAGAGACTGCCACCAAGAGCGACGTTCAGCAACTGCTGACCGCGGCAGATGCCAAGCGTCGGCAGGTCATCCGCGAACGCCCAGCGGGCCAGCGTGAGCTCGGTCCGGTCACGCGGCGCCTCGACCACATTGAGGTTGTCGATCGGGTGCTCGCCGTACTCCTGCGGCGCAACGTCCGCTCCACCCGGGAAGACGATGCCATCGAGCCGTTCGTAGATCGCGCGCAGCCGGTCGTCGTCATCGAGGATGGGGATCAGTACTGGCGCACAGCCTGCCGCGACGAGCGCCCGCACATAACTCTGGTTGATGCCGAAGCGCGGCGGCTTGGGTCCTGGGGGGATCGCCAGCGTGGGCAGACCGATGAGTGGGAAGCGGCTCAACTCGTGAAGGTAAACGCTTTGAGGTGAACGGCCGGCACGCGGGAGGCGCCGATGAACTCTCCGATCTGCAGCTTGGTCGTCTTGCCGGCCGCGAGCGTTCCGCCGAGCGCTTCCAGCATGCTCTGCGTGAAGCGAAGATCCTTTACCGGTCGCGTGACCTTGCCGTTTTCTATAAGGAAGGTGCCGTCGCGGGTCATCCCGGTGATGATCGACAGCTTGGGGTGGACGATCCGCACGTACCAGAAGCGGGTGACCCAGATGCCCCGCTTGATACCCGAGATCAGATCCGGCTTGGCGACCGAACCTGGCTGCATGAAGAGGTTGACGGCATAGGGGCCTTCGGTGTTCGGCGCCGGCAGGCCGTGGCCCGTGGATCGGCGGCCTTCCGTAGTCGCGGTCATCATGTCGTAGACGACACCGGTGGCGACACCTTTCTTGATCAGGTCGACCCGTTGCTTGGGCACGCCTTCGAAATCGACGGGCGCCGGAAGGCCCGAGGCATCGAGGCCGTCGTCCCAGATCGTGACCCCCTCCCCCGTGATGCGCTCGCCCAGCCGCATGAAGCTGCGATCTTCCTCGACCGCGAGTGCGCTGAACCCGGTGAAGCTCATGAACTCGAGCATCTCGGCCACGGCGTACTCTTCGAGCACGACCTCGTAAACGCCCGGCTCGATCGGCTGGGCATTCTGGTTGCGCTGCGCCTTGTCGATGACCTCGTCCGCCACCTCATCTTTATTCAGGTCGCGGACATCGATCGCCCCGCGATCGGCGTAGCCCGAGCCCGCTTCCCCCATCACCACCGAGTTGATGGTGGCCTCGGTCGAGCGATGGTGGTGGTAGACGCCGAGCGAGTTGGCGATCGCGAACTGCTCGGCCCCAGTACTAAAGGCGCCGAAGGCCTTGAGCCCGGCCCGTTTCGCCTTAGCGCAGATCGTTTCGACAAAGTCCGCCCGCTCCTCCGGCGTCGCCGCCGCGGTCGCGTCCGACCAGGCCTCGACGGGCTGGCTCTTCGCCGGCCCCGGCATGGGCACCACCTCGCCCTTTGATTGCAGGTCGGCGATGGCGATAGCTCGCTTGAGAACATCCGCGGCGGCTGACTCGTTCATCTGGTTGATCGAGGCCACCCCGGTCTTTCCCTCCTTCACAACGCGGACCCGCACGCTGACGTCGCGCTCGGCGACGTTCTGGTGGATGCCGTTGTTGGCGAAGCGGGTGAGTGCACTGTCCCACTCCGTGACCATGACCTCGGTCTGCGCCGCGGGCGACGCCTGCAGCAGCTTGTCGATGAAGCGCTTGACCTCGCCCTCTTCGGTGAGCCGGGATGCTTGCATGCTTTTCATTTCAGGATGCCGACCTTGACGTGCTGGAAGCGCGCCGGCGCCGCGCCGTGCGCGACGTGGGCCGTCTGTGGTGGCTGGCCCTTGCCGCAGTTGGCCAATCCCCACACCTTCCACTCGGAGCGGCCCGCGACCGCGTCGCAGGAGTTCCAGAACTCGGGCGTGATGCCGGCGTAGGTCGCGTTCTTGAGCAACCGGCCGCGCTTGCCATTGACGATCTCGTAGGCGAGCTGGGTGCCGAACTGGAAGTTGAGCCGTTTGTCGTCGATGCTCCAGCTGCGGTTGGTTTCCATGTAGACGCCATCTTTGGTTTCCGCGATCATCTGCTCGAGCGACGAGTCCCCCGGCTGCAGGTTGACGTTGGTCATGCGAATCAACGGAATCCGGTTCCAGCCGTCGGCCCGCATGGTGCCGTTGCTCTGCTGCCCCAGGACGCTCGCGGTTTCGCGCGAGGTGAGGTAGCCAACAAAGAGGCCTTCCTTGATCAGGAATGATTGCTGGGCGGGCACGCCTTCATCGTCCCAGCCGAAGGTGCCGAGACCGCTCGGGGTGAGGGCGTCGGCCGTGATCGTCACTTGTGGCGAGCCGTACTGGAGGTGATTCAGCTTCTCTGGGGTCATGAAGCTCGTCCCCGCGTATGCCGCCTCCATGCCAAAGACGCGATCGAGCTCGGTGGGATGACCGCACGACTCGTGGATCTGCAGCGCCGTCTGGCTGGCGTCGAGGATCAGCGTCTTGACGCCGCTCGGGCATTGCGGCGCGGTCAGCAGCGCCACCGCCTCCTCGCCGATGCGCTGGCCGTGCCGATCGAGCTGCATCGCGGTGACGTACTCGTAGCCACCGGAGCCCTGGTGGCGCCCAAAGGAATTCGGATAGGAGCGGTTCTGCACCTCGTCCGGTGAGGTGGCGGTCGCCTCGATGCCCGCGCCGGCCTCGTACAGCTCCTGTTCGATGAACGCGCCCTCGGTCGAGGCGAACACCTTCCGCTGCCGAAGGAACTCCATCGAGCCCTCGCGAATGCTGACGCCCTCGACCGCGCCCATCGCGGCGTCGGCGCGCAACAGCAGGTCGACCTTTTCGCTGAGTGGCACGCTGAAGGGGTCACGCTCGAGCGGCGTCCGGTAGCGGCCGCGCGAGGTGACCGGCGGCCCCAGGTCGACCGGGGTGGACCGGACCCGCGCACTCGCGTGCGCGATCCGAATGGCTCGATCGACGACCTCTTCGACTTCAGACCGCTCGAGCCGGGCGCTGCCGGCGAAGCCCCAGGCGCCATCCACCAGGACGCGAACGCCAAACCCCTCGCTGGCATCGTCGGACACGGCGGCCAGCTGCCCGTTCTTGACGATGATGTCCTGTTGAACGTGTTCGTCGAGGCGCACGTCAGCATAGGCCGCGCCTTTCACCTGGGCGGCGTTGAGCGCCGCCTCAGCCAGATCTTTCATGTGAACAAGACTACGAGAAGTGGCAGGCGGCCCAGTGGCCCGGGGCCTTCAACTCGAGCGGCGGCTCGGCCTCGCGACAGATCGGCCGCGCCAGCGGGCAGCGGGTATGAAAGCGGCAGCCGGCCCGCTTCCCGTGGCGGCTTGGCGTCGGCACCGCCGAGAGCAGCGCCTGGGTGTAGGGATGCTGCGGACTCCGATACACGTCGTCACTATTCGCTAGCTCGACGATCTTTCCCAGGTACATGACGGCCACGCGATCACTGACGTGCTGCACCACCCCAAGGTTGTGCGAGATGAACAGGTAGGTCAACTCGAACTCGGCCTTCAGCTCGGCCATCAGGTTGAGTACCTGCGACTGGATCGACACGTCGAGCGCGGACACCGGCTCATCGGCTACCA
>WNEY01002199.1_pt1 | contig 14239 bp, 12 predicted proteins | sample 5400531 | NCBI WGS metagenome assembly WNEY01 (sample SAMN13153338, study PRJNA577476) | soil metagenome | isolation source: 200 cm saprolite under Douglas fir tree site 1 | place: USA:California | collected 2015-04-18
TCTCCGCTCCCCGAGGTACTCCAGCTGAGCCAGCTCACCTTTTCTCACTCTCCGTGTGGCCATGCCAGGCGATCCGGGCGACGTCGGCAACTGGCTCGTGCCGCTCGGTGTGATCGCCCTGATCATCGAGGGCGTCGTCGTCGTGCTGGCCGCGCTCGTGCTCGCCGACGAGTTCGCGCTCGCCCGGCCGGCGCCGACGCCGAGGCTGCTCCCGATCACTCCCCGCCCCGATCAGCAGAGCCCCGATCAGCAGAGCCTCGATCAGTGATGCACGGCGGCGAGCAACGCCGCGTAGGCCTTGGCCGGGTTCGCTGGCTTGCCGTACGACACTCGCCGAGCCTGCGCGGGTCGAACGACCGCAGCGGGCCTGGTTATCTCGCAGGCGTGCGCGCCCGCCCTTATATCGCTTTGATGCCCATCATTCCCCCCTTGTCGTGACCGGACAGTACCAGTTCACCGACGGCCCTGGCCCAGGGCAAAACGGAGCCCGCGAAGGCCAGGCGGGGGGCTGCCTTCGCGGGCTCCTGGGGGGAGGGTCTCGGGTTCAGCTCAGCTGGCGGGCTGAGTGTAGCTGATGAGGCGCCCTCACATTACCCGGACAGGACATCTCGTCCGGCCAAGGGCTAGCCTCAGGACGATGAGCGTCGACAGCCGATCCCGAGCCGATGAGCATGCCCTCCTCCAGCTAGCCAGGCAGGGCGACCAGAGCGCGTTCGATGACCTGATCGGGGCGCATCGCGGCGCGCTGACCGCGCACTGCTATCAGATGCTCGGCTCGTTCGCCGACGCCGAAGACGCCGTGCAGGACGCGCTGCTGCGGGCCTGGCGAGCGCTGGACGGCTTCGAGGGCCGCAGTTCGGTGCGCTCGTGGCTGTACTCGATCGTCACGAACACCGCACTCGACGTAGCAAGGAACAGGCGGCGGCGTGAGCTTTCGGCCGGGCATGGTTCACCCGCGGGTCCTCGCGTTGCCCCGGCCGAGGCGGTGAACGAGCCGGTCTGGCTCGAGCCGTTCCCCGACCGAACGCTCACCGCCGAGATCGAGCAGTCGCCCGAGGCCCGCTACGAGCTGCGGGAAAGCCTGGAGCTGGCCTTTGTCGTCGCGCTGCAGCAGTTGCCGCCGCTCCAGCGCGCCGTGCTCATCCTGCGGGAGGTCGTCGGATTCTCGGCGGCCGAGACCGCCAGTCAGCTGGCTACCTCAGTGCCCGCGGTCAACAGCGCGCTTCAGCGCGCCCGGGCGACGATCGCCGGCCGGCTGCCCGCGCAGAGCCAGCAATCACGGCTCCGCTCGCTCGGCGACGACAAGGTCAAGGTGCTGGCGCAGCGCTACGCGGACGCGATCGAGCGCGGCGACACCGACGTGCTGGTCAGCATGCTCACCGCCGACGCGACCTGGTCGATGCCGCCCAGCCCGACCTGGTATCTCGGCCACGCCCCGATCATCGACTTCCTCACCAAGCACGTCTTCGCGCTGGATTGGCAGCACCGGACGACCAGCGCGAACGGGCAGCTCGCGGTCGGCTGCTACATCTATTTCGAGGACCAGGGCTGTTACCTGGCCTCGGTCTTGGACGTGCTCACCCTCGAAGGTGACCGGATCGCCGCGGTCACCGGTTTCCAGACCGGCGAGCTGCTGCGCAAGTTTGGTGAAGACGGCGCCGTGCTCGGCGCTGAGATCTTCCCGCAGCTCGGACTGCCGTTCGAGCTGCCCAAGGCGCACTGATGGCTAGGGCGCGCTGAACGCGAATCCCGTCCAGCGCTTGCCGTTCCATCGGAGGATCAGTCCCTGGTTGCCACTGCCGCCGACCGCAGAACGCAACCAGCCGTGGCCGGAACGAGGCGCTGCAGTGCGCCTCGCCTGGCCATGTCGCCTACTTTCCAACCATCAGCTCGCCAGCATTTATCGGTACACGTACGGAATTGCCCGGTGGAGCCAGCGGGCATGCCCAGGCGGGGTCATAAGCGCAGGACGGGTTGTAGGCGAAGTTGAAGTCGAGCACCAGGTACCCGTCGCTGCCGCCGAGGTCGGCGCCCTTGACGGTGTCGAGCAGGTAGCGGCCGCCGCCGTAGGTCGCGCCGCTGGTGTCCTTGACCGGGACGAAGATGCCGCCGCCGTAGCCGGCCAGCCACCAAACGTCCAGGTCACCGATGCCGGGCACGTGCACGACGCCGGCCCGTTCGAAGACGACCCTGCCGTCGGTGCCGGTCTGCGCCTCGAGGCGTTTCGGCTCGACGTCGGTGTCGACGGCCAGGGTGAATCGCAGTGACGGGTCATAGGGCGCGACCGGCACGCCCGCGAATGCAGCCCTCTCGCCGGCGGGGACCGGTGATTCCTGATGGGTGCGCAGCAATCGATTCCGCTCGTCCAGCCAGAGCTGGTGAGTCGCCCGCGGGTCGTCGCTCGCCCGGATCCGCGCGTACAGGGCCGCCACCTGGCGGCGCCAGTCGAGCAGCCCGGTCGCGTTCGACCTGACCTTGATCTCCTCGCCGGACATGTCAGCCCCCTTGAACGGCTCCGCACGCACAGGATATGGGCCGATAACAAACGCACTACACTGCGTACTCGGCTGCTCACGGATTAGGTTCTTGTCCGGGTGATCGGACACCAGGCTCGCCGGCCCGCGGTTCAGGCCGCTGAACTGAGCCGCCGGCAAGACTTCGGGTCGAACCGGTAAAGTCCTGTGTTCGTGGGCTATAACGACGCGCCGCCGGGCTGGTGACAGGAGTTCGTGCTGGGGGCGCCGGCTAAGACGGCGAAGCTGGCCGTGGTCAGGACCGATGGGGCGCCGCGCGTCGCGCCGGTCTGGGTCGATCTGGACGGTGACCAGGTCGTGTTCATGACCTCGGCCGAGACGATCAAGGGCAAGGCGATCCTGCGTGATCCGCGGGTGTCGCTGTGCTGGGACCGAATAGCTAACCGATTAGTTAGCGCTGGCGACACCTGATCGCGGTCAGGCTCGCACAATAAGCAATTGCTGCAGGTCAGCGACCTTAATGCTGGTGTTGGCCAGAATTCCGCAGGGCGACCCCTTCGGTGACATCGCGTCGCGGCCTGACTTTTATCAGGCTAACGCGTATTTTCTGCCCGGACGGCAGGGAAGCTACCGCCTCGGTGCCCCTCCGGTGCTGTTCCGTCCCGGGAAGCTACCACCTCGGTGCCTACCTGGTGTTGCTCTGGCGACCTCGGTGCCTTCCTGAGGTTGTTCGGTCCCGGGAAGCTACCGCATCAGGAAGGCACCGAGGCTGCCGGCCCGGTCGGGCGACGTCGCAAATGTGACACAGATCGCGATGCATTACCGCGACCAGCGGTGGCTGACTACCACTGCTGCCTGGTCGAGTTCGAACTCCGCTGAACCGAGCCCACCTGGTGCAGGTGGGAGAAAGCGGACTGGATCGCGATCCGGCCCGGTCCTTGCAGGGTCAGCCAGATTTGCTTGGCCTGCCACCTGGCCGAGGAGAACCAGTACCGGCCCCTCGGGTACTCGAAGTGCAGGAACATCTGTACCGACGGGTCTTTCCAGATCAGCGCGCCCGGCTGGACCAGGATTCGCTGGCCGGGCGCCAGATCGCGGACGAATGTGTTTCCTGGTCCGTGCAAGAGCAGCAGGCCGGGGATGTTGTGAGAGGTGAACCGGTCAATGAACTGGCCCAGCGGATAGTGCCACTCGGTATCGTCGCCGCTCTTGGTCGTGAACCAGACCCCGGCCTTCTGCCACTGGTACCCGATGTTGCCGGTGGCGAGCAGCAGGCGGTGCTCGACCACGTCGACCGACTGGTTGGCCTGCAGCGGGATCGCCAGGGTCTCGCCGGGCTGGTTCGCGCTGAACGCGATGAAGCCGGGGCCCTGCGCCTTCATCATGATCAGCGGTATTCCGGCCAGCCTGCGGTTCCAGCCGCCGGCCATCTTGATCGCCTCGAGCCTGACTTGCATGTCCGCGTGCAGCAGCGCATGGTGCGAGAAGTAGACCCAATCTTCGGCGTCGAGCTTCATCTCGGCGGCCGGCACGTACGTCCCGCTGATCTGGCACGTCGACCGGTTGAACCTGATCCGCGCCATGTCCCTGATCGGCGGCTGCTTGACCCAGCCGGAGTTCGATATCTTCAGCCGGATGTCGATCGGAGCGCCGCACCGCGGACAGGTGTGCCCGTCGCCTTGACTCGTCATCCGGCAGTACGGGCAGGTGTAGGCGTTGGCGCCGGGCATGCTCGACATAGCAATCTTCTACCAGACCCGGCTTGGCGGCACACCACGGAGCCGCCAAGCCGGGCAAATCGACCAGCTAGCGTCGCTTGGGGACCTAGGCAGAGTGGTTGACGAAGGCGCGAGTGCGCACCGCGTACTGCTGGTCCTTCTTGCTGTGATTCACGAAGGTGATCCGCTCACCGCTCAGGTGGAGCGTCTTGGAGTTGAAGATCCAATCGATCCTGGTGCCACCGCTGCTGAACGTGATCCCGATGCCGGGCCGGCCTAGCGGGTCAGTCGCATGCGTGACGACGTGCACGCCAGGGATGTTCGCCGCCACCCGGTAGAGCGCTGCTGTGAACTTGGGCGGGGCAATGGAGTTGATCAGCACGTCGCCAATAAGCCGCATGACCCGCATGTTCGTGGCTCTCGACTTCCCGATCGCCGCCTTGATGTCGGCGAGCAGCGGACCAGATCGCGGCCTGAGTTTGTCCCTGGCCCGGGACAGTCGTGAGCGCACCGTGCCGACCGGGACCCCGAGCGCCTGGGCGGCCGCCGCGTAGTCCAGACCCGACCAGACGCAGAGCACGAGCACGTCGCGTTCGCCGAGCTTGAGCTGGTCGAGCGCCGCGAGTACTCTGCGCAGCTCACCGGCATCATCGAGCTGGCCGATCAGGTCCTCGGCGAAGTCCGGTACTGTGGGCGCGGCCGGGAGCCTGCTCATTGCCGCTTGATGCCTTCTGGCGGCGCGGTTGAGGTTGCGGGTGACGTTGAGCGCGATGCCGAGCAACCACGGGAGCAACGATCCGCCGGCTTCGTCGATGCCAGCGCGCAACCGCCAGGCTTCCGCCCGGCTAGGACGAGTTCCCGTCTATCCGACCCTTTCTGGCCTGGACAATTACACTAAGCGAACTGGGTGGGGAAATAGCTAGTGGGGGGATATGGACAGTCCGGCCCCTTGGTGGGTTGCGCGCGGGCTCGCTGAGGTCATGCTGACCGCCGGTTACGAGCTTGAGGAGCTGATCGGTCGCGGTGGCATGGCGGTGGTATTCCGCGCCCACGACGTACGCCTTAACCGTTCGGTCGCGCTGAAAATCGTCGCGCCTGAGCATGCCGCCGACGAGAGCTATAAGACGCGATTCATCAGCGAATCGCGGACCGCGGCCGCGGTGGATCACCCGAACATCGTCCCGATCTACGAGGCGGGCGAGGTGAATGCGGGGGTGGACGGGGTGCTGTTCATCGCCATGCGATTCGTTCACGGCGGCGACGTTAGCGCGCTGGTGCGAGACGCGCCGATTCCGCCGGCTAGGGTCGCCGACATCATCAGGCAGGCCGCTTCCGCGCTCGACCAGGCGCACGCCCGCGGCCTGGTGCACCGGGATATCAAACCGGAGAACATGCTGCTCGAGGCGGGCGGTGACGGCGACCGCACCGATCACGTCTATCTGTCCGACTTCGGGCTCAGCAAGGAGATGCTGCGGGCGAGCGGGCCTACGCCCAGCGGACTGTTTGTCGGCACGATGGACTACATCTCGCCCGAGCAGATCGAGGGCAGGCAACTGGATGGCCGGGCCGACCAGTACTCACTGGGCTGCTCGGCGTTCAAGATGCTGAGCAGCCTGGCGCCCTACCGCCGGAACAGCGGCCCGGCGATCATCGCCGCCCACCTGTGGGCCGAACCGCCGCTGCTCAGCTCGCTCCGCCCGGAACTGGGCGATGCCGTCGACCAGGTGTTCGTCAAGGTACTCGCGAAATCCCCGGACGACCGGTATCGAACCTGCTCGGAGTTCGCCCGCGCGCTCACCGGCGCGCTGGCCGGGCGTGCCGTAGCTACTCCCCCGGCCGAGGTGGCACCACCGCCCTGGCCGGCCCCGGGGTTGGCCCCGGCGTTGGCCCCGGCGTCAGCCAGCCGGCCAGATCCTGATCCGGCCCGCCTGTCCGGCCACCTGACGATGACCGCACCGGGCATGTCCGTTCCGCGCCCGACGCCGCCCACGCCTGCGCGTCCGCGCTCGCGCTCGCGTTCGGCCCGAGGCCTCATCGGTGCGGCCGTCGGCCTTGTCGCGATCGCCGCCGGGCTCGGCCTCGTGCACGTGATCACCGGCTGGCCCGCCTCGGCCAAGCCAGGACCGGCCGCATTCGGGCCGCGCCACCATAAGGGTTCCGGCGCCTCGCTTTCGTCACAGAACGCCACGCCGGCCGGCGGCCGGCGCACCTCGCCCTCGTCGTCAACTCCCGCCACCGGCACCAGCCCGGCACCAGGCTCGTCCGGCCCGGCGGCTCCGACGCCGATCCGCGAGTTCGCCCAATCCGGGGAACCCGGTGTCAACGCGGTCGCGTTCAGCCAGAACGGCACTCTGGCAACGGGCGGGGCAAGCGGCACGACCTCCCTGTGGAACGCCAGCGCCGGGACTTTCATCACTACGCTCAGCGACCGCGGTTCGGCGGGCGTGCTCGCGGTGGCGTTCAGCCCGGACGGCAGGCAACTGGCGACCGCCGACATGAACGACCACGTCTATCTGTGGAACGCCACCACCGGTACTCTGCTCAGGACGCTGACCGACCAAGGGGCGGGCGGCGTGCTCGCGGTTGCGTTCAGCCCGGACGGCAAGATCCTGGCGACGAGCGACAAGGCCGGCCACGTCTTCCTGTGGAACTCGAGCAGAGGCGACGAGATCGCTTCAACCACGATCCCGGGCAGCAAGGGCGTCAACACGCTGGCGTTTAGCCCGGACGGCCGGAGCCTGGCGGCTGGTGACTACAACGGCACCACCTACCTGCGGCAGGTGCCGTCTGGCTCGGCGGTCGCGCAGTTCCCAGTCCCGGACGCGGGCTCGATCGACGCGGTGGCGTTCAGCCCGGACGGGCAGACCCTGGCCACCGGTTCCTACGACGGCACGACGTATCTCTGGCAGGTCGCCACGCAGACGATCACGGCCCGGCTGACCGACTACGGGACCGGGACCGGCGTCGAATCGATCGCGTTCAGCCCGGACGGCCAACTGCTAGCCACCGGCGATCACGACGGCAGCACGTACTTGTGGAGCGTGGCCAGCCAGCAGGTGATCAAGGTCTTGCCGACCACCCCGAACACCGGCCTGGCGAAGGTCTGGGCGGTCGCGTTCAACCCGGACGGCCGGCTGCTAGCCACCGGCGACCACGCGGGCTCGACCGACCTCTGGAAAATCGGCCGCTGACCGCCCGCCCAGCCACCCAGGGCCCAGCACCCCAGACACCATGCCTGACACATCAACACGATATAGCTTGACACGGAAACGCGATAGTACTTATTGTCGCTTGTACCGGTCGGCTCGCTGCGGCGATGCAGTACCGGCCGATGCGGGCGCCTAGCCGTGCGGCACCTCCTGGCCGCACGGCTCGCACGGTCCCGCTCGGCCAGCTCCCGGACTGCGCACCAGCCAGCCGACCGGGTCTGACCACGCCAGGCCAGCCTGGGCCGACCACGGCAGCCGGGGACGGAGCAGTCGATGGAACCACTCGACATTCTCATCGCGCTCAACACGCCGGACGGCAAGGCCGATCCTTATCCGCTGTACAACGCGCTGCACGAGATGGGCGAGGTCGTCGAGATCGGCGACAACGACGTCTTCGTCGTCGGCTACGACGCCATTAACTCGGTGCTGCGCGACCCAGGATTCCTTGTCTCAAGCACCGACACCTTCGACGCCGGCCTGCCGCAGTGGCGACAGAACCCGGTGTTCGTCCAGGCCGCCGATTGGATCTTGAACCTTAACGCGCCGAAGCACTCCAGGATCAGGAGCCTGATCGGCCGGGCCTTTACCGCGCGGCGGATCGGCGGGCTCGAGCCCGCGATCGTCAAGATGGCCAACGGGCTACTCGACGACATCGCCGATCGCGGCGCGGACGGGTCGGCGGTCGAGTTCATGCACGACTTCGCCTACCTGCTGCCGATCACGGTGATCTGCGAGCTGATCGGGATTCCGGAGTCGGATCGAGAGGCGTTCCGCCCGGTCGCCCGAGACCTGGCCGCCGTCTTCGAGAACACGACCGACGAGGATCTGCCCAGGATCAACAGCGCGGCGGTCGATCTGCTCGCCTACTTCTCCGCGCTGGCCACCGTCAAGCGCGCCAACCCGAGCGATGACCTGCTCAGTGATCTGCTCGCGATCGCCGAGTCCGGCGACGGACGGCTGACCGACGCCGAACTGCTGCACAACCTGACGCTGCTGCTGGTCGCGGGCTTCGAGACGACCACGAACCTGCTGGGCAACGGTCTGCACGTCGCGCTCGGCGACCCGCCGGTCGGCGCGGCCGTCGCGAACGGATCGGTCCCGGCCGCGAACTTCGTCGAAGAGGTGCTGCGCTTCGACTCGCCCGTCCAGCTCACCAGCCGGATCGGCTACGACACCAAGCTTCATCAGGCGAAGATCGCCGAGAACAGCTCGGTGGTCACGCTGCTCGGCGCCGGGAACCGGGATCCGCGCCGGTTCTCCGACCCCGGCAAATTCGACCCGCTGCGCGCCGACGGCGGGCCGCTTAGCTTCGGCGGCGGGGCGCACTTCTGCATCGGCGCCGCGCTGGCCAGGCTTGAGGCGACAGTCGCGTTCCCGCGCCTGTTCAGCCGGTTCCCGAAGATCACCGCTGCCGGTCAGCCGACCCGGCGCGAGACGATGGTCCTGCGCGGCTTCGACATCCTGCCAATAACCGTCGCCTAGCCGCCACCGAACCTCCCTCGGTCCTGCTCCTTAGCGGATTCTCCTAGCGGGGGGTTCCGGTTACTGACCAGGCGGTTGCGCTGACTACCGGTGGTCCTTCGGCCAGGATCTGCTGGCAGTGGTCGCGGAGCCGGGCCCGGCGGTCGTCGTCCAGCGAGACTACGTAGTCGCCGGCCGGGCCGACGCCGAGCGTGACCGGTTCCCACCATTCGTCGAAGCCGATCTGCGGCACTCGGACCGTCAGCTCGGTGTCTTTGACCACGGCCAGGCCGGCCTGGGCGAACAGGCGGGCTAGATCACCTTGGTTCACCCCTGTGCCCAGGCTCTCGCCTGCGACCTGATCAAGATCATCGACGGCTTTCCAGAAGGGGCTGAGCGGGCTGCGGCCGCCGCCGCGATCCCAGACGCACGCGGCGACGACGCCGCCGGGACGGGTGACTCTTGCCATCTCGCGCAGGCCCGCTACCGGGTCATTCATGAACTGGACGACAAGCTGGGCCATCGCGATGTCGAACGCGCCGTCCTCGAACGGCAGCTGCTCGGCCGAGGCGAGCCGTACGTCGGTCTCGGGTAGCCGGGTACGGGCCGCGGCCACGAACGACTCGGACGGGTCGACCGCGTGCACCGAGGCCGGGCCCAGCCGCCGGACCAGCTCGGCGGTCAGCGCGCCGGGCCCGCATCCGACGTCGAGCACCTGCTGGCCACCGAGACTCAGGCTGACCGGCCCGTTGCTTGACTCGCCTGCGGACGCGACGCCGGCCAGGTCGGCGAACTGGACCGCCAGTGGTTCTGAGTACCGCGCCATGAACCTGGTGTACGCGTCGGCCGAGACCTCGAAGCTCACCTGCTTAAGCTACTCAGGCGATCTCGCCTGGTGAGGGGCGGGGACGCCTTGGCGGAGGTGAGGGGGACGCGCTTTCGCCTGGTGAGGGCTGGGACACATTGGCGGGCGGGAAGGGAAATGCGCTCTCGGCGGATGTGACGGGCGGGGCCCTATCGGCGGGCGAGACGGGGGGTTAGCGTTCTAGTCAGCGGTGCTGACCGAAAGGGGGCGACCCCATTCGAACCCCCGCGAACGCGTGCCAATGGGCACGGACCGCCCGACTCGGGAGGCACAATGGCTGAACTGCGGGTGACGGGCGGCGAGCTCGTGCTGCACCTCACCGGGATCGAAAAGGCCGAGGCGGCGCACAGCAGCCTCCGGGCGCCGCTGACCGCGATCAGGGGGGTGGAAATTCTGGAAGACGCGCACGCGCCAGCCGACCGCGGCATCAAGGTCGGCACCAGGATCCCCGGTTACATCGAGGTCGGCACCATCCACGCCGACGGGCACAAGATCTTCGCGGTCGTGCACAAGGACACTCGTCGGGGCCTGCTGATCTGGCTCGAAGGCGCCTCGCACGACCAGTGGATCGTCGGCTGCGCCGATCCGGAGACGGTGGCCTCTAGCCTCGGGTTGCTCGGCTAGCGCGGCCGCGCTCGACTGGCCTGCGACGCCCAGGGCCGCTCGCGGCCTTGCCGCCAATCTTTCTCCCATCAAAGCAGGCCAGCGAGCCGGTAGAGCACGAGCGAACCAGCGACCGCCACGTTCAGGCTCTTTCCTGAGCCAACCATCGGGATCTCCACGGCGGCGTCGAGCAGGTCGACGGCTTCTGGCGGGATGCCGATGCGCTCGTTGCCGAGCACGGCGATCGTGCGCTCGCGGGCGGCGGGCAGGTCCCCGAGCCGGATCGCCTCATCGGCGAGTTCGACCCCGATTACCCGCCAGCCTTCGCCGCGCTGCCGGCCGAGCCAGCCGACGACGTCGCGCTCGGCCCAGTGCACGCAGACCGGGCGGCGCAGCGTGTTGCCGCGGTCTAGGGCCTCGGGCACCCACGGCAGTCTCGGCACGGCCAGGCAGGCACCGACCGCGTCGCAGGTGCGCAGCAGGGTGCCGAGGTTGACTCCGTGCATCGGCCACAGCGGCGCGGCGATGAGGTGATCCCAGCACCGGTGGGCCCGCCGCCGTCGCTGGCGGGCGAGGTCATTGCGAGATCGGACCCGGATCTGGGGCGTACCGACGGGGCTGACGGCACTGACGGGGCTGACGGACTTCACGGGGCCGGTCGCCTGGCCGCCGGCAAGGCCGGTCACCGGCCCGCTGGGCACTCCGATCGAGCCGGGTAACCGGCAGGCGATCCATTTACGCAGGCACTTAGGTAGGTAAGGCAGCTAACGATCATGCGCTGGGGTGCTTCGCGGCGCACCCGGGCCATCGCCGACAATCTCGGGCTCGTTCCTTCAGCGTAGCGCACGATTGATAGTCGAGCTATATCTCGACTGATATCGTTTTAATCTCCGGATGCGGCGAGTCGTGATTTTCTGAATGTGAGATCACCATTGCGCCCGGCATCTGCAAGACGGCAACCGAGGAGCACGAAATGCGCCACTCGTTCGTCCCGATTCGACCAAGGCACCGCCTGCCAGCGCTCGCGCTAGCGACGGCGGCGGTTCTCAGCGGGGTGTCGCTCACTCCCGCGTTCACCCCGACGCACGCAGCCGCCCAGCCGACGAAGACGGCCAGGCCAGCCAAGCCAGCCAAGCCGGGGCAGCCACTCCGGGCCGTGATCCGGCGCACGACCGACGGTACGCCGCACATTCTCGCTCACACCTGGGCCGACCTCGGCTTCGGTTACGGCTTCGCATTCGCGCAGGACAACCTCTGCACGATTGCCAACGACTACGTCACTGTCGAGGCGCAGCGGTCGGTGTACTTCGGGCCGAAGGGAACCTACTTCTCGCGGGGCAGCGGCGCCGAGACGACCAACCTCGACTCCGACCTGTTCTACCAGCAGATCATCGACACGAATCTGATCAGCAAGCTCATCAAGGGCCTGGACCCGCGGATCCAGCAGATTCAGGCTGGTTACGTCAGCGGCTACAACAAGTACCTGGCCTCGGTCGGCGGCGCCAAGGGCGTTCCCGACCCGACTTGCCGCGGCCAGGCCTGGGTCAAGCCGATCACCGTACAGGACAGCTACCTGCGCTTCTACCAGCTCATGCTGATGTCGGGCGAGTCGAGCTTTATCGACTCGATTAGCGAGGCCCAGCCGCCGGCCACCAAGGCCACGACCAGGATGACCGCGCTGGCGCTGACCAATCCGCGCCAGGCCGCCCGTGACATGGTGGCCACCTACCGCGCGGAACACGCCGATATGGGCAGCAACGCCGTCGCCATCGGCTCCCAGGGCACCCGCAATCACCACGGCCTGCTGCTCGGCAACCCGCATTTCCCGTGGATCGGGACCGAGCGCTTCTACCAGGCTCAGCTGACCATTCCCGGAAAGATCAACGTCACCGGCGCCTCGCTGTACGGAGTGCCGGCCGTCCTCATCGGCCATAACGCGAACGTGGCCTGGAGCCACACCGTCTCGACCGCGTTCCGGTTCACGCCTTACCAGCTCACGCTGGTTCACGGGCACCCGACGGAGTACCGGGAGAACGGCCACCCGGTCAAGATGATCGCCCACAAGATCACCGTGACGGTGCGCCAGTCCAATGGCAAGCTCACATCCGTCACCCGCACGCTCTACTCGACCCGCTACGGGCCGATATTCGACAACCTGCTCGGCACGTCCCTGCCCTGGACCAACTCCTCCGCCTTCACCATGCGCGACGCCAACGCGAACAACATAACCCGCGCCATCGAGACCTGGTTCGGCATCGATCGCGCCAAGACGACGGGTCAGGTGCTGGCCACGATCAAGAAGTTCCAGGGCATTCCCTGGGTCAACACCGTCGTATCCGACCGGCAGGGCACGGCGCTGTACGCGGACATCGGAGATATCCCCGGCGTGCCGAACGCACTCGCGCACAAGTGCGACACGGCGCTCGGCGCCCTGACGTTCGCGCTGGCCGGCCTGCCGATCCTGAACGGTTCCAAGACCGCCTGCGACTGGATCACCGGGCCGCACGCCGCCGCGCCTGGCCTGCTAGGGCCGAACCAGGAGCCGTTCTTGCTGCGCAAGGACTATGTGACGAACTCCAACGACAGTTACTGGCTGGCCAACCCGCATCACCCGCTGACTGGGTTCGCCCGGATCATTGGCGATGAGAAGACGCCGCGTACGCTGCGGACCAGGATCGGCCTGATCGAGGTGCAGGCCAGGATCGACGGCACCGACGGGCGCGGCCCGCGCGGCTTCACCCTGTCCGCCATGCAGCATCTCGATCTCAACGACCTCGACTACGCGGGTGAACTGACCAGGAACGCGCTCGTGAGCATGTGCCGTAACTTCAAGGCCCACAACCACGGGTTCGCCCCGGCCTCGGGCGGCAAGATCAAGATCGGCAACGCCTGCAACGTGCTGGCCCACTGGAGCCTGCACTGGGATCCGGCCCAGCGCGGAGCCGTCCTGTTCGGTGCCTTCTGGAGCCGCGCCAGCCGCGCCTCGCCGTCGCCGTTCGCCAAGCCGTTCAAGGCATCCGACGCGGTGCACACGCCATTCCAGCTCAACACGTCGAACAAGACGGTGCGCAAGTCGCTGGGTAACTCGATCGCCGAGCTCCGGCGCGCGCACATCCCGCTGGACGCCAGCCTGGCCTCGGTCCAGTTCGTCACCTATCACGGCAAGCACATCCCGATCCCCGGCGGCCCAGGCGATCCGGACGGTGTCTACAACGCGATCTCGGCGGGCGACTTCCCCGGCGACTCGCTCACGGCGCCGGACCACGGGTCCTCATTCATCCAGGTCGTGACGTGGAACAATACGTCCTGCCCGGTGGGCGCGACGATCCTGACCTACTCCGAGTCTTCAAACCCCGCCTCTCCGCACTTCGCCGATCAGACCAAGCTGTTCAGCCAGAAGAAGTGGCTAACTGACCGGTTCTGCGAAGCCCAGATCCATTCAGATCCGCACCTGACAGCGACGGTGGTGACTGGCACGCTATCTAGGTAATCAAGTAAGCAGGCCGGCAAAATGCCGGTTGGGGACCGAGCCTTACCATCGGCCGGTCCCCAACCGGCCCCCAGGACATTCCCGCCGCCCCCCTTGCCGTCCCGCCCCGAACGGCCTCCCCCGGCAGGGAGAATGATGTCCGTCTTCAGTCTCGCGTATCGCTCGCAAGCATCGATAGCCGAAAAACGCGACAATCGAGCCAGTAAAACCATCAGAACCCGCGACAGCTGACAGAAAACTGACACCTTCTCCGGCGTAATCCCGGCGATCGCTGTAATCCCGGCGACTCAACACCGGCGGCTTCGCCGAGGTCGCCTCGGTGTCCTGCCCGTCGCCAGGCAACTGCATCGGCAGCGGAGTTGACCGCCCTAACGGCGTCTACCAGCTATTCGCGGCCAGCGAGACCAGCGGCCACTGGG
>WNEY01002200.1_pt1 | contig 14239 bp, 21 predicted proteins | sample 5400531 | NCBI WGS metagenome assembly WNEY01 (sample SAMN13153338, study PRJNA577476) | soil metagenome | isolation source: 200 cm saprolite under Douglas fir tree site 1 | place: USA:California | collected 2015-04-18
GGGCATCCCCGACGAGAACGGCTTGCGCTGCCCGTACCACGGCTGGTTGTATGACCAGATGGGACAGTGCATTGATACGCCTTTGGAGGCACCCGAGAGCACCTTCAAACAGCGCTTAAAACTGCCAGCCTACCCCGTGCAAGAGCTCGGTGGCATGGTCTTCGCCTACCTGGGGCCGTCCCCTGCCCCGGCGCTGCCGCGTTGGGACCTGTTCGTGTGGCCGAACGCGGTGCGGCAGATCGGCATTAATATCCTCAACTGCAACTGGCTGCAGTGCCAGGAGAACACCGGTGACCCGACGCACAGCGTCTGGCTGCACGGGCACCTGTTCCAGTATGTGCTGGAAAAGCAAGGACGCCTGGCAGAGCGGGCCTCGGACGATAACCACACTATCCACCAGCGCATTCGCACTGGATTACGTGCTGGCGCAAGACATGATTGCCTGGTGGGCCCAGGGTGAAATTGTCGATCGGTCGAGGGAGAGACTCGGCCGGACCGATGTCCCGATCATCCTGCTCCGGCGTCAGCTGGACGAGCAGATCCGCATTGTCGAGCAGGGTGGTGACCCGATGAACTGCTTCAGGGAAGAGCCTGACGACATCCTCTACGGCAGTGGGTCGCCGCCCGAAGGCTGGACCTCCCCTGACTGGGCGAAGCAGCAGTTAAGCATGCGGCAGGGCTACCGCACGATGTACCACAAGGGCTTCGTGTTGGACGATGCGGACCGGTACGGCCCGGTGGTACCCCTCGTTCAGGAGCTGCACCGCAGGATCGAGGCCGCTCAGGAAGCTACGCTGCGGGGGTAGCGCATACGGCGGCTTGCCAAAAGCTCCTCAGACAGGAGGATACATCGATTACACGAGACCCGCATGAGCTTCCACCACCAATGCTGAAGGACCCGAACTACGTCCCCCCCGCCTCGGGATACCGAGAGACCTGGCCCGCACATCGTGGCAGAGGTCATCCCGCTCGAGGGCCAGCTCAAAGCGGGGCACGTCCAGGGCTTCACCGTGAGGTGTGACGAGTCAGAGCGCGTTGGGGGGACGGACAGCGCCCCCTCGCCCCTGGGCTACTTCACCGTCGCGGTGGGGTTCTGACTCGCCACACAGCTCGTGCAGGTTGCACGAGCGCTCCACATCGAGCCGAAAAACGTCCGCATCAAAGTCACGGCGAGGTATCACCGCGAAGGTTCGGTCCTCGCCGGCAATGCGCACACGATGTGCGATTCGATCAAGACGGAGCTATCGCTGGACAGCGACGAACCGCCCGAGCGCGTTGCCCAGCTCATCAAGATGGCCGAAGCGACCTGCTTCACCATCGCCGCCCTGCGCAATCCGGCACCCGTGGAGCTGGATACGACCGTCAATGGCCAGCCCTTCGACCCCGGGAGGGCAGGCTCTGCTTGATCAGCGTGAGACAAGTATGGGCGACCAAGGCGCAGGGACCTGGTCTCAGGAACCAGGATGCCTGACCTCATGCGCCCCCGTCTCCTGTTCGCGGCGCCGGCGCTCACGGGTCGTGATCAACCGCACTGCCTCGTCGGCACCCATGCGGCCAACGGGACCGGAGGCGTACATCGACCCGAGGACAACGCCGCCACGTCCTAGCAGGAATTCTGCCGGTTGGATGAAGCCGCGTTCGCCCTCCCACCAGGCGCCGAATAACTCCGACTCCTCCCTGCTTGTGCCGTAGGCAACAGGGAAGGTGAGTCCTCGGCCCACTACCTCCCGTGCCTGCTCCACGGAGTCTACACTGGCGGCGTAGATGGTCGCCCCAAGGGCTTCCAACTCCGCTTTCTTGTCCTCGTATGTGGCTAACTGCCGCATACAGTAGGGTCACCAGTGGCCCCGGTAGAAGAGGACTGCGACATAGCGGGTCGGCATCTCGTCAGGGAGACGGATCATACCGCCCTGCACGAGCTTCAGGGTGAGCGAAGGGAAACGGTCACCTTGCTGGAGCTTCTCGCCCATGTTTCCTCCCATATGCTGAATTTGGCTACATCTCTACTCGCCAAGGTCCCTCTGATTGACGCCGAACAGTGTACGCTTTGCCAAGGTATAGGGCTGCCCGCGACAGAGCCGCACCCAGGTTGAGCTGGGGTCTCCTACTACGTCCAGATATCATTGTCCGAGGCGCGACCCAGTCCTAGCTGAAACACGTGTTGGGAGTCTGGGAACACGTCCGCAAGATGCGCCACCAGACGCGGCGACAGATTCTGGTCAAACAAGAGCTTCATGTGGACACGACTTTCGTCTGTCGCTCGCGTTCTGCGGCATAGCTCAGACACGCCAAAATGTCTTCTCTGGTCAGATAGGGGAAATCGTTGAGCACTTCCTCATGTGTCATCCCCGCGGCCAGATACGACAGGACGTCATACACGGTGATGCGCATGCCGCGAATACACGGCTTGCCGCCTCGTTTCCCCGGTTCTATGGTGATAATGTTGCGGTAATCCATCGTCGTCCTTTACATTAGACAGCTTCTACAGCCTATCGCCGTATTCCTTAATTGCCACTGCGAGAGTCGCGTCGAGCCAGTGTTCATAGGATGTAGTCACGTCCGCCTTGTTTGTCTTCCACGTAATGACAAACGGCTCAAGGGAGCATGGGAAAAAATCATGTGACGCGAACTCCCGATCTTCGTTTCCCTCGAATGATTCGAGACGAGCGAAGGCAGTGACTTCCATAATGCCTGTGAGTTCCCGACCGACATGATGAAAAGAGGCTACAAAAACGAGACGTTCAGTTCTCACCCTTATTGAAGCCTTAACGAAGTAGTGGTCTTCAGAAAAATTGATGAACTTTCCCGAAGATTCACTCGATTGTATCACTTCATATTTGTACCAATGGGCGTTGTTGTACTCAGGGCCACCCAAGGTAAAACTCGCCTCAGGTCTGCCCAAATGAGATACGGGTACTTTGAGCGCCTCGAATGCTCCTTCAACTGTCTGCCGTGTACTATCCCTTAGTAGCTTCGCAAGATCATTGACCTTGCGCAGTTGGGCGTGTTGCTGCGCGCGTCTCTGCTGGAACTTTGTGGCAAGGCTATCGATGACTGCCGCAGTGAGCGCTCTCTGCTGGGCTACCTCGGCTTCAACGTCCGCGCTTAGAGCTTGCAGGATTGCTGTGCGTTCAAGTCGGGCAAACAATCGTGCAAGTGGTCCGAGGTCGCCGAAATCGGCCTTCTCGAGAACATCAATATATTCGAGCCGGATATCTCGATCTATGATGAGCGGTAACAAATCTGCACGCAGCAGGACCAGTGTCGTGAGAGCCCTGCCAACCCGACCATTGCCATCTTGGTAGGGATGTATTTGCGTAAACCGATGATGGAGCCACGCCGCAACGATCACTGGGTCCTCATTTTCGTACTCCTGAAGCCAGCGAAGAAGATTCTCCACCTCCGAATCAACATGAATTGGAGGGCAGTACTCGTGCATCGTGCCATTAGGGCGACGTGGGTTGTTGGGTTGCTGTTTGAATTGGCCGCGCAGAAGCGGGATCTCAAGACGATTCCCAAACTGATCGATCGCTGTCGTTGTGTCTTGGTGTCGCGTTAAAATCGTGTGCAATTCATGCAAGAATCCTTTCGTGACGGGTCTGTTCCTTGCAACGCAATCCATGCCAAGCTGAATCGCAGACTCTTGGTCTTGTAGTATGTCTATGAGCCTCGATGGCTCAATGTCTGTACTAGACCTTGAAATCAGATCCTCGGCGAAACCGTAGGCTACAAGGGCTTCAGTGGTACCGCGATCCAGGTCATATAACCGTTCTAGGATACCAGTCTCGATACTCAGACGCCGAACAAGTCTTTGCGCGAAACGTTCTAGTGACTCCTTGCGGGCATCCTTGTAGTGCTCCTTAGCAATTTTCCACGATTCATATAGTGGACCAATTGCGGCAAGATCGATTGTGCGATCATGGTCAGAGAGCGGAGTGATTGGACTCCATTTATAGTCTGGCAATTCCATCCTCCTTTCTTGACAGTACCCCTCAGAGCATGGGTTAGGCTCGCGCTTGCCAAATCTTTGGATTGTGCCTGCTGTGGAATACCGCCAGCACCACTACTTGCTGCGACTCGACCTTATAGAAGCTCGAGTACGGAAAGCGCCGCACTACGACACGGCGGATATCATAGCACCTCACATCAGTCGGTAACCTGGGAGCCTAACGCCAACAGTGGAGCTGCCGTTATTGTCGCACCCTAATTCTGTGGACTTCGACCACCAGTAACTTGCCGCGATAATACTCCCTGTCAGCATGAGACGATAAGTAGTCGTGCAACCTATTCATGAGCTGCGGAATAATCTCTGGGTGATTCCGCACTTGGAGGGCGATAATCCCTTGGTAGTCTGCTGGAGGATAGGTCACAATATCCGCAAAATCCCCATTCAGCGACAAGAGGATGGCATCAAGTTGTTGTGCCTTTGCGATGACAACGGCATCCGGGGACTCTACGGGCAGTTGCTCCCGAAGCCGCACGACTTCATGCCCTCCCGCACGGAGTGTTTGCATAATCGCATTGGACACGCAGTGATCGGCGAAGAATCGGAAACCCATCACACGGCCACTTCAAATTCTGAAAGCGCGCGGGCATAATCCAGACACGCCGCGATCTGCTCTTTTCTGAGGTCTGGGAGTTCAGCCATAATCTCTTCAGCCGTATGTCCTGCGGCAAGATAGCCAAGAAGAAGACTCACTGGAATCCTCGTCCCTTTGATGCGTGGCTTTCCCCGCAGAACGTCCGCTGTACTCACAATATGCTCTCGCCACTCTATGGGCATCTTCTCCTCCTTCCTGTATGGGTGTAGATCACATACTGACACAGAGAACTTGCGGGGTATCGATTGAGCCGCCCCCTGCGATGCCCCCCTGATATGAGGAAGTGGGTTGACGGGGCTGAGCCACTCTGGAATAAGGTACTTGTCACACTACCTATCCATTCCGGAGGGTGTAGGTCTCATATTGACAGTATACTCTTTACCTGACCTGTGTCCGCTTAAGGCAATGACCCTCTGAGGTAAGCGCACTTTGCGTTGATAGGTCCCCACCAGTAGTGGCCACGCCCGCTCAAAGCGTTCACTTTGGCACAACGCACGGAACGTGAGCATCGCTTGCCCTCCAGCAACCCGCCAGCGCATGCCCGAGCGTTTCAAGCGTTGGCTCACCACGGTCTTGCATGCCGCTTCCACCCCCCAGAGCCCATCGGCTCCTGTTATTACTGCCCTCCTAACATCTCCTTGATGTCGCGCAGCTCGCGGTCTATGTCCCCGTACTGGCGACGGAGCCGGAGGTCAATCCGCTCAGCGATCTCGGCAACATGAGTGCCCTGCTTGAGGATCATCCATACGGCAATCACTCCCACAAAAAAACCGATGAGAACTAACGAGACATTGAGCGTGATTAATAAGCCGAGATCGTAATTGGGTATGGGTGTGGGCATGGTTCCTCCTTCCGTGTTGCCCTATTATACATCAAGGAACGAGTACTGCATGATCACCATCATGTCCAGTTCCGATTCCGGTGTGGGTTACCCATAGGCATGGGACCCAAAGAGGAGGAGCTTCTCTGGCTTGAACTCCCACACAATACGTTCACAGAGCTGCCGAATGTCCCCCCGAGTGCTGTAGACTGTGGGCGTGGCCGCTGACTCACGGAACAGCGGGCATGGCTTCGCTCGCGAACAGCTCGAGCGAACGGCAGGCTTCCTGATGGCTGAGGTCGCCCCAGTGAAACGAGCCGACGAAGTAGTTTGCGCCGGTCTCCACCGCGTATCGCTGCAAGTACTCCCGTATCGTCGCTGGCGAGCCGACGACCAATGCCCCACTCGCAAACGCGGTATCCACGTCGATTTTGGCCGGCCGCGGAATCTCTTCCGGGTCCACTCGTCCTCCCGGCAAAGGTTTTAAGAAGTGGGTTCTGTATGACGCGTAGGCGAGGCGCGCCCGCTCGCGGGCCTCGTCGTCGCTCTCGGCCACATAGATACGCTTGATGGCACCATACAGCGGCTCGTCTCGGCCGGCGAAGCCCTGCGACGGCGACTGCTGGAAGGCGGCGACGTATTGCGCCATCAACTCCCGGACGCCGGCCAGTGGCACCCGCTCCCCGCCGACGAAATTCATGCCTCGCTCGCCCGCGTGTGCGGCGTTTCCGGCGTACCAGAAGGGCGGCAGTGGCTGCTGAAACGGGCGCAGCTCCATCTACAGATCCTGAAAGTTGTAGAACTGCCCGCGATGCGACAGGAACTCACCTTGCAAGCCCTTGAGGACTACCTCCAGCGTCTCCTCGAAGCGCGCATCGTTCTCACCAGCGTCGCCACCCCACATACGCCACTCCTGGGCCCGGTCGGTACCACGACCAACGCCCACTTCGAAGCGGCCGTTACTGAGCTGGTCAATGAGACAGATCTCTTCGATGAGCCGGATGGGGTTATGCAGCGGCAGCACATAGACCAGTGTCGCCAGGCGTATGCGCTTCGTCCTCTGGGCCACTGCAGCGAGATAGACGGCCTGGTTGGGCGCCAGACACAAGGGCGAATGGTGGTGCTCGGCAACATGGTAACAGTAGAAACCAGCGGCCTCCGCGGTGGCGGCAAACTGCAGCCGTTCCTCGTACTGTTGGGCTTGTCCGACATCGTATCGGCGCTCGACGTGATCGAAAATACCGTAGCGCATCGACCTTTCTCCCAACTCGTTGCGGTGCCGGATCGACGCGCAGGGCGATCCGCCATTGAGTTCGCTCCTAGGGCAGAGTCACCGCGAGCATGGTCGCAGACAACCCTACGGATAAGAACAATAAAGCACATTTTGCCCTCCGCGTCACCTAGACCCCCGGCACTGCAGACGAGTGCCAGTCTGGCAGCCAGCGGGTGATGCTTCCCGTGGATACAGCGAGACTCGACCTTTCGGCTAGTGCTACACAGCGGAAGTCTTCCACCCATTGCTTTCTCCGGAGCACACGCAAAATGCGGCAGATCCCCCCGCCAAACTGGGTACTGCGTACCGCAATTGGCCCCGCCAGTTTGGCGGGGCAACTAGCCGTGCGCAGCACCGGGGCGCAGCACTAGCATATGCGAGAAACGTTGGTCTGTCATCTCTCACGGCTGTCAGAGAGTTGTCCGCGCCAGAGTACTCTGGTACAGTGCCAGGTCAGGCTTTGTCTGCATGGCCATGGGCACCAGACCGCGCGGCTATGCAGAGTAGGCTATAAGGGAACAGACCACTTGCCTGGAGGAGCCCACGTGGAGTGCACAGCGATCCGCCTTTATTGGTACGGAACACGACAAGGCGAGGCTGCGGCTGCCAGAGAGGCACCTTTCCCGCACATCACGATGCACGGCACGGTGGTCGAGTTTTTGATATCATGTGGGGTGGCAAACGGGCAGTAGGACCTGTGCAAGGTGGATCATCTGGGGGATGGCGGGGAGATTGTTTGCCGACCACGCCCCGCTTGGGAGGCTGTCCATGCAGCGGCACACCGTGTTTCTCAGTAGGTTGCTGGGACTCTACACACTCATCGTGACCCTGTGGTTGCTGGCCGATAAGCAAGCAGCCACGATGGCGATTGAGGCGCTCGTCGGTAACCGCGCGATGCATCTGCTCTGGGCCCTGATCGTGCTGGGGGCCGGCTTGGCGATGGTGCTCGGTCACCAGCGCTGGTCCGGTGGCGTGTTGCCGGTCCTCGTCACGCTGATCGGATGGGGCATCCTGCTGCGGGGCCTGCTGCTATTATTCCTGTCACCGGACCAGGTGCTTGGTCTGGTGCGGACCATCCAGTTCTCCGCGTTCTTTTACGCCTATCTTGCGATTCCGCTCGTGCTCGGTATCTACCTGACCTATGCCGGGTTCACCACATGCCCGTCGTCGAGCGCGTAGCGCCTTCGCTTCTCGGGGACAGGCCTCCAGCGTTCAAGAAAAGCCCTGTGCTCTTTAATCTCCATCGTGCCCTGAAGTCCGGCACCGGTACCAGCGTGATCGTCACTGAAGGGTTTTTTGATGTGATGCAGATCTCTCAGGCGGGATTCCCTCATGTCGTGGGCTTCATGGGTGCCACACTCGACGCTGTGCAGGCAGTACTCTTGGTGGAGCACTGCGACACGATTACGCTGCTCTTCGATGAGGACAACGCGGGCCGCGTAGGGCGGGATGAGGCCATGGAGCGACTGTCCCGCAAGGTGTATGTGGAGGACACCCGCTCTCGTCGTGGCACTGGCCAAGGCCACCCAGTCTGGCACAGACGCGCGTTAGGTGTCACCATAGGCAGGAGTTGGGTACCAAGGCAAGTGGAGACGACACCATGACACAAGTGCTCATGGCCATACGCATTGCCCATCGGGCCTTGCGGCGTAATACCCTGCGTTCCGCCTTAACCATGCTGGGCGTGATCATCGGGGTGGCGGCGGTGATTGCCATGCTCGCCATCGGGCAGGGGGCGCAGGCGGCCATCCGCGCGCAGATCGCCAGTCTCGGCTCGCACACGCTGATTATTCAACCGGGCTCGATCACGCAGAGCGGGGTACGGTATGGCTGGGGGAGTCGCACGACCCTGCGGGCGGCGGATGTCCAGGCGATTCTCAAAGAATGTCCGGCGATCGCCAATGCCACCCCCTTCTTGCGCGGTGGCTTCCAGGTGGTGTATGCCAACCAGAACTGGCCCACGACAGTGCAAGGGACGGGCATCGAGTACCCCAGCATTCGCGAATGGGCTTTAGCTTCTGGCGAGTGGTTTACGTCGCAGGAGATCGATGCTGCCAGCAAAGTGGCGGTGCTGGGAGAGACGGTGCGGGCCATGTTGTTTGGCAGCGTTGATCCTGTGGGGCAGGTGATGCAGATGAACAACCGGCCGTTTCGGATCATCGGGGTGCTCGAAGCGAAAGGGCAATCGGCCTGGGGACAGGACCAGGATGATATCATCTTCATTCCCTACACCACAATGCAGAAGAAGATGTGGGGCGTGTCCCATATCCACGGCATCCTGGCCGCGGCTGGTAGTAACGCGGAGTTGCCGCAGGCCATCGAGCAAATTACTGGCCTGCTGCGCCAGCGTCACCTCCTGCAGCCCTGGCAGGAAAACGATTTTTCTGTGCAACCTCTGGCTGATATGGCCGCTGCCGAGGAGGAGAGCACGCGCGTCATGACGCTCCTGCTCGGGAGTATTGCCTCGATCTCGCTGCTGGTGGGTGGTATTGGCATTATGAACATCATGCTGGTCTCGGTGACCGAGCGCACCCGCGAAATCGGTATTCGTCTCGCCGTTGGAGCGAAGCGGAGAGACATTCTGTGGCAGTTTCTGGTCGAAGCGCTGACGCTGAGTCTCAGCGGCGGGGTCGTGGGGATCGTGCTCGGGCTGGTAGGATCACAGCTGGTGAGTACCACTGCCGGGTGGCCGCTGTTGATTTCCTGGGATGCGGTGGCCTTAGCGGTCGCTTTCGCAGGCGCAGTGGGCATCTTTTTTGGCTTTTATCCTGCCCGCAAGGCGGCGCAGCTCGACCCCATCCAGGCGCTGCGGTATGAGTGATGTACCAGCTGTTTTACATGGGGACCCTCACCCCCGCTAAAACCCTCTCCCGGAGGGAGAGGGAATAGGGCAGAACTGATGCTACTTGATAGCGTACGGGTTGATTGGCGTGCCCACGGCGTTGGTCACGGGCAGTGGCGGAGCAACCAGGAGGAATTCGTAGCGCCCGTCCGCAGCGCAATCGGCCGCCAGTTCTTCCAGGTAAAAAATCTCACCAAGGGTCAACCCCATATTGGGGATGGCGCAGATGTGGAAGGGACTACGAAATGGCGGCAGCTCTGAGGGACGCACCTCCACGGCGTAGTTGTCACTGGCAATCGCCGCGACCTGCCTGGCGTGCAGCCAGGGTGCGGTGTATACCGACACACCAGGGGAGGTGTCTAAGTCAAAATAGTTCCAGTTGCCTTTCTGCAAATAGGTCGACATGTGGCCGGTACGCACAAGCAGGATGTCACCGCTCCGTACTTCCACACGCTGGGCTGCTGCGGTGCCTTCCAGATCCTCGACCGTGATGGCATAGCCCGGTTGCAGAAAGGGCACGCCCTGGTAGCGTGGCACATCGAGCAGCACGCCACGCCCAACGATCTTATTCTGCGTTTTGTCGATGCTGTTTTTGGCGGCCCCGCTGCTAGTGACCAGCGTAGCATCATAGCCATTGTACATCTTTCCGGAATCGAAGACGTGTGCCAGACTGTCCCACTGCGTAACGCACTGCAGGGGCATGACGATCCAGTCATCCGAGCCGCCATAACCCTGCAGCTCGATGACCTCCTCGTGGGTTTTGGGCTGATCGCCGCCATCGCGGAACATCGAATGGATCGGGTTGAAGCGCTGCCGGGTGCCGCTCTGTGGGCCATTGCGCTGGAGTGGAATCCCCAAAGCAAAAACTTTCCCGGCGGTGACCAGCCGACTCGCCTGCGCAATGTTCTCCGGAGTAATGTAGTTCAGCGTACCGATCTCATCATCCGGCCCCCATTTGCCCCAATTGCGCACCTGCAACGCCAGTTGGCGCAACGTCTCTTCGTTGCTCATAGGATGTACTCTCCCTACTCGGCTTCCCGTATGACCGGGTTGCGCAGCACGCCGATGTTGCTGATCTCTACCTCAACCGTATCGCCAGTGTCCATCGGGCCAACCCCTTCGCAGGTGCCGGTGTAGATGACATCGCCGGGATACAGGGTGACATGCTGGCTGATAAAACTGATGCACGTCGGCACGTCGAAAATCAGCATATCTGTCCCCGAGTGCTGCTTGACCTGCCCGTTGAGACGCGTCTCCAGCGTCAGCTTGGAGGGATCTGTGATAGCGGTCTCGATCCAGGGGCCCAGAGGTGAAAACGTGTCGCAGGATTTGCCCCGCCACCACTGTAAATCGCCGCGTTGCCACGGCCGGGCACTGACGTCGTTGCCACAGGTATAACCAAAGACGTAATCAAGCGCCGCTTCCTTGGGCACGCGCTTGGCAGTTTTGCCAATCACGGCTACGAGTTCGCCCTCGTAATGGGTCTCGCCAGCGCCTGGTGGGATCATGATCGGGTCGCCAGGATTGCACAAGGACGACGGGACTTTATAGAAAATCTCCGGGCGCTCTGGGGGCTTACGACCACTGCTGCTCTCGGCGACATGGAGCGCATAGTTGAGACCCAGCGCCAGGAGTTTACTGGGCGTGCACGGTACCAGCAGCTTCACGGTGTTGATGGCATAGACCATGCCGGTTGGGGTGTGGTCCCCGAACAGGTCGCCGCGGATCTCGCGGATATTTTCGCCCTCGGCGATGCCGTATTTGATCTGTCCACCAGTCTGAAAACGCGCCAATTTCATAGCGTCCCCTTTACACCTTTGAGAGTACAGGACATGCCTCGCTGTGAGGGATATCCAGTTGCATCGAGGGTGCATATCGTAGCGCGTTTGCCTCTGGATGGTCAAGCCGATCCGCCAGGGCCATACTGGTGCCCTGGCGGGGATGCCCATATGTGTCCACCGTGATAGCGCTGGTTGAGGTTTGCGATGTCATCTCAACTGCATTCTGTTACAATCGCCATGCGCCTGTCCCTTGACCACTTCATGTCGATTAGGAGGGGAAAAACCATGCGAGAGGTCTGCGTGCGCTGGTGCGCTATCATCATCGTCGTCACCATCAGTGGTGGGGTGCTCGCTGCGCGCGAGGCGTGGAGCCAAACGCCGGCGCCAACGCCGGCCCCACTCTCCCCGTCCACCACGACGTCCACCCCAGGCCCCTTTCTGCTGACGATCTTCCTGCGACCTGACCAATCCAAGACCTCGCGGGAAATCAATGCCCAGTTGCGACAAACCGGCTATTACACGAAGTTTCCGCCGCCAGGTATCGAGGTGGTGTCCTGGTATGTCATGATGGGATTTGGACAAGTGGTAACATTACGGGTTCCAGCAGAGCGCCTGCGCGAGGTGAATCGAGCAGTCTCGGAAACTGCCTGGGGGAGCTATCGTACAGAGTTCTACCCAACCTATGACTACAAGCCCATTGCAGAGGAACGCAAGTCAGCGCAGTGAGGTTGGCGTTCTGAGTGAGGGGACTTGCAGGGAGACTGAGACAATTCTTAAGGTGTGGAAGGGCGTGCTATGGAGGAGATCACGGCTAAATTGGTGTTGACCCAGGAAGATATCGCCTATATCTGGCACGGTGGGACGTTGGCAGTGAAGATCGATGCGCCTGATATGAAAGTGTCGCTCGATCTCTCCACTTCGCGGGTGAACGAGGGCCGGCGCCAGAGCGTACGCATTAAGCGTGTGCAGGCGAAACGGGAGCCGGCCTAGGGGAAAGAGGGCTCAGACTGCCGTCATACCACCGTCAATCACCAATTCTGCACCGGTCATGAACGATGACTCATCCGAAGCCAGAAACAGAGCGCCATAGGCAATCTCCATGGGGGTGCCCTTACGGCCCATGGGGGTGCGCTCGAGCAGCAACTGCATACGCGCCGCGGCCATGTTGTCGGTCATGGGGGTCTCGATAAGGCCTGGATGGATCGAGTTGATCCGTATACCGCGCTTGGCATACTCCGCCGCTGCGACTTTGGTGAGCAAGCGCACGGCGCCTTTGGCAGAGTGATAGGCCGTGCCGCCGGGAAAGCCGACAATGCCGCTCGTCGAGGAGATGTTGATGACTGAGCCCCCACCGCTCTGGAGCATCGCCGGGATAGCGTACTTCATGCCCAGAAAGACGCCTTTGGCATTGATCTCCATGGTGCGGTCCCAGTCTTCGATACTGGTGTCTTCCACACCACCGCGTTGGGCGATGCCAGCGTTGTTGATCAGGATATCGAGGCGGGTGTAGGTCTGCACGGTGTGCCGCACGACTTCATGCCATTCGTCAGGATTGGCGACGTCGAGCTGTAAGAACAGGGCCTCGCCACCGCCAGCACGGATGCTGTTGGCCACCCGCTGCCCCGCATCCACCAGCACGTCGGTGAGCACGACACGCGCCCCTTCGCGGGCAAAGAGACGCGCTTCTGTTTCGCCCTGGCCGCGTGCCGCACCGGTAATCAGGGCCACTTTGCCATCGAGACGTCCCATGCCTCTCTCCTTTCATCGTGCACTATCGATGTATCTGACTAACTTACATCAAACGGATCAGTGCCGGGGAATCTGCTTTTTTATGCTCTCCGGCTACGGATCGCTTTCATCCTTGAACTTCACCCTGTCCAAGATCACTTGCCCGATACAGTGGCCTTGCGCAAGACCATTGTTGTTGTCGAATGGGTAGTGGATGCCGGCATAGAGCCGGGAGATGGCCGCTTCCGCCGCGGCCTCGTCAAAGGAGGTGAACGTACGTGGGGCCTGGGGCGGCACCAGGCCATGATCGACGAATAGGGTGTCGGTGAAGGCCATCACGCCGAACAGGTCGGTGAGGACTGTCGCGGCTGCGCCTGACTGGGTGGAGTGGCCGGAGGGATAGGAGGGGAAGTTCGGGGTGACGAGGAGGGGCACCCAGGTCCGATTGATGACATCCTGAATGTAGGTGACCGGCCGGAGCAGGTTGTAGGTATACTTGGTCTGCCAACAGCCAATGAACGCATCCGCCACTGCAATGCCAACCCGCGCATACGCCTCGGCCGCTGCCATCAGGGACAGGTGGTTGTTCCGCGCCAGCTGGCCAACGATGGCGATCCAATGGCCCGGCGGCGTGCCCGTAGTCCCGGGATTGTCAGCCCAGTACAGCGCAATGGTCTGTTGCGCCGCCGTCAGGTGCAGGTTGGTCTGATAGACCTCTGTGGCCTGCGTGTAGAACTCCGACGCGGGGTCTGTAGAGTAGGCAGGCGGGGGCGGCGGAGCGCACTCATCGCCGGAGGTCAGGACAAAGGGGCGCAGCTCGCCCCAGCAGGGCTGCAGCGGATGCGATGCGAAGCCGGGAGGCGTTGGCACCCAGAGGCCCGGTCCGACCGGCGGGGTGTAGAGGCAGTTGTTGAGCGTTGCGAACCCATCGGTGGACGCCCACGCTAACACGGCCTTGGCCACCGCCTCGCCCTGCGCAATGGAACGGTTATAGATGGGGGTCGGCACGCTCGACTGGAACGTGGCGGCAAACGCGTGCTCCAGCGCGTTGATTACATGCAAAGAGTTCTGTGAGGCGGTGGGAACGAGGTCTCGTACCGCTGTGGCCATGGCGACGTTGGCCACCGTCGGCCAGTGCTTCCTGTTGGGGTGGGATTGGGGTACCGAGGAAAGTCCGTTGAGCTGGCCCACGAG
>WNEY01003350.1_pt1 | contig 14239 bp, 8 predicted proteins | sample 5400531 | NCBI WGS metagenome assembly WNEY01 (sample SAMN13153338, study PRJNA577476) | soil metagenome | isolation source: 200 cm saprolite under Douglas fir tree site 1 | place: USA:California | collected 2015-04-18
GGTGCGGCCTCGACCTCGACCCGGCACCGTCGTATCACCTTATTTCGCCGGACAGCAGGGCCGCCTATCTTGCCTGGCTGGCGGGGGGCCGCGAGCGGCGCGACGTGCCCGTCGGCTTCGTCTCGCTGTTCTTCTCCGGGCTGGAGCGGCGCGTGCTAGTGGATGCGCCCTCCGACCCGGCGGTACGGCGCGAGCTTCCCGCCATCGCTGCCGAGGTACGGCGGCTCGGGGCTGCCCGTGGCAATGGCAGCGACTCGTTCAGTTCCCGGGCCACGGCCTTCCTCGAAGTTCTCGATCTCCTGATGGCCCCAAGGTGGCTGCCGGGCAGCCCGGCGCCTGGCGGCGTGCCGCCGGCACCCCGCGCTGACCGCTGGCCGGTCCCGATGGCGCTGCGGGTGGCCCTCGCCGGGTTCGCGGTGACCGGCAGGCCAGTGCCTGCCGACTGGGCCAGGTCGTGGTCCTGGTACCACCCGTCGCTGTTTCCCCGGACGCCACAGACGCGTTGCCCGGAGGAGTTCGAGCGGCTGTTCGCGGTGCGTTACGCCCGACGATTCGCGGCCGGGCTGGTCCCGCCGACCGAGGCCAGGCCACCGATCCTAACCGGCTACTCGCCGGCCAGCCCTGGCATCGACGCGGTCGTCCTGAACCGCCCCGATCTGCCTGACGTACTCCAGGAGCCGATGGCCACCAGGGAACTGGGCGCGCTGGTTGACTCCGTCACCGATGCGCTCACGCCGTACAGCCGCTGGCTAGCCCGTACCCCAGGCGGCCACGGTTCGCTCGCCTCGACCGCGCTGCTGCCCTCAGACCTGCTCGTTCTGCACCCCGGTCCGATGGGGCACCTGCTGGACTGGGCGAACGCCCACCTCGACGGGAAGTTCGCCGCGGTTATCGACGCATCGGAGTTCGGCGCCTTCTGGTCGATCTCCGACCAGGCCGGGATGTCGAGGGACGAAGCCGCGTCGCTCGCCCTCGTCCTTCGCCGCGCGGGACTCGGCGTGGAGCCGGATATTCGATTTGGCGGCCCCGCCCTGGCTCCTGGGCCCGCGGTGATCTTCCGCCTCGACCGGGAGGCACCGGATCAACCGTCGCCTGGATACCTCGCGGCGACCACGATGCTGCACCTGGCCACGACCGTGGCGATCGCGGCCTGGCCCGATCCCGAGGACAGCGCAAACACGATCATCACCGGGCTGGCAGCCGAAGTGCGGCTCTCCGTCGCGGAGCGGTCCAGGCTCGCCGCGCGCCTGCGCTGGTTGTTCGCGTCCGGCACCGCCCGGCGCGTGCCCCACCGCCGGATCTCCGCGCTGACCGAGGCCGAGCGGGAGGCGGCTGGTCACTTCCTGGCCTGCGTTGCCATCGCGAGCCCTGTACTCAAGCCGGAGACGGTGACCGCGCTGACCAAGGCGTACCGCCTGATCGGCCTCAGTTCCGACCTGGTCTATCGCTGGCTGCACCAGCGCAGCCTCGGGCAGAACGGCGCGGAGCCTGGACCCGCCCTGGCGCCTGCCGACGGTCCGATCGTGGTACGCCGACCGCGCGCCCGTCCTTCTGGGCATCCACTACCGCGTGCTCCGTCTGGATGCGATACCGGACCCGCCGAGTCCGCACCTGGCCCGCTGGCGAATGCGGCATCGCCAATTCAGCTCAGCCAGGAGTCGATCAGCAGGAAGATAATCGAGACAGCCGCCGTGTCGACCCTGCTCGCGGGCATCTTCACCGACGATTCGCCGCCGGAAGCGCCTACGCCGAGCGTGCCGGATTTCGCTGGCGTCGGCCATCCCCGCTGCCTCGATCAAGCCCACAGTAGGCTACTAGGCGAACTCGCCACCCGGCCGATGTGGTCACGCGCCGATTTCGCGGAACTGGCACGCAAACATGGTGTCCTGCCGACCGGTGCGATGGACGTGATCAACGAGATGGCAGTGGAGACCGCAGGCGAGCCGGCCGTGCAAGGAGACGACGAGCTTACGGTCAACAGCGAGACGGTACAGGAGTTGCTGGCATGACCGAGGGCGGGTTCCTTTCTCCAGGCGAACGGGCCTCGTCCGTGCCGTCCGGTCGGATCCGTGCGCGCGAACGGGATTCGATCGTGGCGTCACTGCGGGCCGGGGTTGTCCCCGGCATCGGGCAGCAGCATGTGCAGGTCGGCCGGATCGCCGAGGTGCAAGCCGTAGTCACCGACATCATGCGGATCGCCGAGGGCGGAGCGAGCAGCCGCTTCATCATCGGCGAGTACGGCTCGGGAAAGACCGTGGCGTTGGAGAAACATCTGGTCACAATGCACGCCGATCTGTCTCCCGATCGGCGGCTGCACGCGAGCGCGGGCAAGGCCAGGGCGCTGTACGCCGAGTTGACTGCCAACCTGGCGACCCGCGCGCGGCCCGAGGGCGGCGCGCTGACCAGCGTCGTCGAACGTTTCGTCACCAGCGTGCTCGGCCAGGCGAGTAAGACCGGCGCGGACCCGGAGACAATCATCGCGACTCGGCTGGCGGCGCTGACTGAGTCAACCGGCGGCTACGACTTCGCCCAGGTGATCGCGCGGTACTGGCAGGGGCATGACGGCGGGGACGAGCGACTCAAGACCGACGCTGTGCGCTGGCGGCGCGGCGAGTTCACCACCCGTGCCGACGCCAAGCGGGCACTCGGAGTCCGTACCATCATCGATGACGCTACCTGGTACGACCACCTCAAGCTGATGTCCAGTTTCGTGCGCATGGCCGGCTATGACGGCCTGCTGGTCTGCCTCGACGAGCTGGTTAACCTCGCCGAGCTGGCCGATGTCCGAGTTCGCGCCGCCAATTACGAGCAGATCCTGCGGATCGTCAATGACGGCCTGCAGGGCACTGCTTCCTATCTGGGGTTCCTGCTTGGTGGTACGCCAGACTTCCTGCTCGACAGCCGGCGCGGATTGTTCTCCCAACCCGCGCTTGCCACCCGGCTCGCCGAGAACAGATTCGCCTCTGACAAGCTGATCGACCACTCAGGACCTGTACTGCGGCTGGACAACCTGTCGCCCGAGGACATCTACGTCCTGCTGACTAAGTTGCGTCACGTCTACGCCTCAGGTAACCCGGCCGCGTATCTCGTCCCAGACGAAGCGCTCATCGGATACATGCGGCACTGCGCATCTCGGATCGGTGACGCCTACTTCCGTACCCCGCGCGAGACCATCAAAGGCTTCCTCGACATGCTCGCACTGCTCGATCAGAACCCTGGCCTTGGCTGGAGATCGGTCATCGACGCCGCCAGCCCCGCACCTGAGCCCGCAGGTTTCGCCGGCGATGACGAACTCAGCTCCTTCCAGCTCTGAACCAGCCACCGGCGCGCCGATCTACGCCGCACCTGGCCACGGCGCCGCCGCGCCGTCCGCAGCCTACGAACTCTTTCATCCGAGCGTCCAGCGGTGGATCTATGACTCTGGCTGGACGCGGCTGCGTGACACCCAGGAGCGGGCAGCCGCCCCGATCCTGGCCGGCGACCATGACCTGATCATCGCCGCCGCGACCGCGAGCGGCAAAACAGAAGCCGCCTGGCTGCCGATCTGCTCGGCACTGGTCAGACGGCGTGCGGCTGGCGAGGCCCGGCCAGGTGTTCAGGCGATATTCGTCAGCCCGCTGAAAGCCTTGATCAACGATCAGTACGACCGGATGACCCGAATCTGCGACCGGTTGGAGATCCCGGTGCACCGCTGGCACGGTGACGTGGCGGCGTCCCGCAAGTCGCTGGTCATGCGCGCGCCCGAAGGCGTCCTGCTGATCACCCCTGAGTCGATAGAAGCGATGTTCGTCAACCACGGAGATCGCGTTGGCCGGGTCCTTGGCGACCTGCGCTACGTGGTCATCGACGAACTGCACTCGTTCATCGGCGCCGAGCGCGGCGCGCAGCTCCAGTCCCTGCTGCACCGGGTTGAGTTCTGCCTTGGTCGCAGCGTCCCGCGGATTGCGCTCTCCGCGACTCTGGGCGACTTCACCGCGGCGGCGGAGTTCCTGCGCCCTGGAAAGGGTTCTTCGGTGGAGATTGTCTCCTCCGAAGACGACGACGGCGAGATCCGGCTCCAGTTGCGTGGCTATCGCACCGGCGTGCCACCGCGGTCCGGCTTCCACCGGACTAGTACGCCGGCCGGCGACCCGCCCGGACGGTCGGACACCGATTCCGGGGACAACGTCGAGACCCACGACATCGCCCCGATCGCCGATCACCTGTTCCGTACCCTGCGCGGACACGACAACCTAGTATTCGCTAATTCCAGGGCTGCGGTCGAGACGTACGCGGACATGCTGGATCGCCGTAGCCGCGCCGCCAAGACCCACACGGAGTTCCTCGCTCACCACGGCAGCCTCGCCAAGGAGATCCGCGAATACGTCGAGGAACGGCTAAAGGACCGCTCGACCCCGGTCACCGCTATCTGCACGTCCACCCTGGAAATGGGGATCGACGTTGGGAGCGTCGACTCGATCGCCCAGATCGGCTCTCCTCTGACCGTCTCGAGCCTCCGGCAGCGCCTGGGCCGTTCTGGTCGGCGCGAGGACCAGCCAGCGGTGATCCGCATCTACGTTTCCGAATGCGAGCTGAGCGATCGGACGCCGCCGCCAGACGCCCTGCGCGGAGAGCTGTTCCAGACCATCGCGATGGTCGAACTCCTGCTCGCCTCCTGGTATGAGCCGCCGCACGTCACCGGAATGCACCTATCCACGCTCATCCAGCAGATTCTCTCCTTCCTCGCTCAGCACGGCTCCGTCAGAGCCGCCCAGATCCATAAGGTTCTCTGCGGTCAGGGCCCGTTCAGCCACGTCGGTAAGGCCACGTTCGTGCTGCTCCTGCGGGACATGGGCCGCCACGACTTGATCAGGCAGGACTCCCGTGGGTTCCTGCTCCCGGGAGGCCAGGGCGACCGGCTGGTCAACCACTACAGCTTTTATGCCGCGTTCCACGCATCCCAGGACTACCGGCTTGTCGCGGACGGCCGAACCCTGGGCTCCCTTCCCGTAGAACGCCCGGTGCTGCCCGGCACCCTGCTCATCTTCGCCGGCCGCCGGTGGCGGGTACTCGGGGTCGACATCGCGCAGCGAGTGATCGAACTCACCGGCTCCGGCGACGGCCAGCCGCCGACTTTCCCTGGCAGCGGGGGCGAAGTGGCTGATGAGGTCCGCCGAACGATGCGCGCCCTCTATCAGTCCGAGGAGATCCCGCGCTATCTAGACAGCACCGCACGGATTCTGCTCGGCGAGGGCCGCGAAGTCTACCGCCGCTTCGGTTATGCTGACCGTGCCATCTTCGGCTGGGAAAACGAAACTCTGCTCTTCCCGTGGCGGGGAGACCGGATCATGAATACCCTCCTGGTCACGCTGGCCAGCCAGGGACTCACCGTCGGCCAGGACGGGGTCTGCCTGACTGTGAAAGGCACCACCCCGACCCGGCTGTGGACTCTTATTCGCGAGCTCGCCGATACACCTCAACCCGACCCGCTGGCCCTGGCCGACAGCGTCCGCACCAAGGCACGCGACAAGTACGACCGTTACCTCGGGGAAGACCTGCTCAACCAGGCCTACGCCGCCCGCGCGCTCGATATCCCGGCCGCGTGGGCCACCCTCGCCGATCTAGCGAACCTGCCCCGGCCCGAAGACGCGCCCGGCACGGCCGACGACGACGAACTATCGGATCTCGCGGGCTTCATTCTCTGACGCGCGGCTGCAGCCCGGGCAGGCCGGCGGTCGTCGGCGGCAGGCCCTTCGACGCCGTTCAGCAAAAGGCACCCGTGGTGGCCAGCCGAGGAACTCGGCCTAGCTCCCGGCCGGCGCGGGCGCTGTCACCTCGGAGGCGATGACACGGCTGACCGGCACCGGGTTCTTGAACAGGTCAAGGACCGGGCAGTGCTCGTCCACGGCGGCTGCCAGTTCGGCGTAGCGCTCCTCGGTCTCCGGCCCGGTCACCGTCACGTCGATGCGGACGGCGGTAAGCCCGGGCCGGACGGTGTCGTCGAAGCCGAAGAACCCTCGGATGTCCAGGTCACCTTCCACTCGCACGGTCAGCTTGTCGAACGAGATGCCGAGCTGGGCGGCCCAGACCCGGTACGTGATGGCCTGGCAGGAGCCCAGCGATGCGAGCGCGTACTGGACCGGATTCGCGGCCCGGTCCGTGCCGCCCAGGGCTGGCGGCTCATCGACCTTGAAGGTGTGCGTGCCGGTACGGATGTCGACCTCGGTGACCCCGACGAGCGTGCCGCGCGCGCTGAACGAGGCCTGGGCGCTGGCGGGGTCGTCGGTGACGGCCTTACGGGTGTCCTCGATGAGCGTGGTGACGGACATGGAGCCTCCTGCGGTCTGGCGATCCGAATCATTATCTAGTAATTCGATCTTAATTATCAGATCAGGTGCCGGCATCAGCGGGCGGAGCGCCGGGGCTCCGGCAGGCAGCCGGCTCGCCGGCCAGAGCGGAGCAGATCTGCCTGACGGTCGACCGTCCTCAGGAGAGGACGGAGAAAGCGCGCGCAAAATTTTCAAAAATAATTTAGAGAAACGCATTGTGCCCGACAATGCTGTCGCCATTAGGCTGCCCGGCCTGGCCCGTATGGCGCGATCCGGCTGCCAGCGGCAGCACGCTCAGCCTGGTCGGGATACCGGCTGGAGTCCGAGCAGGTAGTCCAGGCGCCGCGCTCGCTTGTCGCGTCAGGTCAGCTCACCCCCGCTCCCGCCCGGCCAGGTGTTCTTGAATTTCGTGACTGCCTCCAGCGCCACGGCGGCAGCGGCCTTGGGTGTGCGGATATTTTTCGCCTCGGCAAACGCCCGTACCATGACGCGGGAGAGCCCGACCGCCTCGGCCGGAGGGTCAGCAAACCTGGATTGCACGCCTGGATCGCGAATAAGGCTGGCCGACGATGCCACCTGTCGCGCCTGGGCGAGCTGACCTGAGACCTCCATCTCGGTAATCTCGGCTGGCCGCTGGATCCGCCCGTGACGATCCATATCCGCGTACAGCCCGCGCCGCTTAAGGACGTCCGCATCATCAGCGAAGACGCCAGTGGTATTGAGGATCTGCTCCAGTCTGGTGCCCGGCATCGCAGTGAGCGTGGCCGTCATGTCAGGCGGACCGACACCAAGAACGGCCATGAGCATGCCACCGACCAGTTTCAGGTGATGCCACTCCAGCAGTCGCCCGACAGGCGCCTGCGCTCGCACGTTCCGCGGCAACATCGACAAGGTCAGCAGGGCAATGGACTTACCGAACTCCTCGACCGCCATCGCCGAGAGAGAGTATGCCCTGGCATACCGGCCGGCCCCCGCGAGCCACTCCGCGTCATCCAGCAGGCTCTGCGCGTTATCTGCCGCCGCGGCAACACCGGCGAGGAGCGCGGGCCTGCTGGCCTCTTTCACGGCCTTGAGGTCCATGCCGCAAGCCTACCCAAGGCCACTTCGCGGCCCAGGTCAGGCCGAGGACGCCAGGATCAGAGGAGTATGCCGACCACGCCGATCGCGAGAGTCAGCACGGTCTTGCCGCGGCGTTTCAGCCTGGTGCCGACGACCCGGAACAGCCCGATCGTCTCGTGCACATTCGGCACCGGGCTCAGGATGCTTGAATCAAAACCACCGCAAAATTTTCTAAATATTCAGGGAGAAAGCATTGCGGGAGCCAGGTGCCGGAGCGTTTACAGCGCTTGTTGGGAGGCCCGGTTACCGCCAGGTGGATCGACAGTCCTGCCCTAGGCGCTCGGTAGCAGCCGGTAAAGTGCAGCGGCGCGGGCGGTACGGAAGCGGTGGCCGGATGCGCGCCGCTGCTCGCCGCGAATGCGTCGCTCTTGCTGCGGCTTACCGCGTCTCCAGGAGGCCGGTGCCCGGCAGTAGGGTTCCGGATCAGTCAGCGGCGCGCAGGACCCGCCGTTCCGTCCGGCCAGAACCCGGGAGTTGTAGCAGATGGCTCGTCAGATCACCAGGCGGCAGTTGCTGGGCCAGGCGGGGATCGCGGCGGGCGGGCTGGCCGGGCTGGGCGTGGCGGGCTGCTCGCCACACCCGGCGCCGCGGGTCACGGCGGGGGGCGGGACTGCGGTTCGCGGCGGGAGGGTGGTCGGCGGTTACCGGCGGTTCGTGACCAGGCCGAATTTCAGCCCGCCGGCGGTCAGCATCTCCGGGCCAGGGGCTGGGGCGGAGGGCAAGTATTTCTTCATGAATGCCCCGTATTCCGGGCCGGGGCGGGGCGGCACGGTGATCACTGACGCGAGCGGGGATCTGGTGTGGATGGGGCCGGATGAGCCCGGCAAGCACCGGCTCGATTTCAACGTCCAGTCCTATCGCGGCGAGCCGGTGCTGACCTGGTTCGAGGGCGTCGAGACGCATGGCTGGGGCCAGGGCGTAGCGGTGATCGCGGACTCGGCCTACCACCGCCGGCATGTCATCCGCGCGCATAGCGGCCCGCATGACCGGTCCGGGCTCAACGTTGATCATCACGAGTTCAACATCACGCCCGACGGGCATGCGCTGGTGTCGGCGTTCCGCACCTACTACGACGTGGACCTGCGCCCGGTCGGCGGCCCGGCCAAGGGCGTCATGGTCGCAGGGGTCTGCCAGGAGATCGATATCGCCACCGGCGAGCTGATCTTCGAGTGGGACAGCCTGCAGGATGGGGTGCCGCTGGAGGAGACCCGCCAGCCGTTCCGCTACGCGGGCCAGAAATTCGGGGTCGCCGCCAATCCGTATGACTACTTCCACATCAACTCGATCGCCCCGGCCGCTGACGGCGACTTGCTGATCTCCTCACGCAACACCTGGGCCGTCTACAAGGTCCGCAAGCTGGGCACCCGCAGCAGCAAGATCGTGTGGCGGATGAACGGCAGCAATTCTGACTTCACGATGGGACCCGGGACCCAGTTCTACTGGCAGCATCACGTACGGCCGCATCCCGGCGGGATCATGACCGTCTTCGACAACGGCGCCGCGCCGCCGAAGGAGCGGCAGTCACGGGCGCTGGTGCTGGCTGTGGACGAGGACGCGATGCGCGTCACGCTCGGCCACCAGTACGTCCACCCGGGCAAGCCGCTGCTGGCCGTCGCGATGGGCAGCGCGCAGCTCCTGCCCGACGGGAACATGCTCGCTGGCTGGGGCACCAACGCCTATTTCTCCGAGTTCTCCACGGACGGCAAGCTGCTGATCGCCGGGAGGATGACGACCGCCAACGCCTCCTACCGGACCTTCACCTACCCCTGGACCGGCCACCCCGCCGGCCCGCCCGATGTCGCCGCCCGGCACCGGCCCGGCGGCGCCACCGTCTACGTAAGCTGGAACGGAGCAACTGAGGTTGCCTCGTGGACCGTTCTGGCCGGCAATACACCTTCCTCGCTCACCAGCGCCAGCACCGCGCGCAAGCTCGGATTCGAAACCGCCATCGACATACGCCACGGCGGGCCTTACTTCGCCGTCCAGGCGCACGACACTAAGGGCAGCCTGCTCGCCAAATCAGCGGCCGTCAAAGCCCAGTAGGTAACCCGCACGCCGAGATCCCCAAGCGCATCGACGCCGATGCGCGCCAGGTGGGCGAGCAGGTCAAGGATGCCGGAAAGAACGTGCGGGACGCCTTCAACCGCATGCGTCAGCCCCGCGCAGCGGCGCAGCAACGACGGGCGTCGCTACCCGAGTTGGCTCATTTAGTGCGCACCCGGTGAACTCCGGCAGCCGGTTTGGTGCGCAAAGCTGGTCCTGGCGGACCGTGAACCTGCAGGCGCAACCATGGAAGCCAGAATGGTGAGTCATCTCAGGTCACATCATTCACGCGAATGCCATTTGACCACGCCCGCCCCAGGCCGGGTCCGCCATGATCATCTTCCGGAACGGATGAATATGCGCTTTCATCTGGATTTTCGGGGATGAATATGCGCATTCATCTTTCGGACCCACTCCCGAATAGTCGCCTGTGCCTGTTTAGTCCGTTAGGTGAACCCGTCCTGGCGGAGCCGGGCGCGCTCAAGGCCAGGCTGCCCGAGTACATGGTGCCGGCCACGTTCGTTTCGCTCGACGCGCTGCCGCTCACCGGGAGCGGGAAGCTGGACCGCCGCGCGCTTCCCGAGCCAGATTGGGCCACGGTCATCGGGCAGGTTCCGGTCGCGCCCCGGACGCCAGTCGAAGCGCGCCTCGCGGCGGTCTTTGCCGAGGTGCTCGGGTTGCCGAGGCCAGTCGGCGTGAATGACGACTTCTTCGCGCTCGGCGGCCACTCGCTGACCGCGACCCGACTGCTAGCCCGCATCCGGGTCGTCTTTGGCGTCGACCTGCCCATGCGCGCACTGTTCGCCGATCCCACCGTGGCTGGAGTGGCCGCGGCGCTAGCCGCCGCGGGCAGTCGGATGGTCGACTAACTAGTGGGCTTCCCGGAACTGGCTTCGATGCCGGGGGTGCGGCGTGCACCATAGTTGCTGGTCCGGCACGAGCACACCGACCCGTCGGCGTAGCACCCGAATGCGGTTCGCTCTGGGTGCTGCCTTCAAACCCCCACCAATTTTTATGCATAAATATTTGCGTTTGCTTTGGCGTGGGTTTCCCGAGGCCGGTCAGGCTCCGCTCGACCAGCAGCGCCGGGCCCGGGCCCGGCCTAGGCGTAGTGTCCGGCTCTGGCGGCATTTGGTGCTAGGTGTCATCATCGTGCGATGACGCATTCCGGCAAGTTCCGCCGCGTAGCGGCCTCTGCGGTCACGGCTCTCGGCGGCGTGCTGGTGATCGGATCGGCGCAGGCGATCGCCCGGCCGGCGGCGGTTCCTGGCTCGGTCGTTCAGGTGCAAGGCAAGCACGGGTGCTACACCGAGGACGGCTCCGGTTCGGCCGGAGCTGGCCGGTGCACGAACATCCGCGGCGGCCACGGAGCGACAACGGTGACGGTCAGCCCTGATGGCCGGTCCGCCTACGAGGTCGGCTACGGCGACCCGCCGGTGCTGACGATCTTCAGCCGCGAGACGAACACCGGCGTGCTGACCCAGCTCGGCGGCAAGGCGGGCTGCCTGTCGAGAAGCGGTGCGAGCGAGGACGGCCCGCACACGTGCACCCGCGTGCGTGACCTGGACACCGGCGATGCCAGGTCGATCACTATCTCGAAGGACGGCCGGTTCGTCTACGTGGCCTCGCAGTTCGAGACCAAGTCCGGTGACGTCCTCGGCGGCGTCGCGGTGTTCAGCCGGAACCTGAAGACCGGGGCGTTGCGTCAGCTGGCCGGCAAGGCCGGCTGCGTCACGTCGGACGGCTCGAGCAATGAGGGCGCAGGCACCTGCGCCGCGGGCCGCGAGGTCGATGACATCTCGAACGTGCACCTGAGCCCGGACCAGAAGTTCCTGTACGCCTCCAACTACGACGGCCCGCCCTACAGCGGGATCGCGGTCTTCAGGCGCGACCTGAAGACCGGGGCGCTCACCCAGCTCAGCGGCAAGGAAGGCTGCATCACCAGCAGCGGCGACACCGAGCAGAGCAAGACCACCGCGATCTGCCGGAAGATGCCCAACATCGGGAATCCCTGGGACGTGGCCACGGCGGGCAACAAGTTCCTGTACATCCCCGACGAGGCCGACGGCCTCGTGCAGGCGTTCCGCCGCGACATCAAGGGCGGGCTCAAGCCGCTGACCGGAACCGGCGCGTGCGTGAGCGACACCGGCAACAGCCCGCTCGGCATGGGCACTTGCGTGCTCGGGCGCGGCCTGCACGACGTCGAGCGCACCGTGCTGTCGGCGAACCAGAAGTACATCTACACCAACGCCTACCACGACCCGGCGCCGATCGCGGTGCTGAACATCGACCCGTCCACCGGCCTGCTGTCCGAACGCGACAGCACCTCGGCGTGCTACAGCCGGGACGGTACCACCGGCGACTCCAGGGTGTCCTGCCGCGACGGCCGCGATCTTTCCGGCGGCTACGCCGGCGTGCTCTCGCTGGATGGCAAGGCCCTGTACTACGCCGAGTTCGGCAATAGCCTGCCGGACGCGGGCCTGGTGATCTTCCACGTCAACGAGGCCACCGGCGGGTTCACCCAGCTAGCGGGCAAGCTTGGCTGCGTGTCACCGGACGGGTCGAGCGACGAAGGCGCGGGCACCTGCCAGGTCGGCAAGGCGATCGCCGGCGCGTATCAGGTCGGGATCTCGCGTGGTGGCGGCGGCGTCTACGACCTCTACGTGGCCGCCGACCGGTCAAACGGCATCGACTTCTTCCGCGCCACGCCCTGACGACGGCGCTATCGGCTTGACACGGGCCAATCCACTCGAATCATAACTCTGGCCGCGCTCTGATAACCGCATTGATACGTTGCCCTGACGTAGATGCGGGAGCGGATTTTACCGATCGCCGCATGACACCATAATATTCCACGATTTGCCGCCTCGAATCGGCTGGTAAACAGCCGTTCGGCGTCAGTATCCAGAAATTTTCGACGCGCGATAGGGGCGTGGCTCGATGCCTATTCAGTTCTGGAAGAAAGCAACGTACGGTATCGCGATAGCAACAGCGGCGGCCTCCGGCCTTGGGCTCGCCCCGGCGATCGCGGAACCCGCCGTCCTTGTCCCGGCGCCAAGAGCCATCGTCACTGTCCCGTGCAGCGGACCAGCCCTGAACTCAGCCGTGGCTACCGCGCCGTCCGGTTCGGTGCTCGCCCTGGCGCACGGGTGTACCTATGTACTCACCCAAGGCTTGCCAGCGATCAACGACACCCTCGGCCTGCGAGGTCCGGCCACGATCACCACGGGCAAACCTGTGATGACGGCGAGCCAGGCACCTGAGTCGGCCCAGGCCACACCGAACGGGTCGATCCTGACCGTCGAAGCAGGCGGCAACGTGACCACCGACCATGTCAGCTTCGCGGGCGGTAACGCCTCTGGCGAGCCTGGCTATGGCGGCGCCATCTATGACGACGGCGGCACGGTCCAGGTCAATTACGGCACCTTCAGCCATAACAGCGCCTCCGCCTCTGGCGGCGCGATTTACAACGCTGACGGCGCGCTCACCGTCCTCAACGCGACCTTTACCGGCAATTCGGCCAAGCAGGGCGGAGCCATCGAGAACGTCGGCACCGCAACCATCACCCAGGCGACCTTCATGACAAATACCGCGGTCGTGTTCGGCGGTGCGATCGAGAACGACGGCGTAACCAATATCCAATGGTCCACGTTCGGCGGCAACACGGCGTACGTCGGCGGAGCGGCCGACAACGAGAACGGCACGCTCACCATCGCCAACAGCAGCTTCACTGATAACCAGACCCCCACAACCGGGACGACTGCACCGAAAAGCAACCCGAATGAGTGCCGCTCGGGCGCCGGGGTGGCCAACGTGGCCCAGATGACCCTCACGGGCGACAGCTTCGACAGCAACGGAAGCGGAGCAACCAGCAAAGGCGGCGGCATCTACAACTACGGCACGGCCACGCTGACCGGCAGCACCCTGTCAAACAACAGGGCGGTCGCTGGCGGCGGCTTCTACAACGACGCTACAGCGACGCTCACAGGCGACACGATCCAGGCCAACTCAACCGCTCACGATGGCGGTGGCATCTACAACTGGAGCCAGCTCACCGTCTCGAATACGAAGATCCAAGGGAACAGCGCGGGGCTCGACGGAGGTGGCCTGCTCAACAGCGCCTATGCCAAGGTCTCAGGCAGCCAGATTTACAACAACTCCGCAGGGATCGGAGGCGGCGGCATCCACGACTACTACATGCTCACGCTGGCGAACACCGTCCTCTACAGCAACACGCCAGACAACTGCGAATCGCGCCTCGGCGCCACTGGCTGCGACCCATGATGCCCCGATTGCGCTTAGCTTGCCCCGAGTTAAGCCAGGTTAGTCACTATGAAGGGGCCGGCTCCGGTGACCGTCAGAGCCTTGTCTTGGCTGGTGTCGTGGGTCGCCGGATGCTGGAAGGTGCAGTTAACCAGCGAACCGGAGCCACTATGGCGGAAGGGAGCCGGCCGTCATGCCTAGTGTGACATCAGCGGCGGGGTCGATCCATCTGGGAATGGATACCTCGAAGAACACGATCGTGGCAGGCATCTTGAGGCCCGGTGACGAGGTACCGGTCATCGACCGGATCTGGAATGAGGAAGGCTCGGTGCGCCACCTGATCGGACGGCTCGGCGACCCGGCCGCGCTGCGGTGCTGTTATGACGCCGGGCCGTGCGGTTTTGAGCTGCACCGGCTGCTGGCGTCGATGGGGGTGGCGTGCGATGTGGTCGCGCCGTCGCTGATCCCGCGCCGGGCCGGGGACCGGGTCAAGACCGGTCAAGCGC
>WNEY01002204.1_pt1 | contig 14218 bp, 17 predicted proteins | sample 5400531 | NCBI WGS metagenome assembly WNEY01 (sample SAMN13153338, study PRJNA577476) | soil metagenome | isolation source: 200 cm saprolite under Douglas fir tree site 1 | place: USA:California | collected 2015-04-18
TCGGAGATGAGGTCCCCGGCGTTGGTGCCGACGATCCCGCCGCCGATGATGCGGTGGCTGTCCTCGTCGAAGAGGAGCTTGGTCATCCCCTCGTCTCGGCCGAGCGACAGCGAGCGGCCCGATGCGGCCCACGGGAACGAGCCCTTGCCGTACTTGATCCCTTTCGCTTTCGCCTCCTCCTCGGTGATCCCGACCCAGGCCACCTCGGGGTCGGTGAACGCGACGGAGGGAATCACGCGCGCGTCGAAGTACGACTTCATGCCGGACGCCGCCTCGGCCGCCACGCGACCCTCGTGCATGGCCTTGTGGGCCAGCATCGGCGGACCGATGACGTCGCCGATGGCGAAGATGTGCGGCACGTTCGTGCGCAGCTGCTCGTCGGCGGGAATGAAGCCGGGCTCGGTGACCGTCACGCCCGCCTTCTCCGCCGCGAGCTTCTTGCCGTTCGGCGTGCGCCCGACGGCCACCAGCACGCGCTCGTACGTCTGGGGTTCTTTCGGGGCGTTCTTCCCCTCGAACCAGACGTGGATCCCCTCCTTCGCCGCCTCGGCGCGGGTCACCTTCGTGTCCAGGAAGATGCCCTCGTACCGCTTCCCCATGCGCCGGGCGAGCGGGCGGACGAGGTCGGGGTCCGTTCCGGTCATGAGCTGCGGCAACAACTCGACCACGGTGATCCGGGCGCCGAGCGACGCGTAGACCTGCGCCATCTCCATGCCGATGATCCCGCCCCCGACGACGAGCATCCGGGCGGGCACGCCTTGGAGCTCGAGCGCCGCGGTGGAGTCGATGATGCGCGGGTCGGCCGGAAGGAACGGCAGCTTCGCCGGCTGCGAGCCCGCCGCGATGATGCACTGATCGAAGCGGATCACCTGCTTCTTGCCCTCGCCGGCGGCCACCTCGACGTGGTGCGGATCGAGGAACTGCGCCACGCCCTGCGCCACCTTGACCTTGCGCTGCTTGGCCAGCGTGGCCAGGCCGCCGGTGAGCTTCTTCACCACCGACTCCTTCCAGCCGCGCAGCTTGTCGAGGTCCACGCCGGGCTTGCCGCTGCCAAAAGTAATGCCGAAGCGGCCCACCTCCTCCACCTCGTCGATCACCCTGGCGACGTGGAGCAGCGCCTTGGATGGGATGCAGCCCACGTTGAGGCAGACGCCGCCCAGCCGCGGATAGCGCTCGACCAGGACCGTCTTGAGACCGAGGTCGGCCGCGCGGAACGCGGCGCTGTAGCCGCCGGGGCCCGCGCCGATCACCAGCATTCCGGCCTCGAGGTCCACCTGGCCGCGGTACGCGGCGCCCGCGGCGGGAGCCGGAGCAGGAGCGGGAGCCGGAGCGGCAGTAGTGGCGGGGGTGGGTGGCTGCGGCGCGGCGGCAGCGCGAGACGGAGCCGGTGCCCCGGCCGCGGGCGGTTGCGCCGCCGCCGCGGCTCCGGCCGTCTCGAGCACGAGGATCACGCGGCCCTCGCTGACCCGGTCCCCGACCTTGACCTTGAGCTCCTTGATGCTCCCGTCCGCGGGCGACGGGACGTCCATGGTCGCCTTGTCCGACTCGAGGGAGATGAGCGGATCCTCCGCCTTCACCTGGTCGCCGGCCTTGACGAACACCTGGATGACGGGGACGTCCTTGAAATCGCCGATGTCCGGGACTTTCACTTCCTGGGTCGCCATGATGCCGGGCCTCCGCTGCCGTCAGAGCATCGCGCGGCGCATGTCGGCGAGGAGCGCCCCGAGGTAGGCGGTGAAACGGGCCGCCGTGGCGCCGTCGATCACCCGGTGGTCGTAGGACAGGGACAGCGGGACCATCAGCCGGGGCACGAACTGCGTGCCGTCCCAGACCGGCTTCCTCGCGCTCCTGGAGACGCCGAGGACGGCCACCTCGGGCGCATTGATGATCGGCGTGAATGCCGTGCCACCGATGCCACCCAGGCTGGAGATGGACATCGAGCCGCCCTGCATCTCGGCCGGCGTCAGCTTCCCTTCGCGGGCCTTCGCGGCCAGGGCCGCCGTCTCCTGCGCGATCTGCAACACGCCCTTCTTGTCGCAGTCGCGAACCACCGGCACCACCAGCCCGTTCGGCGTGTCGGCGGCGAAACCGAGGTGGAAATACTTCTTGAGCACGAGGTTGTCGCCGTCGAGCGAGGCGTTGAAGTCGGGGAACTTCTTCAGCGCCGCCACGCACCCCTTCATCACGAACGCGAGCAGGGTCACCTTGATCCCGGCCTGCTCGTTCTCCTTGTTGATCTCGACCCGCAGCGCCTCGAGGTCGGTGATGTCCGCCTCGTCGAACTGCGTGACGTGCGGGATCATCACCCAGTTACGGGCGAGGTTCGCGCCGGAGATCTTCTTGATGCGCGGGAGCGGCTTCACCTCCACGGGGCCGAACTTCGCGAAGTCCACCTTCGGCCAGGGCGCGAGGTCGAGGACGGCGCCGCGCATCGACGCGCCCCCCGCGGGCGCGGACATCGCCTGCTTCACGAAACCCTGCACGTCCGCCTGCAGGATGCGGCCCTTCGGCCCCGAGCCGGGGACGCGCGAGAGATCGACGCCCAGCTCGCGCGCGAACTTCCGCACCGACGGCGAGGCGTGCGCCTTCTTGAACGCTTCGCTCTCGATCTGCGCAGGAGCAGGAGCAGGAGCCGGAGCGGGAGCGGCAGCGGGAGCAGCCGGCGCTTCGCGCGGTGGGGCGGCTTGCTCGGACGGTGCGGGCTCGGCAGCTTTCGTGACCGGTGGAGGCGCGGGTGCCGCCGCTGCCGCCGCCGACGCGCCGTTCCCGCCCGCGGGCGCGCCGGAGGGCGCCGTGGCGCCATTGCCGTCGGCGGCCGCCGCGGCGTCGAGCACCAGGATGACCTTCCCCTGGCTGACCCTGTCGCCCACCTTGACCTTCAGGTCCTTGACGGTGCCCGCGGCGGGCGAAGGCACGTCCATGGTCGCCTTGTCCGACTCGAGCGAGATCAGCGGGTCCTCCGCCTTCACCGCGTCGCCGGGCTTGACGAAGACCTCGATGATCGGCACGTCCTTGAAGTCGCCGATGTCGGGGACCTTGATCTCGAGCGTGCTCATCGCGGTCTCCGGGTTCAGACGGTCCACGGCGGGGGCCGATTCGCTTCCACGCCGTATTTCTGGATGGCCTCGGCGACCTTCGCGGCCGGGAGCGCGCCCTCGTCCGCCAGCGCCTTGAGCGCGGCGACCGCCACGTGGAACCGGTCGACCTCGAAGAAGCGGCGCAGCTTCTCGCGGGTGTCGGACCGCCCGTATCCGTCGGTCCCGAGGACCACGTACCGCCGCGGCACGTAGGCGCGGATCTGCTCGGCGAAGGTCCGAATGTAATCCGTCGCGGCGATGATCGGTCCCTCCGTCTCCTGCAGGAGCTGCGTCACGTACGGCCGCTTCGGCGCTTCCGTGGGGTGGAGCATGTTCCAGCGGCTGGTCGCGTGACCCTCCCGCGCCAGCTCGGTGAAGCTCGGGCAGCCCCACAGATCGGACTCGATGCCGAAGTCACTGTGCAGGAGGTCGGCTGCGGCGATCACCTCCCGGAAGATGGCCCCCGAGCCGAGGAGCTGCACGCGCGGCGTCTTCTTGCCGCCCGCTTCGCCGCGGCGGAACAGGTACATGCCCCGCACGATCCCCTCCGCCGCGCCCTTGGGCATGGCGGGATGCGGGTAGTTCTCGTTGAGCACCGTCACGTAATAGTAGGTGTCCTGCTGCTCGGCGTGCATGCGGCGCAGGCCGTCCTGGACGATCACCGCCACCTCGTAACCGAAGGTGGGGTCGTACGACACGCAGTTCGGGACCGTCGAGGAGAGGACGTGCGAGTGGCCGTCCTCGTGCTGCAGGCCTTCGCCGTTGAGCGTGGTCCGGCCGGAGGTGCCGCCGATGAGGAAGCCGCGCGAGCGCATGTCGCCGGCGGACCAGCAGAAGTCACCGACCCGCTGGAACCCGAACATCGAATAGAAGATGAAGAACGGGATCATCGGCGTCTCGTGCGTCGAGTACGAGGTCGCCGCGGCGATCCAGTCGCACATCGAGCCGGCCTCGGAGATGCCCTCCTCGAGGAACTGGCCGCGGCGGTCCTCCTTGTAGAACATGAGCTGCTCTGCGTCCTGCGGCGTGTACTTCTGCCCGGTGTGGCTCCAGATGCCCATCTGGCGGAACATCCCCTCCATGCCGAAGGTGCGCGCCTCGTCGGGCACGATCGGCACCACGTATTTCCCGATCTCCTTGTCGCGCGCGAGCATCTGGAGGATCTGCACCAGGACCACGGTGGTGGACGGCTCGCGGTCCTCGCTGCTCTGCAGGAAGCGGTCGAAGGCGGAGAGGTCCGGGACCTTGAGCGGTTCCGCATGGGTCCGGCGCGAGGGCAGGTAGCCGCCGAGGGACTGGCGGCGGCCGCGCATGTACTCGAGCTCGCGCGATCCCTCCGCGAACTTGAGGTACGGCACTTCCTCGAGCTTGTCGTCGGGGACCGGCAGGTTGAAGCGGTCGCGGATCTTCCGGATCGCCTCGGGAGACAGCTTCTTGATCTGATGGGCGATGTTCATTCCCTCGCCTTCCTCGCCCATCTGGTAGCCCTTGATCGTCTTCGCCAGGATGACCGTGGGCTGACCTTTGTGGTTCACCGCCGCATGGTAGGCGGCGTACACCTTGAACGGGTCGTGACCTCCGCGGTTCAAGTTCCAGATGTCCTCGTCGGAATAGTCGGCGACCATCTCCTTCAGCTCGGGCGTGTTGAAGAAGTGCTCGCGCACGTAGGCGCCGTCGCGGCTCTTGTAGGTCTGGTACTCGCCGTCGACCGCCTCCATCATCCGGCGCTTCAAGATGCCGCTCTTGTCCCGCGCCAGGAGCGGGTCCCAGTGGCGTCCCCAGATCACCTTGATGACGTTCCAGCCCGCGCCGCGGAACATGCCCTCCAGCTCCTGGATGATCTTGCCGTTGCCGCGCACCGGGCCGTCCAGGCGCTGCAGGTTCGCGTTGACGACGAAGATGAGGTTGTCGAGCTGCTCGCGCCCGGCGAGGCCGATGCCGCCCATCGACTCGGGTTCGTCCATCTCGCCGTCGCCGAGGAACGCCCACACCTTGCGGCCCTCGGTATTCAGTATCTCCCGGTCCTGCAGGTAGCGCATGAAGCGCGCCTGGTAGATGGCCATCAAGGGCCCCAGGCCCATCGACACGGTGGGGAACTGCCAGAACTTCGGCATCAGCCACGGGTGCGGGTAGGACGAGATGCCCTTGCCGTCGACCTCCTGCCGGAAGTGGTCGAGCTGGTCCTCGGTGAACCGCCCGAGGAGGAAGGCGCGCGCGTAGATGCCGGGAGACGAGTGCCCCTGGATGAACACCAGGTCGCCTCCGTTCTTCCAGGACTGCCCGTGCCAGAAGTGGTTGAAGCCGACCTCGTACAGGGTCGCGGCCGACGCGAAGCTCGAGAGGTGTCCCCCGACGTTGGTGTGCTTGTTGGCGCGAACGACCGTCGCCATCGCGTTCCAGCGCGTGTACGCGTGGATCCGCTGCTCGATGGCGAGGTCGCCCGGGAACTTCACCTGCTTCTCGACCGGGATGGTGTTGACGTAGTCGGTCGTCGCGGAGAAGGGCAGGGGCGTGCCCGATCGGTGGGCCTCGTCGATCATCCGCTGGAGAAGGAAGTGAGCGCGGTCCGTCCCCTCGGCCGAGAGGACGCTGCCGAGCGCGTCGAGCCACTCGCGCGTTTCCTGGGGATCGTGGTCGGGCTGGCCGTTGAGGGACATGAGCTCGGAACCTCCTGAGACGCTCTTTCTAACCGATCGAGCGCCCGGAGGCAGGCGTCCGGGTTGCCCGGACGCCCGATTCCGCGCAACGCTGGAGGTGCGCCGGCCACAGCGCATCCCATACGTCCGCGCTGTGAAAAGCATAGCGCCGCCCTATCGGCGGCGGCTAGCGGCGCTGCGCGTCGACCTTCTTGCGGAGCTCCTCCTCCTTCTTCATGAGCTTGCCGGTCGGGTCGCTGGGAGCGAAGTCCGGCGCCTCGAACACCTGCCGGATCTCGACCTCGGTTTCCTCGAAGGGGGCGCGCTTCAGCCATTCGATCGCCTCTTCCTTCGACTTCACCTGCCACAGCCAGAACCCGGCGACGAGCTCCTTCGTCTCGGCAAAGGGCCCGTCGATCACCGTCTGCTTCCCCTTCGCGAACTTGACGCGCGCGCCCTTCGAGCTCGACTGCAGCCCCTCGGCCGCGAGCATCACGCCGGCCTTCACCAGCTCTTCGTTGAACTTCCCCATCTCGGCAAGCATCTTCTCGCTCGGAAGGTCGCCCGCCTCCGACTCCTTGTTGGCCTTCACGATCACCATGAATCGCATGTCGTCTCCTTGGCCGGGCTTCCGGACGGTCGCGTCCGGGTCTGGACCCTGGCTCTACCTCCACGTCGAACGGCGGTCCACGGGATCGACAGGCCGGAGGATTGTTTCTCGCGGTGACGTTCGCGTTTGGGACGCGGGATCCCGCAGGCGCACAGGCGCGAATCGAAGATCGCTGATTTCCCTGGATGGGAAGTGGCATCCGTCTTGCCTTGTGCCCGGGCGTGGACAACCTGCGTCTCGCGCTGCGCTTCGCCCTGGTGGCGCTCGCGCTCGCGGCACTCGGGATCTACGGCGTCATGGCCTACTCGGTGACCCAGCGCTCGCGCGAGATCGGCATCCGCATGGCGCTGGGGGCGGATTCTTCGCGGGTGCTGCGGATGGTGGTCGGCGGCGGGCTGCGGCTGGCGCTTCTGGGAGTGGCGCTGGGCGTTGCTCGGGGCGCTTCTGGGGACGCGAGTGCTCGCCTCGCTGATGTACCAGGTGAGCACCACCGATCCGCTGACGCTGGCCGCGACCGCCGCCGTGCTGGTGGGCTCTGCCACTCTCGCGAGCTTGGTGCCGGCCCGGCGTGCGACCCGGGTCGATCCGGCGGTCTCGCTGCGCGCGGAATAGCGCAGGATCGCTCGGTTCGCCGGGGAAATCAGCTCGCCGCGGCGGGCTCGCGGTAGATCCACGCTCCGAGAATCGCCCCCACGACCATGGGCACGATCTCGAGCGCGATCCACTTCAAGTAGAAGGTCTTCTCGTAGAACGGAAACGGCATGGCGGCAATCTGAGGCAGCGCCTCGATCGCGAACCAGGCGACGAGTCCGGCCCAGATCGCGGTCTTCACGCCTGGCCCGAACCGCGGGCGGGCCGCGGCGTACAGCAGCACCGCGACCAGCCCTTTGCCGAGGTCGAAGGCGGCGAAATACACATACGAGGTGGGATCGTGCTGGACGGCTTTTCCCGCCCCGGTGATCGCCGCCATGTGCTCGCGCCCGAGCACCGCGCCGTGGATGAATCCGTTGGCGATGAAGTAGAAGATCCCCGCCGCGATCGCGCCCGCGATCACGCGTCCATGATTGATCTTTCCCATTCGTCCCCCGAGGTCCCGGCCGCATCGGCCGCCTCTGCCCGCCGGTTTGATCACGAGGGCGCGGGTGCGTCAAGAGACCCCGCGGCCCACGCTCGCCGACAGACTCGCATCCCTGACCACGCGTGGGCGGCGGTAAAGTGGGGGTCGTGGAGGGAGCATGCTCGCGTGGCTATCCCGTCTGGTCCTGCTCGTCGCCGGCGGCTGGAGCGCGCGAGCGTACGCGCGGGATTTCGTGCGTGGCTACATCCGGCGGCTGGTGCGGGATCGCCTGCTCACCGGGCTGTTCCTCACCGTCTCGCAACTGGCGCTGCTGGCGGCCACCGCATTCTGCGTGCGCCGGTTCGGGGATCCACTCCCGGGCCGCTTGCTCGGGTCCGCCCTCGTCTGGCTCCTCATCGCGTTCAACGTGACTCGTTTCGTCCGGAGCACCCTCCCCGACATCGCGGAAGCGCGCCGGCAGCTCGCGGGACCGTTCGGCTACGTCGTCCGCGGACTGCTCGGGATCTCGATCGCAAAAGAGCTGGTGGAGATGGAATTGGTCGTTCTCGCCGTCTGCCTCGTCCTGGGCCTTTCTGTCCGATTCGGCATCAGCAGCACCTTCCACTTGCTCGCGCCCTGGCAGGAGTTACTTGCCATCCGAAGGTGAGGAAACGTTGGGGCGCCGCACGTCGCCGTCCGAGAGGCCGGCCAGCTCGCCCCGGCGCTGCCTGCGGAAGAGCTTCAGCATCTGCTCGGCGTAGGTCGCGTCGGCCTTGTCCTGGAAGGCGCGCATCTGCCGGGCGCGGAGCCGCAGCAGCGGCTGGCGGATCTCGGAGGACGCCTATGTTGGGCATCGGACAGAAGTCGGGCAAAAAGTCGGCGCGACCCCGTGTAGGATGCCGCAGTCGTGGCCGACCCGATGCAGGACAGCCTGGTGACCCGCCCGCTGAAGACCGGCCGCAAGTTTCGCCTGGTCGTTCCGCAGCAGCGCGTTTTTCTGCTCCGGTGGGACAAGGCGCAATACGTGCGCGGCGACGAGGCTGAACTGTCCGTCGAGGGGCGGCAAGTCGGGCCGGACGAGCTCGAGCTCCGCGTCGAGCAGCAGGACGATCTGACCAGCGGCATCGCCGTCCTCGACCGTCCGCCGGCGCCGATGTAGCCTGTGCCCGATCCAGGGCCGAGCATGGACGCCGCGGATCTCGCACGCCGGCTCGAGTCCGTTCTCGGCAAGACCGGGCCAGCAGCCCCATTGCTTCTGTTCCTGGCGAGCTTTCTCGAATACGTCTTCCCGCCCGTGCCCGGCGACGCGGTCGCGGTGCTCGGGGCCTGGTACGCGACGCACGGCGGGCTTTCCTGGTCGGTGTTGTTCACCGCGCTCTTGCTCGGAGCGATCGCCGGCACCGCCTTCGACTGGCGCCTGGGTCGCTGGCTCGGCGCGCGCCTGGATCACCGCGCCGCCGTGGGACGGCTCGACCGCGACCGGCTCGAACGGTTCGAGCGCGCCTATCGCCGATGGGGCGGCCTGCTGCTGGTCGTGAACCGGTTCCTGCCGGGCGTCCGGGCCTTCTTCTTCATCGCGGCCGGCGCCGCGCGGATTCCCCTCTGGAAGGTCCTGCTCTACGGCGGGATCTCTGCGGCCCTCTGGAACGTGGTGCTGCTCGGCGCAGGCGCATTGCTGGCGAGGAACGAGCACGAGTTGCTCGCCCTGTTCGCCCGCTATGACACCGCGGCCTGGATCGCCCTGGTGCTGGGGTGCGCGATCGGAATCATCGTCTGGCGCCGGAGGCGGGCGAGGAAAGAGCGGGGATGACAAGCGATCGTTTCGCCGCGCGCCTGCGTGGATTCGGGCCGCTCGGAATCCTGGCGATCATCTATTGGGATCTCGAATCCGACGTGGCCCACCTCATCTTCAAATAGGCTTGCTAGCCTTCGGCACCGCCGATTCACCCCAGCGCAGCAGCAGGCTACCGTCTTCGGCATCCTCGATCCACGAGCCGAATTCCCTGCTGGCTCGAGCGAGTGTGCCTTTGAGCCACGCGGCATCGCGCGGCGATGCCCGGTTCAGCGCCAGCTTGCGGATCTGCATCGGGATCATCCGGAGCTGGACCAGATCGCCGCCGCCGGGATTCACGGCCGCGAAGTACATGAGAGCGAGGTCACCCCTGTACTGCTCGTGCCCGTGGATTCCCTCGTAGTCGTTGATGAAGTCCCCGCAGCCGTAGAGGATGAGCCGGTTCCGATAGACCTCGATCGGACGGGGATGATGGGACGAGTGGCCGTGAACGATATCTACCCCGCCGTCGATCAGCCGGTGCGCGAACCGCACCTGCTCGCGCGGCACCTCGTATCCCCAATTGCTGCCCCAATGGATGGAGGCGATGGTCACGTCCCGGCTCCGCTTCACTCGTCGCACCTGCTCCTCGACCCGGGCGGCCGTCTCATCCGACAGATCGAAGAGGAAGGCGACGCCGGCGAGGTCATCGGCTGCGGCCCAGCTCGGAGGGACGCCGCTCGATTCGGTTCCGAAGGCATGGACGACGACCCTGAAGTCGCCCCCGAGATCGACCGTGGCGGGCCGGCGCGCCTGGGCGAGCGTCCGGCCTGCGCCGGCCATGCTCAGTCCGGCTCGATGGAGCGTCTCCAGCGTCTCGACGAGCCCGGAATAGCCGTAGTCGAGCACATGGTTGTTGGCGAGGCCGCAGACGTCGATGGCAGCAGCGTTCAGGCACCCGACGTTCGCCGGGTGCATGCGATAGTTGATGCCCTTGGGCCACGCGTCGTCGCTGCGAGTCACGCTCGTCTCGAGATTCACGATGCGCGCGTCGGGCGCCACGCGCTGCAACTCAGTCAGGGAATCTCCCCAGACATACGAGAGCTCGACCGGGCGCGGGATGGGACCGTTCACCTCCTCGGCAAGGTCGACGTACGTCCGGGCATCCTGGACGAACCGTTCGTAGATCCGCGGATCGCTCGGGTGCGGCAGGATCTGGTCGATGCCTCGTCCGGTCATGACGTCGCCGCAGAGGAAGACGGTGACGAGTCGTTGTCTGCTCACATTCACGACCTTCAAGGTGCGTCGTTCAGGGCCGAAAGGCTCAGGCGGAGACGATGATCCGGTTTTCTACCGCGGTGACTCCCGGCGCCGACCAGGCAGCCCGCTCCGCCTCTTCCCGCTCCGCCCAGGAGCGGACCATCCCTTTCAGGCCGACCCTGCTCTCCTGTACCTCGACCGCGATGCGCTGCGCGTCGAGCTCCGCGCTGCGCACCAGCGCCTCCTCGATCCTCCTCTTGAGGTCCGACGGTGTCGGGAGGGGCCTGACCGCGATGAGGTTGCTCAGCCACCTGACGCCCGCCAAGCGGTGGACGACCCGTTCGGCGTCCTCCTTCTGGTACTGCCACTCTACATCGCCTTCGAGCGTGACCCGTCCGTTCGAGACGGCCACCTCGAGGTTCTCCACGAGCCTCTGATAACCTGGCGTGCGCTGCCATGATCAACCCCGATAGTCCGTCGACGACGGCTCCGATCGCCACGAGCGAGTCCGGCGTCCGATCCAGCGCCGAGTATTCCTACCAGGACAAGAGACTCGGCGACGCCGAGCCGGTCACGGTCGCTACCGAGCCCGAAGTGTTCCACCCGACGTCGACCACCGCGCTCCTGCTGCGCGCGGCGCGCAAGGCGGTCGCCGAGGAACGCCCTCACTCGGTGCTCGACCTCGGCTGCGGCACGGGCATCGTGGCGGTCGTGCTCGCGAAGCTGCTACCGGCGGACGCGGTCGTCTGTGCGTCCGACGTGAGCCCCGCCGCGGTGGCCCTCGCCCGGCGCAACGGCGAGCGGAACGGTGTCGCCCTGCAGTGCCGCTGCGGTAGTCTGTTCGACCCTTGGCGCGGACAGCGCTTCAACCTGGTTGTCGACGATGTCTCTGGCGTGGCCGAGCCCTTCGATCGGATCTCGGGCTGGTACCCGCCCGGGGTGCCTGGCGCGGCCGGTCCGGACGGCACACGCTGGGTACTCCAGGTCCTCGACCAGGCGCCGGACTTTCTCACCCCCGGCGGGCACCTGGTCTTTCCCGTGCTCACCCTCTCGCGGGAGCAACTGATCATCGAGCGTGCGCGCTCGCGCTTCGCCGCCGTCGAACAGGTCGAAGAGCAGTGGTACCCGCTGAACGAGCAGCTCCTCGAGCATCTACCGCTCCTGGAGCAGCTGGCGGCCGCCGGCGACGTTCGGGTCGAGAAGCGCGGCAGCCGCTGGTGCTGGGCGACGAGGATCTACGTCGCCCGCGGCCATTGATTCACTTGCTGCGGAAGAGGATTGTCACCAGGTGCCGGTGAAGTCGTCGGCCAGGATGCGAGGCGGTTTCTGCACGTCGACGGTGCCGGAGTAAGTGAGCGCGAGCGGCGCTAGCAGGTCCTGAAAGTGGCAGACCTTGGGCCCCGCCGAGAGGGTCACCGTGTACACCTGCCCGGGCCGCAGCGCCGTCGAGGCAAGCTCGGGGCAGTCGGGAGAGTAGATCTGGTGTGGTTTCGCGTCCCCGTTCACGAAGGTGAGCGCGCCGCCGGACTCGATCGAGAGCGCCGGAGCGCTGACGCCCTTTGCGTCGAGCAGCTCGATGGGAGCCTGCCGGCTCTCCCTGCCCACCGCCGCACACGCGGAAGCTGCCGCGCACCCGAGGACTGCCATCGTCAGCTTGCGATTCATTCCGTCTCCTTGGCCGTGGCCCCGAAACGGGTGCCGCTGGGCATCGGGACTTCGCGGAGCGGAGTGGCATTCCTGCGGGAATGAATCGGTCTGGGCGGAGTCAGGCCGCGCGCAACAGGGCAACGAGCTGGTCGGCCTCGGGCGCGGCGATGTCCGTGACGAGCCGGTACTCGAGCCCGCCCTGTGCCCAGCTCGACACGCGGTACCCGCGCGAGGAGATGGAGCGCAGCGGCTGATCGCGGTCTGCGGCAGGCCCGACGAACACGTTGATCAGGTGCTGGCGCCGGCCGTACACCAGGGCGGCCACCGGCCGCCCACCCACCATGTCGAGGCGTCCGCCGACCAGAGGAAAGCCCTCGGCGGCGAAGTCGCGCACCGGGACGCCGAAGTCGATCTTGCCCTGGAACCAGGGCTTCACCGTGTGCTGGTCGGAGGAGGCCACGTCGGTCAAGTGCCCCGCCTGCAGCGAGCGCAAGTGGGCGTCGACGATCTCACCGCCGGGGTCGGCGCTGCGCTGGAGGGACGAAGTGGCCGCCACGGCTACGCCCGCGGCCGCGGCCATCATCGCGACCTCGCGCAGCCAGCGACGTGCCGGACGCCGGCGGGGCGCGGCGGTCTCGCGCACGGTGCGCAACAGCCGTTCCTCGAGCCCCGGCGGCGGATCGAAGCGCGGGAGCCGGTCTCGCGCCGTCTCCCGCAGCGCGAGGAGCTCGTTCTTCTCCCGACCACACGTAGGGCAGCGGGCGACGTGGCCCTCGACCTCGAGCACCGAGCGCACGTCGAGCTCGTCGTCCAGCCAGGGACCGATCAGGCGGTGTGCCTCGGCGCAGATCATGCGGTCTCCTTGTTCTCGCCAGCGACGATCAGCACCCGCAACTGTGCGCGGGCGCGGGAGAGCCTCGACATCACCGTGCCAATGGGGATGCCGGCCACCTCGGCGATCTCCTTGTAAGAGAGGCCTTCGATCTCGCGTAGCAGGAACACCTCGCGGTACTCGGGCACGAGATCGCGCAGCGCATCTTCCAGCGCCTGCGCATCCGCCATGCGCAGGAGGCGCGTCTCGGGGTTCTCCGCGGGTGTGCCGAGGACTGGCGAGGCGGTGTCGGGCGGGAGCGCCTCCTCATCGAGAGTGGCCTCGCCCTCACGCTCGTGCTGCTTGCGCAGGTCGTAGCAGCAGTTGCGCACGATGCGCAGCAGCCACGAGCGAGGGCTGGCGGGGCGGAGCCGATCGAAGGACCGGAAGGCCCGCAGGACCGCCTCCTGCAAGGCGTCCTCGGCATCCGCCTGTGTACGAGTGAGCCAGCGGGCCAGGTGGTGCGCTGCGGCGAGGTGCGTCCGTAGCGCCTGCTCGAAATCCGAGAGCGAAGTGGACGCGGGCAAGCGCACTCCTGGCGGAGGGTGATCGCGCGGCGGCGCCGGCGGCGCAAGGGACGTCTGGCCATCGACCAGCCGGAGATGGCTGGCGGGCGCGGAGCGCGCGAAGAGGAACGCGAAGGGGATCGCGGTGGGCATCGCAACCCGCAGACTGGGCCGGCTGGCTCGATATTCCAGGGGCCGCTGCCCGGACGGGTCGCTGGCGTGAACCCGGCAACGGCCATTCATGAAGCCATGGCAAACGTCAAGGTCGTCGATCGGACTGCGCGCTTCGGTGAACGCGCAGTCCGGTTCGAAAGTCGGCGAGCACGGCCGGCAGGACCAACGTTCGATTCATCGGGCACCTCGAAGTGCGAGTCATCAGCGGCTTTGCTGCTGCGACTGGGGGAAGATGCAAGTCAGGAATGTCGTCGGGCGGCGCGACAGAATGATCAGGCAGCAGCGCAGCCAGGCCGAGGCTCCGAACTCGCGCACGATGGTGGGAGCGTGACGCAGGACATCTTTGGTGGTGATCAGACCGAGGATCATCGGCGCTTCCGATCGGCTGCGTGCGTTGCTGGTTCCGACCGCCACGGCGCGGAGACATTCCTGGGGGAATAAAGAGACGCCGTGCCCGGTCACGGTGGCCAGGCGAGCGGGTCGGATGGAGCTGGCTTCGGAGGCGCGCCCGCGCAGGCGCAGAGGGCGGCGAGCAGGGCGAGTCGCATCCCGCCATGTTACGTCTGCGCCGCCTTCACGCGCTCGGGCGTCAGGGGAAGGTCGCGGATG
>WNEY01002205.1_pt1 | contig 14207 bp, 13 predicted proteins | sample 5400531 | NCBI WGS metagenome assembly WNEY01 (sample SAMN13153338, study PRJNA577476) | soil metagenome | isolation source: 200 cm saprolite under Douglas fir tree site 1 | place: USA:California | collected 2015-04-18
CAGGACCCTCACGTCATCCCGTCACCGCCGCCATCGCCTCGGCGTCGATGTCGAAGTTGGAAAAGACCTTCGCGACGTCGTCCATCTCCTCGAGGCCCTCGACGAGCTGCAGCAGCCGCTTGGCATCGCTGCCCTCGACTTTCACGGTGTTCTTGGGAACCATCGCAATCTCGGCACTTTGCACCGGCAGCTTCTTATTTCTCAGGGCCTGGTCGATCGCGTGGAGCTGCGCGGGCGGCGTCGTAATCAGATAGATGTCGCCCTCTTTCTCCATGTCTTCCGCGCCGGCGTCGAGCGCCGCTTCCATCGTGGCGTCCTCGTTCGCCTTTGCGTCGATCACGATCTGACCCTTGCGGTCGAACATCCAGGCGACGGCATTGGTCGCGGCCAGGTTCGCGCCATGGCGCGTGAAGACGTTGCGGATCTCGGCGACGGTGCGGTTGGGGTTGTCGGTCGTCGCTTGAATCAGGAGCGCCGCACCGCCCGGACCATATCCCTCGTAGGTGACCTCTTCGTAAGTCACGCCCTCGAGCTCGCCGGTCCCTTTCTTGATCGCCCGGTCGATGTTGTCGGCCGGCATATTCTCGGCCTTGGCGGCGTCGATGGCCGTCCGCAGGCGGGCATTGTGGCCGGGGTCGCCGCCGCCCTGCTTCGCGGCGATCGTGATTTCGCGAATCAGACGCGTGAACACGGCTCCGCGCTTCTGATCGGTGACCGCCTTCTTCCGCTTGATCTGTTTCCATTTGCTGTGACCAGCCATAGCGCTCCAATTCCCAGGCTAAAACTCCCTTCCCATGGTGCAACTTATATCATCTGTCCGGGTCGAGCATGTCCTCGAAGCGCATCCAGCGACGATAGAAGTAGAGATCCGCGAATCCTGTGGGACCGTTGCGGTTCTTGGCGACGATCAGCTCGGTCGCGCCATCCACACCCCCGCCGGGGTTGTACATCTCCTCGCGGAAAACCGAGAGGATGACGTCGGCATGCTGCTTCGGTGCTCCCATGACGCCGTAGTCGTCGAGCGTGGGTCGCTTGGCGTCTCGCCCCGTCTGAAAGCCGGGGAGCTGCGCGACGACGAACAGCGCCACCTGACGCGCCAGCGCGAGGGCCTTGAGATGGCGGAGCACCAGCGCCGTGTCCTCGTCCTGCGTCGTGCGCGCCTTCGGCGGCGGCACGAGCTGCAGGTAGTCCACGACGACCAGCCCGATCTGGCGCAGCGGATCGAGCCGCTCGAACACCGTCTCGAAGTCTTCGCCAGCCAGTGGTAATAGGGAAATGGGTAGGCCGCGCAGCCGCACCGCGGCAGCGCCGACTCCGGCGCGCGTCTGGTCGCTCAGTTTCGCGGCGCGCAGCTCGTCGATGGCGACCTTGCCTTCGATCGCCAGCGCACGTTCCATCAGCCGCTCTTCATTCATTTCGCCGGAGAGGTACGCCACGCCCACCGACTGCTGCGCCACGCGCAGCGCGATGCCGAGCGCGAGCGCCGACTTGCCGCTGCCGATGTCGCCGCCCAGGAGAATGAGATCGCGACGCCGCAGGCCGCCACCCAGCAGCTTATCGAGCGAGCCAAAGCCGGTGGGAATCGTGTCGCCCGTGATTTCGCCGGGGCGTTGCGCATCCACGCGCTCGACGAGGTTGTCGAGGGACGGGTGTTTTTCGAAGCGGCGCGCAGGAGAGGGGGGGGGCATGACCTATAGATGCAATCTGGCGCCACGCGCTGCAACGGTAACGGCGTCGGCGGCCTCCACCCCCAGCACGTCCCGCGCCGGTGCGGTGAGCTGACTGAGCACGAGGGCGGCGGCGTTGGGGGTCGCGGTTTCGAGATGTTGCCGTGCCGCGGCGAGCGCCCGCTTCAGCGGTGCAGGCAGTGCCAGGCTGCCGATCCGGGTCTCGAGCGCTTGGAGGCGGCGGCGGTGATTCTTCGCGCTGACCGGGGCCGGCGGCAGCAGTGCCTCAGCTGCCCGGACGACGAGCCACAACGCGAACAAGCCTTCGCGCTGGGGGCCGCGCGCCGATTCCGCGATGAGCGTGACGAGCCGATCTTCCGCCGTACTCACGCGACGAGTCGCTGCACGGCCGCAGCCACCTGATCGGGGACGATTTCCTCGAGACAGCGATGGTGACCGAGCGGACAACGTTCCGTCCCCATGGCGGAGCAGGGACGACAGCCCAGATCGCGCTCGAGCACCACCGCGCGGCCGGCGTACGGAAAGAAGCCGAACAGCTCGACCGTTGGCCCAAACAGCGCAACCACCCGGGTGCCGACGCCTGTCGCCATATGCATCACGCCGGTGTCGCCCGAGACGAGCACGGCGGCGCGGGCGAGACACGCACCCGTTTCCTGCAGCGTGAACTCGCCAGCCGCATTGTGAACGCCGGCACCCAACTCGTTGGCCAGCTCGCGGTCCCCCCCCCCGGGGCCGCCCAGCGCGACAAGGCCGTAGCCCATCGTCTTCAGCTGCTCCGCCAGCGCGCGCCAATGCCGGATCGGCCAGCGCTTGGTCGCGTGCGCCGCGCCCGGCGCGAGCGCCGCGAAGGGCTGCCGGTCCAGCGCGCGCTCGGCGAGCCAGCGACCGATCCGCTCCCGTGCCGCCGGCGCCAGAAAGAACTCCGGCGGACCGCCGTCAGGATGCACGTCGAGGGCGCGCGCCGCCTCGAAGTAGCGCTCCGGGACGGGCACGTGTTTGCCATAGATGTTGATCTTCGCCGAGATCAAGAGGGTCCGGGCGAACTTGCGTTTCGAGTACCCGGACCATTGGCAGGGAACCAGCAGGCGCAGCGCCGCACTGCGCAGGCTGCCGTGCAGATCGAGCCCGTGCGTCGGCCGCAGCGACCGTAGCCGTCTCGCCAGGTCGGTGATCCGCTCGTCTGGCTCGAGCTCGATCACTTTGGTGAGATGGGGATTCTCGACGATCAGCGGCGCCATCGCGCGCTTCGTGACGCAATACAGCTCCGCGTCGGGATGGCGGCGGTGCAGTGCGCGCACGAGGGGAGTGGTGAGGAGGACGTCGCCGATGGAGCTGAACCGGACGCACAGGACGCGCAACACGCGGCCAATGTAGTCGCGCGTTGCCCGGCTTCGCCAGCGGGACTAGCTTGTCTCGCAAGATGCCGCGTCCGAAAAGCATTCTCTGGGTCGATGACGAAATGGACGGCCTCGCCGCGCACCGCCGTTTTCTGGAGGAGCAGGGATTCGCGGTGGCGCAGGCGGCGCACGGCGACGACGCCCTCGCGATGCTGCGGCGCCAGCCCTACAGCGTCGTGCTGCTCGACGAGCAGATGCCCGGCCGCCGAGGCCTCGATCTGCTGCCGGAGATCCGTGCCATCGATCCCGCGATGGCGGTCGTGATGGTGACGCAGAGTGAAGACGACGCCCTGCTGCGCGACGCGATCGGCATCGAGATCGACGACTACCTGGTGAAGCCGGTGCATCCGCGCCAGGTGCTCTCCGTCGTCACACGACTGCTCGAAGGGGACCGCATCCGCCAGCAGCGGTTGGCGCGCGACTTCGTCACGCGCTTCCGCGAGCTGGAGGGCCGTCGCGGCGGGGCGCTTGCCTGGCGCGAGTGGAGCGAGCTGGTCGCCGAGCTGGCGCGCTGGGAGGTGCGGCTCGCCGCGGCCGACGAGCCGGGACTCTCCGAAGCCCTGCGCGCGCTGCAGGAGAGCCTGCGCAAGGACTTCCAGGGATTCATCACCAAACACTACCCGCGCTGGCTGGCCGACCCGGAGCGCGACCGGCCGCCGCTCTCCGTGGACGTCGGCGCCGAGTTCCTGGTGCCGGCGCTGAAGCGCACGGGCCGCGTCGTCTTCATCCTGATCGATTGCCTGCGGCTCGATCAATGGGAGGTGCTGCGCGATCTCATCACACCGCTGTTCGACGTCGAAGAGTCGCACTACTACAGCATCCTGCCGACGGCGACGCCGTTTTCGCGCAACGCGATCTTCAGCGGCTTGTTTCCGATGGAAATCGCGGCGCGCCACCCGGAATGGTGGGGCGCGCCGACCGACGAGGAGAGCCTCAACGCTCACGAGCCCGAGCTGCTGGCCGAACAGCTGCGCGAGCTGGTGGGCGCAGAGGTGCCGGTGCGCTACGAGAAGCTGTTCACCGCCGCCGACGGCGCAGACCTGCTGCGCCGTCTCCCCGCGCATGTGGCCCAGCCCGGCGTTACGGCGCTGGTCTTCAACTTCATCGATCAGCTGACCCACGGTCGCTCGGAGAACGCGATCCTCTATGAGGTCGCGCGCGACGCCGACGCGCTGCGGGGTCTGACGCGGACGTGGTTCGAGCGTTCCCCCGTGCTCGCGGCGCTGCAGGAGGCGGAGCGTCGCAACGTGCCGGTCCTGCTCACGACCGATCACGGCTCGATTCACTGCGGCACGCCGGCGACGGTGTTCGCCAAGCGCGACGCGACCGCCAACCTGCGATACAAGTTCGGCGAGGACCTGCGCGCCGAAGATCCCGAGGCCGCCATCATGGTCGAAGACCTGAAGTCATACGGTCTGCCCGCGAAGGGCCTCGGCGTGCGGTTGCTGCTGGCGACCGGCGATCGTTTCTTCGTGTATCCGACGAAGCTCCGCGAGTACCAGGCCCGCTACCGCGGCGCCTTTCTGCACGGCGGCGCTACCCCCGAAGAGATGATCCTGCCCGTCGCGCTGCTCACGCCGCGCCGCTCGCGCTAATGAGCGGAGGAGGAGGCGGGGGCGGGGGGAGGGCGCGGCTGCTGTCGCTGCTCCGACCGTACTCGATGTTGTTCGCCGCCACGATCGCGGCGACGGTCATCTCGTCAGTGCTCGACGGCTTCACCTTCGTCCTGCTGATTCCGTTCCTGCGCACGCTGTTCGGCAATGCGGCCCTGCCGGCGGCGGGCGGATCGCACGTCGAGACGGTGCTCAACAAGATCGCCGGACCCTTCCTCCAGGCCGGCACGCCGGCGCTCGCGCTCCGCAACGTCGTCATCGTGCTGCTGGTCGCGCTGGCGCTCAAGAACCTGACCTCCTATCTCGCGTCCCTCGGCAGCGTCGCGATTCAGGAAGGCGTCGTCCGCGACCTGCGAATTCGCCTGTTTCGCCATCTCCAGACCCTGCCACTCGGCTACTTCCAGCGTACCCGCGCCGGCCAGACGATTGCGCGTGTCATCAGCGACACCGATCAGGTCAAGACGGCGGTGAGCGCCGCGCTGGCGTCGCTGCTGCAGAACGTCGTCGTCATCATCGTCTACGTCGTCATTCTGTTCGGCCTCTCGGTCAAGCTCACGTTGCTGTCGCTGCTGCTGGCGCCGGTGCTGTTGCTCATCATCCGGCCGATGATCAATCGCCTGCGCGGCCGCTCGCGCGAGCTGGCCGCCGAGCGGGGCGAGGTAACGAGTCACGTGGGCGAGATGATCGCCTCGGCGAAACTGGTGCGCGCGTACGTGGCCGAGGCGTTCGAGCTGGGCCGCTTCCAGGTGCTCGCCGAGCGGTATCGCAAGCGCGTGCTGCGGGCGCAGCGCTACTCCAGCCTGACGAGTCCGGTGAGCGAGGTGTTCGGCGGCGTCATGATCGTGTTGATACTCGTCGTCGGCACGCGGCTGGCTCTGGGCACGGGCGCGACGCTCGACCCCGCGGTGCTGATCACGTTCCTCGCCGTCAGCCTGCGGTTGATGTCGCCCATCAAGTCGGTCTCGAATTATCCGGCGATCATGGCGACGGCCGTCGCATCCGCGGAGCGGGTGTTCGAGATCCTCGACTTGCCGGCCACCGAAGGCGACCGCCCCGGCGAGACGACGGCCGAGTTCAGCGAGCGCATCGAGTTCCGCGGCGTATCCTTCGAGTACGAGCCTTCCGAGTCGGTGTTGCGCGACGTGGACCTGGAGGTGAAGCGCGGCCAGGTCGTCGCGATCGTGGGCCCCTCAGGGGCGGGGAAGACCACGCTGGTCGACTTGCTGCCGCGGTTCTACGAGCCGACGCGCGGCGAGATTCTGATGGACGGCGTCCCGCTGACCAACTACACGCGCACGTCACTCCGCAAACTGATGGGAATCGTGTCGCAGGAGACCGTACTACTGAACGACACGGTGCTTGCGAACATCGCCTACGGCCTGAAAGACGTGCCGCTCGAGCAGGTGCGGGCGGCGGCGCGCGCCGCGAACGCGGACGCGTTCATCATGCGGCTGCCCGAAGGCTACGACACGCTGCTCGGTGAGCGCGGCACCCGGCTCAGCGGCGGGCAGCGGCAGCGCATCGCGATTGCCCGAGCGTTGCTCCGCGATCCGCCGATCCTGATCCTCGACGAAGCCACCAGCGCGCTCGACACCGAATCCGAGCGCCTCGTGCAGGAGGCGATCGACCGGCTGATGGCCCATCGCACCGTCTTCGTCATTGCCCATCGGCTCGCGACCGTGCAGCATGCCGATTTCATCGTCGTGCTGGCGGAAGGACGGATCGTGGAGCGGGGCACGCACGGGGAGTTGCTGTCCGCCGACGGCCTGTACCGCCGGCTCTACAACCTCCAGTTCCGGAGCTGACATCCTTTCCGGTTTCACCATCGTCCGCAACGCGGTCAAGCTCGACTTCCCGATCGTCCCCGCGATTCGATCGGTGCTCCAGGTCTGCGATGAAGTCGTCGTCAATGTCGGGAAATCCGACGACGGGACCCGCGACGTGGTTGCGGGGATCGGCGACTCCCGCGTCCGCATCATCGAGAGCCAGTGGGACCTGAGCAGGGTCGACATGCTGGCACTGGAGACGCAGCGCGCGATGGCGGCGTGTCGCGGCTCGTGGGGGATTTACATTCAGGCCGACGAAGTGCTGCATGAGCAGGGAGCCCGCATCCTGAAGGAGAAGGTGGCCGAGTGGAACCAGGACGTCCGGGTGGAAGGGTTGCTGGTCAACTATCTGCACTTCTACGGCGGGTTCGACCGCGTAGCGACCAACCGCCGCTGGTATCGCCGCGAGGTACGTGGCATCCGGCTCGCGCAGGGCATCCATCCGTTCCAGGACGCACAGGGATTCCGGGTGGGTGCGCGGTCTCGACGAATTCGGGCACGTCTGACCGGCGCGCAGATGTTTCACTACGGCTGGGCTCGGCCCGCCCGTGCGATCAGAGAGAAGCTCGAAGTTACGAAACGCATGTATCCGGTGGCCACCGAAAAGCTGGACCGCGAACTCAGGCGCGGAACGCTGGAATGGATACCGTTGCTGCGGCCCTTCACCGGCGACCATCCGGCTGTGGCCAAGGCGTGGATCGCCGCGTGCGCGCAAGAGGGGCCAATCGGGATCGAGCCCGCGCGGTTCAGACTCGCGGACCTGCGCTACTATTGTTCCAACTGGATCGAGCGGCTGACGGGCGCGCGGCCGTTCGAGTTTCGCAACTACGAGGTCGTGTAGACGAGAGCCGTATGGGCTCGGTTGTGGCGCGGATTGATCGCATGTGCCAGCCGGTCCGTGAGACTCGGCTGGATCACCGTGAGTAATGTGAGACTGCGATGCAACGCTCCTGCCAGGAACACGCGATCGGCCTCCGGCGTGTCGCTATAGACGATCACGTAGTTGATCGGTAGTCCCCGCGTCGAGTCTTCCACGTTTTGTCCTCGTTCCACCACGACCAGCGCTGGACGTGGTCTTCCCAGATAGTACTCCGGCACGCTGAAGGTCTGGTTGTATTGCGCGACCAGCACGCCCATCGCGTCGTGACGGCGATACACGTAGAGCAGCGGCTCGACACGATCCTTTTTGGAGAAGCTGAACGTCACGATCACCAGCAGAGCCGTGTTCACGATCCAGAAGTACCACCACATACCACGGTACGCCGGGGGCCCGATGCGCGCGGCGAGCCACGGCCGCCCGGCGACGATCAGGATGAAGAGCGCCGGGAGAATCGGGAGCAGGAACCGTTCCTGCTTGTTGGCGATCAGGCTGTGGCTCACGAGGAACGCGAGCGTCGCGAGGCCGAGCAGCGGGATTTGGCGACCGCCTTTGACCGCTGCGGCCAGTAGGAGAATCGACGCCGGTGGAATCAGCGCGGCGAGCAGCGTCAGCAGATAGTGCCACGGCGGGCTGCTCGGATATCCGCCCGACTCGACCGCGAGGCGTTGTGGATGCAGCATCCCCCCGAGTCGCTCGGCGAATGAATAGCCCCATTGATGATTGACCACCGCATTGCTATAGCCCTGGAGCACCAGCACCAGTGCGAGTCCGCCGAGGAACGCGAGCTTGTCGCCGATCGTGACCGGCCGCCGCCGCAGCAGCACCAGCAGCGCGAACGCGCCGGCGAACCCTATTAAAGGAAGGCGCAGGATGAGTGCGGCTCCCAGCGCGGCACCGGCGAGCGCGCCCCAGACGGCCGGCGAGTGATCGCGGTCTTCCGTGCGCTGCCACCACCAGAACGCCGCGAGCAACGGCACCTGGCACACCGATTCCTCGAGCTGGTGCACGGCGGTGACCGGCATCGCGTAGAACGCGGCGGCGAGCAGGCCGGCGAGCATCGCGCTGTCCGAGCCCAGCAACCGTTCGACGAGGCGATAGACGAAGTAGACGACGAACAGTGAGTAGGCTGCATGGAAGAGCCGCACCAGAAGCATCACGATACCGGGATCGTGGATTCCGATGTGCTCCGCCATCGTCATGATGGCGGCGATGACGCCGGGGAACAGCGCGGTGCGTTCGAACGTCGCCCCGAGCCCCACTCCGCTGGCGATCTGATCCGCCGCTCCGATGACGACGTTGTGATCGTCGCTCGCCAGGAATCCGCCGCTGAAGACTGCGGCGAGCAGTCTCAACAGCGCCCCGATGATGAGGACGCGGAGCAGCGTCCGGTCTACTTGAGCTCGCCCGACTTCAGCAGGTTCTCGTAAATCCGTACGTAGTTCTCCGCCATCACCACGTGTGTGAAATGCCGCTCCGCTCGCTCCCGGCACGCTCGGGGATCGAGTGTCGTGACTTTGTCGCCCGCGAGAATCAGCTCGTCGAGCGTGTCACGCAGAACTCCGACCGCGGGCGTGACGATCTCCGGCAGCGCACCGCGCCTGGTGCCGAGCACGGGTGTGCCTGAGAACAACGCCTCGATCGTCGGGAGGCCGAACGGTTCGTCCCACTGCGCCGGCATCCACAGACAGCGCGCCCGCGCGAGCAGCACCGCTTTGCGCGTGCCGCCGACCTCGCCGACGTACTTCACAGCGCCCGTGAAGCTGGGACGCCAACCGCCCGCGATGATGAGCCGGCGGCCGGTGCGCTTCGCCGCCTCCACGGCCCAGTGGTAGCCGCGGTCGCTGTGCAGCTTGCCGAGAAACAGGTCCCACTGCTCCTTGCGGCGGCGGAAGATGTACTCGGCGGGGTCGAGCCCGTTGTGGACGAAGATCGTACTGCCGTGGCGTTTGGCGTGATCGCGCGAGAGGAAGATCGTGTTCGGCGGGACCGGCGTGTCGGGTTTCCAGTTGCCATGCAGCGTCTGCACGAACGGCATGCCCTCCGGTCCCTGCTTCAGCGGAAAGTGGGCGTGCAGGATGTCGGCGCCTTCGGGAAGGAATCGTTTGAGATCGGTGCCGGAGTCCTTCAACAGCCGGGGAGGGACTTCTACGATCTTCGCAGCCTCGACGACCTTGGTTCCTGGTTGCGCGAGAATCGTCACGCGGTGGCCGAGCGCGGCGAGTCCGCGCACCAGCGCAACCACGACGCGCTGCGGACCGCCGTAACCTTCGACCGGGAGCCGGTGGTGGGACGCGACCACGACGTGCATCGGAGTCCCAGTATAACTAGCTTCGGAACAGGCCGGAGAGCCCCGCTTCCCTCGCCAATTGCTCGCAGGGGAACCGTTTCGTTAACATTGCCAACGTGGTTAAGACCTTCCTGCTGACCGGCGAATTCCCGCCGATGCAGACCGGCATCGCCCGGATGATGGGTGAGGTCACTCTCCGCTATCCCCGTGGCGAGCTGCTCGTTTCCACCGGCCAACATCGCGACTCCCAGGATTCCGACGTGCGCTTCAGCGGCGCCGTCGTCGACCGCTTGCCGGTGCCGAGCAAGGCGCTGCGCAACCTCGCCGGCCTGCTATTCTGGTCGCGCCGCGTCGCAAGCCTTGCGCGCCAGCACAAACCACGGTTCGCGTGGTGCGATTCGATCCGGCCCTGCACCTACCCGGCGAAGTGGATGCACGAACGGGTCGGCACGAAGTACGGCGTGTTCGTCCACGGCGGCGATCTGCTCAAGGAGCTGCACGCGATCCACCATTCGCGCTTCGCGCGCAAGACCGCGAAGGCGTTGCTCGGTTCCGCGGTCGCCGTCGTCGCCAACAGCCAATGGACGCGCGAGCAGGCGCAGAAGGTGCTGCGCGAGCTGGGACTCGATCCCCTGGCCGAGATGGTGCGTCTGGTACCGCTCGGCACCGACCCGGAGCAGTTCCGCCCCGGCATCGACACGCACGCCGTGCGCGCCCGCTATCATCTCAATGGGCAGGCGCCGTGGGTCCTCACCGTCGCGCGACTCGAGGCGTACAAGGGTGTGGACATGGCGCTGCGCGCCGTCGCGCAGTGCCGGCACGACGGCCTAGACGTGAACTATCTGATCGTGGGGAGTGGGAAGAAGCGGAAGGATTATCAGCGACTCGCCGAAGAGCTGAGGATCGCCGATCACGTCCGCTTCGTCGGCAACGTCCCGGAAGCCGAGCTGCCGGCGGTTTTCAATATCGCGAACGCGTACATCGGCGTGTCACGCCGCGCCGACGGCTCGCGGGTCGAGGGGTTCGGCGTCGCGCTCGCGGAAGCGAGTGCGTGCGGCCTGCCGGTGATCGCCGGGCAATCGGGCGGGCTGGCCGAAGCGGTGCACGACGGCGAAACGGGGCTGGTGGTGAATCCCGACGATCCCGAAGCCGTCGCCACGGCGCTCAAGCGCCTGCTCGGCGATCAGCTGCTCGCGCGCCGGCTCGGCCAGGCTGGCCGTAAATCGATCGAGACGTACTACAACTGGGACCGTGTGATCCGCGACCTGCGCGACATCGAATCACAGGTCTCCTCCTAGCTTCTCATCCAGATCGACGCAGCGTACCGGTCGCCTGATCCGCCGGTCGCGCGATAATCGCATACGTCGGGCAGTGGCGAATGTAGCCGCCGTCCATCGGCGACCACTCCTGATCGGGCTGCGTCACGACCGCCTTTCGCTCCGAGTCGAGCACGAACATCCCCTGCGGTCCATGGACCAGACAGGTGCCGCAGCCGATGCAGCGTTCGCGCTCCACGCGCACCAGCACCCGGCGCTTGGGATAGATGCCGACATCCCCCGGCTCGGGCCACTCGTCGGCGCGATCGAGCGCCGCGGCCGTCGCGCGATAGCCTTCCTCGACTTCTTCGCGCAGATGATCGAACGCGAACATGCTGACGTGCTCGACGCGCGGCTGGATGTAGTAGACCGGCGGCGTCGTCCAGGTGCGGACGCGCTGTTCGAGCAGCGTCTGCATCAGGATCTCGGTCGCGCGCGCGAATACGCCCGCGAAGCCTTCATCCTGCGCATCGGCGGTGAGAACGCTCGACGCCGACACGTCCACCGCCACGATCAGCTCGGGACCAAGGGCGCGCGCCGCATCGAAGGGGACGTTGGAGACCACGGCGCCGTCCACATAGAAGCGGCCGCTGATCTCATGGGGCGGGAAGTAGCCGGGGAGCGCGCAGGACGCGAACACCGCGTCGGCGACGCGAATGTCGTCCAGCCCGGGCAGGCCCCAGAACACCTGCATCCCGGAGTTCAGGTCGACCGTGTTGACGACGACCGGGGGATCGAGCTGCTGGAAGGTGAGATCGCCGCAGGTGCGCGCGATGAGATGCTCGAGCGGCTCGCGCCGGAATAAGGCGGGGGAGCGCATGCGCTTGAACGCCATGTCCGCGTGGGCGACCGCGAACACTTCCTTGCGCTTCAGGCTGAGCGCGATCTCGCGCAGCTTGGCGATGCCCATGCCGCCGGCCCAGGCGGCGCCGATGAGCGCGCCGACGCTCGACCCGATGATTCGGGTCGGCCGGTGGCCGCGCTCGAGCAACGCCTGGAGGACGCCCACGTGGGCGAGCCCCTTCATCCCGCCGCCGCCCAGCACCAGGGTGAACGGTGTATCTCTCTTCACGACGCTATCCGCTTGCCCGGGGGGTTGAGTCCCGAGTAACGTAGTCGAGACCCCCATGGCGGCGCCACTCTTTTGGACTCGACTCGCGCGTGATCCCTGGGCCCGCTTCGGTCTCGGGCTCGTCGGGATCCTCGCAGTCCTAGCGTTGCTCGCTCCATGGCTCGCTCCGGGTGATCCATTCCGCGGTGATCTCGCTGCAAGTTTGCATCCACCCTCAGGCGCCTTTCTGCTCGGCAGCGACGCGCAGGGACGGGACGTGCTGTCGCGCGTGCTGTACGGCGCCCGCCTCTCGCTTGCCGTCGGCCTGATCAGTCAGAGCGTCGCCCTGGCGCTGGGCGTGACGTTAGGACTCGTGTCGGGTTACTACGGCCGCTGGATGGACGGCGTGATCATGCGTATCGCCGACGTGACGCTCGCCTTTCCTTCACTGTTGCTCTTGATCGCCATCGCCGCCGCGGTGAAGCCGTCGTTGCCGGTCGTGTTCGTCGTCATCGGCATCGTCGGGTGGGCGGGCATGGCGCGGATCGTCCGCGGCCAGGTGTTGCTCGCCCGCAAACTCGAGTACGTGCAGGCCGCACGCGCGCTCGGCGCATCGGACGCGCGCATCATCGCGCGGCATCTCCTGCCCAACGTGATCGCGCCGGTGATTGTTGCGGCGACGCTCGGCATCGGCGGCGCGATCATGGCCGAAGCGGCGCTGTCGTTCATCGGACTGGGCGCGCAGCCTCCCACACCCTCGTGGGGCGCGATGGTCGCCGAGGGGCGGGATCTGTTGCGCGTCGCGCCGTGGGTCTCGATCGCCCCCGGCGTCGCGATCGGCCTCGCCGTGCTCGGCCTCAATCTGCTGGGTGACGGACTGCGCGACGCGCTGGATGTGCGCGCGCTGGGACGTGTGGCGTGAGGGAAATCGCGTATCACCCCACGCACGTGCGCGCCCTGCGCGAGACGTTCAAGGCGCTCCGCACGTCGGAGTTCCCGTGGACCGCCGATACGACCTATCTCAATAACGCCTCCATCGGACCAATACCCGAGCGGACGCGTCGCGCACTCGATGAGTTCACCGCCAAACGCACCGCACCGCATCTATTGCCTGACCGCGAGCTGTTCGCCGGCCTGGCCGCCGCCCGGCTCGGGATCGCGCAGCTGATCAATGCAGACCCATCGGAAATCGCGCTCGCCACCAACACCGGCTTCGGTTTGAATCTCGCGGCCCGCGCACTGCCCCTGAAGCCGGGCGATGTGGTGCTGCTCTCGGACAAGGAATTCCCGGCGAACGTCTATCCGTGGCTGATGCTGCGCGATCAGGGCATCACCGTCGAGATGGCGCGCTGCACTTCACAGGGATGGCCTGACGAAGAGCACCTGCTCGAGCGGCTGCGCGATCCGCGCGTGCGCGTGCTCGCCGTGTCCTTCGTGCAGTTCTCCAACGGCTATCGCGCCGACCTGAAAAAACTCGGCGCCGCCTGCCGGGCCAACGGCACCTACCTCGTCGTGGACGGGATTCAGGGTGTCGGAAACTCGGTGCTCGACCTGCAGGAAACGCCGGTGGACATCCTCGCCTGCGGCGGGCAGAAATGGCTGCTGTCGCCGTGGGGATCGGGATTCGTGTACGTGCGCAAGGAGCTTGTCGCGCAGCTCGAGCCGACGATCACCGGCTGGATGGCATTCGAGGGCACGGACGACTTCTCGCGGCTCACCGAGTACAACCCGACGTTCCGTTCCGACGCCCGCCGCTTCGAGATGATCACGTTGCCGTATCAGGATTTCGTCGGGATGACAGCGTCGCTGGGGTTATTGCTGGAGATCGGCGTTCGCGACATCGCCGAAGTCACTCGCGCAACGCACGCGCCGATCGTGAAGTGGGCGCAGGAGAACGGCGTGCGGATCACGTCGCCGACTGAGAACGGGCACCGCTCCGCGATTCTGTGCGTCGCGCCGGCCAAGCCGGTGGAGGCGTACCACGGCATGAAGCGCGCGCATGTGGTATGCAGCTTGCGCGAAGGCTCGATCCGTCTATCTCCCCACTGCTACAACACCGTCGAGGAGATGGAGAAGGTCATCGAGGTGCTGGAAGACCTGTCGTAGCGTCACTTCATCAGTCTTTTGAGCATCTGTATCTGCCCCGCGT
>WNEY01002206.1_pt1 | contig 14206 bp, 8 predicted proteins | sample 5400531 | NCBI WGS metagenome assembly WNEY01 (sample SAMN13153338, study PRJNA577476) | soil metagenome | isolation source: 200 cm saprolite under Douglas fir tree site 1 | place: USA:California | collected 2015-04-18
TGTCCGCTTCGCTTGCGCGCGAGCAGGAGCTGCGCGCCTCGCTCAACGGGCAGCTCGACTCGGTCAGAACGGACGACCTCGCACACGATCTGGCGCAGCGCACGGCGGAGCTGGATCACCGAGCCGCGACGCTTTCGGCAACCGAAGCGGCGCTGGAGGAGCGGGAGCGGGAGGTGTCGGCGCGGCTCGACGAGCTCGCCGAGAGCGAGCACCGGCTCCAGGACATCCAGGCAGAAGTGTCTCGCACCGAAGCGCGGGTCGCCGAGCGTGAGCAGCTCGTCGAGATGAAGGTGCGCGAGCTGAAATCCGCCGACGAGGAGCGCGCGAAGGCCGCCGGTGACCTTGCGGAGCAGATCGCGACGATCGCCGAGCGTGAGAAGGAGCTCTCACGCGCAGAGGCCTCGGCGGCGACGCTGACCGCCCAGCTCGAGAAGAGGAAGGAAACGTCCGAGCAGAAGCTCGCGGCACGGGAGGAAAAGGCCGTCACGCGCGAGGACGCGCTGAAAGAGCGCGAGCGCGAAGTGTCAGAGAGCGAACGCGTGCTCAAGCAGTCGCAGGCGAAGCTCGTCGCGCTGCGCGAACAGCATGAGCGGCGAGCACAGGAGCTTGCAACCATGCGTCCTCCGGGCGAGGAGCTCGTCCAGGCGCGCGTAAAGCAGCTCGATGCGCGGGAGGAGGAGCTGAATTCGTTCGAGCAGGAGCTTCGCCAACGCGCGAAGAAGCTCGAGCAGAAGGCCGACGTCCGGGACGAGGCGAGCGCGTCGGCCGACGAGCTGCGTGTGCGCGAGGAAGCCCTCGCGGCGCAGGAGCGCGAGCTCGAGCAGCAGCGCGCACGGTTGACAGCGCAGCTCGAGACAGTCGCGGAGCGGGAGCAGGAGGTCGCAATCATGCGTCCTCCGGGCGAGGAGCTCGTGGCGGCCCGCGCACAGCAGCTCGACCAGCGCGAGCTCGACCTGAAAGCGCTCGAGGCGCAGCTCGAGTCCCGCGCCGACCAGCTGCAACGTGAGGCCGACGGTCGCGAGCAGGCGGCAGAGGAGTTCGCAGGACGCCTGCGCGAGGTGGACTCGAAGGAGGCCGAGCTGATTGCACGCGAGGCCGAGCTCCACCGGCAGGAGGCGGCGCTGCGCCGCGCAGCGGATACGAGCGCGCCCAGTCCGGTCGACGAGCTCGCCGAGAGGCGGTTGAAGGCGCGCGAGGAAGAGCTCGCCGCGCGCGAAGCGCGACTCCAGAAGGTCGAGTCGCTCGCGAACTCTGCGATGTCACGGCATGAGAGCAAGGGGCACCGGCTCTCCCAGCGCGAGCAGACACTCGAGAACCAGTCGCGGGAGCTGGAGGAGCGCGAGACCGCACTCAACCTGCGCGAGGCGCAGCTCGAAGCGGAGTTCGAGGTGCGCGAGCAGCGGCTGGAAGACCGCGAGAGCGCGCACGCGGAGCTGCAGGAGCAGCTCGCGGCACGCGACGCGCAACTCTCTGCGGCGGTCGAGCACATGCAGGACGAATTCGACCGCCGAGAGACGGAATGGTGGGCGAAGCAATTGGGTAAGCAGCCGGAGCCCCAGGCTCCGGCTGCTTAACCAGGTTCGCCGCTCGCGCGCATGAGCGCGGTCACGCGCGCGAGCGGATTACGTTAGGGGTGCTTGGCGTTTTGCCGTGGTCCGCGTGCCCCTGGGGGCCTTCGGCCCTCAGGGCACGCGTGAGTTCGGCCTCCGCTTAGAGCGGCTTCGCCTGCTCTAACCTCCGGCCTGGTTGGCGTTGGGGTTCGGGCGGCTTACGCTTCGCCTGTGAACTGCGCCGCTTGCGGTCAGGAGAACCCCGAGGGTTTCCGCTTCTGCGGTGCCTGCGGCGCTCCGCTGGGGCCCGCCGTAGCGCCGGCGCGGGAGGAGCGCAAGATCGTGACCGTCCTCTTCGCCGACCTCGTCGGTTTCACCGCGCGGGCGGAGACGATGGATCCGGAGGACGTGCGGGCGCTGCTCGCTCCATACCACGCTCAGCTGCGCGAAGACCTCGAGCGTTTTGGCGGCACGGTGGAGAAGTTCATCGGCGATGCTGTGATGGCGCTGTTCGGCGCGCCGGTCGCGCACGAGGACGACCCGGAGCGCGCGGTGCGCGCGGCACTGGCGATCCGTGACTGGGTGCGCGAGCAAGCGGAGGATCTGCAGCTGCGCATCGCCGTCAACACGGGTGAAGCGCTGATCGGGTTGGGCCTTCGGCCCGAGGCAGGGGAAGGGATGGCGTCCGGCGATGTGGTCAACACGACGGCGCGGTTGCAGGCGGCTGCGCCGGTGAACGGCATCTTGGTCGGAGAGACGACCTATCGCGCGACGCGACACGCGATCGACTACCGCGAGCACGGGCCGGTCGCGGCGAAAGGGAAGTCCGAGCCGATTCGCGTGTGGGAAGCGATGGAGGCGCGCTCCCGCCTCGGCGTCGACCTCTTGCGCCAGGTTCGGTCGCCGCTCGTCGGCCGAGAGCGTGAGCGCACATTGTTGCGGGAAACGCTTGTGCGCGTTCGAGCTGAACGCTCGCCGCAGCTCGTCACGCTCGTCGGGGTTCCGGGCATCGGCAAGAGCCGCCTCGTCTACGAGTTGATGGACAGCGTGGAGCAGAGCGGCATGCTCACGCACTGGCGCCAGGGTCGTTCGCTGCCGTACGGGGAAGGCGTCACGTACTGGTCGCTGAGCGAGATGGTGAAAGCCCAAGCCGGCATTCTCGAGACCGACTCGGTGGAGGAGGTCGAGCGCAAGCTCAAAGCCGCTGTCGCGGATCTCGTCGCGGACGGAACGGAAGCGGAATGGATGGAATCGCACTTGCGACCCCTCGCCGGCGTGAGCGCCGAACCCGAGAGAGCCGCAGACCGCCAGAGCGAGTCCTTCACGGCATGGCGGCGGTTCTTCGAGGCGATGGCCGAACAAAAGCCGGTTGTGCTCGTGTTCGAGGACCTCCACTGGGCGGACGACGGGCTGCTCGACTTCGTCGATCATCTCGTCGACTGGGCGACGGCCGTCCCGATCCTCGTCGTCTGCACTGCGCGGCCAGAGCTTTTGGAGCGACGGGCGGCCTGGGGTGGCGGCAAGCTGAACGCGACGACGCTATCCCTGTCACCGCTTTCGGACGAGGAGACGGCCAGGCTGTTCGCGGCACTGCTCGATCAGCCGCTGCTGGAAGCGGATCTGCAACAGCGTCTGCTCGCACACGCGGGCGGCAATCCGCTTTACGCCGAGCAGTACGCCCAGATGCACGCGGAAAGCGGCGATACAGACGAGATCCCGATTCCGGAATCCGTGCAAGGGATCATCGCCGCGCGGCTCGACCTGCTCGCTTCAGAGGAGAAGCTGCTGCTTCAGGACGCATCCGTGCTCGGTAAGGTCTTCTGGCTCGGCGGGCTCGGGGGCTCGCGTGCCACGGGCGAGCAGCATCTGCACGCGCTCGAGCGCAAGGGCTTCGTGCAACGGGCGAGACAGTCGTCGGTCGCGGACGAGGCGGAGTACGCGTTCCGTCATGTCCTCGTCCGCGACGTCGCGTACGGGCAAATTCCACGCGCGGCCCGCTCGGAGAAGCATCGCCGCGCCGCAGACTGGATCGAGGCGCTCGGTCGGCCGGAGGATCACGCGGAGATGCTCGCGCACCACTATGTGAGCGCGCTCGAGCTCGCGCGCGCGGCCGGAAAATCGGCTCGAGACCTCGAGGAGCGTGGCCGGGAGGCGCTCGACCGTGCAGGTGACCGTGCGCTCGCGCTCAACGCCTATCCCACAGCGGCGCACTTCTACGAGCGAGCACTCGAGCTTTGGCCTGGCGATTCCAGCGAGCGCGCCCGTCTGCTCTTCCATGCCGGTCGCTCGCGCTACCTCGCGCAGCAAGGCGGCCAAGAGGAGCTCGAGGAGGCGACGCGGGCGCTGGTGGAGCTCGGAGAGCGCGAGACCGCCGCCGAAGCGGAGCTCACGCTGTACGAGTTGATCCTCCGCAAGGGACAACGCGACCTCGGTGATGCGCATCTGGAGCGGGCTGAGGAGCTGCTGGCGGACGCTCCAGCGTCGCGCTCGAAGGCGTTCGTGCTCGTCTGCACGGCTCTTTCACACATGCTCGCGGGACGGAGTCGGGAAGCGGTCGACGCCGGTCAGGAGGCACTCGAAATGGCGGGGAAGCTCGAGCTTGACGAGTTTCGAGCTGCGGCTCTCAACATCGCGGGTTGCGCGCGAGCCGAGCTCGGCGACTGGGGCGGCATCGACGACATCAAGCGAGCCATTGCGATCGCCGCCGCCGCGAGCTCGCCGTACGAGCTTGCGCGCGCCTACAACAACCTAGCCGGTCAGTACTGGCTGAGGGGCGAGATTGCGGCCTCATGGGACGCGATCGAAGAGTGCATCCGGGTATCAGAACGATTCGGCCAAGCGGTGTGGCGGCGCTGGCTACGTCCTTCAGAGGCTCGTCACGCCTACTCCCGGGGCGACTGGGACCGAGCGTTGCAAATCACTGATGAGTTCGTCGCGGAAGCAGCGTCGGGCGGACACTACGACGAAGCCGCAGTCCTGACAACGCGAGCTTGCATCCGCCTCGCACGCGGCGATGCGGCCGGATCCGTTGCAGACACGGAGCGCGCGGTTCCGCTCGCCCGTCTTGCGAAGGATCCGCAGATTGTTTACGCGACACTGGCGATTTCCGGCTATGTAGCGCTCGCGGCCGGCGAGGAGAGAGTCGCGGCCGCGCACGCCGAGGAGGTCGTCGCAGCTTTGCATGCAGGAACCAGCATCGGGGATTCGCTCAGCCGGCTCCCGTACGTGTCGTGGACGCTCTCCGATCTTGGGCATGGGGATGAGCTCGTCGCTGCGCTCGAGAAGCAGCCGCAGTCGAAGTGGGTCGACGCCGCTCGGGCGTTCGCTACAGGAGAGTTCCAACTGTCGGCAGACATCTGCGCCGAGATGGGGACGAAGCCGGAGGAGGCGTACGCTCGTCTCCGCGCAGCAAAACGCCTCGCGGCAGAAGGCCGACGCGCGGAAGCGGACGAACAGCTCCGAGCGGCACTCACGTTCTACCGCTCGGTCGGCGCGACTCGCTACGTGCGCGAGGGTGAGGCCTTGCTCGCGGCTGCGAGCTGAGGCGCGGGCTCGAGCGCGGGCTCGTCGATCGTCAGCTTGTGTTGGTCGGCGTCGATCGTCGCGGTGACACCCAGCGGGATCGTCGTCAGGTGCTCTCCGTGGCCGAGCGGGAAGTTGAACAGCACCGGCACACCAAGCGGTTCGAGGTGTTCCTCCAAGACGTCCTCGAAGGACTTGCTGCGCAGCCATGGGTTCTGATCCTTGGTCGGATCGGACTCCGCGAACTCGCCGATCGCAATGCCGGCGACACGTTCGAGCTTGCCCGCATTGCGGAGCTGCGTGAGCATCCCGTCGAGGTGCCACGGCGGACAGTGCACGTCCTCGAAGAAGAGGATGCAGCCGTCGAGGTCGACCTCCCACGGTGTCGCGAGCGTCTCGCGCAGCAGCCAGAGACAGCCGCCGACGAGCGGCGCGGTCGCGCGTCCGCTGCCGATCGCGCCGGTGTAGGGATCGTCCGGACGCGCGGGCACTTCGCCGAGCGGTTCGGTCGACGTCAGCGCAGCGAGCGCACGCTCCCGTGACCACTCTTCGCGCTTCGGGCTGCCCATGCTCGTCAGTCCCGGCCCGTAGAAGGTGACGAGGCCGGTGCGCTGGCGGATCGCCACATGCAGCGCGGTGATGTCCGAGTAGCCGATCAGCGGCTTCGGGTGGTTTGCGATCACGTCGTAGTCGAGCAGCGGGACGATCTGCGAAGCGCCGTAGCCGCCGCGCAGCGCCTGGACGACGTCGACCTCCGGGGCGGCGAAGAGGGAGTTCAGGTCACGCGCGCGCGTGGCTGCGTCGCCTGCGACGTAGTCGTTCCGCGCGTGGATGCGGCTCCCGAGCTTTACGCGATAGCCGTGCGTCTCCCACCAGCGGATGCCGCGGTCGATCTCCGAGCGGTTCTCGTAGGGCGACGACGGCGCGGGAACGCCGATCGTCCCTCCTTCCGGCAGCGGCTTGGCTTTCACGCTGCTGGATCCTACGGGCCATGTCCGGGGTCAGACCCCGGACATGGCCGAAGGCGCCAGGTTTGGGTCGGCGCAAGGCGTGTCACGTCTGGGGTCAGACCCCGGCAGTGGCTAAAGCGTCACGTCTGGGGTCAGACCCCGGCCATGGCTCGAAGAGCTCGGTCAGTCGATCTTCGCCATCACGTGTTTGATCTGCGTGTAGTCCTCCAACGAGTAGGCGGAAAGGTCCTTGCCGTAGCCGGAGTGCTTGAAGCCGCCGTGCGGCATCTCGCTCACGAGCGGGATGTGGTCGTTGATCCAGACCGTCCCGAACTGCAGCTTGCGCGCGGCATTGAGCGCACGGCCGACGTCGCGCGTCCAGACCGACGCGGCGAGGCCGTACGGCACGTCGTTCGCCCACTCGATCGCCTGGTCATCGTCGGCAAACTTCTGCACGGTCACGACCGGCCCGAACACCTCGCGCTGGACGATCTCGTCCTCCTGGCCGACGTCGACGATCACCGTCGGCTTGACGAAGAAGCCGCGCGAGCCGTTCGTGTCGCCGCCGGTCAGCACGGTCGCGCCCTTCGCACGTTCGAGGAAGCCGAGCACGCGCTCCTGCTGGGCGGCCGAGATCACGGGCCCCATCTCGATCTCGTCGCCTTCCGCCGGATCGCCGACGTGCAACGACTCGACCGCCGGGACGAGCTGCTCGAGCAACCGGTCGTAGACCTTCGGGCCCGCGACGACGCGCGACGCAGCCGTGCAGTCCTGCCCGGAGTTCCAGTAACCCGCGATCTTGATCCCCTCCGCGACCGCGGCCGGATCCGCGTCGTCGAAGACCACCACGGGAGCCTTGCCGCCGAGCTCGAGATGCACGCGCTTGAGCGTGTCCGCCGCCGTGCGCGCGATGATCTTGCCGGTCTCGACGTCGCCGGTCAGGGAGACCATGCGCACGTCGGGATGCTTGACGATCGCCTCGCCCGTCGGCACCCCGTCGCCGGTGATCACGTTGAGCACGCCCGCGGGAAGAATTGCCGCAGCCAACTCGGCGAACCGCAGTGTCGTCAGCGGCGTCTGCTCGGACGGCTTCAGCACCTGCGCGTTGCCGGCGGCTAGAGCCGGCGCGAGCTTCCATACCGCCATCATCAAGGGGTAGTTCCACGGCGCGATCCCGCCGACGACGCCGATCGGCTCGCGGCGGAGGAACGACGTGTAGCCGCGCATGTACTCGCCCGCCGACTTTCCCTCGAGCATGCGTGCGGCGCCGGCGAAGAAGCGAATGTTGTCGGAGCACACCGGCAGCTCGTCCTTCGCGTACGCGAGCGGCTTGCCGACGTTGCGCGACTCGAGCTCCGCGAGCTCGTCCGCGTGCGCGTCGATCGCGTCCGCGAGCTTGAGGAGCAGCTCGGCCCGCTCGCCGGGCGTCGTCTCGAGCCATTCAGGCAGCGCCTTCTTGGCCGCCTGCACGGCGCGGTCCACATCCTCTGCCGACGCGCGTGGAACCTCTGCGATCGTCTCGCCGGTAGCGGGGTTCAGCACCTCCATCGTCTCGCCGCCGGCTGCGTCTACCCATTCGCCGCCGACGAGGTTCTGATGCTTGGAAACGGTTGTGGCCACGAACTACCTCCTTCTCAGGATCCCGGTGTCGCGCGCGATCCGTTGCGCGATCGTGACGGGAATGATGGTCATGACGATGATGAAGAAGACGACGACGTTCACCTGCGGCAGCTCCACGCCGCGTTGGATGTTCCCGAAGATCCAGATGGGAAGAGTGTTCTGCGCGCCTGCGGTGAACGTCGTGACGATCACCTCGTCGAAGGACAGGGCGAACGCGAGCAGGGCACCGGAGACGAGCGCAGTCGAGATGACGGGAAACGTGACGTAACGGAAGGTTTGCCACCCGTCGGCGCCGAGATCCATCGACGCCTCCGTCAGCGAGGTCTGCGTCCGGCGCAGACGTGCGGCGACGTTGTTGTAGACGATCACGACGCAGAAGGTCGCATGGCCGATCACGATCGTCCAGATCCCCGGCGAGAAGTGATGGACTGGATTGTTGGCGAAGAACGAGTTCAGGGCGATCCCGGTGATGACGCCGGGAAGCGCGAGGGGAAGTATGAGCAGGAAGCTGATCGCCTCGCGGCCGAAGAACGTGAATCGCGCCACCGCCGCGGCGGCCGCAGTTCCGAGGAGGAGCGCGATCGCCGTAGCCCGCCACGCAGCGTTCAGCGAGAGCACGAGAGCCGACCGCGCATCCGGGTTGTGCCACGCATCGTGGAACCACTTCGTGCTGAAGCCTGCGATCGGCCAGCCCTGGATGTTCGAGCTGTTGAAGGCGTAGACGCAGATGATCACGAGCGGGATCCAGAGAAAGAGGACGACGAACAGGGCCCACAGTCCCAGCGACCAGCGTGCAGCACGAGCTTCCATTTACAGGGCCTCGAATGCGCCGCTGCGTTTCGCAAGCAACAGATAGACGGCCATGATCACGAGCGGCACCATCGCATACGCGGACGCAAAAGGACCGTTGTACGCAAGCCCGAGCACGTTGCGGTAGACGACGTTGCCGATGAAGTCGACGTTGCCGACGAGAAGCGGCGTGATGTAGTCGCCGAGCGTCAGGGAGAACGTGAAGATCGAGCCGGCCACGATTCCCGGCCATGCGAGCGGTAGGACGACGCGCCGAAGCGTCGTCCAGCCACGTGCACCGAGATCGCGCGAGGCTTCGAGATAGGAATCGGGGATTCGCTCGAGCGCCGCGTAGACGGGGAGGATCATGAACGGCAGCCAGATGTACGAGAAGACGATCCACATTGCAGTATTCGTGAATGCAATGTTCGTCGTCGGCAGGCCCAGCTTCGCAAGCGACCAGTTGAGGGCGCCGTCGTGAGCGAGGATCAGTCGCCACGCGTAGATGCGCGCGAGGTAGCTCGACCACAACGGCAGAAGAATGAGCACGAACAAGAAGGCCCGCGCACGGGGTGACGCGATCCGTGCCATGAAGTACGCGAAGGGGAAGGCGATCACCGCATCGGTAGCGGTTACTGCCACTGCCATCCAGAGCGTGCGGAACGCGATCGCTCGGTAGGTCGAGCTGTGGATGATCGTCGTGAAGTTCGTGAGCGTCCACGTGTGCTCGAGGTTGAGGGTGAAGCCGTTGACCGTCCAGAAGGCGGAGACGAGCAGGACTGCGAGCGCGGAGAGGTAAAAGATCGCCATCCAGCCGAGCGGCGGCACGAGGAGCGCAAGTGCCCGAAGCCAGGGGCGACGCCAGAGCGCCGCCGAGAGACGGCGGCGGGCCGTCCACCAAGAACGGCCCGCCGCTTCGTACGCCTGCGTGGTCAGCGTTTACCCCTTGATCGTCGTCCAGGCTTGCGTCCACTTCGTGTAGTCGACGCAGTTGGTCTTGCCGTTGTCGCACTTCGACGTCGGTGTCTTCCAGAACTTGATCGAGTTGAAGTACGCCGTCGGCGCGTCTGCGTGGTACTGGTGGCAGGCGCCCTTCGCCAGCTTGTTCATGATCGCGCAGGCCTTCGTGTTCGCCGGCGTCTCGCCGAACGAGATCGCCTGCTCGGCCTGCACCTTCGGTGTCGAGACCCACTGGATCCACTTCACCATGCAGTTCGGGTGCTTCGCGTGGACGGAGACCATCCACGTGTCGGCCCACCCAGTGGCTCCCTCCTTCGGGATCAGGTCCTTCACGGGCACCTTCGCCGCCTGCAGCGTGTTCGTCTGGTACGGCCACGAGGCGCCGATGATCGCGTCGCCGTTCTTGAACAGGTCGACCTCGTCGCCCGCGGACGCCCAGTAGTGCTTGACGAGCGGGTGCTGCTGCTTGAGGAGGTTGACCGTCGCGTTGAATTGCGCCTGCGTCAACTCGTACGGATCCTCGATCCCGAGCGACGGCTTCGTCTTCGACAGGTAGAGCGCCGCGTCGGCGATCTGGATCGGGTTGTCCGGGATCGTGATCTTGCCCTTGTACTTCGAGCTGTAGATGACGCTCCAGCTCGTCGGTGCGGGCTTCACCTTCTTCGTGTTGTAGAGGAGCGTGTTCGGACCCCACTGCAACGAGATGCCGTAGTGGACGCCCTTGACGGTGTTGTGGGGCGGCCCCTTGAGCGCCGGGATGAAGTTCTTCCAATCCGGGATCAGGTTCGGGTCGATCGCCCTGGCGTCGCCGCCGTAGATCAGTCGCAGCGTCGCGTCGCCCGAGGCGGAGACGCCGTCGTACTGCCCGGTGCGCATCAGCGTCACCATCTCGTCTGACGAGCCGGCGTACTTCGCGTGCACGTGGCAGCCGGTCTTCGTCTGGAAGGGCTTCGTCCACTGCGGCTGCACGTAGCCCTCCCAGGCAATCAGGTTCAGCTGGCCCTCGGTCTTGCCGACCTTGCTGATCATTCCGGGGCCGCCGCTGCTCGAGCCGGCGCCGGCCGCGGGAACGCACAATGCCGCGGCCAACACCGCGACGAGCACGTGGATCCTGCGAATCCTGCTCATGCTTGCCCTCCTGGATCGATCTCGAAGGTGTGCTCGGGCCGCCACTCGAGGCGCACCCGTCTGCCCCTGGACTCGAGCACGTCCTGCGAGGACGTCTCGAGGTTCTGCTTGACCACGGTCAGCTCGCCGCCAGAGTCGAGCTCGACGACGTAGCGCGTGAACATGCCGACGTAGACGACGTCCCGGATGTAGCCCGACTCGACCGTGTCGCCGCGTTCGGGCTCGTCGCCGACAGCGAGCATGTTGATCTTCTCCGGCCGTACCGTGAACTTCCGCCCCTCGCGCTCGATCACGTTCGAGACGCCGATGAACCCAGCGACGAACTCGGTCGCAGGCCGCTCGTAAACCTCTGCGGGCGTGCCGACCTGTTCGATCCGGCCCTCGTTGAACACCGCCAGCCGGTCGCTCATCGTGAGCGCCTCCTCCTGGTCGTGCGTGACGTACAGGAACGTGAGCCGCACCTCCTCCTGAATGCGCTTCAGCTCGAACTGCATCTCCTGCCGAAGCTTCAGGTCGAGCGCGCCGAGCGGCTCGTCCAAGAGCAGGACTCGTGGGCGATTGACGAGCGCACGGGCAAGCGCGATCCGCTGTCGCTGGCCGCCGGACAGCTGAATTGGCTTGCGCTTGCCGACATCAGGCAGTCGCACCATCTCGAGCGCTTCCGCGACATGTTGCGCACGATCGCGGCGGCCGACGCCCTTGACGCGCAGCCCGTAGGCGACGTTCTCGGCGACCGTCATGTGCGGAAAGAGCGCGTAGTCCTGGAACACCGTGTTGACGTCGCGCTCGTACGGCGCGATGCCTGTGACGGCGCGACCGTGCAGCTCGATCCTGCCTTCGTCCGGCCGCTCGAAGCCGGCGATCAAGCGCAGCGTCGTCGTCTTACCGGAGCCCGACGGGCCGAGCAGCGTGAAGAACTCGCCGCCGGCGATCTCGAGGTCGACGCCGTCGACCGCGACCACGTCGCCGTACGTCTTGCGCACCCCGACCAGGCGGACATCGGGCGTCGCCACCTCCGAGCTCGGCGTCGCCTGGGTCTCAGAGAGCGCCTGCGTCGCCAAGCGAGTCCTCCAGGAGGTCGAGCCCGCGTGCGAGCTCGGCGTTCGAGATCGAGAGCGGGACGAGAATGCGGACGACGTTGCCGAAGATCCCGCACGAGAGCAGCACGAGACCTCGGTCGCGCGCCGCCGCCGTCACGCGCGTCGCAACATCGGCTGTCGGCTCCGTGAACTCGAGCGCCATCATCGGCCCAACGCCGCGCACCTCTCCGATCAGCCGGCTCCGGGCCGCAAACCCATCCAGGCGGGTGCGAATCGTGGTGGCGAGCTCCTCGGCATGCGCCTGGAACCGCGGCGTCCGCACCTCCTCGAGCACCGCGACTGCAGCCGCGCACGCAACCGGATTGCCCCCGAACGTGCCGCCGAGTCCGCCGGTCGGCACCGCGTCCATGACCTCCGCGCGTCCCGTGACCCCGGCGAGCGGCAGACCGCCGCCGAGCGATTTGCCGGAGACGAGCAGATCCGGCTCCACGCCGTAGCGCTCGATCGCCCACACGGGTCCCGTGCGTCCGACGCCGGACTGCACCTCGTCGTCGACGTAGAGGATCCCGTGTGTTTCGCAGAGGTCCTTCAGCCGCCGCGGGAAGTCGTGGGGCATGACGATGAAGCCCCCTTCGCCTTGCACCGGCTCGAGCACGACGCACGCGACCGACTCGGGATCGACGTCCTGCTTCAGCAGCAGCTCGAGCCCGCGGAGCGCGTCGTCGGACGAGACGCCGCGGTATGGATACGGAGCGGGCGCGCGGTACACGTCCGGTGCGAACGGGCCGAAGCCGCGTTTGTAGGGGACGACCTTCGAGGTCAGCGCCATCGTCAGGTTCGTGCGGCCGTGGAACGCGTGGTCGAATGCGATCACCGCAGGCCGGCCGGTCGCGACGCGCGCGATCTTGACGGCGTTCTCGACGGCTTCCGCGCCGGAGTTCACGAGCAGCGACTTCGTCTCCGCCTCCCCGGGCCACGTCTCAGCGAGCAGACGGCAGACCTCGACATACGGCTCGTACATCCCGACCATGAAGCACTGGTGCAGGTAGCGGTCGACCTGCTCGTGGATCGCGTCCGTTGAGAAACCGTGACCGGTGTTCTGACAGCCAAGGCCGCCGGCGAAGTCGACGTATTCGCGGCCGTCGACGTCCCAGATGCGCGCGCCCTCTGCGCGCGCGACGACGAGCGGCGTCGTCGCCACGCCGCGCGCGACGAACCGCTCGCGGTCTGCGCGAATCCGTTCCGACTCGGTTTGCTGCTCGACTGCCACCGCGCTACTTCTTCAGGTCGTCGAGGATATCGTGCGCGGCGCGCACGCCTTCGGATGCGCCGCCCTCCATGAAGCCTTGGAAGTCCTGCGAGCAGTGCTCGCCTGCGAAGTGGATGTTCCCTTGCCGCTTTTTCTCGTAACCGCTGAAGCCGGTGTATTGCCCAGGCTTCCAGTACGAGTACGAGCAGAGGAAGTTCGGATCGGTGACCGGCGTCGACAGCATCGCCCTCCCGTTCCACTGCTTCGTGATGCCCGGGAAGATCGGCTCCATCTGCTTCAGGAGCTGCTGCGCGAACTTGGTCACCTGCGAGTTCGTCGCAGTCGTCGTGTACGGGTTCGACTGGCCGAGCGACTTGGACACATTGGCGCCGGGGTATTCGACGAAGATGCCCGTCGCGAACGGCTGGCCCCGCGTGACGTCCCAGCCGCTCTGGAACGGAAGGTCCGTGTAAATGGAGCCGGTGCTGCCGTCGCTGTTCCAGATGCGTGAATCGAACTGCAGCTGCAGCTTCGCATTGATGCCGGAGCCGAGCTGGGTAATCGCCGTCTGCTTCAGCGCGTCGAAGCCGGCCTTCCGGTAGTCGAGCGTCCGCAGCACGGAGAAGCTCATGCACAGGACTACTTCGTCGGCAGTGACCATCTTCGAGTTTCCGCCGCCGGTGTCGAACGTCATCGTGATCGTGCCGTCGGAGTTCGTCTTGATCGACGTCATGCGGTTGTTGAGATGGATGCTGTCCTGCGGCAGCGCGTTCGCGATCGCGAGCGGCAGCAGCGTGTTGCCGCCGACGATGTGGTAGCGCTCGTCCGATTTGCCGTAGACGGAGAAGTTGCCGGGCTTCGCGTTGAAGCCGAGCAGGTACATGAGGTTGAGCGCCGCCTGGTCGGTCGTTTCCGCGCCATACTCCTCGTTGTAGGCGTTGTCGAGCAGCGTCCCGAACTGCGAGTCGTGCCCGTTGGGGACGTACTTCTTGATCCAGTCGTAGACGGTCATGTTGTCGAAGATCTGCCCGGCGGTCGTGTAGCTGTTGTAAAGCGTTGGGTAGCTCGTCTGCTGGAGCTGGTCCTGGAGGGTCTGGTGAACGGGCTGGAAGTCGCTGTCCGCCTGGTTCTTCGGGTAGGCCGCGCCGAAGATCCAGTACGTGTCCTCGGTCCCGTTCGGCTGCGCCCCGAGGAGGTCGACCGTCGGCAAGCCAAACCGCTGCGCGAGCTGGAGGATCGTCTTGTGGTTCGTGTCGATCAGCTCCCCGCAGAGCTCTGCCTGCTGATTGTTCCGCCAGAAGTCGTGGCCGAACTCGGTCCAGTCCGAGTGCATGCGCCCGCCGAGGCGGGCGGACGACTCGTAGATGTCCGCGGAGACACCCTTGTCCTGGAGCGTGA
>WNEY01002592.1_pt1 | contig 14206 bp, 12 predicted proteins | sample 5400531 | NCBI WGS metagenome assembly WNEY01 (sample SAMN13153338, study PRJNA577476) | soil metagenome | isolation source: 200 cm saprolite under Douglas fir tree site 1 | place: USA:California | collected 2015-04-18
GCGCTACCACACGCACGCCCGGGAGCTGGAGATCCTCGACGACGGCTGCGGGCCCGGGCCGGGCCCGCCCGGCCGCGCGGGCCGGCAGAGCGGGCACGGGCCGGCCGGGATGCGCGAGCGGGTCACCCTGTACGGCGGCACGCTGCACGCCGGCCCGCGCGCCGCCCCGGCAGCGACCGGCTACGCGGTCCGGGCCCGGCTCCCTGCCAAGCCGGACGGGACGTGACCGGCATGACCCGCACCCGGGTCCTCATCGCCGACGACCAGGCCCTGGTCCGCGGCGGCTTCCGGCTGATCCTGGAGACCCAGAACGACATCGAGGTCATCGGCGAGGCGGCCGACGGCGTGCAGGCGGTCGAACTGGCCGGCCGGCTCCGGCCCGACGTGGTGCTGATGGACGTGCGCATGCCGCGGCTGGACGGGATCCAGGCGACCCGCCGCCTGGTCGGCCACGGCAACGCCGGGCAGGCCGGCCAGGCACCCATCCGGGTGCTGATCTTGACCACCTTCCACCACGGCGAATACGTCTACCAGGCGATGCGGGCCGGCGCCAGCGGCTTCCTGCTCAAGACCGTGCGGCCCGGCCAGCTGACCGCCGCGATCCGCGACATCGCCGCCGGCGACGCGCTGCTGGCCCCCGACATCACCCGCCGGCTCATCGAGCAGTTCGTCCGCCGCCCGCCGCCGGGCAGCGCCATCCCGCCCGCGCTTGCCCCGCTGACCCCCCGCGAGGCCGAGGTGCTGCGACTGATCGCCCGCGGGCTGTCCAACGCCGAGATCGCCGCGGAACTGGTAGCCGGCGAGACCACGGTCCGGACCCACGTCACCCGGATCCTGGCCAAGCTCGGGGCCCGGGACCGCGTCCAGGCCGTGGTGGCCGCCTACGAGTCCGGGCTCGTACAGCCAGGCACAGGCTAGCCCTGCCCCCGGCGACGGGTGCCCCATCACGCCGAACTCCAACGGCCCGCGCAATCCGAACCGGCCAAAATGCCCGCGACGAACCTGCGCGGCCCAGCATCCACGCCAGACCAGGACCGTCCACGAGCTGCGAACACGTCTGTTCTCCGGCCGTCGGCAGGTAGTAGGGAATCGGCGATCTGTAATTGTTCGAGCCAATTACAAATGTCCGCATATCGCGCTACGCTACGGCCAGGGGTTTATTGTTCATCGAACCACCAGAAGTTCCCAGCCCTCGAAACCAGGTCCCGCCCGCCGACCTGGTAAGGTGCCCAGCCCTGCCTCCGGCCGGGCAGCCGCCAGGGCCCCAAGCGCGGCAGAATTTGAGATTAGGACGTGCGCGGCTTGAAAAGCCTGTCCATGGCTTCTGCGCCGGTCGTCAGAACCGGCCGCAGCTCGCGCCGGTAAACCACCTTGGTCGTCCTCGAGCTCGAGTGCCCTGCTATCCGCGCGATCTCCTCCACGGGGACTCCCGAGCTGGACATCAGCGACACGAACGAATGACACAGCTCCCGCGGCGTTCAGTGCTCCCCGATTCCGGCGGCCTTGCAGACTCCCCTGAACTCCCGCCGGACGTTAGCCGCGTCCAGCGCACTGCCTGTCCGAGTGCAAAAGACGAGATCGTGATCGCTCCCCTCCGCTCCGGCGGCGAGCCGTTCCCCGGCTTGCCGCTTCTTATGGGCCCGGAACGCATCGACCGCCATCGTGGGGAGGCCTAGCGTCCTCCGCGACTGTTGCACACCCTCGGTCACATCACCGACGACGACGAGGCGCGCTCGATCGTCGCCCGGCTACTGTACTCCGTGCCCCCCGGTAGTTACCTGGTGCTCTGTGACGGCACCAGCGCCGCCGACGGCCCCGCGGCCGAGGAAGCCCAGCAGGACTACAACCTCAGCGGCGCGGCACCGTATTGCCTGCGCAGCCCCGAGCAGCTCGCGCGGCTTCTCGACGACCTCGAGCTAGTGGAGCCGGGACTAGTCTCGTGTTCTCGCTGGCGGCCCGAATCTGCTCCCTCCGGTCTCCCAGCCGAGATAGGCGAATTCTGCGCAGTGGTTCGCAAGCCCTGATCCCTTACATCCTGAGCCAGGCCGCCATCGAGATTGCCCGGGCAGCCCGCAAGCACACACCAGCGCCGCCGAGGCAGCCCAGGTCATCAGCGACGAGACAAACAGCGGCCCGTTCCGGAACCTGGCTGCCCAGTCCTGATCCGCCGCCGGCCAGATGCACGAGCTGTCCGGGCTCGCGGCCCAGGCGGTCCAGGCATACCATCAGACCGACCTGACGCTGGCACGGGCACTGACTGGTGCCGCGGGCGGCGGCGGACCCAGCGTCGGGCAGCGGGGCGGAGGCGGCCGGTGAGCAGGCCGCGGGAGTGGTGGCCGCTGGCGGACAGCGACCCGGTCCCCGGTGATCCCGCCGAACTCGCAGCGCTCGGCAAGCGCATAGCCGACGTGGCCGCAGAGGTCGAGCGGATGGCCAGGCTGCTGCCTGCCATCTGCGGCAGTGAGGTGTGGGACAGCGACGCCGGGCAGGAATTCCGCGCTAAGGCGGCCAGCACCGTTCATTCCCGGCATGCAGGCATTCGCCGTGCTGTTCGAGACCGTCGCCCTGCTCGCCCAGGCGGTGGCCCTGGTCTGCCACGTCGTGCTGCTGGCCACCGGGCACGGAGCGTGGCTGGACGTCGTCTTGGACGGGATCGGGCTGATCACCTTCGGCATCGGCAAGGGCCTGATCGGCGGCGCCGAGGCCACCGCCCAGATCTCCGAAGCGGCCGCCTCAGCCTACGGTTCGGTGGTACGGGCCGGGGCAGCGTCCGTCGACAGCGTCATCGAGGCCGGGACCACCGCCGGGCAGACTGTGCGGGACGCGAACCAGATACGGCTCGTGGCGAAGACGATGCAGGAAATGACGCAGACCACCTCGGTCCGTCCGGTGTTCAGCGCGGCGATGAAGGCATGGCAGGACGGCAAGCTCGGCGCAGCGCTGGGCGGGAATGCCGCGGGCACGCTGGCCCGCGGGTTCAAGGGCGCGCTGGGCATGGGCAGCCCTGAGATCGCCGAGGCGATGAGCAGCGCGGTAGAAGCAGGGGATCAGATGCCGTATGCCGCGGGCGTGGCATGGGCGATGTCGTCACGAATCGAAAGCTACGGGCAGCTGTTCCGGCTCACCCAGGGCACCGGCGTGGGAACCGACCTGACCGGCAAGCTCGACCAGGGACTGCACGCCGGCGGGCTGGGCCTGCCCGGCTATGACAACCTCAGCTCAGCGCTCGGACCACGGCAGGGGTGAGCATGACACCGCTGCAAATCCAGAACAGCCCGGTGGCCGGGTACCGGCTGGTCGTGCCCGACGGCTGGTTCGCCGTGGACCTGGACCCGGCCCGCTGCGAGCGGGCGGTCGCGGCACTGACCGCCCGGCAGTTCTCCGGGTTCGATAACGCGCCGCACCTCAAGGCGCAGGCACGCCGGGAACTGCTCGCCCGCGCGGAGACCGCGTATACGGCGGGAGGTCTTGAGATGTTCTTGTCACTTGAGCAGATCGCGGGCATACCGCTGGCCGCCTCGCTGGTGATCTTCCTGGTAGCCCCGCCCGGTGACGGGTGTACGGCCAGCCCCGGCGCACTGGCCCAGTCGCTGGAGGGCGACGGGCGGCAGGCGAGCCTGGTCGACCTGCCAACCGGAACGGCGGTACGCCTGCTCAAGGACGCTGGAGGAGCCGGGCAGGACCAGCAGGCTTCGTCGACCCTGGAGATGTTCGTACCGGTTCCTGGCCACGGCGGCTGGCTGCTGCTGTCCTTCTCGACGCCGCTCGGCCCGCTGGCCGCGGCCATGACCAAGCTTTTCGACGCGATCTGCACGACCCCTAAGGTGGGACACGTGACCGAACTGCAGTGGAAACCCGTCATCTACCTGCCCGCCACCCTGACCGTCGAGTTCGGCGCTGATGTCCTGAAGGCTGACGACCCCGCTGCGTGGTGCCAGCGCAGGGCCGCCGAACTGCTCGGCCCGAACGGACGCCCCCAGCAGGTGCGCGGCCTTACCAGGTGCCTGGAGGAGTACGCGGCATACTTCAGGAGCAAGGATCTGCAGGCCCACGCGGCGCTGTTCTTCTACCCCGACTTCACCTGCATCCCGCCGCGTGCCGAGGCTCAGGTGTTTCTCGTGGGCGAGGACCCGCTAGCAGGCCCGATGACCTTGGCCCGGGCGCGCGAGATCTGCGGACCTGATGAGCGCTCGTTCGGCCAGACCGATATGACTGAGACCGAGGTATCCGCCGGACCTGCGCTGCGGGTACACCGTTACCGCAAGCTCGAGCCGGCCAAGCGCCGGACCCGCATCGTCGAGGAACTGGACTGGGTCATCTGCCCGCCCGGCTCCACCCAGGCCGTCATGATCCTCACCACCTGGGACGAATCCATGTTCAGCAAGGCGGCCATCTCCATCGCCGACGACATGGCCAGGAACTTCCGTATCGAGCCGGCGGCCTAGGGATCAACGGCCGGGACGGCGATGGTGACCAGGGTGCCGTCGCCGACGCTGAGCAGGGCCCGGCCGGGCCGGGCCTGGTGGCGGAGGTGGGCGTGGGTCAGGCGGGCGCCGATGAGGTCGCCTTCGGGCAGGGTCTGGGGGGCGGTGAGGCAGCCGCGCCTGGCCCGGCGGGCGTCGGCCAGCCAGCCGCCGAACCCGCTGGCCAGGGCGTCCGGGTCACCGGCCAGGACCAGAGCCAGGGCACGCCCGGCGCCGCGGGTGACGATCTTGCTGAGTTCCCCGGCGGCCTCGCAGTCGGCCAGCAGGTCGGCGTCGTCGATCACGACCGCGGCCGGCGCGGTGAGCGACGCGATCACCGTGGCGAGTTCGTCCCCGCTGAGGTCGGACTGGGCGAACGCTGCGGCGACGCCGGGGAGCGAGGCCAGGGAGCGCAGCGGGGAGGACCGCGGTGTCACCAGGATGACCTGGGCTCCGCCGGCCAGGAACGCCCGGGTCATCGACAGCAGGACCGATGAGCGCGACCAGGACGGTCAGGTCAGTGACCTCGTCCTCCCGCTCCGGCCCGGCCGGGCGGCGTGCGGGCGGGCGGCCCAGGGCCGCCCAGGCCACCGCAGTCACCCACGGCAGGGCCTGCGTCGCGGCACCGGGCCTGTGTCCGCCGATCCGCCCGGCCTGGAACGGGATCAGGGAGGCGTGGCCGAGCCGGACGTAGCCGCGCCCAGGGGTGGCCCGGGAGATGCGCGCGGCGTCCGGCGCGTCGATCACGTCGGCGCTTTCGGCCGTGTCGGTCATCCGCAGCGCGATCCGCAGGTTGGTGTTGGCCCGGATGTCGGCCGACACGACGCCGGAGGGCCGCTGGGTGGCCAGGACCAGGTGCAGGCCGAGCGAGCGGCCGCGCTGCGCGATGCCCGGCCACGAAGTCCGGCAGGTCGCGGGCGATCATGGTCTGCAGCAGCTCGGACTTGCCCGCGCCGGTGGTCCCCGCGATCAGCCCGTGCGGCCCGTCCTTGCGCAGGTCGATGCCGAACGGCCCGTCGTAACATGCCCCGATCACCGCCCGCGTGGACCGGCCGCCCGCCTGCCAGCGGGCCGCGATGGCCGCGGCGTCCGGCGGTTCCAGGCCGAGCACGTCCAGCAGCCGACAGGCCTCGGGCAGCCCGGCGGCGTCGTCCTCGTCGCTGATGTCCCGAACCGGGGCAAGCGACCGGGCCAGCCGTTCGGCCCAGGCCGGCGTGACGTACTCGGGCCGGACCTCGCCGACGGCGGGCTGGTTCATCTGCTGGACCACCAGCCTGCCGTCCGGGCTCGCCGCCGCCACCGCCTGGCACTCGGCGGGCAGCAGTCGCTCCTCGGCGTCCAGGCAGACGCTGTACACTCCCACCCGGGGTCCGTCGCGCAGGACACCGATGGCGCCGGGCAGGGACCGCAGCTTGCGGGACCCGTCGAAGACGACCACGATGTCGTGGCCGAACCTGCCCTCGGCGACGCCGTGCTCACGCAGCGCCGCGCCCCTGGCCGCGATGATGGCCTGCAGTTCGGCGATCCGGGCCGCGACCGTCTCGGCGTCGTTGCCGACCAGCGCGGCGCAGTCCTGCCCCTCGGCCGGGCGGCAATGGGGCAGCCACCGCGCCCATTCCCAGGCGGCTTGCCCGCTGGCGTCGGTGAGCACGCAGATCTGCACGTCTTCCGGGCTGTGCAGGCCGGCGACCTGCGCCACCAGCCACCGGCCCGCAGAGCGGGGCACGTCGCCGGGTCCGGCGACCCCCGCCACACCCCGCCCGGCCAGGGGCACGGTAACGGGCGCGTCGGGGATCAGCCAGTGCAGGCGCTTGCCATGCTCGTCGGCGGCGGGGTCGGTCAACTCCACCGCCGACGGCAGGTCGGCGGTGCCCAGGCGGAGCAGCAGGTAGTCCGGGTCGGTGCGGCGGCGTTCCCACAGCCGCCGCCACGGCCCCGACGCGATCGACAGCACCGTGGCCGGACAGGTCCCCGGTGGCCGGGGGACGGTCGCTACTGCTTGAGCGAGGCGGCCAGCTGGGTGTCGGTCTCGTGGAACGCCCGCACCGCCGCGTCCAGGTACTGGCCCATCCCGGTCAGGCCCTGGATCATCTTGTTCGCGCCGGCGTGGAACTGGGTGTAGGACGCCTCGAAGTGCTTGCTGGAGGAGTCGGTCACGTAGCCGCCCGCGACCAGGTTGTCGACCAGGTGCTTGAGCCGGGCCAGGTCACCTTCGATCGTCTGCTCCCCTGCCTGCAGCTGGCGGGCGGCGGCCTGCATCTCTGTGTAGGTGACGTTGACGTTCGGCACGTTCGGCACGTTCGGCCTCCCTTTGCGCTGGGCTCCCTCTTGCTCACCCGCTGGAACGGGGCCTTCCCGCGAAGGGTTCGGCGCGTAAGACGGCCGTAAGACAACCTGTGACATGCCGGTAACTGTGTGACTGAAAATGCAGGTGACACTATCGGGACACCAGCTCACCAACCGCTAAGGACGGGTCATTGCCCCTGGCGGACCTTGGCTCCGGCACGGACACGTGATCCGCAACCCGCTCCGCCGGTATACTCATTGTAACTAAATGTGTACTCAGGGTAAGATAGGCTCGAGGGTCGGCGGGTGCATGAGGGGGACAGACGGTGGCGGAGGCAACTGATCGTGCTCGGACCCAGCGCAAACGAGTGAGGCTGCGGCTCCGCTTGATCTCGGCTGTGACGCTGGTCGTCCTGGGCGGGGCGGTGGCCGCTTCGTCGCTGGTCGTGCAGAACGCCATCCGTGATCAAGAGCGGGTGCTCCTGCAGGAGCGGGCCGGGGAGGCCGCGTCGGTGCTCGCCGGTGCGTTCGCAGGCGTCCAGGATTCCCTTGAGCTGCTCGGTACCCTCGCCGCGACGAACCGGGGCCGTCCCTCGACGTTTGCCAGCGCGGCGCGCTCGGTGATCACCACGAGCAATGAGGGGGTGCTGGTGACCGCCCAGCATGGCACCAGCATGGTGGTCACCGCGGCCACGGGCAACGCTCCGGCGGTGGGCCAGGCGATCCCGGCAGATCAGGACCAGCTGGCCCGCCGGGCGCTGTCGACCACCGGAATGGTATCCGGGGTGCTGCCCGACGGTTCCCGCCGCTGGCTCGCCTTCGCCATCGGGAATGCCGCCGGGCCCGGGACCGTGGTCTGGGAGCGGGCGGCGTTTTCCGCCGCGGCCTCGGCCCAGCTTCCCACCGGGCCCTGGGGCGATCTGAACCTCGCGCTGTACCTGTCCAGCCGACCCGAACCCGCCGCCCTCCTCGCGGCCACCACCAGCAAGCTGCCGCTGGCTGGTGGCGTCCAGTACCCGTTCACCGTCGGCGCGGACACCTGGCTGCTGGTCGCCAGCAGCCCCGCGCCGCTCGTCGGGACGCTGGTCCAGGACACTCCCTGGATCGTCATGGGCATCGGCGCCATCGTGGCCGCTCTGGTCACGACCATCGTTGAGATCCAGAGCCGGCGCCGGGCCTACGCCGCCACGCTGGTCGAGGAGCGCACCGCGTCGCTGCGCCGGGCGGTTACCGATCTCGAGCAGGCACAGGCCCAGCTGGTGCGCCAGGAGAAGATGGCGGCCATGGGTCAGCTGGCCTCGACCGTGGGCCACGAACTGCGCAACCCGCTGGCCGTCATCATGAACGTCCTGTACCTGCTGGAGACCATGGCGGGCGCCGGAGCGAGCGAGGCGATGCGGCGCCACCTGGCCACCGCCAAGCGGGAGACCTCAGCGGCCACCCTCATCGTCTCCGACCTGCTGGACTACTCGGCCGAGCGGGAACCGATGTCCGTCCCCGTGCAACTCGCCGATCTGGTGACCGAGGCCCTGTCGGTGGTCCCGCCGCCGACGGGGGTGGAGGTCGTCACGCATATCGAGCCGGACACGGAGATCCACGCGGATCGTGACCAGATCCGCCAGGTGCTGCTCAACCTCATCACCAACGGCTACGACTCGATGCCCGACGGAGGCGTGCTGGACGTATCGGTCCGGTCAGCGGGAGATTCGGCGCAGATCACGGTGACCGACACGGGCATGGGCATGGATGAGGCGACCACGGCGCGCATCTTTACCCCGTTCTACACGACCAAGTCGCGCGGAATCGGTCTCGGGCTGGCCGTGACCAAACGAGTGGTCGAGGCGCACGGTGGCACTATCAGCATGCGGAGCACCCCCTCGGTGGGCACCTCGTTCACGGTAACCGTGCCGGCCGCCGACACGATGGCGAGCATCCCGAAATGACGGGGTTCGCTGTGCTCGTCGTCGACGATGAGCCCGGCATGCGTGACACCCTGATGGCGATCCTGGAGCTGAACGGTTACCGCGTCTCGTCGGCACCCGACGGCGAGACCGCTGTCGCCGCCGTCCGGGAAGGAGCGTTCGACGTGGTGGTGATGGACGTACGGATGCCGGGCCGCGACGGCGTTTCGGTGCTCGAGGAGATGGGGGACCCGCCACCGCAGGTCATCTTGATGACGGCCTACGCCCAGGAAGAGCGGCTGCGCGCCGCGGTCAAGGCCAGCGCCTTCGCCATCGTGCACAAGCCGTTCGCCACGCACCGGATGCTGAGCCTGATAGCAGACGCGTCTCGGGCGGTCAACAACGTCTCCCGGGCCGCCAAGTGAGCGAACTGTCATGTGCGGACGGGCCGTCCGGCCCGCCGCTGGTCTACGTCGTCGATGACGATGCGGGCATGCGGGAAACCGTCACCGAGATCCTGACCCTGGCTGGGGTCACCGCAGAGGGCTTCGGATCGGGAAAGTCCGTCCAGGCGGCGCTCGAAAGCGCCCGGCCAGATCTGGCCGTGGTCGATCAGCGACTCCCCGATACGACCGGACTCGCCCTGGCCACCAGCCTGAAATCCCAGGATCCCGATATGAGCGTGGTGCTGCTCACCGGGTACGTGTCCGCGGACCACGCCATCGCCGCGGTCGGCCTGGCCGATGATTTCCTGACCAAGCCGGTGCTGCCAGAAGACCTTGTGCGAAACGTGATGGCCGGCATCGACCGTACCCGGCTCCGCCGCCAGAACCGCCACCTGGTCGCCCGCCTGCAAGAGATGAACTCCTCTCTCGAAGCGACGGTGGCCGAACGAACACGGGAGCTGGAGGAAGCGCACAAGCGCGCGCTGGAGGACCATGCCGCCAGGGAGCAGCTGCAGGCTCAGGCCGAACGCGAGCGGCTGGAAAACCGACTCCACCAGTCCCGGCGCCTGGAAAGCCTGGGCATGCTGGCCGGCGGTGTGGCGCACGACTTCAACAACATGCTGTCCATAATCCTCAACTGCGCCAGCTTCGTGGCCAAGGCGACGGCGGACAACGAGCCGGTCCGGGCCAATGTGGGGGAGATCATCAAGGCGGCCGAGCGGGCCGCCCAGCTCACCAGGCAACTGCTGATCTTCGGGCGCCGGGACCAGGTCCAGCTCAAGGCTCTGGATCTCAACGTCGTCGTAGCCGACATGCAGACCCTGCTGGCTCGCAGCATCGGCGAGCATGTCACGCTCGTGGTGCATCCAGCGGCCAGCCTGCCGCCGATCCAGGCGGATCGCAGCCAGATCGAGATAGTGCTGGTCAACCTGGCGGTCAATGCCCGCGACGCGATGCCTGCCGGGGGGAAACTGACGATCGGGCTAGGCGTGACCCAGCTCGATCACGAGCACACCAGCGTGCTTCCCCCGCTCAGCCCCGGATGCTACGTGACGCTGTCGGTGAGCGACACCGGGGTAGGCATGAGCCCCAACGTAGTGGCGCGGATATTCGAGCCGTTCTTCACGACCAAACCGCAAGGGCAGGGAACCGGGCTGGGGCTGGCCACCGTGCACGGCATTGTGACCGCGACCGGCGGTGGCTTGAGCGTGCAGTCCGAGCCGGGTGCGGGGACGACCATCCAGGCCTTCTTCCCGGCCGCCGAGGAGCCGGCCTCCGCCGAGGAGCTGGCCTCCGCCGAGGAGCTGGCCTCCGCCGAGGAGCTGGCCTCCGCCGAGGAGCTGGCCTCCGCCGAAGCGGCGACCGCGGTAACGGCCGGCGCAGGAGGCCGGGGCGAGACGATCCTGGTGGCCGAGGACGAACCAGCCGTATTGCGGGTCGTGATTCGTATCCTGCAGCGCAACAATTATTCGGTCCTGGCCGCGCCGGCCGGGGCAGAGGCACTGGCGCTGGCGGCCGATCACGAGTTCGACCTGCTCCTGACCGACGTGGTGATGCCAGGAATCTCCGGTCTCGAGCTGGCCCGGCGGGTCAGGCAGACGCGCCCGCAGGCATCCGTACTGTTCATGTCCGGTTACAGCCCGGACCTGGCCGGTCCCGGACATGCCCTTCCGGTCGACACCGCACTGGTCCAGAAACCTTTTACGGAACAAGCCCTGCTGGAAGCCATCCGCGCCGCCATCGCGATACCGTGCGGGGCGCCGGAATCAGGTCCTCCCGACGAGGATCAACGGCCCGCGAACCAGCCAGGCTGAACCCGCGGCGTCGGTCGGCCAACTGAAGGCCGTTTCTGGGCCATGTTTGCTCTACGTTTGCTCGTCAGTCCGGACCTAGTCGTTCGATTCGCAGCCCGTGATCCATGTCCATGCCGGTTGCCGTTAGAAAGCCTGCGTGACTTGGAGGGTGTTACGGTCGGGATCCCGGAAGAAGAACATCGGGGGAACCGGAGGCGGCAGGCGAATAATCTCCTCGTCCACGTCCACGCCGGCCTGGCGCAAAGCGGCGTGGTCTGCTTCGACATCCCTGCTTGAGAGGCTTATGCGCGTCTCGACTCCTGGGTGTTCGAACATTCCGCCGCGAGGCCGGATCAGCGCGAGCACCGTAGTCTCGCCGACTGGGGCGACCTCGATCCAGCGATCGCCGTCAACTGTCGGCACGTCTACGCGCGTCTCCATCCCCAGGTTCTGAAGGTAGAAGGCCAGCGCCCGGTCCTGGTCGGTGACGGGCACGATCACCCTGCCGACTCCGCTGATGTGTGTCTTAGGTCCGCTCATTGAGAATTGCTCCTTCTATGGTTACGGCCATTGCTCAGGTCCGTATGTCTCTGGGGAAAGACCCGCTGGCGCAGATCACGGCGGGCCGTCGGCGTAGCGAAGTGATCCGGGTGTGGTCAGTTCCTGCCCGGTCTCAAGGAGCGTCTTCAGGCCCGAGAGAATCATCGGCCAGCCGCCGTACAGTTCGGGACTGGCGTCGCTGGCCAGGTCGTCGTGAATGAGGGTAAGCCGGCACGAGTCAGCAACCTGCTCGATCTCCCAGGTCACGCGGGACGTCTTCGCGGCGGTCACGGCCTCGCCCCAATGGGCCTTGAAACTCTGGACCAGTCGCCAGGGTGGGTGCACCTCGAGGTTCTCCCCCTCGACTAGGACGCCGGGGGCTCCGGGATGACTCGACTGGTACGCCGAGCCGGGAGACCAGTCCGAAACGACGCCTGCCCCGAAGCTGTACTTGGCCCTCAACTCGTTGTCGGTGATGGCTTCCCACAATCGCTGTGGTGTCGTCTTGATGTAGATCTCGAACACTTTTTGCATCGCGCCCTCCTCTAGGCTGTACCTGAGCGAACTCAACACCGAGGCCCAATGCTCGGCGTACTTGCTGACCCAGCGGTCATGCACCAGGCGGATCGGTATCACGTTCAAGAAGTGCAGTTTCTCCCGCCCATGGCGGCGCGTCGTGACCAAGCCGGCTTCCTCGAGCACCTTGAGGTGCTTCATCACGCCGAAGCGGCTCATCGGCAGCCGATGCTCGAGTGCCGACAGCGTCTGACCGTCCTCCCTGAACAATTCGTCCAGCAGGCTCCTCCGGGTGGGATCGGCCAGTGCTCTGAAGACCAGGTCCACGTCCACGGACTTTATGTGACCTAAAGGTCACATGTCAATCGTTCCGCCGGCTCGCCTGGTCCGCTCCCGGATCAGCAGGTCCCTGGGCCGCCCTGGCCTCAGCGTTCCTGGCTTTTTCCGGGTTGCTGCTGCTGGTTTGCCGGATGTGGGTCGAGTTGCGGGTTGCGGAGTTCGATCTGGCCGCGGCCGTTCAGAAAGACGCCGAAGAAGATGTAATTTGCGTCGGGCGGGATCTGGGCGGTGGCCTCATGGCGGGTCCAGTCGCTGGTTCCGGTGGCGAAGGCGAAGTGGTTGGCGGGATCCTGTTCGGCTGGCTGCCGTGGTGCGGGCCGGTTGGTGGTGACGCGGAGCACCAGCCCGGCGCGGTCGGCGACGTCGGTGGTGCGCAGGTCGCCGCGAAAGGTGACGGTGCGGTCGTGGTAGTCCTCCGCGTAGATTTCCTGGCTGAGGAAGGCGAATGCGGCGGGTTCGGGCACGGCCGCGGTCAGGATCGCCCGCCCGTCTTCGGTGGTGCAGGAATAGTCCGGCCCGGTGACCGGGCGCAGGTGGGGGCCGACAAGCTGCCATCCGCGCAGGCCGTCGGTGAAGGCCAGGTTGCGGGGTTCGAACTGCGGGCCCGGGTCGGGGTCTTCCTGCTGGCGGCTGCGGAACGGGCTGAGCAGGTCCGGGCCGGTGACGGGCTCGGCGAGCCGGTCCATCACCGGGCCGTCGACGGCCAGCGGCGCGCCGGTGATGACCGCGAGGGCCAGGCCGTTGGCCAGGCGGGTGGTGACCCCGCGGGTTCCGCCGGGCGCGGCGATGTCGATCCGCGTGGCGGTCACCCCCGGACCCAGGTCGGTGACGGTCACGGCGGTCACGGTGATCCCGGCAGCGTGCAGCAGCTGGCCGGTCATCTCCTCGGCATGGTCGTACGGGAGTTCCGCGTCGCGGTCTTCGGGGCGGGCGAGCAGGCGCCAGAATCCGCCGTCGTGGCCGGGCAGCCGGATCGGCAGCGCCCGGTGCCCGCCATCGTCGGCAGGCACGGTGTCGGCGAGTACCACGAGCACCTGGCTGACGGACATTCCCCCGTCTGGCCGGCGTCCGGGCCAGGGGTCGGCGTGCGCGATGCGAACAGCGGTCATGGGGACTCTCCCGGAGAGGGCGGGGATGAGGTCGGGGCGGTGCGCGGTGATGTACTCGCGCAGCCGGCGGCGGGCCTTGTGCAGGCTCACCCGGGCCGCGCCTTCCGGCCCGGGGATCTGCGCGGCGGGCTGGTCGGCGTAGTAGAACACGGTGACGGCCTGGCGCTGCCCGGGGGGCAGGCCGGTGACCGCGCGGCCCAGCGCGTCGGCGCGGTCCAGGTTCTCAGCCGACGGCAGGCCGTGCGCCGATGCCGGGTGCAGGTTCTCGGGCCAGTCGCCGAGCAGGGTGAGAGGGGGACGGCGCCGCTGGGCGCGGCAGACGTTGGCGAGGATGCCGCCCAGCCAGCCGGCGAACCGGTCGGGGTCACGCAAACGGTCCAGGGCGATGAACGCCTGGAGGAAGGCGTCCTGCACGGCGTCGTCGGCGTCGCCCGGCTGCGGGCACAGCCGTGCCGCGCGGGCGCGCGCTATCGGCAGGTGCCGTTCTACCAGCAGCCGGAACGCCGCCGGATCGCCGTCACGGGCCAGCCGGACCAGGTCGCCATCCGGGATGCCCATGCTCTCCATTACTCTCCGGCTTCCGGCCGTGCCGGGGTGAGTTCGGCGTCGCGCAGTTCGATGCGGCCGCGGCCGGTCAGCGAGATGCCGAACCGGATGACGCCGACGTCGGGGACGGGCATCGTGACCTCATGCCAGGTCCAGTCGCTGCTGTCAGGGCCGGTCAAGCTGGTGGCGCCGCGGTCGCGCAGGTGGGCGCCGGGAGGCTCGTACGCCGCGCCTGCGGCCAGATGCAGCCCGGCCTGGCCGGCGACG
>WNEY01002214.1_pt1 | contig 14184 bp, 6 predicted proteins | sample 5400531 | NCBI WGS metagenome assembly WNEY01 (sample SAMN13153338, study PRJNA577476) | soil metagenome | isolation source: 200 cm saprolite under Douglas fir tree site 1 | place: USA:California | collected 2015-04-18
GTCGAGGCGAACCAGTTCGTCATCCCCGGCTCCAACTACCACATGCGCATGGGCGCGACGGCGCGGCTCAAATCGATCTTCGACAACGAGACCTGGTTCGATATCGCGATCCCCGAGGTCCCGCTCGACCCGCTCAAGTTCCGCGACGAGCGGCGCTATACCGACCGCCTGAGGGATGCGCGTGCCAAGACCGGCACCAACGACGCCATCAAGCTCGGGCTGGGCAAGCTCGAGGGGCTGCCGGTGGTGATCGGCGTGCAGGATTTCGACTTCATGGGCGGTTCGCTCGGCATGGCGGCGGGCGAGGCCGTGATCAAGGGACTCGAGACCGCGGTCGACAAGGGCACGCCCTTCATCATGTTCGCGGCCTCGGGCGGCGCCCGCATGCAGGAGGGGATTCTATCGCTGATGCAGCTGCCGCGCACCACGGTCGCAGTGCAGATGCTGCGCGAAGCCTGCAAGCCCTACATCGTGGTGCTGACCAACCCGACCACGGGCGGCGTCACCGCGTCCTATGCCATGCTCGGCGACGTTCACATCGCGGAGCCGGGCGCGCTCATCGGCTTTGCCGGGCCGCGCGTGATCGAGCAGACCATCCGCGAGAAGCTGCCCGACGGCTTCCAGCGCGCCGAATACCTCAGGGATCACGGCATGGTCGACATGGTCGTCCACCGCCAGCAATTGCGGGGGACGCTCGCCAATCTGTGCCGGCTCTTGACCAAGGCGCGAGCGAAGCCGCCGGCCGAGACCCTGCCGGTTCCGGTGGGCGAGTGACAGCGCGGCCGCATTGTCATCCGGCCAACGGCAGGGGCTGGGTATCGTCGGCCTTGTTCGAGGCAGCGTGATTCGTGGCCCATGACCCCCATCGATTTCATCGTCGCGCGGCTCACGGCGCTGCACCCGAAGCTGATCGATCTGACGCTCGACCGGATGTGGCGCATTCTCGCCGCGCTCGACCATCCGGAGCGCAAGCTGCCGCCGGTGATCCACGTCGCCGGCACCAATGGCAAAGGCTCGACCATCGCCTTCATGCGCGCAATCCTGGAGGCCTCGGGCCGCTCCGTGCACGTCTACACGTCGCCGCACCTCGTGCGCTTCAACGAACGCTTTCGGCTCGGCGTGAAAGGAGAGGGGCGGCTGGTCTCGGACGATGAGCTCGGCGGCGCGCTCGCCGAATGCGAACGCACCAATGCCGGCGCGCCCATCACCGTGTTCGAGATCACCACGGCGGCCGGTCTCCTGCTGTTTGCGCGTCATCCCGCGGACGTGCTTCTGCTCGAGGTCGGGCTCGGCGGCCGCTTGGACGCAACCAACGTGGTCGAGCGGCCGCTCGCCGGCGTGATCACGCCGGTGTCGTTCGATCACGCCGAGCATCTCGGCGACACCCTGGGCAAGATCGCGGGCGAAAAGGCCGGCATCCTCAAGCCCGGCGTGCCGGCGGTTGTCGCGGCGCAGCCGCGCGAGGCGCTGGCGGCGGTCGAGCGCCAAGCCGCACGGGTCAAGGCGCCGATCAAGATCGCCGGCGAGGACTGGACGGCGACCGAGGAACGCGGGCGGCTCGTCTATCAGGACGACGACGGGTTGCTCGATCTTCCCGCGCCCAAGCTCTACGGGCGCCACCAGTTCGAGAATGCCGGCGTCGCCATTGCCGCCTTGCGTTCCGTCCGCGAGTTCGCGGTGACGCCCGCGGCGTTCGAAACCGGTATTGCCAAGGCCGAATGGCCGGCCCGCATGCAGCGCCTCGCACAAGGGCCGCTCGCCGCGCTCATTCCTTCGGGCGGCGAGCTCTGGCTCGACGGCGGCCACAACGCCGATGGCGGCCGCGCCATTGCCAATGCGCTCGCCGATCTCGAAGAGCGGGTGTCGCGCCCGCTCGTGCTCGTGGTCGGCATGCTTGCGACCAAGGATTGCGAGAGCTTCTTGCGGAACTTCGCCGGGCTCGCGCGCCGCATCGTGGCGGTGCCGATCCCGCATCAGGACAAGAGCCTGCCCGCCGACGCCATCGCCGATATCGCGCGCAATGTCGGCATCCCGGCGCAGGGCGCCACGGACGTCGCATCCGCACTCGGCACGATCGGACGCTTCGACCTCGATCCGCCGCCGCGCATCCTCATCACCGGATCGCTGTATCTCGCCGGCGCCGTGCTCGGCGCCAACGGCACGCTGCCGAATTGACGGTCACAACAAAACGGCCGGCCCTTCGGCCGGCCGTCTCGAATTCGGTCCTGGCGAAGTCACACCGCGGTGGTGATCCACTGCTCCAGCTTCTGCTTCGGCGCGGCTCCGATCTGGCGCGAAGCCATCTGGCCGTTCTTGAAGATCATCAGCGTCGGGATCGACTGAATTCCATACTTCGCGGCGGTCTGCGGGTTCTCGTCGACATTGAGCTTGACGATCTTCACCTTGCCGTCGAGCGAGCCGGAAATCTCCTCGAGCGCGGGGCCGATCATGCGGCAAGGGCCGCACCACTCGGCCCAGAAGTCCACCACGACCGGGCTGGTCGCCTTCAATACCTCGGACTCGAAAGTGGTGTCCGACACCTTGCCAACGGCCATGGGAGATTCCTCATTCTTGCGCGCAGGCGTAGCGCCTCGCAGGGGAAGCCGAACCTATGAATGCCTTCGCAAAGCGTCAAGCCGGCTTCACGGGGAGGTGACGCGGTTCATCGCCGAATCCATCGCTGCGGCGGAAACCTCCATCAGATCAGGCACATCCGTCCAGATCAGCGCGGCACGGACGGCCTTGTCGGGATAGAGCTGGGCAAGCACGGCGCGGTAAAGGGCAAGCTGAGTCACGTAAGTCGGGACGTCCTCGGGCCGGCGCGGCGCGGGACGATTCGTCTTGTAGTCGGCGATCAACACCGTGTCCGCGGTCACGGCGAGGCGGTCCACCAAGCCGGACACGGCGACGGTCCGGCCGTCGAGCGCAAGACGCCCGACGATCGGCACCTCGGCGCGGCTCACCGGCAGGAACAGCCCGGAAAAAAACGGATTGTCGAGCACGCGGCGGACCTCGTCGACCATGGCCTCGCACTCCTCGGGACTGAATGCCTTGCCGTTGCGCGCAAGATGACGGCGGGCCGCCTCGGCCCGCGCCTCCTGCGGAATGTCGGGCAGCGACTGCAACAGCCGGTGCAGCAGCACGCCGCGCGCCATCGCGCGCTCCCGTTCGCCGCGGCCACGGGCACCGCTTCGGCGTACTGGCGCCGCGTCCTCGTCGTCGGCATGCGAGGGCGAGAGCGGCAGAACCGACAAGGGCTCGCCGGGGGCATCGCGCTCGAGCCAGGACGGCCGCCTCTGCGATGTCGCCGCCGCGGGAGCGGTCGGTGTGACGGCCGGGCCGGCACGCGGCGGCGTCGGACGGTAGCGCCACACGATGCCGTCGCCGTCCTCGCTCGGTTCTGCAACGGAGACGGGCTGCAATGCGGCAGACACGAGGTTCCACCAGCAGCCGTCCGGCCGTCCTCGCTCTCCTTCCGCCCCACACACGACGAGTCGGTCGCTGGCGCGGGTCATCGCGACGTAGAGCAGGCGCCGATGCTCGGCCTCGTTTTCGCCGCGAACGCGTTCGCGGGCCGCCGCGACCGGCGCCACGTCGTTGGCCCGTGGCCCTGCCCAGACGAAGTGGTTCGGAACGCCGGCGTCGTTCGTCGCCAGGCCGAGCAGCCGCGGCTGACGCAGTCCCGGCCCTGCGGGAGGCGTCGTGGTGTCGGCCAGGATAACGGTCGGGGCTTCCAGCCCTTTGGCGCCGTGCACGGTCATCACCCGCACCTCGTCGCGGGTGATCTCCATGTCGCGTTTGACGTCGGTTTGCGCCGTGCGCAGCCAGGCGACGAAGCCTTGCAGCGACGGTGTCTCGCGACGCTCATAGGCGAGTGCGAGATTGAGGAATTCGTCGAGCGCATCGTCCGCCTCGTGTCCGAGCCGGGCAAGAAAGCGCTGGCGGCCACGCTCGGCCCCCAGCACGCGCGCATAGAACGCGAACGGTGTGTCCTGCCGCGCCCACTGGGAAAAGCGGTCGAGCCTCGCCACCGCCTCGGCGAAGCGCTCGTTCATGTGCGCCTTCGTACGCAGCGCCGTGTGCAGTGCCGTCTTGCGCTCCCAGGCGATCTCGAACAGATCGTCGTCGTCCAATCCGAACAGCGGCGATTTGAGCACCGTCGCCAGTGCGAGATCGTCTGCGGGCAAGAGCAGTGCATCCGCGAGCACCATCAAGTCCATGACCGCGATATGCTCGGTCAGCACCAGCCGGTCGGCGCCGGCGACCGCGATGCTGGCATCCTTCAGCGCGCGGATGATCGCCTCGAACAGCGCGCCGCGCTGACGCACCAGCACCAGCACGTCGCCGGCGCGTGCGCCTTGCTTCATCCAGCGCTTGACGTTGGCGGCGATCTTCGCCGCCAGTCGGACCTGCGGGCTCCGTTCCGTCAGCTCGTCGAAGGGCGCGTCCCAGGCCTCGATCTCGCGCTTGTCCTTCGGCTTGAGCGTCTCCCAGAGCTCGACCAGGCCCGGCGCCGTCTGCGGCAAGAACTCGTGCACCGTCGGAACATTGTCGGCGGAGAGCCCGTTGAATGCTTCCGGGCGCTCGAACACCTTGTCTACGGCCCCCACCACGTTCGCACCGGAACGAAACGAATGCCGGAACGGCACGTATTGCAAATCCCGATCGATGGCCTTGCACAGCGTCGTGAACACGCGCCGCATCGCATCGAATTCGCGCGGCGCCGCGCCCTGGAACGAGAAGATCGATTGTTTCTCGTCGCCGACCGCGAAGATCGTCCGGTTGACCTCGCGCGCTCCGTGGCCCGCGAAGAACTCGCCCGTCAGCAGCCGGATGATCTGCCATTGCCTCGGGCTCGTATCCTGTGCCTCGTCGATCAGCACGTGGTCGACGCCCTGATCGAGCTTGTAGTGCACCCATGCCGCGCGATCCTCGCCGAGCAGGACGAGCGCCTTGTCGATCAGGTCGTCATAGTCGAGGAGCCCGCGCCGGTCCTTCGTCGCCTGATAACGGGAGATCACGGCATCGGCGATGGTGATCAGCGCCGCGGTGCGATCGCGGCAGGCGACGGCCTTGCGGCGCTCCACCTGCGCGTGGAGCCGCGTACGTTCGCGCTGCAGGCAATCGGCGAGCCCGGGATCGCTTGTTTCGATCGCCCTGGTGATCAGTCGCTGGCGCGCCTCGAGCTTGTCCGTGAAGAACACTTGCAGATAGGCGTAGGCTCGTTCCGAACCTTCGGCGGCGAGCGCAGCCATGAGCCGGCGGCCTTGCTCCTGATCGCTTCTCGACCCCTGTGCCAGCGTCGCGGCGGCGGCGGACCAGCGCGATACCGGCAGCAGCGGACCCTCCGTTATCTCTCTTTCGACGCGCTCGATCGTATCGTCGCCGCCGATACCCAACGTTCCGCAAAGCACCGCGACGGCCGCCTCGACACCGCCGCCGTGATCGATCCAGGCGCGCACGATGTCGCGCTTGCGGATGGCTTCTCCGACCACCTCCTTGAAGGTCCGGTCGGCGGCCACCGCGATCGCGGTTGCAAGGGCGCGCCCGAGGGGCGCATTCGGCGCCAAGGCCGCATCGAGCAGCACGCCCAGGCTTGTCTCGTTCAGGAGCTGCGCCTCCGCCGCGTCGTCGAGCACCGCAAAGCGCGCTGCGACATTCGCTTCGAACGGAAATTGGTGCAGGAGCCGCGTGCAGAAGGCGTGGATGGTCTGCACCTTGAGCCCACCTGGCGTCTCCAGGGCCAAGGCGAACAGCCGCCGTGCCCGTGCCCGCCGGGTCGGATCGGGATCGATGTCGGAAATCCGCCGGATCGCCGCGTCGAGCTTGTCGTCGTCGAGCGCGGTCCAGCGCCGCAGCTCGTCGAACACGCGGTTCGCCATGTTGGCGGCGGCGGCCTTGGTGAAGGTGATGCAGAGGATTTTTCCGGGATCGACGCCGTCGAGCAGGAGGCGGATCACCCGCTGGGCAAGGACGTGCGTCTTGCCGGAGCCGGCATTGGCCGCAACCCACGCCGATACCGAGGGGTCCGAAGCCGCGATCTGCAGTCGCCGCACGGTCTCCGGGATGACGCGGGGAGCGTTCATTCACTCCCTCCCGGGACTTCGTCCTCGTCCGCCCCGCCGACCGACCACTCCTTCACGCGCGCGAGATGGTCATAGGTCCCGTAGCGGCTCTTCCACATCGGCAGCACCAGCGGCAGATAAGGCTGGCGCTCGTCCTCGAACCGCGCGGCGACCGCCTGCAGCTTGGCAAGCGCACGGTCGGCGTGGACATCGGCATTGCCCTCCTTGAACGCGATCGCCTTTTCATCGCCCGCGGGCTCGCCACCCTTGAGCGACACGTAGACGAGCTCGACGATCGAGGTGGCGGCCGCAGCATCGTGAAATCCGCCGCCGCGCAGGATCGCGGCTTCGAGCGTGAGTTGCGGCGAGACGCCGATGCGAACCTGCTTCTCGGTCGGCACGGTTCCGGTCTTGTAATCGAGAATGGCATGACCGCCGCCCGCAAGCTCCTCGATGCGATCGGCGCGCCCGCGCAGTGTGAACACTCGCTCGCCGAGGGGGATTTCGATTTTGCCCGAGGTCTCGGCCGTGAGCGTCTTGACCCTGGCGCGGCGCTTGGTTTCCCAGCCGGCGAACCAATGCGCGATGCGCTGGAAGCGCGGCCACCAGAACGCGCGCGCCTCGGGATAGTCTTCGAGCACGGCAAAATGCTTGGCGCCGATCTCGATCAGCGCGGCGGCGGGATCAGCCGGCAGTCCGGCCGCGAACGTCTTGGTGAACTCGTTGAGCGCGCCGTGGATCACGATGCCGCGGTCGGCGGCGCCCGGCGGCAGGTCGACCGGATCGAGCTCGCGCAGCCCGAGAATGTGCTTGGCATAGATGGTGTAGGGATCGCGCAGCCAATTCTCGATATCGGTGACCGATAGCGCCGTCGGCCGCGCGGCCCGCGGCGGGGTCGGCGCGGGCTTGTCGATCCGTTTGATCTCGGCGGGGTGATCGAGCGCGCGCGCCCAGGCAACATAGCGTGCGCCGTTCGCGCGGGCGCGTTGCCAGCGCTCCTCGCCCGCAACCGCCTCCAGCCGCTGGACGAAACGCGACGTCACGGTCGGCGCGCCCGCGAGCTTGGCGGGATACGCGAGGATCACCTCGCCGGCGCCGAGCGCCTGTGCGAAGTCGTGTGCCGACAGCGAAACCCGCCATTCCGGCGGGTCCAGGCCAATCGCGTGGCGCATAGGTCGGCTGAGCCAGGGATCGGAGCGGGTCTCCGGCGGCCACACCCCCTCGACCAACCCTCCGAGCACGACGCGATCGACCGATTGCAGCCGCGCTTCCAGCGTTCCGTAGATGCGTATGCGCACGCCGGGGACCTCCGGCCACCGCACTTTGCGATCGATCGCGATCCTGAACAGCTCGGCATAGTCCGCCCGTGCAACGGCAAAGCCGGCATCGGCGCCCGCTCGCGCGATGTCCTCGAAGGCCTCCTGGAGCTTCACGCCGTCGTTGCCGGCAAAAGCGGCGGGCTCGCCCCGGTCGTCGCGGCTCAAAGCGGCAATCACGTCGCAATGTCGCGCGGCGAGCTCGGTGAAGGCGTGGGGTGCGTCGGCAAGCGCTTCGAGCGGCGCGATGGCGATCGCGACCTGCTCGAGCAGCGCCGCCGCCGCGGCAAGCTCGCCCGCGCTCGAGAATGTGCGCGGGTCGGACGGATGCAGATCGGACTGCTCTCCGCGCCGGAGCTTGGCGAGATCTGCGCGGAACGACGCCAGCGCGTTTACAAGACCGGTGCTGCCCGGCCGCGGCCGCGGCCCGCGCAGCACCGCTCTCTCCAAAGCCGCCACCGCGCGGGCATGCTCTCCTTCCCCGGCGCCCAGACGTGCCAGCGGGTGCTTGAGCAAGCCCAGGAGCGTCACCGGGGCGAGCCCCCCGAGCGCTGCCTCGGCCGCCAGGCGCGCGAACAATCCGGCCGGTGTATCAGGGAGCGCGTCGCCGCTGGAATCGTCGACCGCGACCTTCCAACGGCCGAGCGCGGCGAGGACGCGGCGGGCGAGCGCGCGATCCGGAGTCACCAAGGCCGCGGTCTTGCACGGCGTTTCGATGGCCTCGCGCAGCGCCACCGCGATGGCGAGTGCCTCTTCCTCGGCATTCGCGGCTTCGATCACCGACAACGTGGCAAGCGCGTCGTCGAGTCGCGCCGGGATATCGGAACCGCCGAGCTGTCGGGAACCGCCGAGCTTTTGCCAGCGGTCGGTGGTGGCCGCCGGCCGGAGTGCTTCGGAAACATAGTATTCGCGGCCATGCGCCGCAGGTTCTACGAGCGCCCTGACCTCCTCGCGCGCGATGCCGATGCGACGGAGCAACGCCTGCATCGCGAATTGCGGATGCCCGACCGCCGGCGTGCCTGGTGTGTGGATCAGCTCCCACGATTCTGCGTCGAGATCGGTGTCGAGGCCCGGCAGCACCACCGCCCCATGGCGCAGCTTGGCGATGGTCGCGATCAACTCGGCGGTCGCCGGCATCGAGCCGGTCGAGCCGGCGGCGATCACGGGCCCGTCGGGCTGCGTAGCGAGCCGCGCGGCTTCGGCCGCGATCAGCGCGTCGCGCCGGGCCGCCGGGTCGATGACGCCGCGCTCGGCGAGGATTTTCGGCCAGGCCTCGCGGGCGATCTTCAGGAATTCGAGCGAGAGCTGCCAGTAGGGGTCGAGCGCTTCAGGTACCAGCTCACCGAGCCGCTCCCACGACACGCTGCGTGTGGTCATGTCGTCCATGAGGCGCGCGAGATCGTCGGCGAGAGCGAGTGCCGAGGCGGGATTGCTGGCGACCAGTGGTGCTTCGCCTTTCTTGTCCGGCGCAATGCTGGCTGCCCATTTCAGCACCAATTGCGCCAACAGCATGCGCCGTTCAAATGCACCCAACGCATCGGGAAGCTGGAGCGCGTCGGCGGCAAGCGCGCCGGGCGCGGCCTGCGCGAACGCGATCTCGTCCTCGTCGACCTCCCGGAGGGCGACGATGCGTGGAAGGATCGCCGCGCTGGCTCCGGTCACCTCGAGGAAGAGGTCGCGCGCCAGCCGGCAGGCCCGGACAGTGGGCAAGTAAAGCGTCGCGCCCGCAAGTGCGAGCGGATCGCGGCGGGCGGGAAAGCCGGAGACGAGCTCGCCGTCGAGCAGCGCGCGAATCAGCGTCGGTATGAACGGCGTCGAAGCTGCGATGGTGAAGACACGAGGAGCCGCCATGCCGAATCATACACCGTCCGGCACCGGCGGGATGAATTCATATGGGAGGCGAAGGTCACGCCGCGCTGGCGAGGATGGCGTCTTCGGCGGCCTTGATCGCGTCGGGGCTGCCGACGTGCATCCAGACGCCCTCGAGCCGCAGCCCGGCGAGCCGCTCGGCCTCGGCCGCTCGGTCGAACAAGGGCGACATCGAGAACGGGCCAGCCGCTGCGCCCGCAAAGAAGGCGGGCGTGAGAATCGCGGCGCCGGCATAGACGAAGGGCACGACCTCGCGCTCGCCGCGCCGCTTGAGCCGGCCATCCGACGCCATCGAAAAGTCGCCGCGGCCAGCGTAGCCGATGCTGGACGCCGTGGGCGCCACCAGCAGCAGCGCGTCCATGCGGGCGGGATCGAAGGCTGCGGCGAGCCGGCCGAGATTCGGCTTCACGCCGTCGATCCAGATGGTGTCGGAATTGACGTGGAAGAACGGGCCGTCGCCGAGCGCGGGCAGCGCCTTGACCACCCCGCCGCCGGTGCCGAGCAGCTCGCTGCGCTCATCCGAGATGAGGATCTTGGGCCGCTCGCGGCCAGCGAGATGCCGCTCGATCTGATCGGCGAGATGATGGACGTTCACGACCGCGCACTCGACGCCCTGCTCGGCGAGGCGATCGAGCACGTAGTCGATCAGCGGCTTGCCGCCGACCTGCACCAGCGGCTTGGGGAGCTGCCCGTTGAAGGCCCGCATGCGGGTCCCGAGCCCGGCGGCGAGCACCATGGCGCGTTTCGGAGCGGTCATGATTCGGGAAGTCTCGGCCATCACTCGGGCGTTTTCCGTCAGGGCGCTTAAATTGTGTTTAACGCCGGCACATGAGCAATATACCACGCGTTGAGCGCCTCGAGCGCGGGATGGCTGAGCGAGCGCTGCAAATAGCCCCATACCCGGGGCATGTGACGCAAATATTGCGGTTTGCCGTCGCGCATATCCAGGCGCGCGAAGATGCCGAGGATCTTGCTCGCGCGTTGCGCGGCGAGCGTCACGTAGAGCCTGATGAACTGGGCGGGGTCGAAGTCTGCATCGGTGCGGCCGCGCCCGCGCACATAGCGGCCGAGCAACGCCAATTCGACCTCCTCGGTGACGTCCACGCGGGCGTCCTGCAGCAGCGAGGCGAGATCGTAGGCGGCCGGACCGATCACCGCATCCTGGAAATCGAGAATGCCGAGCCGGGCGATCTCGCTGCGCCGCGGCAACCACAGCAGGTTGGGCGAATGAAAGTCGCGCAAGACCCAGGTCGGGCGGGCGTCGATCGCCGGCTGCAGCAACTCGCGCCACAAGGACCGAAAGGAGTCTCGCTCGGTATCGGGAATGGGGGCATCGAGGCGCGGCAGGAACCAGTCGAGCAGCAGCTCGGCCTCGATCAGGAACGCGCTCATGTCGTAGGGTGGAATGCGGTGCTCGACATGCGGCGAGACCGGCAGCGTGTCGGGAAGCCGCTGCTCGTGCAACGCCAGAAGCGCGTCGATCGCGGCCTCGTAGCGGTCCTTGATCGGCGCCGGCGGATCGCCGCTCACCACGCGCTCGTCGCCGAGGTCCTCGATGATCAACAGTCCCTGGTCGAGGTCGGCGTGATGGATGGCGGGGGCGGAGAAGCCGAATTGCCGCAGCCCGTTCGCCATCGCCACGAACGGCGTCACGCTGTCGGCGACGTGCGCAATCGCGCTATACGGCTTGCCGTCGCGCACCGGCGGCCCGTCGGGACGGCGCGGTGAATTCATCAAGATCACGTGCTTGTCGCCGTGCGTGAGCCGCTCGTAGGACCGCGTCGAGGCATCGCCCTGCAGGCGCGTGCGCAGCGCCTCGCTGTAGCCGCTCTCGGCGATGAATTGGCGCGCCGCCGCCATGCGGTCGACCCGCGGCCCGAACGCGCCATAGCCGGTGACCCGGGCGTGGCGGAACTCGAGCTTGAGCTTGGGCGCGAGCGTGAGCGCAATATCGAGCCGGTCGGGGGGCAGGATGCCGGCCGCGCGGTCGGGCCATTCCAGCAGCACGACTGCGCCTTCCGGCAGGTCGTCGAAGCCGAGCTCGGTGAGCTCGGATGCCGTCGACAGGCGGTAGAAGTCGGCATGAATCAGCTGAAACTGCGGCAGGTCGTAGCTCTGCATCAGCGTGAAGGTCGGGCTCGGCACCTCGATTGCGGGATCGCCGGCGAGATAGCGGATGAGTGCGCGCGCGAACGTGGTCTTGCCGGCGCCGAGATCGCCGGAAAGCGTGACGAGGTCGCCGGGCTCGAGCGAATTGGCGATGTCGATCGCCAGCCGCTGGGTGGCCTGCTCGTCGGGCAGCACCACCGAGAAGCTCGACGTGCTGGACGTGGTCAGCAGCATCGCCATGGTTCGGCTCGCCAGTCTCCCGGTTCCGACGTTCGTATCTAGTGCGGCGGGATCGCCGCACACTGTTTTACCTCAAATCCGCGGAGACGGGCGCGGTAGCGATGGCGCCCCAACTCACGCCGCCGTGCGCTCGGCCCCGTGGTCGAGGGGGAAGACGCAGGTGACGGTGGTGCCGCGGCCGACCGCCGATTCCAGCGTCACCGAGCCGCCGTGCAGCTCCACGAAGGAGCGCACCAGGGAGAGGCCGAGGCCCGTGCCGCGGTGGCGCGAGCCGAGCGAATGGGTCTCGAACCAATCGAACACCTTGTCCTGGACGTCGGCTGGAATGCCGGGGCCGCGGTCGGTCACCGAGAACACGACTGCATCCTTGAGCCGCTGGGCGGCGAAGGTAACGACCTCGCCCGCGGGCGAGAAGCCCACCGCATTGGCGAGCAGATTGAACAGCGATTGTCGCACGCGGCGCTCGTCGGCCACGAAGCTGCCGATGTCGGGCGCCGCGCGGATTTCGAGCCTGATGCCGTTCTTGACCAGGCGGTCCTGCACCCCTTCGGCGGCGGCCTCCATGGTCCGGCGGACGTCCACCGGGCCGAGATTGAGGGTCATGGCGCCGGCGTCGATGGTGGCGAGATCGAGGATGTTGTTGATGATGGCGAGCAGCGCGTTGGTCGAGACCGTGATGTAGGCCAAATACTCCCGCTGCTTCTCAGTGAGCGAGCCGGTGACCGGGTCGCCGAGGAAATGCGCAAAGCCGATGATGTTGGTGAGCGGCGAGCGCAGCTCATAGGAGACGTGGTGGACGAAATCGATCTTGAGCTTGTCCGCCGTCTCCAGCGCTTCGTTGCGCTCGCGCAGGGCGCGCTCCACGTTCACGGTGTCGGTGACGTCCTGGAAGGTCACCAGCGTGGCGCCGTCGGGCAAGGGCATGGTGGCGCAATCGACGACGTTGCCGTCGGGGCGCTCGATCCGGCCGATGACCGGCTCGCGGTTGTCCATCGCCGTGATCGTCGCCCGCAGTTCCTGCCAGATCGGGTGGTCGCCGTGCAGCGGTCGGCTCCAGCCGTTGATCGCTTCGATATGCGGCCGGTCGGACAGCATCTCCGGCGAAAATCTCCACATTCGCACGAAGGCCGGATTGTAGAGCCGCAGCCGTCCGTCGCTGCCGAACACCGCGACCGCTTCGGTCAGATTGTCCAGCGTCTCGCCTTGGACCCGGATCAACGCATCGTAGCGGCGCTCGAGAGCGAGCCGCTCGGTGACGTCGTCGAACAGATAGATGACGCCGCCTTCGGGATTGGGCGTGGTGACCACCCGCGTGGTGCGGCCGTCCGGCAGATGCCACATGTGCTCCTTGGCCTCGACCGCGCGGTAGGCCTCGTGCAGCGCCATCCTCCACTGGCGGAAATCCTGTTCGTCCGGGACCTTGCGGGCGGCGCGCAATTGATCGAGCACGGCCGAGTCGGTCGGTCCCTGATCGAGAAAGCCGGCATCGAGGTCCCAGAGCGAGCGATAGGCGGCGTTGTAGAAAGTCAGCCGTTGATTGGAGCCGAAGATGGCGACGCCGGTCGCGAGCTGATCGAGGGTGCGCCGGTGAGCGTCCATCATGCGCGCAAGCTCGGCGCGCATCAATTCGGCTTCGGTCGCGTCGATGCCGATCCCGGCGCTGCCACCGGCCGCCGGCACGGCGATCACGTCCAGGCTGCGGCGCTCGCCCGCGACCACGGCGGGCAGCCGTCCGGAATAGGATTGCGCCGCTTCGTGCGCGCGCAGCAGCTCGCCGCGCCCGCCGCGGTCGAACAGCTCGATGCCGCGCGCGACCACCTCGCCGCCGTCCCGCGCCTCGACCGCGCGCGCATAGGCCTGGTTCGCGAACACGAGCTTGCCGGCGCCGTCGCGCGCCCAGACCGGGGCCGGCACGGCCTCGATCAGCGCGCGCAGCGCCGCGACGTCGTCCATCTGCTCCTGGTGCCGTTGCACGAGCTCGGCGAGCTCGTATTTGATGCCGCTGACTTCCCGCAGCCGCAGGATCGCGCGCCCCCCGACGACCTGGCCCTCCGCCTCGATGATGCGGCCCGCGAGCGTGGTCACGGTCATGGCGAAGCTCACGCCGCGCGCGCGCAAGGCATCGACCGAACGCTCCATCGTGCCGGCGGTGCCGGGCTCGAGCCAAGTGCCGAAGGCGAGCACGCGCTGCGGCGTGTCGGCCGCGGTCACCAGCGTCGGATCGCCGATGATTTCCGGCTCCTCGGCGGCCGCCGCCCAGGCGACCAGGATCTGCGGCTCGGAGAGGAGGAGCGCGTAGGCGCGATCGATCGCGGCCTTGGAAGCGAGGGTCTCGTCGCGCGCCGAGGCTTCCACTTCGGCGAGGCGACCGCGCGTGCGCACCAACAGGATCGCTGTGACCACGGCAAAGCAGAGAATGCCCAGCGTGAGCGCGAGCGCGGCGATCTCGTGCTGATCGAGCAGCGCGAAGGCCGCCGCGTAGGCATCGAGCGCGGAGCGCGCGGGGGCTCCGCCCGAGTCGTCGGCGCGCGCGAGGTCACCGGATACCGCGGATAAAGCGAGTGCAACGGCGGCGCGGAGGAATC
>WNEY01002215.1_pt1 | contig 14179 bp, 10 predicted proteins | sample 5400531 | NCBI WGS metagenome assembly WNEY01 (sample SAMN13153338, study PRJNA577476) | soil metagenome | isolation source: 200 cm saprolite under Douglas fir tree site 1 | place: USA:California | collected 2015-04-18
CACGACCTCGGTGACGATCGGTTGGTCGAACACCTTCGCCTTGTTCAACTGGTCGATGTATGCCTCGGCCACACGCTTTTGCTCAGCATCGGCGTAGAAGATCGCCGATCGGTATTGCCGGCCGGTGTCGGGTCCCTGCCGATTGAGTTGCGTCGGGTCGTGCGCGATGGAGAAAAATACCTTGAGGATCTGTCCGTAGCTGATCCGGCTCGGGTCATAGACGACCTCGACGGCCTCGGCGTGGTCGGTGGTGCCGGTCGAGACCGTCTCATAGTCGGCAGTGTCGGCTGAGCCGCCCGCGTACCCGGATTTGACAGAGGAGACGCCCTCGAGGTTCTTGTAGACGGCCTCCACACACCAGAAACACCCGCCGGCCAGTACCGCCCGGCTCTGCGCAGCCTTGTCGGCGAGCGGCCCGTCGACGCTGGGATCTGGGAACTCCTCGGGTGATACGCGCGCCATTGATTAACTTTAGTTGATGGCTGGTCAGATCGTTCGTGTTTGGAGGGGATACCGGACGGAAGCCGGTGTCGATCGCTACTGCCGCGATCACGCCGCCGGGGACGGCTACGAAGACGCGGTCGTTGAGCCGGTGGTTCGCGAACCTCTAAATCGCTTCGACGATCGCGTCACGCACGTCACCGTTGCTTTCGCGGCCCAGTAGGGCGCCCAACTAGGGCGGGGAGTTGAAACCACCTCCGGATTCAATCAGCTCGATGGTGCCGAGGCGGTCGGTCCGGTAGAGGGGTGCCCCGGTCAACGCATGCAGGACGGCGCGCACCGGCAGGCCGTCGCGACTGTTGGGCGAAACCTGGATGACGCTGACGCCCTGGCCGGGCCCCTGCCACTCGGATGGTCCGCCGCTGGTAAAGACCGCGCCGTTGACGCCGGCTGGAAGCGATTGCCAGCTCGTCTCCGGCGGCACCACCGCGAGAACCGCCTGCCCCGCCTGGATCAGCCAGCTCCGTCCATCACTCGCCACGCTCAAGCGGACGCCGTCCAACGCGAGTGGTGCAGTGACTGGCGCAACTCGAACGCCGGCTGATTGGGCCTGTTGGACCATCGCCCGCACGCTCGCGCTCCATGGATCGGGGTCGGCGATGACCATCGCGCCGATCCGAAATCGGCCCAGCACCTCCGCCGCCGCGCCAGTGTTGACCCGCCGGCCCCCGGTGATGAGCCAGATATCGATCGTCCTCGCAGTCGGGGGCAGTGCGCGCCCCATTGCCTGCGTGAACTTGTTGGCGTCGGGCCCCGCGTCAATGAGAACCTGGTGGCCATTCGCCGTCCGCACCAGGACCGCCGAGCCGGTGCCGACGTCGAGGGCGTAGATATGCACCCGTCCGTCGGGGCGGACCAGGAGCAGTGCCACCGTCGCCAGGCTGGCGGCACCCAGAACCGCCCAGACTTTTTTTCGCCAGAAGAACTGGCGCAGCTTCGCACCGGCAAGCGCACCGCCATTAAGGATCACCGCCGCGGCGAGCCAGCGCGGAGGAAAGTACGGCATGGTGATGGCGGCGAGGGGAAGGCTGCCCAGGCTTTCGATCACGAGCCGGTACCAACTCGCGATCATGCCGGCCGCCTGTATCAGAGGCCAGGCCGCCGGCGCCAGCGGGCTGCCGAGCACGGCGCCGGCGCCGCCCACGATCATCACCGCGGGGAGCAATGGCAGGACCAGGGCGTTCGCCACCGGCCCGATCAGCGAGAGTTGGTGGAAGTTGGCGAGCATCAAAGGCCAGGTCGCGGTCTCGGCGGCGATGGTGGCCGCGAACGGATCGCGCAGTACCGCCGGCATCCAGGCAAACCGGGCAGCGATCCGGTCCGTCATGGCCGCAATCCCGATGGTGCCGGCGAAGGAAAGCTGAAAGCTGACGTCGGCCGCGAGTGCCGGCTTCAGCCCCAGCATCACGGCTGCCGTCAGCGCCAGCGAGAGGAACACGTGGCTGTCGCGGCGCAAGCGGCCCGCGATGACGACCAGAATCCCCATGGCCGCCGCCCGCAAGGCTGCCGCCGACGCTCCGGCCAGCAACGCGTAGCCGGCCATCGCCCCGACGGCGATCATTGGCGCGGCTTTTGGGAGCCATCGGTCGAGCGCCTGGTGGATGATCCGGGCGAGCAGACTGACCTTGAGTCCAGAGATCACGACGATATGGATGAGTCCGCTGGCGATCATCTGCTGCTGCAGCACCGATGGCAGCGCGGCACGGTAGCCGAAGACGACGCCCAGCAGCAGGGCGGCCTGCGGTTCTGGCAGGGCTCGATCTACGGCCGCGATCACGGCATGCCGAAGCACGAGGAGCGCTGTATGCAGGGGGTCGCCGCCGTGCGACGTCACGCGGACCAGGCGGGCTGACGGCATCACGCCGGCGATCCCCTGCTCGGACAGGTAGGCACGGTAATCGAACTGGTCGAAGCGGGGCGGCTGCTGGATTTCGCCACTCAGCAGCACCAGGTCTCCGTAGCGCACCGGTGTCATGCCGTAGATCGTGGCCTCGATCCGCACGCGAGTCGGCGTTTGGCCGGCGCCGGTGGCGACGTGGTCCAGGCGCACCGTCAGTCGCCGGCTGGTCTTGCGCTCGACCGGGTCATCGTCGACGATTCCGGAGACGGAAACACTCTGACCGACGAGGTCAGGTGGGAGCTCGACGGTTGCGGCGAGGGCACCCCGCCCCGCGCCGATCAAGAGCGCGGCCAGGGACAGGCCGGCCAGCAGCGCCAGGCGGCGATCGACCAGCACCACGGCGACAGCCAGTCCGAGCGCCAGCGCCAACCACACACGCAGCGGGCTGAGCAGGACGGCCGCCATGATGCCGATACTCCAGGCAGTCAGGACCGCAGCCATGCCCCACCATGGCCATCGCGCTCGATCTCCCTCCCCCGTTGCGGGGGAGGGTCGGGGTGGGGGGTCTATGGTCAGGGCACGGTCAACGACTTCGCCAGTTCCTTATACGTGGCGGCGTCCAGTCCCATCGCCGACTTGAGTTCCGTCAGCACGGTAAAGCCACCGTAGTCTCGACGGTACGTGATGATCGCGTCGGCGAGCGCCGCATCCATCCCCGGCACCAGCAGCAGCTGCTCGCGCGTCGCCAGGTTGATGTCGAGCCTGGCCTTCTTTCCCTTGCCCGTGGCACAACGGCCGGCCGACGGCACGGTGATCTGCTTGGCGTCTTTGAGATGGGCTGCCAGATTAGGAAGGCAATCAGGGTCCGCGGCTTCCGTGAGCCCGCCGGCGGCGACGATCGCATCGCTGACCCGGAGCGTGGCCAGCAGCGTGTAGAGGCCGGGGTTGCGCACGGCGCCACTGACATACACGATGACTGTCCGTTCCTGGGCCGCCTCGACGTCGTCGGCCGAGATGACTCCCGGTGCCATCGCCATCGGGACCGGCCGGGGCCAGAGCACGAAGGCTGCCATGCCGATGATCGCGACCGCCAGCAGACCGGCGAGGTGCCAGTCATGCCGGTAGAGCCAGCCGAGCAGGCCGGCCCGCCACATGTTTGTCTGCTTGCCCAGGCCTAATTTGGCGAACATGCGGGAGCCGCGATTCGGACCTGGGCCCTTGTCCCTACTCGGTGACCAGGTTGATCAGCCGGTCCGGGACGTAGACGGCGCGCGCGAGGCGCCGGCCGTTCAACGCGCGCTGCACGTTAGCGCTTCGCAGCGCGCGCTCCTGCGCACCGGCCTGGTCGGCGCCGGCCGGCATCTCGAGCCGGTCGCGCAGCCGACCGTCGACCTGCACCACGACCGTCACCTGCGGCCGGCGGAGCAGCGACTCGTCCAGCTCGGGCCAAGGCTGAAAGACGACGAGCCCCTCTCCCCCCTGCCGCTGCCAGAGCTCCTCGGCCAGGTGCGGCGCGAACGGTCCGAGCATGCGTGTCATGCCGAGCGCCGCGGCCTCCCAGGCCTCATCCCGCCGCCCACCGCCCTGCAGGTAGTCCTGCATCAGGTTGGCGAGCTCCATCAACGCTGACACGGCGGTATTGAAGCGGAAGCCGTCGACGTCACGCGTGACCCGATTGATCGTCTCATGCAGTTTGCGGGTGAGGTCGTCGCTACTCACCCGGTTGGCGTCGGCGATCGCCGCGTCTTCTTCGCCAACGATCAGGCGCCAGACCCGGTTCAAGAATCGAGCGACCCCGTCGACGCCGCGATCGTTCCACTCGGCGTCCAACTCCGGCGGCCCGATGAAGAGTTCATAGACTCGGGCGGTGTCGGCGCCGTAATGCTCGACCAGCTGGTCAGGCGTGACCCCGTTGCCCTTCGACTTCGACATGACCGCGCCGTTGCGCTGGATCATGCCTTGTGAGAACAGCGCGGCGAATGGTTCGTCCACGGAAACCATGCTGGCATCGAAGAGCGCCTTCATGAAGAAGCGCGAATACAGTAAATGCAAGATCGCGTGCTCGATGCCGCCGATGTACTGGTCGACCGGCATCCAGTAGTCCGCCTTGCTCTTGTCGAACGGCAGCGTCTGGTTGTGGGGGTCGGCATATCGCAGGAAGTACCAGGACGAGTCGACGAAGGTGTCCATCGTATCCGTCTCGCGGCGTGCTGGCTTGCTGCATTTCGGGCAGGTTGTGTTGACAAACGACGGCGTGTGCAACAGTGGATTCTGGCCGTCGGAGCGGAATTGGACCTCCGCCGGGAGGTGCACCGGCAGTTCGTTGTACGGTACGGGCACGATGCCGTGTTCAGGACAATAGATGATGGGGATCGGCACGCCCCAGTAGCGCTGCCGCGAGATCAGCCAGTCGCGCAACCGGAAGGTGATCGTCCGCTTGCCGATGCCACGACGCTCGGCCTCGGCAATGATCTTCGCCATGCCTTCCTTCGGGCTCAGCCCGCTATGGGGACCGGAGTTGACCAGGAAGCCGTCGTAGGACTCGAACGCCACCTCCAACGGTCTCGCGGCCGGCTTCAGCGTGGGACTGATGACTTCACGAATCGGGAGTTGATATTTCTTCGCGAACTCGAAGTCGCGCGCGTCGTGGGCGGGGACGCCCATGATCGCCCCGGTGCCATAGGTGGCGAGGACGTAGTCCGCGACCCAGATCGGGATGCGCTCGTTCGTAAAGGGATTGATGGCATAGGCCCCGGTGAACACCCCGGTTTTCTCATGCTCCGTCGACAAGCGCTCGATCTCGGTCTCGGCCTTGGTCTTCTCGATGTAGTCCTCGACGTTGCGACGGTGGTTTGGCGTCACGATCTTCTGGACGAGCTCATGCTCGGGCGCGACGACCATGAAAGTGGCGCCGAAGACGGTGTCGGGCCGCGTGGTGAAGACGCGGAGACTGCCGTCGCCCTCAACGGCGAAGTCCAGGTCAGCACCTTCGCTCCGACCGATCCAGTTGGCCTGCATCACCTTGACACGCTCCGGCCAGCGATCGAGCTTGGTCAGGTCGTCGAGCAGCCGCTGTGCATAGGCGGTGATCTTGAAAAACCACTGCTCGAGTTCTTTCTTCGTGGGCTTCGTGCCGCAGCGCCAGCAGACGCCGTTGACGATCTGCTCGTTGGCGAGCACGGTGTTGTCCTTGGGGCACCAGTTGACAGCCGCCTTTTGCTTGTAGGCGAGGCCCAGGTCAAGAAATTTCAGGAACAGCCACTGCGTCCACTTGTAGTAGTCCTCATTGCAGGTGGTGACCTCGCGCTCCCAGGCATAAAGCACGCCCATGATGTCGAGCTCACGCTTGGAGATCGCGATGTTGCCTTCGATTGAGATACGCGGCGGAATGCCACTCTGGATGGCGGCGTTCTCCGCCGGCAGACCGAAAGCGTCCCAGCCGAACGGGTTGAGGACGTTGAAACCCCGCATCACTTTGTAGCGGGCGATGGCGTCGCCGATGACATAGTTCCGGAAATGCCCCATATGCAATGGCCCCGACGGGTAGGGGAACATGACCAGGTTGTAGAACTTCGGCTTGCTCGAGTCGTCGGTGACCCGAAACAGGCCTGCTTTCTTCCAGGCGTCGCGCCACCTGGGCTCGATCGCCTGCGGATCATAGACGGGGGCGACAGTTCTGGCCATGTCAGTGAAGGAGTGGTGGAGCCGACGAGATTCGAACTCGTGACCTATTGCATGCCATGCAATCGCGCTCCCAGCTGCGCCACGGCCCCACACGCGCGGGTCGAGGGTCAAGTTTAGCGAACTCTTCGGATCGAGAGCGGCGCAGGCCGACGCCATCCTCGGAGTATACACGGTTTTGTGTAACTGTCGCAGCGAAATTCGACCGGGCGGGCCCTATGATTCAAGCCGATGCAGCATCTCTGGGCACCCTGGCGGATGGAGTTCATCAAGGGGCCCAAACCATCGGGGTGCTTCTTCTGCGAGGCGGCGGCTGCCGACCCGTCGCAAGACGCCGATCGCCTGGTTCTCGCCCGCGGCGACCTGGCCCTGGCGATCCTCAATCGCTATCCCTACAACAACGGGCACCTGATGGTCGCGCCCAAGGCGCACCTGGCCAACCTGGAAGACCTGCCGGCGGCCACGGCGAACGACCTGATGGCACTGACGCAACGCGCGCTGCGCGTGTTGCGCCAGGTGCTGTCCCCGCAGGGCTTCAACCTGGGCATCAACGCCGGCAAGACCGCCGGCGCCGGCGTCGCCGACCATGTTCACCAGCACGTGGTGCCACGCTGGGATGGCGACACGAATTTCATGCCGCTGGTCGCCAACACGAAAGTCCTTAACGAAAGCCTTACGGTCAGCTATCAGCAGCTGCGCGCCGGCTTCGATCGGCTGCCGTAACGCCGGTCGTTAGTCAGTCGCGTCTCAATTAGGGCCGAACGGCGGATAGGCCTAACGGAAACCGGTGCTACCGTGGTTGTAGTCATGAAGAGACGGCGGCACCAGTCTGGCCAGGCGCTGATCGAATATGCATTCCTTCTTATCTTGCTGGCGACCGTCGCCTTCGCCGTTGTCGTCTTGGCCGGCAACCAGCTCAGGGGTACCTACAACGACGTGACCTTTGAGTTCGCGCATCTCACCGACACCAATACCTACGCACCGGACGGATCGATCGTCCCCCCAGGCACGACGCCGTCCTGCCCGTCGGGCGCACCACCCGCATTGAGGGGACATCAGTGGAAATGCAACTAGCGCCGGAACCGATTCAACTGCAGCGTCCCCGGCAAGGACGGCTTGGTCGCGTGCTGGCCAACCGCCAGCTATGGAAGAACGCGATCTACTCGGTCGCGTTGATCACCTACCTGTGCTCCTTCCTCTTCTTCGGGCTGGCCATAGCCGACGTCCGCGAGTCGGGCGGCGGCATAACGGCGGTGATCGATCTGATCGTGGCCCTCTATTTCCTGGTACAGGTGATCTTCCTGTTCGTGCTCAGCGGTGTCGTCGAGCGTCGCCATCAGAGCCTGCCGATCGACTTTCCGGATCGGCGCACGAAGACGAGCTAGATTCTCTCGATACGGGCCCGCCGGCCCACGCGAGCCGCGCTTCAGTGCGACGCGAGCGTTAGAGGCGTTCCACGATCGTGGCGATGCCCATTCCGTAGCCGATGCACATCGTGCTCAGGCCGTAGCGGGCATCCTGCCGCTCGAGTTCATGCAACAGCGTCGTGATCAGGCGCGCGCCGCTGGCACCCAACGGATGTCCGAGCGCAATCGCGCCGCCTGAGTAGTTGACTTTCTCCATGTCGGCGCCCGTCTCGTGCTGCCACGCCAGCACCACGGGGGCAAAGGCCTCGTTGACTTCGAACAAGTCGATGTCCTTCAGCTGCAACCCAGCCTTTTTGAGGACCTTCTGCGTTGCTGGGATGGGGCCCGTCAACATGATGGTGGGCTCGGAGCCCACGATCGCCTGTGCCACGATGCGCGCCCGCGGCTTGAGCCCCAGCTCCTTCGCCTTTTCTCTCGTCATGATCAGCACCGCCGCGGCGCCATCGCTGATCTGGCTGGAATTGCCGGCCGTGACGACGCCGTCATCCTGGAACGACGGCTTCAACTGGGCCATTTTTTCGCGTGACGGTGGGATGCGCACGCCCTCGTCGACAGCAAACTCATAGCTGGTGCCGTTCTGTTTGACCTGAACCGGGAAGATCTCGCGGGTGAACCGGCCTTCCTTGATCGCCTGGCCGGCCTTGACGTGGCTCTGGTAGGCGAACTCATCCAGCTGGTCGCGGCTGAAGCCCCACTTCTTGGCGATCATTTCGGCTGAATTGCCTTGTGGGATGATCTCGAAGAGGTCCATCAACTTGGGACTGACCGGACCCTCGCCGGGGCCGAACGCATCCGAGCCCATCGGCACCCGCGACATGTTTTCGACGCCCGCGCCGATGACGACATCCTGGGCGCCAGAGAGGACGCCCTGGGCGGCGAAGTTCACCGCCTGCTGGCCGGAACCACAGAATCGGTTGATCGTCGTCCCCGGGACTTCGATCGGGAAGCCCGCGATCAAGGCGGAGGCGCGGGCGATATTCATGCCTTGCTCGCCCGTCTGGGTGACGCAGCCGGCGATGACGTCGTCCACCTGCGCCGGGTCGACGCCGGCACGGGTGACCAGCTCTCGGAGCGTGAGCGCTAGCAGATCGTCCGGCCGAACCGGACTCAGCTTGCCGCCGCGCCGGCCGATCGCCGTCCGGACGGCGTCAACGATTACAGCCTCACTCATCCAATCACGACTCCCACTATGGATTTGGGCGACCACACCCTGTACAAGTGTAAACCCCGAATTCCCTTACAATGTTCCGGCACATGCGAGCTTTCACTGGGCGGGCCGATTGGGCTCGGTAATCAAGAAGCGCAGGAAGAAAATGCGCAAACACAAGCACAAGAAGATGCTCAAGGCGACGCGCTGGCAGCGCCGGACGAAGTAACCAGCTTCTGATCGATTAAGTTCGCCAGCTGCGCCTGCGAGGCCTCCCCCGGATAACGACCGACGACGATGCCACGACGGTCAACGAGCACGAAGGACGGCGGCGAGTCGACTTCGTATGCCGCCGTCAGGCTGCCAGCATCGTCATAGAAGCTGGGATACGGGACATTGAACTCGGCATAAAAGGCGCGGGCGAGCGCCCTGTCATGGTCCAGCATGTCCACGCCGTAGAACCTAACCCCCTGGCCGGCATATCTGGCCGCCAGCGTGTTCAACCCGGGCTGTTCCTTCCGACAGGGTCCGCACCAGGCGGCCCAGAACACGAGGACGGTGTTGGATGCCTTGAAGTCGACGGCCAGCCCCGCCCCCTCGAGCGTCTCGCCCGAAAGCCTGGGCGCCGCCGTCCCCACCCGGCCGTTGGGCGCCGCCTGGGAGACGTCGGGCTGTAGACTGCACCCGGCCAGCAGCAAAATCAAGAACAACCAGGGCCCGCGGCCCAGCAAGCTAGTTGACCGTGCCGGGCTGGGAGTCGCCCAGGGGTCGCCGGAACCCGAGGCCGGGCGTCGACGGTCGGGTGGCTGCCGGCAGCAGGGCTTTGTCCAGCACTTCGTCGACATGCTTGACCAAAACGAGCTCCATCGAACTCTTGACTTCTTCCGGCACTTCGTGCAGGTCCTTGCGATTCTTCTCCGGCAAAATGAACGTCTTGATCCCCGCCCGATGGGCCGCCAGCAATTTTTCTTTCAGCCCGCCGATCGGCAGCACTTTCCCGCGCAATGTGATCTCACCCGTCATAGCGACCTCGCGCCGCACGGGTCTGTCGGTAAGCACGGAAACGACGGCCGTTGCCATAGTGATGCCCGCCGAGGGACCATCTTTAGGTATGGCTCCAGCCGGCACATGAATATGAAAAAAATGATCCTCGAAGAAGCCCGGCTTCAGCCCCAGTTCGAGCGCATGCGCACGCGCGTAGCTCACCGCGGCGCGTGCCGACTCCTCCATGACTTTGCCGATCTGCCCCGTCAGTGCGAATTCGCCACGCCCTTGCATCAGGATCGCCTCGACCGTCATCACGTCGCCACCGTACTCGTTCACGGCCACGCCGGTGACCGCACCGACCTGGTCTTCCAGCTCAGCGACGCCAAACTCGAATCGCGGCGGCCCCAGGTAACCCATCACGTCGCCTGGCTGGACAATGACTTTTTCTGTTTGACCTTCGGCGATGCGCCGAGGAATCTTGCGAGCGATGTTCGCGATCTCCCGGTCGAGGTTTCGTACCCCGGCTTCGTGCGTGTACTCGCGGATCAGCAAGCGCAAGCTTGCCTCGGGCACTTCCAGGTTCTCGTCCGTCAGACCGTGCTCTCGTAACTGGCGCGGCACCAGGAACTGCTGCGCGATATGCATTTTTTCGTCTTCCGTGTATCCGGGAAGCCGGATGATCTCCATCCGGTCGCGAAGGGGGGCAATGATCGTGTCGACGACATTGGCCGTCGTGATAAACAGCACCTGCGATAGGTCATAGGGCACTTCCAGGTAGTGATCGGAGAAGTCCTTGTTTTGCTCGGGATCGAGGACCTCGAGCAGGGCCGACGACGGATCGCCGCGCCAGTCGGCGCCGACTTTATCGACTTCATCGAGCATGAAGACCGGGTTGCGTGCCCCGGCGACTTTCATTTGCTGCAGAATTCGTCCGGGCATGGCGCCGATGTAGGTTCGCCGATGTCCCCGGATCTCGGCCTCGTCATGGATGCCCCCCAGCGACAGCCGCACGAACTTGCGACCCAGCGCCCGCGCGATCGACTTGCCAAGGCTGGTCTTGCCGACACCGGGCGGTCCGACGAAGCACAGAATTGGCGACCGCAGGCTCTGCGACCGCTGGCGGACGGCCATGTATTCCAGGATGCGTTCCTTGATTTTTTCGACGCCATAGTGATCTTCGTCGAGCACTTTCGCGGCCACCTTGATGTCCCACGTCTCGCCGGGCGGCGGCCCCCAGGGCAGGGCGATCAACCAATCGACATACGTCCGGATGATGCCCACCTCGGGCGAGGCCGCCGGAATGCTCTGCATCCGGTCGATCTCTTTGAGGGCGCGTTCTTTCACGCTGTCCGGCATCCCGGCTGCTTCAATTTTTTCCCGGAGGCTGTGCAGCTCGGCGCCTTCTTCGTCTTCGCCGAGTTCTTTGCGAATCGCTTTTAACTGCTCGCGAAGGATCTGGTCGCGCTGAAGCTTGCCGATCGTGCTCTGGACTTCGTTCTGAATCTTCGCTTTGAGCTCGAGGATCTCGACCTGCTTGCTCAAAAAGAGGGCGAGCAGACGCAGCCGCTCGAGCACGTTGGGCGTCTCCAGCATGTGCTGCTTTTGCTCGAGCGTCTGGTCCGGGGCTGCCGAAACCAGGTCGGCCAGATAAACCGGGTCATCGGTTTTCGACACGGTGGCCGCGACCTCGGGTGCCACGGCGGCACCGGATTCGACGTATTTTTCGTACAGGCTTTTGACGGACCGCATGTGGGCCTCCATCTCGAGGCCCTCGCCCACCTGGTCAGCGACGATTTCGATCTCGACTTCGATGAACGGCTTGAACTGGGTAAAGCGCAAGATGCGCGCCCGCTGGGCGCCTGCGACCAGCATTTGCACGCCCGCCGGGGTCTGTCGCATGCCGTTGATTTCCGCGATCGTGCCGATCGAGTAAAGATCCTGTTCGACCGTATCGTCCACCTGGGGGTCCTTCTGCGCGACCAGGAGGACCTGCTTGTCTCTGTCCATCGCCGCCGTGATCGCGGCAATCGACGTCCGGCGGCCGACTGAGAGCGGAACGATCAGCTTGGGAAAGACGACGTCGTCCCGCAGGGGCACCAGGGGAAGGCGCCGCAGGGAAGACTCAGGAGAAACCTCCGTCGCCTCTTGCTGGGAAGCGTCCTGCGGAGGGTCGGGGTGGGGGGTCTTTTGCGCCATGCTCTAGACCTGCGCCCCCGCGTCGGTGACGGCAGCTTTCCAGGGCTTGGGCGTCGCAATGCCACCTTCGAGGGCCCGCGGCCCGATCAGCCGGGCGATCTGGTCTTCGTCCAGGACTTCTTCCTGCATCAGCGCGGCGGCCAGCGTGTCCAGCTTGGTCCGGTTTGCCGTCAGGATGCTCTCCGCCGTGTCGTAGCCCTCCCGCAGCAGGCGGGTCACTTCCTCGTCGATGATGGCCGCCGTCCGCTGGCTGATGTGCGGGCTACCGGCCAGCTCACGGCCCAGGAACACGGCCTGAGGCGAATCGTCGAATGAGAAGAGGCCCATCTTCTGGCTCATCCCCCAGCTGACGACCATATGGCGCGCCAGCTCCGTCGCCGTCTCCAGGTCGTTCTGCGCGCCGGTCGTGATCGATCCGAGCCCCAGCTGTTCGGCGGCACGTCCGCCGAGCGCCATCGCGATGCGCGCCTCGAGATACTCTTCGGAGAGGTTGTGCCGGTCGTCGGTGGGGATCGATTGGGTGACGCCCAGCGCCATGCCACGCGGGACGATCGTGATCTTGTGGACCGGATCCGACTGCGGCTGATACCAGGCGACCAATGCGTGGCCCGACTCGTGGTAGGCAATCACGCGGCGTTCCGCCTCGCTGAGATAGATCTTGCGCTCCGACCCGAGGACCACCCGGTCGAACGACTCTTCGAAGTCTTCCATGGCGACGCTCGTCCGGTTGGTGCGCGACGCGTGCAGCGCCGCCTCGTTGACCAGGTTGGCGAGGTCCGCGCCGACCAGCCCCGGTGTCGAGCGGGCGATGATCTCCAAGTCGACGTCCTGGGCCAGCGGCACGCTTCGCGTGTGCACTTTCAGGATGGCCGCGCGGCCGCGACGATCGGGCCGGTCGACGACGACGCGCCGGTCGAACCGGCCGGGCCGCAGCAACGCCGGATCGAGGACGTCGGCGCGGTTCGAGGCGGCGACGACGACCACGGCCTCGCGTTGATCGAAGCCGTCCATCTCGACCAGTAGCTGGTTCAGCGTCTGTTCCCGCTCGTCGTTGCCCCCTCCGAGGCCGGCGCCGCGCTGACGGCCAACCGCGTCGAGCTCGTCGACGAAGATGACCGAGGGCGAGTGCTTCTTCGCGTCCTCGAAGAGACTGCGGACGCGGGAGGCGCCGACGCCGACGAACATCTCGACGAACTCCGATGCCGAGATGCTGAAGAACGGCACGCCCGCCTCACCGGCGATGGCGCGCGCCAGCAGCGTCTTGCCGGTGCCGGGCGGGCCAATCAACAACACGCCCTTGGGCATCCGGCCTCCCAGCTTCTGGAACTTCTGCGGGTCACGCAAGAAATCGACCATCTCCTGCAGCTCGAACTGCGCCTGCTCCACCCCGGCCACGTCGTGAAACGTGGTCTTAGGAGTGCCCGGGTCCTGCAGGCGGGCGCGGCTGCGGCCAAAGCTGAAAATGCCCTGCGCCGCCTGGCCGCTCCGCCGCATGAACCAGATCCAGATTGCGATCAGGGCGAGGAACGGCAGGAAACTCAAGAGCAGGCTGCCGATCCCACCGGTATCTGGCTTGACCGTGGTCGCGACGTCTTTGCTCTTCAGGAGCGGGAAGAAGGTGGGGTCGGTCAACCCGACGTTGTCGGGGACGGTCGCGCTGAACTGGGTGTTCGTCACCCCGTTGTTGGTGAATGTCGTCTTCAAATCACCCTGCGCGCTCTGGCCCTGGATCGTGATGTCCGCGACGTTGCCGCTTTCGATCTGGGTCACGAGCTGCGAATAGCTGAGGTCGACCCGGGCGGGCCCACCCAGCCGGCTGAGGAACGGCGAGAGCAGGATCACGATGTACAGGCTGAGCCCGGCCAGGAGGGCGAGCCGAAGCCAGGACCCCGACTGTCGCGGACTTTTGGGGGTCTGCTGCGGTGGCGTCTGGTCAGGCCTGAGCGCCATATAGGGCTAGTTTATGCGCCGGCACCAAGAATGAAACAAGAGAACTCCCCAGGCCCTGCGTTTCTCTCCAACTCGAACTTCCGAGAAAGAGCCGAACTGAACGTATAATCCGCGCGGGGCGATAGCTCAGCTGGCAGAGCGCCGCACTCGCATTGCGGAGGTCGAGAGTTCGAGTCTCTTTCGCTCCACCAAATCCGGTCAGACTTGCGACTGCCGCCAGGCGGCCACGGATCATTGGCAGTGGTACTTGTGGCCGTGCAGGATCGCTGTGGTGCCGCCCGGGCAGGTATATGCCGTTGTCGCTCCCGGGTCATCGGGGTAGAGCAGAGCTTCCTCGATGTCCTGAAACGTCAAGTTGACCTGGTTGCCGGCCACCGTGATCGCGGCGATCGCAACACAGGCGACCAAAACCAGGATGATCGCATACTCGACCATCGACTGGCCCTTACG
>WNEY01002216.1_pt1 | contig 14179 bp, 10 predicted proteins | sample 5400531 | NCBI WGS metagenome assembly WNEY01 (sample SAMN13153338, study PRJNA577476) | soil metagenome | isolation source: 200 cm saprolite under Douglas fir tree site 1 | place: USA:California | collected 2015-04-18
CGGCATCGCACCTTCATCCAGGGTGAGCGCTACTGCCCGGGCAAGCGCATCAGCACCGACTTTGAGGAGTCTACGGTCAACCAGATCATCATTGCCGATCACAAACACCGTCCGCCGCCTACACCAGCGTCACGAGCAGGTCACACGGCTGTATTCTATCGCCCGGCTGCACATACACTGCGGCAATGGTTCCAGGGCGCTCGGCCACAAGCTGCATTTCCATCTTCATGGCCTCAATGGACAGGAGTGGATCACCTGTGGCCACGTGCTGGCCCGCCTGCACCATCACCGTCACCACAAGCCCCGACAGGGTAGCCCCGATATGGGCCTGATTGTCCTCTTGGGCGCGGGGCCGGGTTGGCGTCACGGCCATACCGGCTTTCAGCACTTTCACCACCTGCGGCTGACCGTTGAGTGCGAAGAACAGAGTGACGTAGCCGGCGTCATCCGGTTCCGTGCGCCCCTGCAGACTGATGATGAGTGTCTTCCCGCGCTCCAGGTCGACCGTGATCTCCTCGCCTACACGTAGCCCATAAAAGAACGCCGGTGTTGGCAAGCATGCGACATCGCCGAAGCGGACACGATGACGTGCATAGTCCTGGAAGAGCTTGGGGAAGAGGAGATACGAGGTCAGTTCGGGCTCGCTTACTGGGTGCCCGAGGGTCGTTTCGATGGTATGGCGCTGCGCGATCAGCTCCACCTCCGGCAGGAAATCGGCAGCACGGCCGTAGAGTGGACGCTCGCCCTTGAGCACCTTGCGCTGCAACGCCACTGGGAAACCATCCGGTGGTATGCCAATATCGCCACGCAACAACGCCACCACTGACTGCGGAAAGCTCATGTCGCGCTCGGGATGCCGTACGTCAGCCGGTGTCAGGCTATTGGCCACCATGTACAGGGCCATGTCAGCGACCGCCGTCGAGGTGGGGGTAATTTTGACGATATCGCCGAACAGGAGATTGACCTCGGCGTACATGTGGCAAATCTCAGCCCAGCGATGCTCCAGCCCCATGCCGCGCGCTTGCTCACGCAGGTTGGTATATTGTGGCCCCGGCATTTCGTGACGGTAGACGCTCGCTGTCCCGGCGCGCATGTCGGTTTCGAACGGCGCGTAATACTGGCGGACTACCTCCCAGTAGTGCGACAAAGCCTGCAGCGCGTCGGGATCCAAACCGGGAGCCAGGTCCGTCCCTGCCAGGGCTGCGGCGATAGCACTAAGATTCGGCTGGGCGGTCAGCCCGCTCATGGCATCGAGGGCGCCATAGACGGCGTCTACCCCGGCGTCAATGGCGGCGAACACGCTCGCCGCGGCAATGCCGCTCATATCATGCGTGTCAAAATGAATCGGGATGCCGATCTCTTGCTTCAAAGCGTGTATGAGCTCCCGTGCGGCGCGCGGTCGGCACACCCCCGCCATGTCTTTAATGCCCAGGATTTGCGCCCCAGCGCGTTCGAGCTGCCGCGCTAGATCGAGGTAATAGTGCAAGGTCCACTTCGGCCGGCTGGCGTCAAACAGATCACCGGTGTAGCAGATAGCGGCTTCGCATAAGGCGTCGGCCTTACGCACGGCCTCAATAGCCACGCACATGTTGTCGACCCCGTTTAGGGAATCAAAAATACGAAACAGATCAAGCCCCTGGTTTGCTGCCTGAGCAATGAAGTGCCGGACGACATTGTCGGGATAGCTCGTGTAGCCGACCGCGTTCGAGGCGCGTACCATGCCCTGTAAGAGGATATTTGGTACAGCCTTGCGCAACTGCGCTAAGCGCTCCCAGGGGTCCTCGTGTAGAAACCGCATCATCACGTCGAACGTAGCTCCGCCCCAGCATTCGAGGGAGAAAAGCTGGGGTGCCAGACGGGCATAGGCCGGTGCCACGGCCAGGATGTCATGCGTGCGCAGGCGCGTAGCCAGCAGCGACTGTTGCGCGTCGCGGATGGTCGTGTCGGTGATGAGGAGGCGGGGCTCGTGCCGCATCCACGCTAGGAAGTGCTTTGGTCCGAGCTGATGCAGACGATCGCGGCTGCCAGGCGGGAGCGGGCTATGAGAGTCATAAGCTGGCACTGGGGCCTGGGGGAGAGGCCCGACTGGTATGCAGCGCCCTTGCATCTCCGGATGGCCATTGACGATGACCTCACTCAGGAAATTGAGGAGCTTGCTGGCGCGGTCCTGGCGCGGGGTGAAGCGCACGAGTGCCGGTGTCTCGTCGACGAAGCGCGTCGTGCAGATACCCGCGGCGAAGGCTGGATGCGCCATAACGTTCTCTAAGAATTGCAGGTTCGAGGCCACGCCACCAATGCGCATTTCCCGCAAGGCGCGGTCCATGCGCTGTCTGGCCTCAGCCACCGTGTTGCCCCAGGCCGTTATTTTGACCAGGAGGGAGTCGTAGAATGGCGTAATCATAGCGCCGGGATAGGCCGTGCCAGCATCGAGACGGATGCCAAAACCCGTAGGGCTGTGGTAGGTCGTGAGGCGCCCATGGTCGGGCACAAACCCCTGGGCTGGATCCTCCGTAGTCACCCGGCATTGCAGCGCGTGGCCGGTAAGCGTAATGGCCTCCTGGTGCGGCACGCCAGAGGTCGGATCGCCGATCCGCGCTCCCTCGGAGATGCGCAGTTGGGCCTTAACAATATCAATCCCGGTGACCTCCTCGGTGACCGTATGCTCAACTTGAATACGCGGATTGACCTCAATGAAATAGCAAGCGCGGGTGTCAGCGTCCATTAAGAATTCGACCGTGCCGGCGTGTGTATAGCCGGCAGCACGGGCCAGGGTGAGCGCAGCGGCACACAGGGCGCCACGCTCATGGTCGGACACATACGGGGCTGGCGCCTGCTCAACGACTTTTTGATGGCGTCGCTGCACCGAGCAATCGCGCTCGAAGAGGTGCACCAGGGTCCCATGCATATCCCCCAGGATCTGGACTTCGACGTGGTGCGCCCGGCGCACAAACTTTTCGAGATAGACCTCATCATTGCCAAAGGCGGCGAGCGCCTCGCGCCGCGCACCATCTATCAGCGTGGCCAACTCGCGCGCCGATTCCACCAGGCGCATGCCCCGCCCGCCGCCACCCCAACTCGCTTTCAGCATGAGCGGATAGCCAATGTTGGCTGCCATCTCCTGGGCCTGCCGTATGTCACGTGACAGTGGTCCAGTGGCTGGCAGGGTGCAGACACCAGCAGTGTGGGCCAGAGCCCGCGCCGCGACTTTATTGCCAAGCACACGCATGACCTCAGACCGCGGACCAATGAACACTACACCCGCCTGCTCACAGGCCTCGGCGAACTCCGGATTCTCAGCGAGAAACCCGTATCCCGGATGAATGGCATCGACCCCAGCCTGACGCGCAATGCGCATCACGTCATTGATATCAAGATAGGCTTCAATGGGTGTGCGGTCAGCACCGACCAGGTAGCTTTCGTCCGCCTGAAAACGATGCAGCGCAAAGCGGTCCTCGTGGGTATAGATGCTGACCGTGCGGATGCCCAGCTCGTTGGCGGCGCGGATAATCCGAATGGCGATCTCGCCGCGATTGGCAATGAGCAAGCGACGGATGGGCCTGGGCATGCCTGTGTCCTCCCTACGCCAAGGTGAGCAGCATCTTGATGCCGAGTGCGCCAATGACAATGGCAAAGACGCGCTTGAGCGTACGTTCTGATGTGCGGTGCGCCAGGCGCGCGCCCAGGGGGGCGAGGAGCATGCTACTGACCGTAAAACCGATCAGGGCTGGCACATAGATGTAGCCCAAACTCTGAGCTGGCAATCCTGTGGCGCCCCAGCCATTGACAATGTACCCAATGGAGCCAAACACGGCGATGGGAAAGCCCACCGCTGACGCCGTGCCAATCGCCGTGTGAAATGGCACGTTACAGAAGATCAGAAACGGGATCGTGAGGGTCGCACCACCCATGGCGGCGAGTGCCGAGCAGACGCCGATCCCGGTCCCAGCTACAAAGAGCCCGGTCGGACCCGGGAGACGGCGAGAAGGTTTTGCTTTCCAGTTGAAGAGCATGACCGAAGCCATGTACAGCACGAAGAACACAAAGATCACGGCCAGTGGAAACGTCGGAATGTGACGGGCCACGAGCGTGCCGAGGCAAGTCCCAATGATAATCCCCGGAATCAGGCGCCGCAGGAGCCGCCAGTCTACCGCCTTATGGCGGTGATGGGCGCGCAGGCTGGACATCGACGTAAAGATAACCGTCGCCATAGCCGTCCCGAGCGCTACGTGCAGCATGTGTTCGGTTGGAAACCCTTGTGCCGCAAACGCCATCGTGGTCAGAGGCACTTGAATGCCCCCGCCACCCATACCGAGCATACCCGCGAAAAACCCAATGAAGGCGCCAATAGCGACATAGACGAGAATCCACTGATCCATACGGCTCTCCTTGCTTCTGTTCCGGTGAGCGAGGTAGCACAACGCCCCATCACATGCCGGAGGCGCTGTGACCTCTCGTACACACGGGGCGCAGCACAATGACGGTCACTCTGAGACAACGTCGTGCACAGCAGCCCGCTGCGCTGGTGTGTTACCTGATGTCGCTAGGGCCGGCCTAGCACGGAGGAGTTGGTAGAGGCGATAGCCTTGATGGACCAGGCTACTGCCCAGGAGCAGGTAGCCCAGCACGATGAGCGACGTTTCATAGCGTGCCAGACGCGCCGCCATGGTCGCGGTGGCTCCCAGAATCGTGGCCAGGAGACCGACGGAGATGGCTCCACAACAGGCCGCCCCAGTGCCGGCACCAATCAGGCCGAGCAACGCGGCGCTCAGCACCGCACGGCCCGCCCCCAGGCACGTGACCGGGCGTTGCCCCTGCACCTCTCTGCGTACCGCCGCCACCAGGGTGATATATACCGTCAGTATGCAGAAAACCAGGCTCGTATCCCCCAGTACATGGATCGTGGCCACGTAATTCCACAGCACCGCTTTACCGTCCTTGAATAGGCGAGTGGTCCGCCCAAATTCGAAGACAGGTTCGTCATCCACCAGGCGCAGACTATCAGTGAGCGACGGGGTTGCCCGCCAGATCGTCAGGAGGTTCTGGGGCACGTTATACACTTTGAGATAGGTCGGGGGCTCGGTCAGCCCATGGCTGAGGAGCAGCAGAAGTAGCATGTGGTAGAACACCACACTGCTCACCCCCGCTGTGACAAACGTCCAACGTTGTCGCCAGAGGGCCTGGGCCATGGCAGTCATGGTGCTTGCTATCTGCTGCAGATCGCGCATATGCGTGCTTCCTTTTCGCCCTGGCGCTCAGGCCACGCGGTCGTGCCGCAGCGAGAACCTGAGCTGTCGTTTCCAGTCCTCCAGGGTGTAGCCAGTCTCAGCACGGATACTGGTCAGGGCCTCGCGTTTCAACCGCATAAAGGTCTCGTCTGTGGCCATTTCGAGGGTTCTAGGGCGTGCCAGTGGCACCTCGAGTTCTTGCTTGAGACGTCCCGGACGCGCCGTCATAATGGCAATGCGATCGGCGAGGAAAATAGCCTCATCCACATCATGCGTCACAAACAGTATGGTGGTCCGCACCTCGTGCCAGAGATGCAGCAACAGTTCCTGCATCATCACGCGCGATTGCGCATCGAGGGCCGCAAAGGGCTCGTCCATGAGCATGACCCGGGGCTGGTTGATGAGCACCCTGGCAAGCCCCACGCGTTGCTGCATGCCTCCAGAGAGCTGCGCAGGATAGGCCTGCGCAAAACCGTCTAGCCCCACCAGATGCAGGAAGGTACGGACCTGCTCCTGCCGTTCGTATGACGGGACACCTCGCATCTTAAGCCCGAACGCCACGTTCTCCTCGACCGTTTTCCAGGGAAACAGCGCATGTTGCTGGAACACCATCCCGCGCTCTACTCCTGGCGCTGTGACAGGTTCCCTATCTACCAGGATCTGGCCCTGCGTGGGCTTGAGAAAGCCAGCCACCGCGTTGAGCAGGGTGGATTTGCCACATCCCGAAGCGCCTAGCAGCGCCACAAACTCCCCGGGGTGGATGGTGAGCGTCACGTCCTGCACGGCCTGGACGATCTGCTTGCCGCGTGTATAGGTTATCGAAGCGTGCTGGATATCAACGCGACCGCGCATCATCGATCGTGCTCCTTCTCAAAGCGTTGCCGCCAGGGCATCAGCCGGGCCCCCACAACGTACACCAGGACGCTGGACCCCATCCCCAGGAGACCAATGGTGAGCATGCCCACAACAATGGAGGGATATTTGACGACTCCATAGGCCGTCCATGTATAGTAGCCAATGCCGTATTGGCCGGCCACCATTTCTGCAGAGATCAGACAGATCCACGAGACCCCCATACCCACGGATAAGCCCGTGACAATACTGGGCAGGGCGCCGGGCAAGATGACCTCACGCAAGATGGCCCAACGCGTGGCGCCTAGGCTGGTGGCCGCCCGAATGAGGGTTGTATCGATCCCTTCCACCCCATGAATGGTATTCAGGACAATGGGAAAGAAGGCGCCAAGACCGGTGATATACACAATACTCGAGCGCTCTGTGGGCCAAAGCATAATGGCCAGAGGCACCCAGGCCACCGCAGGAATGGGGCGCAGCAGCTCAATAATCGGGAGGAGCAGGTCAGCCATCGGTCGAGACCAGCCGACCAGGATACCGCAGGGAATCCCCAGACAGGCTGCCAGCACAAACCCAAGATAAATCCGCTCCAGGCTGGTCAGGATGTGCGTATAAAACAGCGCGCTCGTCGCCAGTTTAGCCATTTCGGCCAGGACTTCGACAGGACCGGGGATGTTCAGAAAACGCACATAGAACGTCACCTCGTACGTCGTCATGAGATGCCAAAACAGGAAGAACAAGCCCAGGCCACACACCCGTCGGCACAGTCGCACCACTGCTGTGGTGCGCCTGCCCAGACAGGCGCGCCACAGCGCACCGAGCAGATGGTGCACACGGCGGGGACACCGCAACACGTGATTGCTGCCCTGCGTGTCAGCCGCAAGGAGCCTTGACGAAACTGTGCTGCTACGCATGATTCATGTGTCTCCTTCTGCCTTACAGCGCCGCTGCCTTCTTGGCCTCGTCGAGATTGACCACCTGCCCGCCATGCTGCGCGGCAAAGGCTTCGGCAGCTTTTTTCGTGGCAAAAGGCAGGATAGAGGCTGGCAGGCTACTGCCAGGAGCTGTGAGCACATAAAACGCCTGGTTGACAAATAATTTAAGCCCAGACTGATAATCAAAGGCATACGCCGCCTGGAGGCCCTTGCCTTGCTGTTCGAGGGTGCGTAACGCCACCAGGAGTGAGACCGGAGAGTTATAGGTGAGGATGCAATCTTCAGCAGTCCAGATCTCACCGGCTAGGCGGGGGTCGGCCACCGGCTGCCCGGTGAGGGCATCAGTACCGCTCACTGTGCCTACGGAGGTGACAGCGAGCTGCTGGTCGTAGTCCCGCCCCGTCTCCTTGTATGCTTGTTTCAGATAGCTATCATTGATCCAGGCCTCCACGTCCATCTGCTTAATAATCTCCATTTTCTGGAGCACAGTAACGTCATACTTCAGGGTCTCAATCCATCGGGGTTTGATGGTCGTGTCCAGGCTGAGAAACCCACCGGGGCCAAAGTAGAGATACATGACTTCCTTATTGATAGTGGCCCATTCCTGCATGGCTTTGGCCGCCTCTTGCGGATTCTTCATCACCCACTCCCCAGCCTCGATAACCGCTTTTAAGTAGGCAACCACGATCTCGGGATACCTCTCCGCAAAATCTTGCCGTACCACTACTCCATGTAAGTACGGCACCTTGGTGTCGCTGCCATCCAGAATTTTGCGTCCCCAGCCGCGGAACTCCAGCAGCTCGCCCCAAGGACAGAAATCCGCATGGGCATCAATTTTTTTCTCCTGGATGCTGGTGGCACCCACGGGAGGAGCCTGATTGATGAGCGTGAAGTAATCTTGCGACAACCCTCGATCAATGAGGGCTTTTAAGAGCATGCCATGGGCCGCCGAGCCAAATGGCACAGACACCCGCTTGCCTTTCAGATCCTCGAAGCTGTAGGCATCAGAACTGGTCGGCACTACCACTGCATTGCCGGAGCCATGGAGGTTGTAGCCGGTCATCGCCACCAGCAGACTTCGCAAGCTCTTGGTCTCTTGAAAGCGCGCCCCGTTAACCAGCAGGGGGTAGTCGCCCATGATGCCAATATCGAGCTTGCCAGCCAGCATTTGGTTCGTAATGGGGGGACCGGAGGTATAGTCTTCCCAGACGATATCGTATTGCACGTCAGCGTACTTGCCGTCTTTCGGCAGGTATTTCTCCAGGAGTTTGCGTCCTTTGACGACAATGCCACCCGCGTACGTATCGGTACAAAAGCTTTGATGGCCAATGCCAATACGGATGGTCTTGGCAGCATTGGCCGGGACTCCCCACATACACAAGCACATTCCGACGAGGAGTATGTTGGTATACCATCGCTTCATGGCAACATCCTTCCATAGTGCCGTATTCAGGTCTGCTGGAGGCACCTACCTGTCTGCGGTATTGCCGCGTCGATTTTCATCTCGTTGGCGCTAAGAGAAGCCAGGAGCAGACTCAGGGTGACTGGCGTGGGTTCCAAGCCCATTTCGTATCCTTCGAGAAAATGATACTCGTATTGTAGGGAACTTGCCGGAGGAAAGGCTGAGGAAAGTCTGAGGAAAGTCTGAGGAAATGCTCAGAATGTCTGTCAACCTCTCTGGTGGCATTGTCTCAATGCTTCAAGGCCGTGGGGCGTAACGGAGATTGTCCTGTCGATAGGCCTGTTGCCGCCGGCAAGGAGTGCACTGCCCAGAGGAAAGCTTCAAGAAAAAACCATAACTACCCGATAGAGTGCTAGGAACGCATGCACGCAGAGAACCACGGATGGGACTCTTCTGGAGAAGCACACTTCCGTATGCTCATGACAGGGTGTCCATTATATGAGGTACGAGAGCATGTATACACTAGGCAAGCGTTTGTGCTACATCATTGTCGTAACGCTATGCGTGGGATTGGTCAGCCCAGCGTTGGCGCAGGAGACGCCCTTTTCCTTCGGCGTCATGCCCCAGCGTACCCCGCTCCTCACGGCACAATACTGGAATCCTATTCTCAACTATATCAGCACGCAGAGCGGTGTATCCCTCCAGCTCAAACCGAACAAGACGCCCCCCGAACACGAAGCGATGATCCAGGATGGCGAGTTCGACTTCGCGTATTCCAATTATCTTTTTTTCCCCTGGAATGAGGGCGCGGGCTATACGGTGATTGCGCGCCCGTGGGAAGCCGCCATCAGAGGAGAGGTCGTCGTCCTGGCCAACTCGCCGATCCATTCTCTGACAGAGTTGCAGGGCAAAGAAGTTGGATTTCCGCACCGCGCCGCTTTTGTGGGCTACCTCGTGACTTCGGATACGTTGTTGAAGGCCGGGATTCACGTGCAGGAGGTCATAGCTGTCGGTCAAGAAGGCATTATGGGCCAACTGAAAGCAGGGCGCGTAGTGGCGGCTGGCGTCAATTCCCAGGTCATGCGAGACTTCGCCAAACGCGAGCAGATGGACTATCGTGTGCTCTGGAGTTCTGAGGAGTATTTCAATATCCCGATCGTGGCCCATCCCAGAGTGCCCCAGGAGAAGGTGGCGGCAGTGCGCGCCGCGTTCTTGCACATGGCACATGATCCAGTAGGCTTGCAGGTGCTGACAGCGAGCGCGGCGCTCATTAAGCTCGATCCGCCCTATGGATTCGTGGCCGCGACGGATAGTGATTACGATAATATCCGCATGTTCTTCAAACATACGTTGGTAAAAAGTAACTAAGGAATCATGTCTGATGCTGTCCAAACTCTGGCAAAATATCAGCCTCTTTCATCGTGTCGCGCTGAGTAGTGGTGCCGTAGTCGCTTTCATGATCGGCGCGTTATTGTTCAGCGTCATCCGGTCTCAAGTTGAGCTACGACGCGAGGAGTTCGCTGTCAGAGTCAGTAGTGATCTCACGACACTCGTGCCCACGCTTGCCGAGCAGGCTGTCCTGGGCGATTATACAGCCATCCAGCAAGTGCTGACGATCCATGCAGAGCGTCCAGGTGTCGAACGGGTGACCTGGATCGATGCCAAGGGGAACCACCTTACCGCTGCCGGGGTAGCCATCCCGAGTAAAGCACCGGCCTGGTTCGCAAGGTTCACGCATATACAGGAGTCCGAGGGATGGCAGGAGATCTCCATTGGCGGCACTGGCTACGGGAAGGTGGGCCTGCGCCTCTCTCCCACCCCCGTCCTCAATCAGACCTGGCTGATTCTCGTAGACAGCTTGAAGCTCCTGCTCGTTGGTCTCCTCGTCCTCGTGGGTGTTGTACTGCTCACAATCCGCCAAGGTTTACGACCATTACAGCGATTGGCCTCAGACGTGCGCCGCTTCGGCGAGGGTGATTATGATCTGCGCGTCCCTCTTGATGGCCCCCCGGAAATCTCGTCAAGTCTGCAGGCCTTTAATCACATGGCCAACCGTATTGCCACTCCGCTCGCGTCACTGCACGAGAGCGAGGCGAAGACCCGGTTACTCGCTGCGGTGGTGGAACAGTCCAACGAGGCCATCCTTACCTACGACGTGCATGCCATCATTACGTCATGGAACAAGGCCGCCGAACAGTTGTTAGGCTTCAGCGCCGTGGAGGCCGTTGGCCAATCAGTCCGCGAAGTCCATATGCAGCATATCAGCGCCGCGAAGTTTACGCTGCTCCTCGAGCAGATACGATCTGGCCAGGTAGCGACGCTCGAGGAGCAGCGCCTCAACAGCGCTGGGAATCTGGTGTATGTATCCTGGACCACGGCGCCGCTGCTTGACGAACACGGACAGATTATTGGCGAGATCTGCATCGCTCGTGACATCACGACCTTAAAGCAGGCCCAAGAGCTGCTACGCCGCAGTAACGAAAAGCTCGAAGCACGCGTCCGGGAGCGCACAGCCGAGCTGGCGCAGGCAAAGGATGCCGCCGAGGCGGCAAGTCGTGCGAAGAGTGAGTTCCTGGCTACTGTGAGCCATGAGCTGCGCACGCCCATGAACGGCATCTGCGGCATGACCGGGTTGCTCCTGGATACAGCGCTGGACAGTGAGCAGCATGAATATGCCGAGATGGTTCGTAAGTGCAGCGACGATCTTCTGATTATCATCAATGATATCCTGGACTTCGCCAGGATCGAAGCTGGCAAATTGGCTCTCAACGTCGTCGATTTTGAGCTGCGCCCCGTGATCGAGGACGTCCTCGAATCCCTTGCAGAATCAGCCCACAAAAAGGGGCTGGAAATCATCGCCCCGATCAATGCCGATGTGCCGCATTGGGTGGCCGGAGACCCGGGTCGTCTCCGGCAGGTGTTGGTGAATCTCGTCGGCAATGCCGTGAAATTCACCGACCAAGGCGAAGTAGCGGTGTCTGTCACATGCGTCGAGACCAACGCCATCGACACCATGTTGTACTTTGCCATTAGCGATACCGGCATCGGGATCCCGGCAGAGGCCCAAAAGAAGCTCTTTCAGGCCTTTTCTCAGGTGGACGGATCGACCACGCGCAAGTATGGGGGCACTGGGCTCGGGCTCGCGATCTCGAAGCGTCTGGTTACTATGATGCATGGGGATATAGGGGTGGAGAGTACACCAGGCCAGGGGAGTACCTTCTGGTTTACCGTGCGCTTCCCTGTCTGCACGACGGCGCGTCACGTGGTCCCAGCATGCGCACTGCACGGCCTCCGGACGCTCGTCGTGGACGATAACGCCACCAATCGTACGCTCCTCGAGTCACTGCTGAGAGCCTGGGGAGTAGACATCGACTGCGCAGCGGATGGCCCCAGTACCTTGACCCACCTCCAGAGAGCCTGTCGTGAGGCATGTCCCTATGACGTGGTGCTCCTCGACTCTCAGATGCCTGACATAGATGGGATGACACTGGCCCGTACCATCAAAGCTGATCCCATCCTGGCTCCTATACCCCTGATATTACTGACCCCCTTAGGCCAGCGCGCCTCTCGCATTGAAGATCTCTGTGAGGTGTTTGCAGGGTATCTGACCAAGCCCGTGCGTCAATCCCTGCTATACGAGTGTCTCGTGGCGGTGCAAGAACGTCCGTGGACGGCACCGTCGGGCACCCCGACCAGCCCCATGGACACCCCCCCGCAGTTAGGCGCTAAAGTGCTGGTAGTGGAAGACAATCTCGACAATCAAAAAGTTTTAGTGCATATACTGAAGCGCTACGGCTGCTGGGTCGATGTCGCCGGCAACGGGCGCCAAGCCGTGCACGCTGCAGGGCAGATTGCCTATGATTGCCTGTTCATGGACTGTCAGATGCCAGACATGGATGGGTATACCGCAACGGCGATGATCAGACAGCGCGAGGTCCAGACTGGGCAGCACGTCCCCATTATCGCCTTGACAGCCAGTGCTATGCCGAGTGATCGTGAGCGCTGTCTGACTGCTGGCATGGATGATTATCTCTCCAAACCGGCAAAAGCCCAGGATCTCGTGACCATGCTGCGGAAATGGACGTCGTTTCCCGCGTCCGCCTTGGTGCATTAATCATGTCATACGGAGTCGCAGATGAGTGACCCTACATGCCAGGCACGTGACACTGTCCAGGTGCCGGCCCATGAGCCGTGGGGGCCAATGGTTGGCCTCGACCCGATCCAGGAATATCGTGTGCTGGCGCACGAACTCCAGGAGTGCTTCCCAGACGCGGAGCCACGGCAGCTCGACTGCATGATCGCGCGCGAGATGGCCCTCTATGGTGGCTACAGCGTTGACGTGATCGCACAGGCGATGTGCGCGGCCAGTCTGCATCTCGCTGGCGGCAATGTCGGCGACTCCCAAGCCTACGTCGAGCGCACAGTGGATGAGGCGATGCAGCAGGCGTCGACCGACGATATGGTGCTGGGCTGGGAAGGGTAAGCACCGTTGCTCCTGCGGAGGCGGTTCTAAAGATTTTATCAAGGTATGTGAAAAGGTTCGCCGGCTATGCTACATTTTTACGCATGTGACGGAAACGTCCTGAGGAGGGATACTTGTACGTAGCGTGCGCGAGCCAAGATACTCCTCCCGGCCTTCGCAGTGCTCTCTTAGCTCACAAGGCAATCTCCTCAGACCGATGGGTGAGCAATGATCTACATCTTTGGGGCCTACGAATTTGACACCGATCGCCGTGTGCTCTGCCTGGCAGGGACGCCGGTGGACCTCGAACCGAAAGTGTTCGATCTGCTCGCCTACCTCATCCAGCACCATGACCAGTTCGTTTCGCGCGACAAGCTGCATGCGCAGCTGTGGCCCCAGCAATTCGTCAGCGAAGCAGCGCTTACGTACTGCATCTCAGAAGCGCGCAAGGCTGTGGGTGACAATGGACGTGCACAACGTGTTATCAAGACCGTACACGGTCGGGGATACCGCTTCATCGCCCCCATGGCGAGGCGCCTGCCTGACAGCACTTCTGGGGCGGCTGCGATGGACCCTGCCCCCCTACCCACACCAGACCTGACGCCGCCCGCAACTCCAGGGCAGAATGAGCCTGCGGTTCCCCTCCAGCCGGCAGATGCCGTGAAGAGCGCCTGGCCAGTGCTGCCGGCTCTCGGGGCTGAGCGGCGCCAATTAACGGTGCTGTGGTGTCAAGGAGTGGCTTCGTCTGTACACTCCAGGCCACTTGATCCTGAAGAGATCCATCAAGTTATCCAGGATGTGCAACGCGTGTGCGACCAGGTCATGCAGCGTTTCGATGGGTGGATGGCCCAACATTTTGGCGAGGCGTTTGTGGTGTACTTTGGATACCCTCGCGCTCATGAAGACAATGCTCGCCGGGCTGTCCATACGGCACTGGAGATCGTGGGGAGCATGGCGCGGCTGTCGCAGGAGTTCACGCGGCAGCACGGTGTGGAATTCACCGTGCAGGTGGGGATTCACACGGGCATAGCAGTGATCAGCGCCCTGGGCAGTGGTGACAGGCGCGCGCAGCCAGCTCTGGGGGGCACCCCCCACATCGCGGCCCAATTGGCCAGCCTCGCCGCACCGAACACGGTGGTGGTCAGCCCGGCCACATTGCAGCTCATCGAGGGTTATTTTGTCTGTCGAGCGCTGGGCGACTATATGCCCGACAATGCTTCTGAGGCGTTGGTGATGTACCAGGTCTATCAGGAGAGTGATGCCCAGAGTCGCCTCGACGTGGCACTTGCGACTGGACTCACGC
>WNEY01003475.1_pt1 | contig 14178 bp, 14 predicted proteins | sample 5400531 | NCBI WGS metagenome assembly WNEY01 (sample SAMN13153338, study PRJNA577476) | soil metagenome | isolation source: 200 cm saprolite under Douglas fir tree site 1 | place: USA:California | collected 2015-04-18
GTCATCGCCGGAATCTCCAACTTCACGAGCCCGGGCGACATCATGACCCTGGCGAACCCGGAGGTGGTCGAGACTATCAAGCATCAGGTCGAGTCGGCGAAGGTCGCACGCGGCGAGCAGCCACGCGAGCTGACAGCCAGGGAGCTGGAGGAGATCAAGAAGTTCGGACAGGCCGAGTAGAGAACGCAACAGCGTCGATAGCGAGCTGATCGAGCCCACCGGCGACAAACCCCCGGCGCGATGCCGGGGGTTTCTTTATGCCCGGCCCTGCTGCAGGATTCGGTAGAGCGCGCTGAAATCGAGGTGCGAGTCGCGCAACTGGTCGAGCCGGTCGCGCAGCGCGTAGATATCCGACTGCAGCCGGTCGATCTCGCCAGCGTGGTCCTCGTTCGACTCCGTCTGCCGAGCGATCAACTCACGACGGAGGCGCACCTTTTCTGTAATGGTCCGCTCCACGTTCTCCCACTGGTTGGAAAGATCGCGCAACTGGCGATCGAGGGTGGCCAGCTCGGTCGTCAGCTCCTCGCGGGAGGAGCCGTCACCCGTAGTGGTCATCATTTCCGCCGCCCTTCCCGCCGGTTGCTCTTCACGGCCACTTCGCGATAGCCGCGGGCTTTGACGGCCTCGATGACCTCGGGTTTACTAGTGACACCAGGCGAGGTCCCGCCGCCTCTGGCTACCTGGACCTTGATCGTCTGCGCCAGCCGCTGACGACGGCGCGGAATCGTGATGCGGACAATGCCGCTCTCGAAGGATGCCGTTGCGCGATCGATCTCGCACTCGACCGGCAGCGCCAAGGTTCGAGAAAACCTGCCCCGTGAGATCTCCCGGACGGCGAAATCACGGTCGACCGCTGAGACCTCGCCCTCTAGCGTGAGCAGCCCATCCTGGCAGCTGAGGTCGAGATCCTCCAGCCGGACACCCGGGATGGCGCCTTCGATCACGATCTCCTTGTCCAGTTGGTAGACGTCAACCGGGATGGGCAGATCACGCTCGCGCGTGGCCACCGGCTGCGAACCGGCCATTTGATGGACGGCACCGCGCAGCGTATAGGGGTCGTTGAACACGAACCGCATGGTACGGGCCCTTCCTTGCGGCGATTGTAACCCGCAGGGCGGCGGCGAGCCGCCAGCCGTATTCCGGATGAATCTGGCACCGGGCATGGCGGGTGGCGAAGATGGCTAGAATACCGACTCGTGCCGAGGTAGCTCAGTCGGTAGAGCACATGACTGAAAATCATGGTGTCGCCGGTTCGATTCCGGCCCTCGGCACCAACGTCGCAAGGCCGGGCGTAAGGCGACGTGCGTTGTATTAAGTGATGGCCCTCTCCTCGTGGGAAATCCTCGACCTCGCGGGCGGTCCCCTGAGTTGCGCTTGGTCTGGGAACTCCTGCATCAGCACGAGCTTGTCGCCGCGCCGGGTGCCCCGCAGGTCCTCCGGCCGGCTCTTACTCGAGCGGCCTGAGCGCCCCTCTGCCGGCGGCGGCAAAATAAGACGGGACCGATCTGGGTAGACTCAGAACGTGAGTACCAAGATCTCGAAGACCGATGCCGAGTGGCAGGCTGAGCTGACCCCGGAGCAGTACGACGTGCTGCGAGCCAAGGGAACGGAGCGGCCGTTCACCGGCAAGTACGTCCATACCAAGGCCGACGGCGCCTATTGTTGCGCCGCCTGCGGCGCCGAGCTGTTCAGTTCCACGACCAAGTTCGAATCGGGTACCGGATGGCCCAGCTTTTACGAGCCGGCCAACCTGGAGGCGGTCGAGCTCCGCTCCGACAACAGTCTCTTCATGCGCCGGACTGAAGTCCTCTGCAAAAGCTGCGGGTCACACCTCGGGCACGTTTTCAACGACGGCCCGGCCCCGACCGGGGAGCGCTACTGCATCAACTCGCTGGCGCTAGAGCTCAAGCCGGACGCGCCAACGCGTTAGACCGAGCGCGCCAGCTCGATCCACGTGACGATCTGGTAGCCGAGTCGCTGGTAGAACGCCATGTTCGCGGGTAGCTGCCGCCTAACGCCGACGCGGACCTCCCGGTAGCCTTCCGCTCGCGCCGCATCATGGACCCAGGCCATCAATGCCGTCCCGACACCCTGACGTTGCCAGGCCGGGTCGACCGCGACCCGACGGACATGCAGGTAGCCGGGCTCGCGCTCGTACCGGAGGCATCCGACGCCGCGCCCACCGATCGACGCCACGGCGCCGCCTCCGCGGGCAAGGTCGTCACGAACCCCGGCTTCCGACTCGCGCAGCGCACCGCTTGGTGGGTTGAGCCAGCCGTAATTCTCGAAGGCGAGCTGGGTCAGGCGGTGGACTTCGGCCGCCGCTTCGGCTCCGCAGACGGCAACCCGGAACCGGGGCGAGGTTGGCGTCAGGCAGCCTTGACGGCGCCGACGAGCTTCATCAGCGAGTCCTTGGCGTCGCCGAAGAGCATGACCGTCTTGGGGTCGTAGAGCAGTTCGTTGTCGATGCCGGCGAACCCCGGCCGCATGCTGCGCTTCATGAAGACGATGTTCTTCGCCTGGTCGGCGTTGACGCCGGGTTCACCACATCGTTGGCGCCGACCACCAAGGCCACGTCCGCGGACTTGAACTCGTCGTTGATCTGGTCCATCTCCTTGAGCTGCTCGTACGGGACGTTCGCCTCGGCGAGTAGCACGTTCATGTGGCCCGGCATCCGACCCGCGACCGGGTGGATCGCGTACTCGACCTCGACACCGCGTTTCTCCAGCTCGTCGGCCAGTTCCCGTACCGCGTGCTGACCCTGGGCAACGGCGAGCCCGTAGCCGGGGACGATGATGACCTTGCGCGAATAGGCGAGCAGGGTGGCGATATCTTCCGGCGTCCCGGACCGCACCGATTTCCCTTCGGCGCTCGCGGCGCCTGCAGGACCGGCGGTTACCGCGCCGAAGGCGCCGAAGAGGACGTTGCCGAGCGAGCGTCCCATGGCATCACTCATCAGCTTGGTGAGGAGCGTGCCCGAGGCGCCCACGAGCGTGCCGGCCACGATCAGGGCGAAGTTGCCGAGCACGAACCCGCTGGCCGCCACCGCGAGGCCGGTAAACGCGTTGAGGAGCGAGATCACGACGGGCATGTCGGCGCCACCGATAGGCAAGACGAAGGCCACGCCCAGCACCAAGCCGAGGATCAGCAGCGGCACGAAGATGACGGGTGTCGAGGCGATGGCAATCAGGTAGACGGACAGGCCGAGGATCGCGAGCGCGAGCGCGCCGTTGACGATCTGCTGCCCCGGATAGGTGATCGGCGTACCCGTCAGCAGCGCCTGCAGCTTGGCGAACGCGACCAGGCTGCCCGCGAAGGACACGGAGCCGATCACGATGCTGAAGACGCTGGGAAACGCTACGGCGAACAGTGGGTGCGACCCCTTCAAGAGGAGTTCGGACACGGCGACGACGGCGGCGGCCCCACCGCCCACGCCGTTGAACAGGGCCACCATCTGCGGGATGGCGGTCATCTTCACGCGCCGAGCGCCGATGGCACCAATCGGCACGCCGATCAGGATGCCAATGATCGTGATCGCGATCCCGGCGACGGTGAAATGCAGGAGAGGGACGGTCGCCAGCAGCGCAATGACCATGCCAACCGCGGCGATCTGGTTGCCGCGGCGCGCACTTTTCGGCGAGCTCAACTGGATCAGTCCCAGGATGAACAGGACGGCAGCGACCAAATAGGCGAGCGCGACGGCGACCGTCATCCGGCAGTCTTCTCTTTCTGCGGGGGTGGGGGAGTCTTTTCCTTCTGGGTCGGGGTTTGGCGCCCCTTGAACATCTCCAGCATCCGGTCGGTCACCACGAACCCGCCGACCACGTTGATGGTGGCCAGGATCACGGCGACCAGGCCGAGGACGATCTGCAGCGGGTCGCGCGCGGTGGCGGCGATCAGGATGGCGCCGACCAGGATGATGCCGTGGATGGCGTTCGTGCCCGACATCAGCGGTGTATGGAGAATGGTCGGCACCTTTGAGATGACCTCGAAGCCGATGAAAATGGCAAGTACAAAGATGGTGAACTCGTTCAACAGGCTGCTGTCGTTCACTTGCTCGCGGCCTCCACCAGCTCTTTGGCGCGCGGGTTCACGATGGCGCCGTCGTGCGTGACGCAGGCGCCCTTGACGATCTCGTCGTTGAAGTCCAGCTTGAGCGCCCCGTCCTTGACCAGCAACAGCAGCAGCGTGGAGACGTTCTTGCTGTACAGCTGGCTGGCGTGCACCGGCATCGTGCTGGGCAGGTTGCGGGTGCCGTCGATCGTGACGCCGCCGACCTGGATGATCTCCCCCGGTTTGGTCAGCTCGCAGTTACCGCCGGTCTCGGCTGCCAGATCGACGATCACCGAACCGGGGCGCATCCGGCGAACCATGTCCGCCGTGACGAGGATGGGCGCTCTACGGCCCGGGATGGCGGCGGTCGTGATCACCACGTCGGAGGCGGCCACCCGGTCACCGATCAGTTCGCGCTGCCGCCGAAGGAAGTCCTCCGACTGCTCGCGCGCATACCCGCCCGCACCCTCCTGGGCTTCTAGCGGCAGCTCCAGGAAGGTGGCGCCCAGGCTGTGGACTTCGTCCTTGACCGCCGGCCGCACGTCATAGGCTTCCACGACAGCGCCCAGCCGGCGCGAGGTGGCGATCGCCTGCAACCCGGCAACGCCGGCGCCCATCACGAGGACGCGGGCGGGGGCCACGGTCCCGGCCGCCGTCATTAGCAATGGAAAGAACTTTGGGAGGTGATTGGCGGCGAGCAGCACCGACTTGTAGCCGGCAATGCCGGCCTGCGAGGAGAGGGCGTCCATACTCTGCGCCCGGCTGATGCGCGGCACCAGGTCGAGGCTGAAGGCGCTCACTTTCTGTTTCGCCAGCGCCGCCACCACGTCCGCGTTGGTGGCGGGCTGCAGGAAGCTGATCAGCACGGCGCCGGCGCGCAGCCGGCCGACTTCATCGGGCGTGGGGGGCTGGACTTTGAGGACCGCGTCGCTGCCCAGGGCGGTAGCTGCGTCCGTCACTTTCGCGCCGGCGTCGATGTAGAGCGCGTCGCTGAAGAACGCCGCCGCGCCGGCGCCGGCCTCGACCGCGACCTCGAGCCCGCCCTTCACCAGGCCACGCGCCGCTTCCGGAACGAGCGCCACGCGGCGCTCGCCGGCAAGGCTTTCCTTCGGAACGCCAACCTTCATAATGCCCGCGGGATTATACGGACTGTCCGGGTTGCTGTCCGTCGAGCAACGGCCGGGCGGCTGGGACCTGGCGAGCGAATTCGGCGACGTCGAAGTAGACGCGCTCGCCCGTGAACAGCCCGTCGCGGACGGGGAAGAAGATGACGACGCGATAGCGGAGCTCGTGGCCGCTGGGCTCGACCCCGAAGAGTGGCCCATCCATGCGGCCGTAGACCTCCGACTCCTCGACGATGCAGTCCTCGGCGTCGATCCGGTTCAGCAGCGTCAGTTTGACGTCGGGGATCCCGCGCCAGAGGCCGCGGTAGAACTCGCGGACCTCATCCTTGCCGCGCCAGCGCTGGCCGAGCGGCACCACCTCGTACTCGCAGTCATCGTGCAAGGTCGCAATCAGCCGCTCGAGCTCGCGTCGATTCTCGGCGCGTGCGTGCTCGATCCATAGCTTGTAATTGGCCTGGGCGATCGGACTCTGCGCCCGGGTTTCGAATGGGCTGCTTTGCAGCCCGACCTGCGCCACATAAGAAGGATAGGGCAATAGACCGCTGCTACCATGAGACACGTTTTGGCTGTCCATCGCGTAACGATGATCCCCGGCGACGGGGTTGGTCCGGAAGTCAGTGAGGCAACCCGCCGGGTGCTCGAGGCGACCGGCGTCAAGTTCGAGTGGGATGTCCAGAACGCCGGGCTTGGCGTGATGGAGAAATACGGCACTCCGATGCCGGAGCACGTCCTGGCGTCGATCCGCCGCAATAAGGTGGCGATCAAGGGGCCGCTGACGACGCCAATCGGCAAGGGCATTCGATCGGTCAACGTCGCCCTTCGTAAGGAGCTCGATCTCTACGCGCTGGTCCGGCCCTGCAAGAGCTATCCCGGGGTGCGCTCCCGCTACGACAACATCGATCTCGTCATCGTGCGCGAGAACACCGAGGACATCTATGCCGGCATCGAGTTCCAGGAAGGCAAGCCCGAGACGGAGCGGATGATCAAGGAGATCAGCGAGGCAACCGGCAAGTCGATCCGGCCCGACTCCGGGCTGAGCATCAAGCCGATCTCGATCACGGCCAGCGCGCGGATCGTCAACTTTGCCTTCAATTACGCGCGCTCCCACGGCCGCCGCAAGGTCACCGCCGTCCACAAGGCGAACATCATGAAGTTCACCGATGGCCTCTTCCTGCGGGTTGCCGAGGAGATCGCCAAAGAGCATCCCGACATCCAGTTCAATGACCGGATCGTCGACAACATGTCGATGCAGCTGGTCCAGAACCCGCGCGAATACGACGTCATCGTGATGCCCAACCTCTACGGCGATATCCTGTCCGATCTGGCCGCCGGCCTGGTGGGCGGCCTCGGACTCGCCCCTGGCGCCAACCTGGGTGACGAGATCGCCCTGTTCGAGGCCACCCACGGCAGCGCGCCGAAGTACGCCGGCACCAACAAGATCAACCCGATGGCGATGATGCTGTCGGGCGTCATGATGCTTCATCACCTGGGCGAGACCTACGCCGCCAACATGCTGGAGGGCGCCATCGCCGAGACCATCCGGGAGGGACGGTACGTCACCTATGACATGAAGGCCGACCGCAACGATCCGAGCGCGGTCGGCACCAGCCAGGTGGCCGACGCCATCGTGGCCCGGCTAGAGACGGCGCGCACCCCGACGACGATATAGCCCCCACTCTGCCCTCCCCCAGCGGGGGAGGGTGTTAGACGGAATGAATTCGGCCGACCGCGGGTAGACTAAGGAGCAGAATGGCCAGTTATCGGGAGTTGCTCAAGAGCGTCAAGTCACGGATCCGCGAAGTCGATGTCCGGCAACTGGACACGTCACGGAACGGAAGCGCAAAGCCGGTCGTGATCGACGTGCGGGAGCAGGACGAAGTCGAGCAGGGAATCATTCCTGGCGCGATTCACATCCCCCGCGGTTACCTCGAGTCGCGGGTTGAGCAGTACGTCCCGGACTACGACACCCCGGTCGTCGCCTACTGCGCCGGCGGGAATCGGTCCGCGTTCGCGGCCGAGACGCTCCAGCAGATGGGCTACAAGAACGTCACTTCGCTCAAGGGTGGCTTCGGCGCCTGGAAAGATGCTGGGCTCAAGTTCGTCGTCCCGCGCGATCTCACCCCGGCCCAACAGAAGCGATACAGCCGCCACGTCCTGATTCCCGAGGTGGGGAAGGAGGGGCAGCTCAAGCTGCTCGACTCCAAGGTGCTCATCATCGGGGCCGGCGGGCTGGGCTCACCCGCGGCCTATTACCTGGCGGCGGCCGGCGTCGGCACGATCGGCATCCTGGACTCGGACGTCGTCGACGAGAGCAACCTGCAGCGGCAGATCCTGCACAACAGCAAGCGCATCGGCCAGCCGAAGGTCGACTCCGCAAAGCAGACGCTCGAGGACCTGAACCCGGACGTCAAGGTCATCCCATACCAGACCCGTCTCACGCGCGACAACATCATCGAGATCTTCAAGGACTACGACCTGATCGTCGACGGCAGCGACAATTTCCCGACCCGCTACCTCATCAATGACGCGAGCGTGTTGTTGAAGAAGACCGTCGTCCACGGCAGTATCTTCCGCTTCGACGGCCAGGTGAGCGTTTTCCAACCCTTCGTGGGTCCCTGCTACCGTTGCGTCTTCCCCGAGCCACCGCCGCCGGAGCTGGCCCCGAGTTGCGATGAAGCGGGCACGCTCGGGATCCTGCCCGGCATCATCGGTTTGTTCGAAGCCAACGAGGCGGTCAAGATGCTGCTCGGGATCGGCGAGCCGCTGGTCGGGCGGCTGTTGATGATCGACGCCCTGACCGATGAATTCCGGACGCTGCGACTGAAGCGCGATCCGAAATGCCCGGTGTGTGGTGAGGGCGCGCACTTCAAGGACTTCGTCGACTACGAGGTCTCGACGGCAATCCCGACCCCCGCTTGATGGATTCGCCGAACGGACTGACTCGCGTCCTGGTCGTGATGGCCCATCCGGATGATGCCGAGTTCGGCGCGGCCGGCACCGTGGCCCGCTGGACCAAAGAAGGTCGCCAGGTCACGTACCTGATCCTGACCGATGGCAACCGCGGCAGCAGCGATCCGGCGATGACCGCCGAACGGCTAGCCCAGATCCGGCACGCCGAGCAGCGTGCGGCGGCCATGAAGCTCGGCGTCAAAGATGTCTTCTTCCTCGGCTACGACGACGGCTCACTGCAGCCGACGCTTGACCTGCGCCGGCAGATCACCCGCTGGATCCGCCGCACCAAGCCGGACGTCGTCGTCGCGCCCGATCCCACGCGACGCTGGAGCGGCCAGCGTTACATCAACCATCCCGACCATCGCGCCGCGGGCGAGGCCGCGCTGGACGCGATCATCCCCGGCTCGGACACGCGCCTTGTTTTTCCCGAGCTGCTTGACGAGGGACTGGAGCCGCACCACGTGAGGGAGATCTATCTGACCGGCTCGAACGAGCCCGATGTCTGGGTTGACATCAGCCAGACCATCGACCTGAAGATCGAAGCCCTCCGCGAGCACAAGAGCCAGGTCGGCGAGTGGACCGAATTGGAGCCGACGATCCGTCAACGGGCGGCCGAACAAGCCACCGGTCAGGCCTTCCCGGTTGCGGAAGGCTTCAAGTACTTCAAGCTGGGCGATTGATCCCAGTTTCCTCCCCGAGCGGGGGAGGGTTAGGGAGGGGGCTCTTGCGCTGCGAACATATGTTCGCTAAGATGCGTGGACATGTCGATCGAGTTCGCGCTGGATCGGCTCCTTGCCCAGGATGAGTTCCGCCGGCACCTAACCCTCGACCACACCGTACCGGCCCGCCCAGCCCGCTACGCCGGCTTCCCCGGCGCTCTGGACCCGCGCCTGGGGGAGGCGCTGGCGGCCCGCGGCATCAGCCGGCTCTACACCCACCAGGCCGAAGCCGCGGCCCTGGCCCTCGCCGGCAAGGACGTCGTCGTCGTGACCCCGACGGCGTCGGGCAAGACCGCCTGCTACAACCTGCCGGTCCTGCAGGCGATGCTCCGTGACCACGAGGCGCGGGCGCTCTATCTGTTTCCGACCAAGGCACTGGCGCAGGATCAGCTTGCCGAACTGCATGGCCTGGTCGGCGCCTTGAAGGTCGACCTCAAGACCTACACCTACGACGGCGACACGCCTGTCAGCGCCCGGCAAGCGATTCGACAGGCCGGCCACATCGTCGTCACCAACCCGGACATGTTGCACACCGGCGTGCTGCCACACCACACGCGATGGGTCAAGCTGTTCGCCAACCTGCGCTACGTCGTGATCGACGAGCTGCACGCCTACCGCGGCGTCTTCGGCAGCCACCTCGCGAACGTGCTGCGCCGCCTCTGGCGCGTCTGCGCCTTCTACGACAGCCACCCGGTCGTCATCTGCTGCTCCGCGACTATCGCCAATCCCAAAGAGCTGGCCGAACGGCTGACGGGCCGTCCGATCACGCTGGTGGATGACAACGGTGCGCCGAGCGGGCCCAAGCGCCTGCTCTTCTACAACCCGCCCGTCGTCAATCGGGAGCTCGGCATCCGGCGTTCGTCGACGCTGGAAAGCCAGCGGATCGCCGAGACCTTCCTGCGCGCCGGGGTGCAGACGATCGTGTTCGGTCGGACGCGGCTGCAAGTCGAGATCCTGCTCAGCTACCTGCAGCAATCGCTGGCAAACCGCCTCGGCCAGTCAGGCACGATTCGCGGCTATCGCGGTGGGTATCTCCCACTGCAGCGACGCGAGATCGAGCACGGCTTGCGCGACGGATCGGTACGGGGCGTGGTCAGTACCAACGCGCTGGAGCTCGGCATCGACATCGGGCATCTCGATGCCGCCGTGCTGTGCGGTTATCCCGGGACGATCGCCAGCGCCTGGCAGCAAATCGGTCGTGCCGGTCGCAGGCGCGGCGCCGCGGCCGCGGTCTATGTCGCGTCGAGCAGCCCGCTCGATCAATATCTGGTGAACCACCCGGAGTATTTCCTGGGCCTCGATCCGGAGCAAGGGCTAATCGATCCCGACAACCTGTTGATCCTGAGCGCCCACCTGCAGGCGGCGACCTTCGAGCTGCCTCTTTCCAACGGCGAAGCCTTTGGGCAGGCACCGGTCGCCGAGCTGCTGCGCATTCTCGAAGAAGATGGCGCCGTTCATCAGGCCGGGGATGCCTGGCACTGGAGCGCCGACGCCTTTCCCGCGGAAGGCGTCAGCTTGCGCAGCGCCAATGCCGACAACGTCGTCATCGTCGACGTGACCAGGGGCGCCAGCGTCGTCGGCGAGATGGACCAGTTCTCGGCGCCCACATTCCTGCACGAAGAAGCGATCTACCTGCACGAGGGGGCGCAATACCACGTCGACCGGCTCGACTGGGACGAGAAGAAGGCCTACGTCCGGCCGGTGAAAGTCGACTACTACACCGACGCCAACCTCGCGGTCAGCATCAAAGTCCTCGAGACGTTTGCGACCCGCCCGGCCGAGCAGCTGACGGTGCACCACGGTGAGGTGCGGGTCACGGCGCTGCCCACCATCTTCAAGAAGATCCGCTTCCACACCCATGAGAACGTCGGGTCGGGACCGATCAGCCTGCCGGAGCAACAGCTGCACACCACCGCGTTCTGGCTGGAGATCCCAGTCGAGGTCGCGCGCCAGTTTCCGCGGCCGGCGATGCAGGGCGCGCTCCAGGGCGTGGCCAACGTGGTCAGCCAGGTCGCCTGCCTCTTCCTGATGTGCGATGCGCGCGACCTGGGGGCCTACGCGGAGACGCGGGCGCCCCAGACCGGCACTCCGGCCGTCTTCGTCTACGAACGCTATCCGGGCGGCGTCGGCATGAGCGCGCGGCTCTTCGAGACGGCGGCCGCGGTGATGGTGGCCGCCCACGACCTGGTCCTGAGCTGCGGCTGTGAGAGCGGGTGCCCGTCCTGCGTCGGCCCGGCGCTGGAGGTTGGGGAGGAGGGGAAGGCAGTGGCGCTGCGCCTCCTGGAACTGGCCGCCCTGGTTACTGCCGCCGCACAGTGACCGCTGATCTCGCTGCGCTGCGCGAGCGCATCGCTGCCATCACGGCGCGCCCCCGTGGTGGTGCATCGGTACTTTCTCGTTTTCCCTCCCCTCTTACGGGGGAGATCCGGGGTGGGGGGCGGCTCCCCTCCAATTGCACCGAAGAGGCGACGCCCTTTGGCCCGGTCGCGGTCCGCCGCGAATGGTTTCCGGACGATGGCAGCCAGGAGGTCGGCGCGCTTTCGACCTGCCTGGGTTTCGCATCGGAGGAACTGCGGCACCCACTCTTCCTGGACACGGAAACGACGGGACTATCCGGCGGGACCGGCACCGTCGCGTTTTTGGTCGGTCTGGCCTGGCGAGAGGGAGACGGCCTCGCTCTCGCGCAGTACTTTCTCTGCGACTTCGATCAGGAACAGGCGCTGCTCTGGGCCGTGGGCCAATGCATCAGCAACGCCGGCGTGCTCGTGAGCTACAACGGCCGCAGCTTTGACTGGCCGCTGTTGCAGACCCGGCTGGTTTTGCGCCGCGCGAAATGGCGATCGCCGCCGCACCTCGACCTGCTCACCCTGGCACGGCGGATCTTTCGCCCGCGCCTACCCGACTGTGCGCTGCAAACCATCGAGCACAGCGTGCTCGACTTGCATCGGGCCGATGACCTCCCCGGTAGCCTGATCCCGAGCCGCTACTTCGCGTGGCTGCGACAGGGTGACCCGCGGGCCCTCGAGCCGGTTTTCGTCCACAACCAGCAGGACGTGCTCTCCATGGCGCTGTTGCTCGCGCGCTTCGAGATATTGCTTGGAGGGTCTGACGGCTTGCATCCGCTCGATCGCTTCGGCCGCGCGCGTTTCTTGGAGGCGCGGGGCTTTCAGGTCGAGGCGGTTCGTGAGTATCAGCAGCTTTGGCGAGAGCACCAGGCTGGCGGAGCGCTGCGAGCGACTCGTGGCGCGCTTGGCTTGCGATTGGCGCGTCTGCTACGACGGCAGGGGCGGTGGGAAGAAGCGCGCGCGGTGCTGGAAGAGTGCTGGCAGACCCAGACCTATCCGTACCCGGCGGCGATCGAGCTGGCCAAGCTGCTCGAGCACCAGGCGCGCGACCTAACGGCGGCCCGGCGAGTCGTCAGCGACGCCTTGAGGCTGCTGGCCGTGGCGGTGGTGTCGAATGAACAATGGCGCACGGATCTCGAGCGCCGGCAGCAACGGCTGGAGCGACGGTTGGGTCGGGACGATGCCCGCGCTTTTGCGCTTACTGGCTGAAGTTGTTCGGCCCGTTCGGCGGCAAGTAGGGGAGGGGATTGGTGGGCTGGCCGCCGTAGCGGTACTCGAAGTGGACGTGCGGCCCGGTCGAGTTGCCGGTCGACCCCTCGTAGCCGATCAGCTGGCCCTGATGCACGCTGTCGCCAGCCTTGACCTGGAAGCCGAGCAGGTGACCGTAGAGCGAGAAGAAGTTATTGCGGTGGGCGACGATGATGTAGTTCCCATAGCCGACCAGCTGGCCGTCGAGCACGCTGGAAGCGGCCGCCACCACGACCCCGTCGTCGGCGGCGAGAATCGGTGATCCCTGGTTGTAGGCGATGTCGACGCCCGTGTGAAAGTGCGCATAACCGAAGCCCGGCGGCTCGAACGCCTGGGTGCAGGGACCGAAAAGCAGCGTGAGGCTACCCTGCTGCTGCGGCCAGATCAGCGGGTACTTCGTGGAGTGGCCGGCTCCCGCACCTGGCAGCGTGAAGAGGTTGTGCTGCATCCAGAACTGCGCTTGCTGCCAGGCTGCCTGTTCGGCCTCGGCGATCAGCTGGTCCTGGCGTGCAATCTCCATGTCGGCAATCCGCTGCGCCAGGGCGGCCGACTGGCTGTCGATGGCGGTGAGCTCCCACTTCACCTGCGCGATGCTCTGCCGCAGCCGGTTCTCGAGGTCCTGCTGATGGGCCTGCTGCTGGACCAGCGCGGCCTTCTGGTCGACGAGGTCGGCGCGCTCCTTGTCGGCTTCTTTTTTCTTGGCCTTGACCAGGTCTTGCTGTTCGTGGAGCTGGAGGTCGACCTTGTGGATGTGGTCGATCAGCTTGTTGGCGAGGTACGTCAGGTGCTCGATGGCAACCGCCCGGTTGAGGAAGCCCTGGAAGTCCGGCGCGGCCAGCAGCTGTGCCAGGGGATCGGCATTACTCTTGTAGGCGCTCCGGACAAAGGCGGCGTACTCGGCCTTGGTCTTGCGCAGCTCCATCTGCTCCTCGGCGATCTTGGCGTCGAGCGCCGCGATCTGGCGTTCCAACTCGGCAATCCGCCGTTCGGCGGCCGCGATCTTATCGATCGTCTGGTTGATGGTGTCGCGGGTCTCCTGCAGCTGCTGCTGAAGGGCAATCTCCTGCGCTTGGGCTTTCTGCAGGTTGTCCTTGAGCGTGCCCTTCAGCTTGCCGATGACCTGCAGGCGGGCCTGGGCATCGGAGATCTCATCCGCCGACGTTGGCGCCGCACTCGCGAGCAAGATGCTGGCACCGACCCCACCCGCCACGAGCAGGCGGAGCCCGGTCCCCCTCAGACCCATGCTGCCAGTGATAGCGCCGGAGTGTTGCGGGCAGCCCTGCGCCCGAGTCACGGGGCCGCGACGTGCCGGTAACGGCGAATTTGGCCGTGGTACCCAGGCCGGACGATCCGCCAGTCAAGGATGGCTATAATTCGGAGTCGCAACGCGGGAGTAGCTCAGTTGGTAGAGCGCAACGTTGCCAACGTTGAGGTCGCGAGTTCGAGACTCGTCTCCCGCTCCATCGTGCAATAGCTCCTCGAACTAGGTGGCCCAGGTGACACGTGACCGGAGGATCTTGACGAGGGCTAAATTGTTGCTGCGCTAGTCGGCGTAATCCCCGGCTTGGCTAAGGCGTCGGGGTGACGCTGACCTCCGGGCTCGCCTGCTGCCGTAGCCATGGCGGACCCGAATGGTTTCCGCCGGGCTTCTGACCCGCCGCCGCGTTGGCTCCATGCTGCGTCCGCATCTGTTGGCCGTGTTGCCGGGCGAAGGCGCTCACACAAGCGCCGATCCCA
>WNEY01002217.1_pt1 | contig 14177 bp, 16 predicted proteins | sample 5400531 | NCBI WGS metagenome assembly WNEY01 (sample SAMN13153338, study PRJNA577476) | soil metagenome | isolation source: 200 cm saprolite under Douglas fir tree site 1 | place: USA:California | collected 2015-04-18
AAATCGCAGGCTACTCCCCGAGCGTCCGCGGGTGGCTTGTCACGCCTCGCCCGCCACCCAGGCAGCGGTCAATCAGCTGGAACCTGCTCGCCCAGTACCCTGGCGAACGCGACCTCTCCAGCGGCGAAGCCTGGCTCTTTCCCCAGGAACCTGTAAACGGCCCGGCGAACACGGATCAGAGCCGCATAGCAGCGGGCAGGACGTAGAAGTAGAACAGGCCAATCAGGATCAGATAACCGAGGAGAACCAGCGTCCAGCCGAAGTTATGCCTGATCACCTCGCCCGCCCGGCGCACGTAGCTACTGGTCGACACCCCTACGCTGGTGGTCTGCGGCGGCGTCCTATCACCCGGGTCGACGCGGAGCAGCTGTCCTTCCCCGAGGCGGTCCGGCTGGGCGCGATGGTCGAGCCGCCGCTCGGCGAGCCGCCGATGGAGCCGCTGCTGGCCGCGCTCGGCGGGCTGGACGTGGACCTGTTTGCCATCATCGAGCAGGATCTCTACCCGTGCCGTCCGGAGTACCACTGCCGATCGCGACCCGGACCCTGACCTACTACACGACCTGCGGGCTAGAGCCTAGGCGGCCAACCTAAGGAAGCTAGCCACGTCCCGCGCAAAGCTTTCAAAGCAAATAAAGGGTGAAAGAAATGCGCCGGCCTTCGCCCCCCTTCCCGAGGCGGAACGCACGAGGGTATGCCTCGGCACTGACTGCTGCAGCGGACCCGGGCCGGAGCCTGCCGACCCGGCCCGGGTCCGCGCGTCGCCTTACTTGCGCTTCAGCGTGACGATGTCGAAACGACCGATTCCTGACCGCTTTACCGTGACGGTGCCGTTGAGTATGGTGTGCGCCTCGAACGGCCTGGAGGCTTCGTAGCGGGCGTGCAGGTACTGGGTATCAGTCTGGGCGTATTTCGTTCCGTCGATGTAGCAGATTCTGGACGTGCCGATCGGTGAGCCGCTTGGCTTGCCGTGGGCGAGCGTGGCTGCGCCGGTGACGAGGCCGACGGAGGAGCTGGTGATGCTGAGCGACTTCGATGATTTGTTAAAGGTCGGGGCTTTCGCCGGTCTGCTGCGCCATCGCCGCCCTCCCGATCCCCGCCCCGCCCCCGCGCCCTAACCCCGATCGCCCCAGCCGTCCCCTCAGAGACCGCCTGAACTCTGCCGCTCCGCCCGACCCCCTACCGCTGGTAACTCTCCTCAGCGCGACGACAGGACTGACCCCTGGCCGTTGCGACTCCCCGCCACCCCGCGACAGCGCTGACCCGCGGCACCTCACCTGCCTGAGCCGATTGTTCTGTTCATCCTGACACTCCTTTCGCGGACCCGCGGATTGAAAGCGGGGTCACAGTCGCGCTAGCGCGGCAGTGGCCAGCGTCACGATCCTCGGCGGCGCTGTGCGGCCGGTGAGGGCCAGCGAGGGCAGGGTGATGGTGAATCCCCGCGTGCCTTTCTGCACGAACAGGTTTCCGGCGACCGTCCAGAAGGCGTCATCACCCAGCCCGGTGACGTGCTGACCGCTGGATTCGACGTGTCTGGCCACCGCCAGCGTTTCGGCGTTGGCGTAGACCTGGATGTAGACGACGAGGCTGGGGTCGCCGGTAGCGGAGTAAGTGCAGAAGTCGCCGGCACCATGGCCAGCCGCCATTGGCTTGCCCGTGGCCGTCGTGACCTCGCTGACGGTGACCAGCCCGCAGGCGGACCCGCTCGCTGCGGCTACAGATGGATCTGACGCAGGCGTCCCCGATCCGGACGATGGATTCGATGCGCTGGTCGGCTGGGCGCTGCGGGTCGGTGCCGAGGTCGGGCCGCCAGAACCGGAGCAGGCGGCCAGGCTGGCGCAGATCAGCCCGGCCGCGCCGACGGCCAGCGTGGATCGCGACCAGATGGATTGGGCGGGCGGAATAGTGATCATGGTGGTCTCCTTAGGAGCAGCTGGGGGTCAGGTGATCAGCAGGACTGCGTCGGTGATCCGGTCCAGTGAGAAGTGGCCGGCGTCGTTAACCGCATGAACGGCATCGCTGGACAGCGCCTGGAACAGGCAGAAACAGGTGTCCTCCGCCGGCACGTAAATGGACTGGAGGTAGCGGACCGCGGTTCCGCCGGTTTGGTCGGCGCAGATGCGGGCGACGTGGGTCACCGACGTAGCTAGGTTTCCTACGGCACTGGCCGGGAGGTATCGCTCGACAAGAAAAGCTGACGCGGGCCCGCCGGGCTTGGGTGACCGCGGGTTTTCCATATTCAGGACGCTAGGGGCGACGGGTCGGCCAGGCGTCGGTAGAACTACCGGCCTTTGGTCTCATGGCTACTGCGGATCAGTTGTCACGTCCTGGCCGGAAGGATGCATCGAGGCCCAGAGGGCAAGTTCGGTGCGCGACCGCAGCCCGAGCTTTCGGTAGATATGCCCGAGGTGGCTGTCGACGGTTCGAACGCTCATGAACAAGTCGCCGGCGACCTCACGGCTTGTCTTCCCGGCTCCGACTAGCGTGATGACCCGTTGCTCCATGGCCGTAAGGTCCCCGTCGCTGCCGGGCTTGCCGCCGATGCCAGCGAGCTCCGCGCGCGCTTGCTCTGCCTGAACTGGCGTGCCGAGGCGAATGAATACGATCCGGGCTGCCTGTAGTTCACGCCTGGCGTCGCTGCGGCGGCCGGCTCGGCGCAGTACGGTGCCGAGCTGCAGCCGGGTGCGGGCCTCCTCGAACGGCATCGGAAGGCGTTCGTGGTCAGCCAGCGCGCGCTCCAGGGCGTCAATCGCGGCGGGCAGATCACCGGAGGCCGTTCGGAGCAAGGCGTGGCAGCGAGCGGCCATCACTGTCGCCCAGGGCAGCTGGTTGAGCTGGACGCTCGCGTCCAGTTCAGCGGTCAGGCGGTTCGCCTCATCGAGGTTGCCGACGGCCACCATGGCGGTGACGGCGTCAGGGTGCATCCGCATGATCGCCGGCTCGCGGATTCCGGTCTCGCGGGAGATGGTGATCGCTCGCAGGAAATGGACGGCGGCGGCATCGGTGTTACCGGCGGCCAACTCGGTGAACCCCAGGCTTCGCAGGTGCAGGGCCACGGCCGTGTCGTAACCGAGCGCCTCGTCGGACGCGAGATCACCTTCGGCGAGGTCGCGGGCTTCGGCGAGGCGCCCCAGATGCGCCAGCGCCAAGACATGGGCGGAAGCTAGCATCGGAGCCCGGACGCCGATACGTTCCATGTGGTCGCGGCCCTGCACCGCGTACCTCAGCGCGAGCCGGTACTCCCCCGCCCAGCATTCGAGAATCGCGAGATGGCCAAGCGTGTTGGGTAGCGCACTGTCATCGCCTTCGTCAGTGGCGGATGTCCTTATCGCATGCAGCCAGAACCGCGAATCCGCGAACCGGTCCACGACCTTCAGGCACATGCCGAGGGCCATGCCTGCCCGGTCACTGACTGGCGGCAGTGGTCCCTGTGCCTGCAAGGCGACTGCCCGCTCCAGGGTCGTCACGGCGAAGCCGCGGCCGAGCCGGCACCCGTGCAGCGCCAGGTTGGTTAGAGCGTTCGAGAGAAGATCGCAGGGCGGTGAGTCGATGCCCTGGAGCAGGGTAACCGCGCTTTGCGCGTGCGTCAGATCCGCTTCCGCGCCGGACGGGCTGGTCTCGGCGAAGGTGGCATGACTGCGGGCCAGCAGCAGCGGGTCATCGCCAGCTTCAGCCAGGGCTTGCGTACACCACCCGGCAACCGTCGCATCCCCATGCTCCAGGGACGCGATCCTAGCTCGCAGCAGCAGCCCCGGGACCCGGGCCGGACCCGGCGCAGCTGCCTGCAGGCCGGCGGCCACGACCGTGCGCGCTCGCGCCGTGTCTCCCAGCAAGAACAGGTACTCCGCCGCCGCAACCGTGCGGCTGAGCAGATCGCGATCCTCGGTGGCGGGCGTGATCGCCACGGCCAGCTCGGCAAGTTCGGCCGCACTGTCCAGGCTGCCCCGAGCGCGGGCATGCTGGGCCGCGAGGTCGAGCGCGGCCGCGGCTGAGGACGACGCTTCGCCGGCACCGAGCGCTGCGTGCCGGGCGTGCTGCTCCGGGTCGGTCACCGTCTGGGCCAGTCGCTGGTGCAGCAGGCGTCGGGCATCGGGCGCGAGGTCCTCATACGGGATCGACGCGATCAGCGGATGGGCAAACCGCAGCCGCTGGCCGTCCACTTCGAGGACACCGGCGTCGAGTGCCTCCGCAAGAGACCGGCTGTACTCACCGGCGTCACCAATTGCCGAAGCAACCCCGCTGACCGTCGATTGCGCCAGGGCCGCCGTCACCAGCAGTAGCTGACGCGTCTGCGGGCTCAAGCCCTGCAGCCTCTCGGTCACCAGCGACCTGAGATCCGCTGGTACCGGCAGCGGCTCGTCCGCGTTCGGCTCGCAGCCGCGGCGTTGCATGGCGCGGGCCATCTCAAGGAACATCATCGGGTTCCCGCCCGTCGCCCGGTGCAGCCGAGTCAGGGTGGGCCTAGACAGATACTGGCCGAGTCGCGTCTGAACGATGCGCTGAAGCGTCCCGATACTGGCCGCGCCGACGAGTAGCCGCTCGCCAGGAAGTCCGAGGTCCGCCTCCGCGGCGACGTCCGCCAGCGCACCGGTCCGGCATGAGGCGAGCAGCCGGACTGGCTCGTCGAGCAGCCGTCGCAGGGCAAAGGAAATAACCTTGGCCGAACTCGAGTCCAGCCACTGAATGTCGTCGATGGCCAGCAAGAGTGGCCCGGTCTGGGCCATCGCCCTCAGCACCCCCAGCACCGCCACTGCGACCACGCGGTCGCCCGACTGGCCGACTGGAACGTCGGACGTCAGCAAGGCGCCGGCCAGCGCCTGCCGCTGAATCTCCGGCAGATCCTTCGTGAAGTCGCTGCTCAGGCCGTCGAGTAGGTCTCCCAGACCGGCGAATGCCCACCCAGCGTCGGATTCGGTGCAGCGGCACGTTCGTACATCCAGGCCCGTCGTCCGCGCGGCGCTGACAGCAGCGGTCCAGATAGCCGTCTTCCCGACTCCAGCCGGCCCGTCTAGTACCAGCGAAGCCGGACCATCAGATATCCCAAGCGTGAACCGCTCGACAGCCTCAAGTTCGCTATCACGGCCAACGATCGGAGCTCGGGAACCGTCCACGTCATTCGCAGCTTTCGTAGTTCATAGCCCACCCACAGGGTGGCGGTAGCCGGCGGCGGCCTCGAGTACAGCGCCGGTGGCTAGCAGCAGCTCTTCTCTATGGGCGGGACCGACGAGTTGCAGGCTGGCGGGCAGTCGCCGGCGTGACGGCACAGCAAGTGCGAGGGCGGGCAGGCCCGCGAGGTTGACCGGAGCTGTGAGCTGGGTGAAGTTGTAGTTTCCGGCCTCGGCGAGCGGTGGCGGGAAGAACGCGACGGTGGGTAGCACCAGCACGTCGACTGAGTCGAACAGGGCGGTCAGTTGCGCACGCCAGGACGGCCGGAACTCGCGCGCGACCCTGATTTGCTCCGCCGAGATGGCGGCGCCGAGTTCCAGTCTGGTGCGGACGGCCGCGCTGATCTTGCCGTCGCTGGCCGGGTCCGCGAGCAGGGCGGCGTTAGCCACGGCGGCTTCGTTGTCCAGCAGTGCGTAGGTGTGCGCGAGCGCGGCCGACCAGTCGGGTAGCTGGACGTCGATGATCTTCAGGCCGCTGCGGTTCAGCGCGGCATCGATCGCGGCAGCGATTTCCGGGTCGGCGTCTTCGGCGGGCGGCCTGAGCCTGCCGAGGCGCTCAGCCGGCCTTGGTCCGCTTGTGAAGCCGGGCTCCAGCAGCGCCATGGCTGCGGCCAGCCCGGCGACGTGGGCCGCGATCGGGCCGACCGTGTCGAAGCTTGGGGCCAGCGGCCAGACGCCGGCAGTGCTGATCCGGCCGAACGTCGTCTTCAGCCCGGCCAGCCCGCAGAAGGCCGCCGGGATGCGGACCGATCCGCCGGTGTCGGTGCCGTACCCGTAGTCGGCGTCGCCGTCGGCGACAGCTACCGCGGACCCGCTGGACGAGCCGCCAGGAAGCAGTTCCGGGTCGAGCGGGTTGACTGGGGTGCCGTACCACTGGTTCGTCCCGGCGCCGCCGAAGGCCAGCTCATGCAGGTTCGCCTTGCCGACGATCGCGGCTCCGGCCGCGCGGGCTCCGGCGAGGCACGCGGCGTCCTCAGCGGCCGGCTGTGCCCTCTCCGCGACAGCCAGGCAACCAGCGGTTGTCGGCACTCCGCGCACGTCCATGAGGTCCTTGACCGCGAGGCGCGGTCCTGGCCTGCCCGAGCGGTCAAGACGGGTGATGAAGGTCGTCACCTGCCTGATTCTGGATGATCTGGCCGCTACCCGCCAAGGGTCGGCGGGTTAGGCAGCCGGGTAGACGGCGCAGAAGAGGTTTCCGTGCGGGTCGGCCAGTACCGTCCAGCGGCCCTCCGGATCATCCCATTGGCGGGTCGCACCGAGGGCGATCAGCCGATTCAGATCATCGGCGGCGTCCAAGCGTACGTCGAGATGAATGCGGCCGGGCGCCGGTTCCAAGTCGCAAACGGGAGTCAGCCACACGTGCATGGCGTCGCGGGAACCTAGCAGCACTGACTCGTTGTCGCCCAAGGTGCCCGCCGTGATAGCGGCATCGTCGTCGGGGTGCACCGGCAGGCCGAGAGCGTCCGCATAAAAGCGTGCGAGGGCTCCCGGCTGCTGGCAATGGATGACGATGGCCTCCAGGTGTGACACCAGCCCTCCTCGTGGAAAATTTGCGCTGGATTTGCCTAACTTTCCCTAGGCCAATCACACGCCTAAGGCAGGATCTCGATGTACCCGTCCGTTCCATTCACGCGGATCCGCTGGCCATCGGAGATCAGCTGGGTGGCATGTTCCACTCCCACGACAGCCGGCAGGCCGTACTCCCTGGCGATCACCGCGCCGTGGGTCATCAGGCCCCCCACCTCCGTCACCAAGCCCTCGATCGCGACAAACGCAGGAGTCCAGCTAGGGTCCGTGTAGGCGGTGAGCAGGATACGACCTGAACGCATCCTTTCGCTGGCCGATGAGCTGGCCGTCCGCTTGCTTCGTGCGCACGACCTCGTGGAGTTCGGTGAACCTGAGGTAGAAAATATCTTCCTTGGCACGAAGCACACCGGCCTGCACGAGGCGCTCGGCCTCATGCAACAGCGCCTGCTTGTACACGAAGTAGCGGCTGATCATGTGGTACTTCGGATACTCGCGGTATCCGCTGAACATCCGGATCCGGTCGATCATCCGCTTGGCCTCTTCAGCCTTCCGCTCGCCATCCGGCAAGGCCCGCAGGCGCGTCATCAGCTCCTGTTCCATTTCCAGGGCATCTCGCCGACCTTGCTCGAAGCGCCGCTCGCCGGCGCCCGGCTCGAAGTTCTTGACGCTGCCGAGGATCATCGGGACGAGCGTGGCGGGGCGTTCGCTCCAGCGTGGCTTGGTGATGTCGATCTCGCCGACGCTTGCATCTGGTCGTTGAGCCACCAGGTGGCCTCCATGCCCGCCATGATCACCTGAAGGTTTAGCGGATCGGTCAGGATTCGCTTCAACTCCGCCAGATCCGCCAGGATGAAGTCGAGCAGCGCCGGTCCGGACATCGCGGCGATGTCGCGCCTCAACGCGGCGATGGAGGTCTCGCTGCGCGCGACGAGTTCAGCGGGAATGGCCGGATCGGTCTCAATCACCGATGGCGGGCCGTCGAGCGGGAACCTGCCCTCGTCCGGCCGGGCCGGGATGAAGTCGCCGCGATCGAGGATGGTCTGCAGGGCATCCCCGATCAGCGGATCGGATCTGCCCACGACCTTCAGCAGGCCCGCCCGGCTCGTTGGCGAACCCAGTATCGCGGTGACGTCGACGAACAGCCGACCGCCAGCCTCGGACATCGGCCGAGGTGTCGTCAGCTGCCAGAAGGCGAGCCCCAGCGGCTTCATCGGGTCAGTCATCATCTGCTGATGACCAACGGAGATGTAGACGTGGTTCCCGTCATCGCTGGTCGCGGGTATGGGGAACAGCGTGGTGATCGGCCGGCTCTGGACAATCTGGAACCCATCATCGACCAGGCACCATTCGATGTCCTGGGGGTAGTCGAAGTGCGCTTCGATCCGCCGGCCAAGCTGAGCGAGCCGCATGATCTGCGCATCGGTCAGCGCTGGCGTTTGGTTGGCGGTTGTCCTGGCTGCAACTTCACCGTCCCGCACCTTGTAGACATCCGCGTTGACCAGGCCGGAAACCAGTGCCTCGCCGAGGCCGAAGCTGGCTTCAATGCAGACATCCTTGCGGTTGGAGGTGACGGGGTCGGCCGTGAACGCGACGCCGGCTGCCTGCGGGAATGCCATCTGCTGCACGACCACGGCCATGTGGACCTTACGGTGGTCGAAGCCGTTCCGCAGGCGGTAGGTCACGGCCCGCTCGGTGAACAGGGAAGCCCAGCACCGGCTGACGTGCTCACCGACCGCAGCGACCCCTACGACGTTCAGGTACGAGTCATGCTGGCCCGCGAAGGAGGCCGTGGGCAGGTCCTCCGCCGTCGCGCTGGACCGGACGGCGTAGGCAGCTTGCCCGCCAAGCCGGGCGACCGAACCGGTGATCGCCACCGCCACCTCATCGGGGATCGCAATCCCCTCAATGGTTCCTCGGATCTCCGCGCCGACAGCGCCGATTGCCTGACGGTCGCTGGCGTCCAGGCGCGACAGCGCGTCGAGTTGATCATCGATCCAGGGCACCCTCGTCAACAGCTGCCGGAAGGCGGCCGTCGTGACGCAAAAGCCAGCCGGCACCGAAATGCCTTCGATTCGCGAAAGCTCCCCCAGGGCCGCGCCCTTGCCACCGACGAGCGCGACCTGCGTCTTGTCGATCTCTTCGAGATCCAGCACGTAGCGCTCAGTCATCTTGGATCATCCATTCCATGACGCTCGCGGTCTGGTGAGTCTCATCAGACCCTATGAGCGACTGACCTCATCGGCTTCCAGGCGGAGGCGCGGGGTGAATGCGAGGGTCACCGGTCGTGCTGGCTGCGGCTGGTCTTCTGGGCGGGTGAGATCCCGGTCGAATACCCGGCTGACCGAGTTTCCGGCCAAGTCCTCCAGGACCGGATCGACAGTGAGCTGGTGCGGTCCGCAGGCCCAGGCCTGGCGAGGCACTAGCTGCCACGACATTTCCTCAGTGCCGATCTGCGGCGTGCCACCGATGAGTTCACCGCCTGGTCCGGTCACGAGCAGGCACCGGGCGAGCAGGCCGTGATCCATCGGCCGGCAGAAGCCGATCCGCACCGGCTCAAAGGTGCGAGCTCGCGGGACCGTCAGCGTCCAGCTCCGGGGGTCGACGTGGCGGCGTTCGTCACCGACGACCTGATACCGGCGCTGCGTCCCCGCCCGCAGCGGCAATCCCCGCGCATCACGAAACCCTCCGTCGATCACGACCTGGACGGGCTCGCCGGCCCGCAGCGGGTAGCCAATCTCTATGTGGCTGGCCAGGCCGCGCTTGATCCGGGCGGGATCCAGCAGGACGGTGAGCCGACGACGGGAGGAGTCCCACAGCTCATGCTCGGCGGGCAACAAGGCCCCGACAATGGCGCTGCCGTTATCGTCGGCGAGCGAAACCTGTCCGGAGGCGTAACCCTCGCTCATCGGCGCCTAGAACCAGACGTAGAGCCTGAGCAGGTTGCTGGGCACCACAGCTGACGTCGGGTAGATGCCGGTCACCTCGGTCATGGGCACGCGGTCGGGCCCGGCGCGAACCAGGGTCGCCACAATGGCGCCATCGACCGTGACGGTGTACGTGGTGCCGTCCAGGAACGCGAACCGGGGAACGAAGCACAAGTCCGCCTCGTCGCGCACGAGCCGCCCGGCCATCGGCGGCAACCCGGTTCCGGCCGTTCCCGGCCGCACTTGCGGTCGCGCATCGGTGGCCAAGCCGGTCAGCCTGATACAGTCAGCGCCGCCGCAGAGCGACCAGAACACCTCCAGCACGGTCGCGGTTACAGCGAGTCGGTCTTCACCGAACGCAGATGCTGGCGACCCGCATCGTCGGACTGCAAGACCAGGACGTGACTGCCGCCCAGATTCGCCAGGCGGCGGATGCCGTGCAGATCCTTGGTCTCCCTGGGCACCCCGACCGGCTGCTTCGGCTCGGTCAGCGGTGACTGGCCGTCGATGTCGCGGCCGTCGATCTTCACCAGCCCGTGGGCGGAGTTGGCGACGAGCAGGTATTCCTGGCCGTCCTGGACGAACGACACCATGTCAAGCGGCTGGTTCACCGCGCCGAGCTCGGCGACCGTACGGCCGACGGCCTTGACGCCATCGGTGAGGTCGGCCAGCGAGAAGTGCACTACCGGCGTGCAGGTGTAGCTGGCCAAGATGCTCGTCCCGCCGTCATAGGGCACGAACGTGCGGATAGGTGCATCCAGCAAAAGGCCCAGCGCGGATGAGCCTGACTCGGACCGACAGCTCGTCATCGAGTGGACGACGCCGCTCGGCACGCGTCGTGCTTCCTCTAAGAGCGCCGCATGAACTACCTGCCCCCAGCGAGCAGGGTCGCAGCGCAGGTCAGGCTGGCCGACAGGTGGATCAGCCGCATCGCGGCGGCCACCGTCGCCGGCCTGGCCGGCGTTGCCGGCGCCCTGAGCTACAGCCACATGCGCCAGCTCGCCCAGGGCCACGGTCAGGCCGGGTGGCATGCCCACGCGTTCCCGCTGTCGGTCGACGGCGTCGAGATCGTGGCCTCGCTCGTCCTGCTGGCCGCCAATATCGCCACCGCCCATCCCGACCCCGTCAGCCGCGTCATCGCCGGATGGCCGGCCATCGCCCTGCTCCTGGCCGTCAAGCTCCTGTCCGGCATCCTCGAACGCCGGCATGCGCCCCGCGTCCGCGTCGCCGTCGCCGGTAAGGCAAGTCAGGTAATCGAGCCGACGGCACCCGCCACCCCGATCCATGGCACGATGCTGACCGGTCCAGGCGAACCGCCGGCCGACGCGGACCCTGCGGAGATCCGGCCCGGGTCAGCTGAACCCCTAGGCAAGCATCCATCGTCGTCGCCTAAAGCAGCTGACCCGGCACTTGACGGCCGCACGGCCGCGCTGCTCCCGGCCGCCCGGGCAGCCGGGGACGCCCTCCGCTATGACGGCCAGACACTCACCCGCGATGCCCTCGCCGCCCGCCTCCGCGAGCACGGCCACCCAATCCGCAACGCCAGCGTCACACCACTACTCCGCCAGCTCCGGCACGAACAGCCGACCCACCTCGCCGCCTGAACCACGGCCGGACTACCCCGGCGCCCAGCCAGCCAATCCGATGGAATCACCGGCCACGGAAGAAGGGAGGCCTACCCGCCCGCCCCCACCCGCGCGGGCTGATCTCGTCACGCAACGCGCGCCCATTGCCAATGCCAAGCACACATATCGGCGGGCGTCCGCTGCGTCCCCGGACGAATATCGCCGCACCAAGCCTGCGCCGTTTTCCTGACGGGCCATTGGCACGAGATAGATAGCCGGCCATCCTTATCGTCGGCAAGAAACTAGCTGACCGAGACGGCTGGCCCGAGGGAGCCACGAAGTGACCGAGCATGACATCTTCGTCTCAGCCGAGCCCGCCGCCGGGGAAGTACGCGCCGTCATAGAGGCTGAGCCTGGGAGCGGCCTTCAGCGCAAGCGAGGACCCGACCCGGTGCCGGCCCTCGCGGCCGGCACCACGCAGGTGTTCTTCCACGACAGCCATCCGTTCGAAGACGACCGGGATTTCGCCGTGTCGCGGTACCGCTACTGGATCAGCGGCCATGACTCAGCCCGAGACCAACAACGCCAGCTCGCCGTCGCCCAGCGGATATTCGATGCCGTGAAGGCCCGGGGCTGGCCGGTCATGCTCTCCTTCGATCTCCAGGGCAGCATCGCCGTTTACCCGTAACAACCAGAGCCAGGTACTCGTTCGCCAGGAGAATGCTGCCGGGCCGCAGAAACGGCCCGTTGTCATTGTCAGTGTCTATGCTGAACTCAGGAAACAGACACCCTCAGGAGCCCTCTCTTGACCGGCGGACTCACAGAACCCCTTACTCGCCAGCGAGTGCTGTACCTCGTGACCAGCGGCGCGCCCGCGCCAGAAGGCGTCCCCGAGCTTGTGACGCTCTGCCGTCACGACGGATGGCAGGTTCTGGTATTCGCGACCCCGCACGGGGCCAGATTCCTTGACCTGGCCGCGCTTGAACAGCTCACCGGCCAGCCGGTGCGCACTGATTACCGGATGCCCGGCGAGAGCAGCACCCTGCCGGCGGCCGATGCCATCCTCGCCTGCCCGCTGACCTTCAACAGCACCAACAAGTTCGCCCACGGCCACGCCGACAACGTCGCGATCAGCCTGCTCTGCGAACTCACCGGCTCGGCTGTGCCCACGATCGTCGTACCCCACTGCAAGCCCCAGCTCGCGATCCACCCTGCCTTCTCAGCCAGCCTGACCACCCTGCGCGGCATGGGCGTGACCGTCCTATTCGATCCGGAAGCGCCCTATGAACGGCGGCTCCCGCCGTGGCGCGACGTCATAGCAGCTCTCCCCTCTCACGTACCGGCCAGGTGACCCGATGGACCGTCAGGAGACAGGACAGCGAATCGCCCGGGCCCGCCGCCGCTGCGGCCTGTCCCAGGCCACTCTCGCGGGCCTCGTCGGCAGGTCAGAATCCTGGCTCTCGCAAGTCGAACGCGGCAAGCGCAGCATCGACAGCCACACGGTGCTGACGCACATGGCCCAAGTCCTGCGCATGGACATCGCAGAACTCGCCGCACCAGAGACCGGCGCGACGACACGGCCCAACGCCTACCCCAGCGCATCCCGGATCGAGCAGGCAATGACCTCCTATGCCGGGCTGGACGACCGCATCAGCAGCCCCGCCGCCCCGGACAAGCCTGACCTCCGCAACCTGCAGCACAGAATCGCCGCCGCCCACCGCATGTACCAGGCAGCACGATACGAGGAAGCCGGCCGCGTCCTGCCCGCGCTCATCGCCGAAACCGAGACCGCCAGCCGCACAGCCGACCCCGGCGACCCGGACATCTGCCGGCAGCGCGCCAACGTCTACGACACCACCGCCGCGCTGCTCAGCCGAGTCGGCGAACGCGCGCTCGCCTGGGTCGCAGCCGACCGGGCCATATCCGCAGCCGAACAGTCAGGCCAGCCCCTCTTGATCGCGCTCGGCGCATACCGGATGGCCTACCTCCTCACCAGCCGGAAACACCCAGAAGACGCGCTCGGGCTCGCCATCACCGCAGCAACAGCAATCGCCCAGCTCAACCCGGCACCCCTGCCCGACCAGCTCAGCATCTACGGCGCACTGCACCTGGCCGCCGCCAACGCGGCCGCCGCCCAACACGACGCCGCGCTATCAGCCTCCCTTCTGTCCACCGCCGGCCGTGTCGCCGGAGGGCTCGGACACGACGCGAATTACCTGGGAACCGCCTTCGGGCCCGTCAACGTGGCGATTCACAAGATGTCGACATCGGCGCGGCTCGGTGACTGGACAGCCGTCCTCAAGATCGGCGAATCACTTGACGCCGCGACCATGCCCGCGGGCCTCATCGGCAGGCGCACCCAAGTGAAGCTTGATCTGGCCCGCGCCTATGCCATGCGCCGCCAGGACGCCGCAGCCGTCAACACGCTGCTGTCCGCCGAGCAGCTCAGCCCCCAGCTCGTCAGATTCCACAATCACACGCACGACGTCATCAACTGCCTGCTCCGCCGCGAGCACCGTGCCTCCACGCCGCAACTCCGGCCTCTAGCCCACCGCGCCGGCCTCCTCTAATAGCCCGCGCTAAATAGGACCCGCACCAAAGTGCGGGTAATTTACCTTCACGCCAGTACGGCATTCACCCATCCCGCCAGCCCTAAGGTTTTGCCGCTACCGCTACGCGTAGCGACCTGAGCCGCGATTCATGCGCCAATCACAGCTCAGGCAACAACCAGGGGAAGGCCAACCCGTGCCGCTGCCCGATCCCGAAGTCTCAGCCTCGGCCGGGTTACCGCCGTCGCTTACCCGCGCCGTCATGTCCCGCCTGGCCCCGCCCTCCCGCACGGGCCCGTGAACAGCACCGCCATCCCCGGTCAGCTGGCTGCCTTGTGCGCGAACCTCAGCCCCGGCATCTCGCTGCTCGCCCTGGCCTACCCGGAATTCACCATCAGCGAGCCCGGGCCCGGCCGGCACGGGCCAGCCTGGACCGCCATCCGCAAAGAC
>WNEY01004000.1_pt1 | contig 14175 bp, 13 predicted proteins | sample 5400531 | NCBI WGS metagenome assembly WNEY01 (sample SAMN13153338, study PRJNA577476) | soil metagenome | isolation source: 200 cm saprolite under Douglas fir tree site 1 | place: USA:California | collected 2015-04-18
CCCGCGCGATTCGTAGACGCTGATGGAGCCACGCACCGTGACGTGCAGGCCGTCTTCGGGGCGGAACTTCATGGTGCGCAACTGATTCTTGAAGCAGACGCATTTCACCTGAGCGCGTTCATCTTTCAAGGTGCAGTAAATATGGCCGGACTGAGCTTCGTGGCAGTTGGAGATTTCCCCGGTGACCCAGATGTCGGTGAAGGTGCGAGCGAAGAGATCGCGGATTTTGGCGGTCAGCTCCGTGACCGTGAAGGCCCGGCGGTCGGGCATTAGATTGAAGGTTAGCTGGCTCATTGTAGCTGGCTCATTTTGGTTTGCTGTTGTCGCTGGCGTTCCGATGCGCGCTGGGATGACGCAGAGCAAAGCGATGTGGCCGCAGTGTACTCCCTGCGCGGTATTTTGGGAAAAGAGGCTTGGGCTTGCTTGAGCCTCGGAGCGCTGCAAGCTTGAGACAGAAGAGCTGGCGGACCCCACACCCCCGTGGTGACTGGAAGTATGCGCAATCGAGTGAGGGCAAAGGGGATAGAGGCGCCACGTGATGCATATGACGAAAGCAGCGAAGCTCGGCGCGGAAGTGGTGGGGTACTCCCCACCCCCGGGTGTTTTGCAAAAAGAGGCTGGAAGTTATTGATTTGATGGGAGTTGACTTTTTTGGGAGCGCACAAGAGGCTGTAAGAGCATGAGAGTGAAGGGGTTAGCTTGGCGGGAGGGTGTGGGGGAGGGGTTAGCTGCCGAGGTAACATGTGGGATGTTATCATATCGATATAACGATTGTCAAGGACTTTTTGGGGGTAGCGTCAACATGTTTGAGTAAATTTGAAGAGCCGGTTTCTTTCCCAGGAACGTTTTGCAACAACACTAACCCCTTGGGCCGGCGGGAATGAGCTAAGGTTAGCGGAATGCGCTGGGTTTACGGGCCATGAAGGCGGCGGCAAGACCGCCGCACTCCACACGCGCTCACTTGGCGGGGGTGGCGAGCTCGGGAGGCAGGGGGTTAGTGGGGGATTCCTCGTCCCAGAGAATGCTGAGGACCCACCAGCGGGAGCCGTCGTTGAAGAGCTGGATGCTGTTGACGCCGCGGGCGAAGGGCTTTTCGTTAGGGGCGTTGCGGGATTCGTAGCTGCTGAAGACCTGGGCGATGCTGCCGAATTTTTGCACGCGATTGACGATGGCGCTCTCGTAGAAGGCATGCGTTTTGAAGTAGTTGCCGGCGCCGCTGGCAAAGCCTTCGACATCGAGAAGGCGAACCGGACCGCCATCTCTCCTGGTGTTGGAGGTGAGGCGGGCCTCGGGAACGAAGAGAGAGCGGAAGCGGTTCCAGTCGCGATCGCCGGCGGGGCCGGAGATGACGTCGTAGATGGCCTGCAAGATGGAGTCGAGGGATTTTACGTCGTCAGGTCTGGGCGCGGGGACGCGGGAGGAAAGACTCGGAGTGGGACTGGACGCAGGTTCCTGCTTAGGTGTGGCGCTCGGTGAAGAGGAAGATTGCGCCTGGGAAGTGCCGGAGACGACAGTGAGTGCGGCAAACAAGAGTATCGGTGCTCGCTTCATTTTTCTCCTTTTTTTCTTGCTGTGTTAGAACCGCAAGGGCCGACGCCCCGCAGCTGAAGCTGCTGTGACGCGCTAAAGCGCGCTCCCTCGCCTTGTTCTTGAGCACGGCTTCTGCAGTTACATTTTGGCCCAGGCCATGCCGTCCACTCCGGGAGCTAAGTCGATCGTGGGTTGGAGTTGCCAGGAGTGCAGGTCGAGGACGGCAATTTTTCCGGCGGGCATGCAGGTGATGTAGGCAACAGCGCCATCGGGGCGGATGAGAACTTCGCCGGGTTGCGTGGGAACCTCAAAGGCGTGCGCGACCTTGAGCGTTTTGGTGTCGATAACGACGGCGCGATTGGCGCGGGGAAGGACGGCAATGAGCCAGTGGCCGTCGGGAGTGGGCGTAGAGGCGTAAGCATAATCGGGAATATCGATCCAGTTGGTGATTTTGTTCGTGGCGGTGTCGATGACCGCGATGCGCGGCGCGTCTTGATCGTGGGTGAAGACGCTATGGCCATCGGTGGACATGGAGATGCGCTGCACCATCTTAGCGACAGGGATGGTGGTGATGAGCTTGCGATTGGCGATGTCGACGACGCTGACGGTGCCGGTGTGGACGTTGGAGGTGTAGGCGCGGCGGCCGTCTTTACTCAGCACGAACATATGTGATTCGGGCTGGCCGGTGGGGACTTCCGCGATGAGCTTGCGCGCGGCGGGATCGACGATATCAACGGCGTTGGCGAGCTCCGCGCTGACATAGAGAAGGCCATCGGGCCCAAAGACGGGCTGGTGCGGGCGCAGGGGCTTGCCGAGGTCGATGGTGGAGGCGAGTTTGCGCTGCTGGAGATCAATGACGTCGATGGAAGTGCCGTCGGTGCCGGGCCTGCCGACACCGGAATTGCCGTAGATGGGGACGTAAGCGAAGCGCGAATCCGGCGAGACGGCGACTTCGTGGCCGTTGACGCCAACGGAAATCTTGGCGAGCTCGCGGCGCGCCTCGGGATCGACCAGGAGGACGGTATGTTCTTTTTGGTTGGCGACGACCAGGACGCCGGACGACGGCGGAGCGGAATTGCCGGGACGAGTCATCAAAAACGCGAGCAGAGTGGAAGAAGCGACGAACAGCGCGGAGCGCAGGGACATGCAGCACCTCGGATAGGCTCTAGCGGTCGGCTTATTGTGTACCGAGAGGAAGAATTATGCCACCGACGCTGTGGGTGCTTTGAAGTGACCTAGTCAATTGCAGAGCGGGACCGCTGCGCAAGCAGGTGGCACTTGTCCGCTTTCGGCGTTTATCCTCCAAGTGGATTATTTCCGAGTGCCCCGTCACTCGACCGTAGTCATCGGAACTCTAGCGGCACGATGGATAAGCCGCCGCCCAGCCGTATCTGTTCCGTTTCGCCGTAATTCGCAAGCAGACGGCGGTCAGGTGCAGTCGCACAGTTAGTCCAGACCAAACGTCAGCACAGAGTGCATTGGGTGTTGGCTGAGAGCCGGATAATGGACGCTGCCGGAGACCTCCGCTTCGCGTTCCCGCGGGGGGAAGCCGTTCAAAACAGCTGTGCTGCAGCGGCCGCTTTTACAACTTTTTACAATCATTTGCGGTGGCTTGACAACTCGTGCTGAGAGGCCTTTATAGTCTTGCCAGTGTAAGGGCGAGTGAAGAATCTGGCGAGGCTGAGAATGTCTAAGAAGTGGCGATTGACCGACCGCACGCGAACCCTGCTGACGCTGGAGCTGGCTATCGTGCTCCCTGCGGCAGCCTTGATGGCCCAAACTTTGACGACGGCCCCAAAACTAAGGCCAACCTCGAGCGCATATTGTCGGAACATCCCGAGTATTCGTACGCGGCTTTGTACGACAAAAAGAACAATCTACTGGTGACCCGCACGCAGCCAGGCCACGACAATGATGCCGTCTTTTGCGGACACACGCAGGAGGAGATTAACTTGCTGGCGACCTGGCTGCCCGTTGAGTCAGCCGACATGACGAAACATCTCCTTGGGATGGAGGAGAAGGGAGAGCAGCCAGTGGCATTCTATGGCGGGTGGACGCTTCGTGAGAATCAGCGCGCGTACTGGAACGTTGCTTATTTTATCCCTCCGGGAGTCCCCAAGGATCGTGTGACGCTGGGCGTGGTCGCCTTTGACGAAGACTATCTACGCACAACCTTTTTGCCTGTAATGATGAAAGATGTATTGACCGGCAAGAGCGACGTATTAAAGTCCGAAGAGAATCCGCCGGTCATGATGATCCATCCGTCGAAGGATCCCAGCCCCTGGGTGACTTCCGGTAATTGGGACGATGGCAAGCCGGAGGCAGAGCGCAATTTTCAGTATGTTTTCCCGGACTTAACCATGGCGATCAAATACCAGGGCACGACGATCGCAGATATCGGCATGAAGTTCCTCAGATATAACTACACCGTCCTGGCCGCGCTCTGTGTGCTGATGATCGGTGGGATTTGGCTTACTTACCGCAACGTTTCCAGAGAGATGAATCTGGCCAGACTGAAGTCCGATTTCGTCGCCAACGTCTCGCACGAATTGCGGACGCCGCTGGCTTTGATCCGGCTGTATGCCGAGACTTTGGAGCTTGGCCGGCTCACGGCAAAGGAAAAATACCAGGAGTATTTCCGCATCATTCGCGAGGAGAGCGAACGCCTTACGGCGCTCATTAACAACATCCTGGACTTCTCCCGAATCGAAGCGGGACGCAAGGAATACGAGTTCAAGGAGACAAACCTGGCCGATCTGGTTCGGTCGACACTGGATTCCTACCGTTTCCAGATCGAGCAAAACGGTTTCGCCTTCGAGGAGAACATCTCTAGCGATGTTCCACCGGTGATCGTGGACCGCGAAGCGATCGCGCGCTCGCTGCTCAATCTGGTGAACAACGCATTGAAGTACTCCAAGGACCAGAAGTACATCGGTGTAAGCCTGTACCGCGCGAACAGCCGCGTGAATCTGGAAGTCCGGGACCACGGGATCGGCATCCCACCGAACGAGCAGGAGAAAATCTTCGAGAAGTTTTATCGTTGTGGGGATCCGCTGGTACACAACATCAAGGGGTCGGGATTAGGCCTCGCGCTCGTGCGGCACATCGTGCGGGCACATGGTGGGGACGTGCTGGTCGAAAGCACGCCCGAGAAAGGGAGCAAATTCACCATCGCGTTGCCGTTGGACCCCGCTTTACCGACCGCGGAGGTTGCAGCGTGAGGGGCCGCGTAGTGTGGGGTGGTGCCATGCTTCGCGTAGAGCCCAAGGGAGAGGTCATGGGAACAACGAAAATTCTGATCGTCGAGGACGAACCGAACATGGTTGCGGGGCTCCGCGATAATTTCGAGTACGAGGGCTTTCAAGTGATAACGGCACTCGACGGCGTCGAAGGGCTCGAGCGCGCCCTGAAGGATTCCCCGGATCTGATAGTCCTCGACGTGATGATGCCGCGCATGAGCGGGCTGGATGTGTGTAAGCAGCTAAAGGCCAAGCGCCCGTCGATTCCCATCATCATGCTCACGGCGCGCGGCCAGGAAGTGGATAAGGTTGTGGGCCTCGAACTCGGTGCCGATGACTACGTCACCAAGCCCTTCTCGATTCGAGAACTGCTCGCTCGCGTGAAGGCCGTCCTGCGGCGCGCGAAGACGCTCCCGCAAGAGCAAGACCGCTATAGCTTCGCCGATGTCGAGGTGAACTTGCGCAGCTACCAGGTCCTGCGTGGTGGTAAGCCAGTGGAGTTTTCGAGCAAGGAATTTGAGCTGCTGAAGCATTTTCTATGTCATTCGGGGGAGACCCTGAGCCGCGACCGGCTGCTCGACGAGGTCTGGGGCTATGAGAATTTTCCGACGACGCGCACGGTGGACGCTCACATTGTGCGGATTCGCCAGAAACTCGAACCCGTTCCGGAGCAGCCTCGTTTCTTTCTGACGGTGCACGGAGTGGGCTACAAATTCGTAGGATGAGATGAACATGATGACATCGGCCGAAGGAATGCTGGACATCAGGCAGAACGGGCTGGGGAACCGCCTGGAGCGGGAGACGAAACGCCAAGGGAACGGCAGTCAAGGTTTGCCCGCCACGGCCAGTAACCTTACAGCGGGCATTCAGTCGGTGAAGCAAGAACTGGATGCCGTGCGGCGTGAACAAGCAAAACTGCAACAAGCTATCTATGAGGCGGCCCAGATTCAACGGAAGCTCTGCGCCCCGCGTGAACTCGCGTGGGGCGAGTTTGAGATCGCCGGCGAAATCTTTCCCGTGCGCCACCTCTCCGGGGACTTTTTCAAGGTGATGGAACTCGACTCTGCCCTTGGATTGACCGTGGGCGACATCGCCGGCAAAGGATTGTCGGCGGGAATCTGGCAAGCCCATCTGATGGGTTTGATCCGACGCTCTGCGCGAAGGCATTCGGACCCAGCGGCTGCCGTTGCCGAGGTCAATGCGGAACTGTGCCAGGACCAGGATGCGCCGCCGATCGCGGCCCTGTTCTTTGCCCGGCTCGATCCACAAGAGAATGAACTTGTGTACTGTAACGCCGGCCTGCCAGCTCCGCTGCTGCTGAGGCACAACAAGGCCGTGGAGCGACTCGAAAAAGGTGGACCGATGCTGGGTGCCCTGCAAAAAGCGGCGTACGACACAGGGAGCGTGCGACTGAATCCGGGCGACATGTTGCTCGCTTACTCCGACGGCGTGACGGAGTGCCGGAATGCCAAAGACCAGGAGTTTGAGATGAGACGACTATCGGCAGCGGCGACTGCGGTCGGCGGCGCGAGCGCGAACCAGGTTCTCTTCTCTACGCTTGGGGCGGTGCTCGACTTCGCTGACGCGTGCTCACCGGAGGATGACTTGACACTCCTGGTCGTCCGCCGGCGCGAGGGCACCGTGATCGAGCGGTCCCCTTCGCACAGCAAGGATTTTTCGGCGCCTCACCGTGCGCCGACTTCGGTCGTGCTACCGAAGAAAACTGAACGGAGAGGAAACCGTTCCAAATAGCTGAACTGAGATACACACGAACCCGCCGGCGAGTTGCATCGTGCGGGCCCGGAAGTGGTGGTGTGCCCAAATCCAGGGCAAAGGATGGGCGATGGCAACGACTTCAGTGTTCATGGAAAGACCAGCGCCCTGCGCGGCGCTGAACCAGCCCCTACAAGCCTGCCCCGAAGTCTTAAGCGCACTCTACGCGGCTCACTATCGCCATGTGCTGCGCGTCTGCCGGCATTTCTTTCGGCAGCCGGAAGACGCCGAGGATGCGGCGGCAGAGGTGTTCTTGAAGCTGCAAAGGGTCCTGGAGACAAAAAAAGAGACGGTGCCCTTCCGCCCTTGGGTGTCGCGGGTGGCAGGCCGGCATTGCATCGATAAGCTGCGACGCGGAAAACGCGAGAAAGGTGCGCGAGTGGACGGAGCCGACCTTAGCGAAGTCCCCGACGATTCGACTCCTTCGCCGCTCTCCCAAGTTCTGCGCAGGGAAGAACGGCTCGAAGTAAGGGAACAGCTGATTCGCTTGCCCGAAAAATACAAAGTGCCGCTCGTGCTGCGCTACTACAAACAGATGAGTTACTCCGAGATTGCGCGAGCACTGAAAAGCCGGCTTCCTGCGGTCAGAATGATGATCTTCCACGCCAAAGAGGAACTGCGCCGAAATTTGCGACGCGAGCAGTCTGGCAAAAACTAGCCAACTCGGTGCCGGTATGGGACCACCGGTTCCTTGAAGGAGCTTGGCGACATGATGGGCCCGCTTGTTATCGGTGGCTGTCGCATCCCAACCCGCATCGATAAACAGGAGACAGTCCATCCGAACGATCTCAATTTCCAGAAAGAAATGGCGCTCTGGGAATCGAAAAACAATGTTCTAGTCGAGTGCTCGGCTACTCGGAAGTAATCCTTGGACCCGATTTGCCTCGGGATGAGTTGTCAACTCCTGGTACGTCGGGTAAGCGGACAAATGAAATCCACTGCTCCGGTAAGCCCGCTTGTCAGGAGTGCGTCTATCCGTTAGCCGATTCAGAGAGACCCGCTACGCGCTGCGGCGGGCTGGGGCTTGGCGACTTTGGCGATGACAAGGCCGGCGAGGAGCCAGGTCAGCGTGTAGTCGGCGAGATTGGCGGCCGTGTATGCACCGGAATAGCCCCACCAGTTCCAGTTGGGAAGATCGGCGATGACGCTGGCGGCAAGTCCGGCGATGGCGAGAAAAGCGACGCGGCGGGCGTAGCTCAAACCGCTGGTTTGCAAAAGCATCCAGGTAAGCAGCAGCGCGGCGAACATCTGGCAGAGGAGCTGGGTGAGCAACACTCGAGGAAACGAGCTGAAACCTTCACGCCGAACCGCGGCGAACACCAACGGACCCTTTTGCATTTTCTGCATGCGAATCTCTTCGGCGGCCTTCTTTTGCTCCGAGGTCATGCCTTCCTCCGGAGGCCCGGTAGGCAGAAGATAATTTCCGGACTCCGGCGCATGGGAAGCGATGACCGCGGTGACTTCGTCTTCGTTTTGAAAAGAGCGCAACTGTTTTTCGTGCCAGGGAAGAACGCTCCAGGAGATAAAGCTCCAGATAAAGGCGGTCAAGCCGCCGAGAATGGCGCCGAGCACAAGAGACTTGAGCATAGGTCCTCCGAAGAGTTTTTGGGGGCCGACCAGGGCAAGAGATGGGCGGAGTCTAACTCCGGCGCCGGGCGGGCATCAAGTTTCATCGTAGGTTTCCCGAACGGGTGGGGAGGTGTAGGCTAGCGGCATCAGGCCAGGCCAAGGAGATAAGGTCATGCGCGATTTCGAAGGCAGTGACGCTGGGAACGGCGGAACGGAACGCGGGAAAGACAGCGGCGTGACGCGGCGGGAATTTCTGGAGCTGGGCGTGGCGGCCACGGTGGCGGCGGGAGCAGAGAAGCTGACCTGGGCCGCGGAGAACAAGTCCGACATGCCGCAGCGAACGCTCGGGCGCACGAGTGAAAAAGTCTCGATGGTGGGGTTGGGCGGCTACCACATCGGCAACCAGAAGGATGAGCAGGAAAGCATCCGCATCATACGAACGGCGCTCGACAACGGCATCCATTTTCTGGACAACTGCTGGGACTACAACGGCGGCAACAGCGAAGTGCGCATGGGCAAGGCGCTGCGCGATGGCTACCGGCAGCGCGCTTTCGTGATGACCAAGATCGATGGGCACACGAAGAAAGCGGCGGCGCAGCAACTGGAAGAATCCCTGCGCCGATTGCAGACCGATCACATCGACCTACTGCAATTTCATGAAATCATCCGCATGGAGGACCCGGAGCGCGTTTTTGCCGCCGGCGGCGGAATGGAAGCGGTGGTTGAGGCGCAGAAAGCCGGCAAGGTGCGCTACATCGGATTCACGGGACACAAAAGCCCCGACATTCACCTGAAGATGCTGGAGACGGCGGATGCGCACCAATTCCATTTTGACGCGGTGCAAATGCCGCTGAACGTGATGGACGCGCACTACAACAGCTTCGAGAAAAAGGTGCTGCCGGTGTTGGTGAAGAAGGAGATCGGCGTTTTGGGCATGAAGCCCATGGGCGCGGGGATTATTCTGAACAGCAAGACCGTGGAGCCGATCGAGTGTTTGCACTACGCGATGAGCTTGCCGACCAGCGTGGTGATTACCGGATGCGATTCGGTGGCTTTGGTGGAACAGGCGCTGAAGGCGGCGCGAACCTTCCAGCCCCTGAGCGAAACGCAGGTGGCGGCGCTACTGGCGAAGACCAAGGAAGCGGCGCGAAATGGCGAGTTCGAGGGCTACAAGACCACCACGAATTTTGACGGCACGGCGCACAATCCGCAGTGGCTAGGGTGAGCCCGAGCGATTGCCCGGTCGGCACCCGGCCCTCACAATCCCTTTTCCATTGGATAATTTTTCCCCGCCCAGTCAGCCGCAAAGCTGGTGCGTAAGGCCAGCACGCGCAGGTGCGTGAATCCTAGATCGCGGAACAGCACGAACGCGGGCCGAACATTCGGGCAGTGGTCGAAGGGGCAGCAGCCGCAGTAAATGACCACGTCGGTGGTTCGCGGAAGCGACCCCGCCCAAGCTTTTAGGCTCGCGAGACCCGCTTCGGTGGAAGCGGTGCCATGGAACGTGGCGCCGGGAACGTGGCCGCCTTCGAAGAGCGTGCGAAAGCCGACGTAGACGATTGTGGGGAGGGAATCGGGTTTCGCGGCAGCCAACTCGCGCGCGAAATCTGCCGGTTCGACGAGTTGCGAGGCGGACCACGGATCCGCAGCTGGACGCGGAGGCGCTTGGCCTAGCGTTGACGGCGCTGTCACCGCAAATGCCATAGCGCTTACGAGGGCCATTTTCATAAGAGACGCCCTGGAGACAAGCAGACTCAACATGAGAGGTATGGTACCTCGCCTGTTGACCGAGCTCAAATCTGACGGCTGAAAGCTATTTCTTATCCTGGCGCTGGCGCTGCAGCTTATTCGCGGTGGAGCGCAGCGTTTCTGGGATATTTTTGTTGAGGCAGAGCTTCTTGAGGTCCATGACGTTGAGTATGGGCAGCATGTGCAAGCTGACATCGAGCGGCGTCTTGGGATTGTTCATCAGGTTGCGCACGACCACGTAGTTCTTCCGAAAATTGCGGTTTTTGGCGATGGTCCGGAGGATTTCGTCGGTGAGGTTGGACATCGAAGCAAACGCCTCAACCTCCTGATCGGTGAGGCGCGGAGATTGCAAGACCGCGCGCTGAACGACTTTGTTGCTGTCGCGGATGAGCGTGCGCCGCGCTTCGGAGCCTCCCTTGAACGCAAATTGAACACGCTGGGCAACGCTCATGTTTGCGAGACGCTCCAACAGCGTTTGACGCTTGCCCAGGTCCGGCTCAGCTTCGAGCGCGGCTTCGGCGAGAGCGCCGTGGTCGATCGCCGTGCTGCGCAGCTCATGCAGTTGCGCTTTCTGCTCGGCAGTAACAGAGCTGCTGTGTTCGAGAGCGCCGGCCAGCGCGGGAGAAGCGCTGACGCGGTCAAGCTCTTCCATCAAGTCTTGGATACTCTCCGTCGAGAGATGCCGTACCACGTGAACCAAATGCTCCGCGCCGCAATGCTTGTTCTGCACCATGGCGTGGCTGACGCCAGGTTTGTCGCCCAGATTCTTCGCGGCATAAGCAAACAGCGCCGGAAGCGCGGTTTCGCGCGCGATGGCTTCCACCAGCGATTCAATCGGTTGCGAGAGAAGGGCATCCTGCGCGCGGTTGGCGACCATTTCGTCGGCGTCGTGCGCCAGGACGGTGAGGATCTCGGCGCGGTCCGCGGGAGCGAGATGTGCCCCGCCGGTGCACACGGCCAGCTTGCGCTCGCGCGGGGCGCGGCCGTGCCGCAGGTCTTCGACGACATCAGCGCTGAGCGTTTCCACCATTTGCCGGCCTCAAATCTTTTTGGCTCAGCACTATTGTACCGGAGGCCCCGGGCGAACCGATGGGTCGTATCGCTTGCCCGTTCAATTCCAGCAACACCGCGCTGGAGTCGGCCGCGGTGACTTTGAAAGCCGTTTCCGCGGAGAAATGGCGCGTTTCGCCGGGGCGCATCTCGCCATCAAGAATTGGCTTGCCGTCGGCCAGGATGCGCACGCGCGTGGCGGCCGAAGTGGAGACGGAAAGATCGAGCGCGGCGGGACTCGCCCTGGGCGGGTCACCGGAGACCACAGACGTCGGCTGGGCCCCTGGAGCAGTCTGCGCCGTGGCGGCCGAAGAGTGCTTTGCGCGCCGATGCGTGGAGTAGCGTCGCCAGCCGTAAAGCCCAGCAGCCACTAACCCTGCGATGACCAGCAGCACGCCCAGCACTAAGGCGGCTGCCATCCATTTCGGCGGCGAAGGGATGCGACTTTCCTGTGCGGCAGGAGCTTCGGCGGCTTGATCGGCGCGCGCGAGGTCGTACTCCGCGAGGAGATTCTCCTCGTCGAGGCCCAGATAGCGCGCGATGGCGCGGACGAACCCGCGATTGAAGATTCCGCCCGGGAGCTTGTCCCAGTCTTCATTTTCCAGGGCTTGCAGGAAACGCAAACTTATGCGCGTGGCCACGACGATTTCGTTGGGTGCGACTTCGCGCAGTTCGCGCTCGCGCTTCAGGCGTTCCCCAAAATTTCCCCTGGCCATGAATCGAACCTGTCTGGCGACGCGACCCAAGCGCGGTCGACGCGTAGTTGTGAGCCGCGGCGGCGCACGGCGACGCACGCTCGCGGAAGGTGTGGGCTCCCCTCGACGGCACTATAGGCGGCGCCGCGAAGGGTGTCAAACAACGGCGGGGGTATTACGCACTGAGGGGATTTTGCTACACCCACTGGCCCTGGGGCCTACGCGAGCGGCTGGGCATAGGGATTCTGTGCAAATGCTGGTTGGCGCGGTTAGAGGCGAGTTTTTTCTTAGAGCAATGCACGCGCCGACTCCCAGGTTGTGGCAGGAAACTCTGTGATATGGCAGGATAATAGTCTAAGAGGATCGGACAATGTGGTCTCCCGAAGCTACCGCGATCATGCGTCGTATTGTCCCCGCTGCCGATACAGACATTTTGATATACAACGCGCCTATTGAGCGCCCACGTGATCGTCGACTCATGAGCTCGACTTCTTCAATGCCGAGTTTGTCAGACCCGCTAATCGGGCACTGAGAACATTCAGAATGTGTCCCCCGGGTACAGTCTCGACCCGACCCTATCAGTTGCAAGCACATTGTTGCCGAAAGTGTGCAATTCGTTGCACAAATCCTAAGAATCCGCAGAGCTAACTACATGTTTCTCAACGCCGTAAAGATGGCCAAGGAATTGCACAGTCCGGGAATTTGTGTGTGTGCCATCTGGTCGGCTCGGGGGAGGTTTCCTTAGACGAAATCTAGTGGCAGTTCACCCATGTAGTGCACCCCACTAATTTAGTCCTGCGACCGGCTATATGCAAATGCCTTATTTTCAATAAGGCGAATTTGGCGAAGAGCGTGCTAGAGATGTTTGTGGGGCAGTTTAACCACAATTCATTTTTTGAACCAATTTCACAGGGGTGCCATGATGCAAAAGACCAAGTTATTCCATTGGGGCATGGTGTTCTGGACCCTGGCGACCACTCTGCTCATGCTGCACGGCTTTGCTCTAACCGCAGCGGCAGACGATTTTGTCCCGCAAGCGGGGGCGATTACTCTGGGCAATCCCATCATTGGGGGGATCAACGGGGAACTCACTGGAGACTTCACCTTCAATTCCGATGGTGTGCTGCTGGATTGGGCCCTTACTGTCACGACGCCCATCGCGGCGGGCACGTTTACCCCTGGTGACTCCACGGCTGGAACCTTCTGCTGTTTCAATGGGCAATCGACAGCCTTCGGGCCACCCACGGCCGTCTTCTTCAGTTACTCCCTTACTGATCCCTCTGACCCGTTCTTTGGTACCTTCATCGAGCTCATCCTACCTGGAGTCTTGGGTGGGAACATAGCCAACTTCTACATCGCTGCCAACCAGAACCTGCAATTGGTCACTCTGAACAACGGGGGGGCCTCAACCTCGCCAATAAACGCCAGTGTCTTTTCATTCGTGAATCAAGGCAGCCTATGCAATAACTTCGGCTTCTGTAAAGCGCTCGACCTAACCACACCGTCGTTTCTGGCTCTCTCCGACGCCCCCACAATCTACACGGCCAATCTCACGAATGGCACAAGCGTCGTGCCTGAACCCAGCTCGCTGTTGCTCCTTGGCACGGGCCTTATGGTGCTGCTCGCGCTGAACGGCCGCCAGTAGAAGCGTGCTGAAACGAAACGACTTACCGACACCAGGGGCTGCGCACGCACTCAAATAACTTGCAGACTTTGAGCAAATTATTGCCCGTGCTGGTCATTCGCCCTCCGCGACCCGCAGCAAGAAACCTAGGGGTGTAGCAAAATCCCCTCAGTGCGTAATACCCCGTCAAACAACGGCGCGGATCGTTGCGGCCACGCGGAGGGTCGGCTGCGTCGAGCCGCTAATGGCAATATGGCAACGCCTGTCCTACGAGTGGGTTGCGCCGCTTTTTGCGGGGGGCCTATACTGGCGTGGATTCGTGAGCGTGGGTCGAATCTTGTGCGCCGGGGACGGTGGCCGCCCGGTGTCGTGTAACCAGACGAAGGTAAAGGGTTCAATTGAGCGTGGAGGAAGTAAAACCATTTCCCGCCGTCGAACGTCGCCGCAATCCTGCGGCTCGCTCCGAACAGCGCGAAGCGGGCGAACTTGCGATCTTCCAGGAATTAGGGAAGGCGCTGACGTCTTCGCTGCAGCTGGATCAAGTTCTCCGCACCATCATGGAGAAGATTGACGAGTTTCTGCGTCCGGACAACTGGTCGCTGCTGCTGCTGGATGAGGCCAAGCAAGAGCTGTACTTCGAGCTGGCGGTCGGCAAAGCTTCGCAAGCGCTGAAGGACGTGCGCATCAAAATCGGCCAGGGCATCGCGGGCTGGGTGGCGCAGCACGGCGAGGCCGTAGTGGTACCGGACACAGCGAAGGACACGCGCTTTTTTGACAAAGTCGACGAAAAGACGAAGATGGAAACGCAGTCCATCGTCGCTGTCCCGGTGAAGTTTCGCGACACCTGCCTCGGCGTCATCGAGCTGATCAACTGTCTTGGGCCGGAGGGATTTGACGCGCGAGATTTAAGCTTGCTGGAAGCGCTGGCGGACTTTGCGGCCATTGC
>WNEY01002218.1_pt1 | contig 14172 bp, 16 predicted proteins | sample 5400531 | NCBI WGS metagenome assembly WNEY01 (sample SAMN13153338, study PRJNA577476) | soil metagenome | isolation source: 200 cm saprolite under Douglas fir tree site 1 | place: USA:California | collected 2015-04-18
TCAACTACGACGCCCGCGGGCTGGCCGAACCCGATGCCCGCGCGCCGGAGGTCGCCACGATAGACGGCGATCCCGGTAGCCCAGGCCGCCGGGCCGTCTTCGACGCGGCGGACCTGTCGACCCGCCAGATCAACCTGGAGCTTCGCCGCCTCGTCTACGACGAGGACATCGCCGACGTCACGATCCTGAATCCGGGCGCGAAGCACTCCGTCGCGGTCGGCATCCTGACCCGCTGCGCCATCACGATCGACGGCAGCCTCGGCTACTTCGGGTGCGGGCTGATCGACGGGCCGGAAATCCGGATCAAGGGCCGGGTCGGCTGGTCGGTGGCGGAGAACATGATGTCCGGAGTGGTCGTCATCGACAAGAACGCGGGCTCGCTGGCCGGCGCCGCGCTCCGCGGCGGCGACCTGGTAGTCCGCCGCGACGTCGGCGCCCGCACCGGAGTCGACCAGAAGGGCGGCACGATCATCGTCGGCGGCGACGCGGGCATGATGACGGGATTCATGCTGCAGCGCGGCCGCCAGGTAATCTGCGGCAACGTGGGCGGCGGGCTTGGCGACTCGATGTACGACGGCACCATCTACGTCGGCGGCAAGGTCGCCTCACTCGGTATCGACTGCGTGGAGGCCGAGCTGACCGACAGCGACGATGAGTTCCTGGACCGCAAGCTCGGGATATACGGGCTGGAGCGCCCGGCGGCGTTCCGCAAGTTCGTCTGCGGCCGGAAGCTCTGGAACTACGACAACCTTGAGCCGGCCGAGCGCAAGCTCGTCCTCTGAGGTGCCGGGCCACGGAGAAGCAGCGAGAGGCGAAGCCCAGACATGAGCACGAGCGAAACCGGCGGCCGGGCGGTACTCGGCCACAGCAGCATCTTCACGCCCGACGTGATCAATGACATCCATGTGAAATCCGAGCTCGGCCGCTACCGGATGCGCGGATTCTCGATGTTCAAGCCGATCCCGCACTGGGACGAGCTGATGTTCCTGCCCGGCACGCTGACCCGGTTCGTGATCGAGGGTTACCGGGAGAAATGCGACACCAAGACCGTGCTCGGCGCGCGGTTCGCGCGGAACCCGATCGAGCTCGATATCCCGGTGTACATCACCGGCATGAGCTTCGGCGCGCTGTCCCTCGAGGCCAAGATGGCGCTTGCCAAGGGCGCCTCGATGGCGGGCACGGCGACCTGCTCCGGCGAGGGCGGCATGATCCCGCCCGAGCGCGACCTGTCGACCAAGTGGTTCTATCAGGTCATCCAGAGCCGCTACGGGTTCAACCCGCACCATCTCATGCTCGCCGACGGCGTGGAGTTCTTCATCGGGCAGGGCTGCAAGGTCGGGCTCGGCGGCCACCTGATGGGCCAGAAGGTCACCGAGCAGGTGGCGGAGATGCGCTCGCTGCCCGCGGGGATCGACCAGCGCAGCCCGGCTCGCCACCCCGACTGGCTCGGTCCCGACGACCTGTCGCTGAAGATCCAGGAGATCCGCGAGGCGACCGACTACCGGGTGCCCATCCAGCTGAAGCTCGGCGCCGCCCGGGTATACGACGACGTCCGGATGGCGGCCAAGTGCGGACCGGACACCATCTACCTGGACGGCGCGGAGGGCGGCACCGGCGCCGGGCCGCACGTCGCGGCGGAGGAGACCGGTATCCCGCTGATGGCCGCGATCCCTGAGGCCAGGCGCGCGCTTGAGGATGTCGGACTCGTCGACGAGATCGACCTGGTCGTGGCCGGCGGCATCAGGAATGGCGGCGACGTCGCGAAGTGCCTGGCCCTCGGCGCGAAGGCGGTGGCGATCGGCCACTCAGCGCTGATGGCGCTGAACTGCAACAAGGAGATCCCCGGCGTCACCGACTATGAGGGCACGGTGGGCGTACCGGCGGGCCGGTGCTATCACTGCCACACGGGGCGCTGCCCGGTGGGCATCACGACGCAGGACCCCGAACTGCGCAAGCGGCTGGAGGTGAACGCGGCCGCCGAGCGGGTCTACAACTTCCTGCACACGCTCACGCTGGAAGCGCAGATGCTGGCCAGGGCCTGCGGCAAGACCGACGTGCACAGCCTTGAGCCCGAGGACCTGTGCGCGCTGACCGTCGAGGCCGCGGCGATGGCCAAGGTCCCGCTGGCCGGCACCACCTATATTCCCGGGCAGACGGAGCAGGCCGCGCTGGCCGAGATCAAGGCGCTGCTCGAGAAGCAGGTTCTGGGTGACGGCGGCCGCAATGCCTGACGAGCTGCCCCGCGGCGGCCAGCGGCCGCGCGAAGCCGCGGCACGGCTGACCACCAGGATAGGCATCGATACCGAGGAGCTGACCGGCCGGACGTTCCCTTACCAGTTCGACCGGTCGCTGGTCGATGACGTCGACCTGGTAGCCGCCACTCCCGGCGAGGACATCAACTGGCTGGAAGACATCCACCTGATGTACGAAGACGGCGTGCCCGCCGTCTTTGATCGCTACACCAACGCGTTCCTCAAGATCCACTTCGAGATCCCGGCTGGCCGGGAGGATGAGTACGCCAGGAAGGTGCTCATCACGCACCTGCGGGAGGGGAACTCCTACGGGATCTGGCTCAAGCGCAGGCACGCGAAGTTCCCGCAGCCGGAACTCGGCCCGTGGCGGGCCGACTCCGCCAAGGTCGGCGAGAACTGGCAGCCCGCCGTCCTGGCGGACTGGGAGCGGCCAGCGGGCCATTAGGACCGGCGGCGCCCGGCGCTCCAGGGCTCCGGGGGAGTGACCGGCCCGTCCTGATCATTAGGGAGCGCCACCAGGATGGACCCCAAGCTGGTATCCGCTGCGTTCGGGATACGACCCGAAGGGGCCACCCACCATCTCCCTGTCCGGCCGGCTGACGACGCAGCTTGGCGGGCTGGGGCGCCCGGCGCATGAAGCGAGGTGTCAGTTTGTTTTGACAGCGATTGCCTGTCAGTTTAAACTGACGACATGAGTTTCGAGGGATCTCTGGGTACCAGCGCGGCACCAGACCCGGCTGTGGGGTTGCGTGCGGTGCTGGCGCTCCGCCGGCTCGCTGAACGTGTCGAGGCCGAGCAGGTCGCCCTGGCCCGGGACCGGGGGTGGTCGTGGCAGCAGATCGCGGATGTGCTGGGGATGACCCGCCAGTCCGTGCATGCCAAGTACGGCGGAGCGCTGTGATGATCAGGCGGCTGGCGGAGCACCGTGCTGCGAAGGCAAGGGACCAGCGTTATGGCCCGGAGTACAACTTCGGCGCCACGTATTACGACGCCAGAGACGAGGCGATCCGGCGCGGGGATCGCACGATCGGCACCGAGCACCTGGTCCTGGCCCTGCTCATTGACCCGGCCTCGCCGGCGGCGAAAGCGCTCGGCTGCGACCTTGACTCCGCCCGCCGCGCGCTCGATGCGCTGGACATCGAGGCGCTCGCCGCGATTGGCGTCGAGCCAGGGATCACCGCCGGGCCGGTCGCGGTGCGCGCGCGTGGCCGGCTGCGGCTAACCCCGGCGGCCAAGGCCATCTTCACGGGCATTCATGACGCCCGCAAGAACCGCAGGGCCGGTCTCGGGATCGTGCTCAATGCCCTGCTCGACCTGCCTCGCCCCGACCCGGCGGCCCAGCTCCTCGCCGCGCTGGGCGTGGACACCCGCGCGGCGCGAGAGCGCTTCACCGACCTCGACCAGGAGGGTCAGCCATGAGCATCTTCGAGCTGTTTGCCCCGCCGGACCCCGAGTCCTGATGAGCATCACGCAGCCATCAGCGCCGACGGGCTCGGTCAGCTCGGCGGACGGCACGACGATCGGGTACCGCCGGGTCGGAGACGGTCCCGGCGTCGTCCTTGTGCACGGCGGAGGACAGTCCTCGCAGAACCTGATGGCCCTGGCCAGGGCTCTGAGCGACAGCTTTACTGTCTACGTCCCTGACCGGCGTGGCCACGGCATGAGCGGCCCCTATAGCGAGGATCACGGCGTCCGCAAAGAGGTCGAAGACCTCGATGCGCTCCTTGGCCAGACGGGCACGCATAACGTCTTCGGGCTGAGCGCCGGCGCCGTGATCGCGATCGAGGCGGCGAGGACGCTTCCGGCAATCACCAGACTGGCGCTGTATGAGCCGCCTCTGGAGTTCGATGGCATAACCCAGACGTCATGGCTGCCCCGCTACGAGCGCGAAATGGCGGCAGGCCAGCTCGCCGCGGCCCTGGTCACCATCATGAAAGGCACCGCCGACCGGACAGCGCTCCGCCTCATCCCCCGGTCCCTGCTCGTGGGTGCACTCCACCTCGCCATTCACAAGACCGAAGGCAAGCCGCTGCCAGCCGGGGTCGTATCACCCCGCGACCTCATCCCCACGATGCACTACGACGCGCGAACGGTCCTGGATGCAGCAGGCCCGCTGGAACGGTTCGCCGGCTTGTCCTGCGAAGTGCTCCTGCTCGGCGGCTCGAAGAGCGCCCGGAACCTGACCGCTGCCCTCGACGGGCTCAGCGCCGTGCTCCCCCACGCCCGCCGAGTCACCCTGCCCAGGGCCGGTCACACCGCCGCCGACAACGGCGGCAAGCCAGACCTCGTCGCGGCTGAGCTCCGATCCTTCTTCAGCTAACCCACAGCAGGGCGCTGTCCACTGCGGCCGTGGTGCCCGGAACAGCGGGTAGGCGAAGTAGCGGCCCGCTCGGGCCGCCCAGATCACCACCCAGCCAGGATGCTCGCGCCGGATCCGCGCCGCCTCCCGCCGCCGGCCAGCGTCGTCAGCGGCGGCGGACTGGACGCCCCGGTCATGGCCGCCCGGTTCAGGCCGCAGGCCTGTACGGTGCTCGTCTGCCTGGCGGCCCTGGCTCACCGCTTTCTCCCGACGCCGCCGAGGACACGAAGCGCTGGCGGGCTCGCCGACGGCAGGCCTGCGCGGACACGCCACCCGGATACCTCGACGATCCCGGGCTTGACCAGGTCCAGGCCGGCGAAGAATCCCGCTATCTCGTCCCGGCTCCGGAACACCGCAGGCGCGCTGGCCGTCCGGTACGCCTCATGGATGGCGGCCATGACGGCCGGGGCGGTGCCGTCACTGCTGATATGCGAGACGGCCAGGAAGCTGCCCGGCGCCATGAGCGAACAGAACGCGGTCACGCTGCAATGCGGGTCGTCCTCGCCCGGTATGAAATGCAGCACCGCGACGAACAGGACGCCGACCGGCCGGCCGAAATCGATCGTCTTCCACAGGTCATCATGCTTGAAGATCTGCCCGGGGCAGCGGATATCCCCGTGCAGGACCGCTACGCCGTCCCGGTCGCCGGCTAGTAAAGCCCGGTTATGCGAGGTCACCATCGGGTCATTGTCGACATACACCACCCGCGGCCTGTCCACCAGCGCGGCTGCCGTCTCATGAACGCTGGGCGAGGTCGGGAAACCGGTGCCGAGGTCGATGAACTGCGCAACGCCGTGGCTGGCCATGTGACGCACGGCCCGGATCAGGAAACGGCGGTTACTCCGGGCGACCTCCCGGCCCTGCGGCACCGCCGACAGCGCCTTCTCGGCCGCCGCCCGGTCCGCGGCAAAGTTGTCCTTCCCGCCGAGGTAGTAATCGTAGATCCGGGCCGGCGACGGAACACCGGGGTCGATGCCCTGGTCGATGCCGGCGGGCGAGGCTATGTGATGGGTCATGGCCGACTCCGCCCCACATCGCCCGGGGATCTCGGCGTGGCACCCTGAGCGGCCATCAGGGCAGCGCCGTCGAGGCGCCGCGCGGCGCCGGCCGGGTCACGGACATCATGAATGGCGTAGATCGGCCGACCGTCGCGGCTGACACGGCCAACAGGCCACCAGAACAGCCCCGCTGAACACCCGACCACCGGACCGCCAGCCGGCCAAAGCTGCCCGTGCCAGCGGGCCAGGACCATCGCATCAGCCCGCACGCCCCGCCCCGCCAGCTCACCGCGCAGCGCCACCAGCGCCCGCCCGGCCAGAGTCACCGGGAGCCCGCCATTCCCTGAAGACGCCTGGCTGAGCGAGCACCGCTGGATTCTGCACCGTGAAGAAGACGATGCAGCGGTCGGTCCAGCAGCGGCGGGTCCACCGCCGGCCGGAGAACGCATCCGCGAGAGCGAGCCCGCATGGGAACCAAATCCCGGGTTGGGCGCCACAAGGGCGCAGGCATGGCTTGCGCGACCTGTTTGAACTCCGCGATGCCGGCGCCTGGTACCGGGCCCGGCACCTGGCCGTCTGCCAGGATGGCTGTCATCGGATCGTGCTCCTAGGGGAGATCCGGTATCACGGCCCCGGCGATGCAAGCGCCGGGGCCGCTCTGCGTTATCCCAACCGTAAGTCAAAGTTAGGCGGGCTGCAACGCCTAACCCGCCTAAACTAGCGGCTGGTACTCATCGCGGCACTGATCAGTGCCCACGCGTCGTCCCCGGTCACCGACGCCTCGCGCAACCGGGCGAAAGCCTCCCGGTAGGCCGCCAGCTCGCGCTCGCCGCCGAACAGCAGCTCATCAGTGAGGGTTTCGAGCAAGACCAGCGGCTCATCCGGAATCTCGTAGATCACGAACCCGGACGTTGGCAAGACAAACATGGCTGCGGCAGACGGCAGCACGGCGATGCTGACGTTCGGGAGCGTGGCCACGGACAGGAGCCGGTCGGCCTGGGCCCGCGTCACTGCCGGGTCATCCGCTGGCCGCCACCGGAGCGCGGCCTCGGTCAGCACGTAGTCAAACTGTTTGGCCGTGTCGTACAGCACTGCCTGACGGTGCATCCGGGCGGCCACTGCAGCAGGGATGTCCCCCTGGCCTGTCACGTCGGCCAGGGCAAGGACGCGACGGGCATAGTCCGCCGTCTGCAGGAGCCCAGGCACTACGGGCTGAAAGTTGCAGATCCGCTCCGCGTGGGCCTCCAGGTCGGCGATCTCCAGCTGGCGCCGGGTCATCCCGCCAGCGTGCACGTCCCACCAGGAACGCACTTCCCTGGCGGCGCCTTCCGCGAGCGCGGCCAGTTCTGCCCGAACATCGGCAGACGCGCCGGTGGCATCCGCCCATCTGGTGACCTCTTCAGCAGTAATGCGTCTCCGGTCGTTCTCCGTTCGCGAGACGCGGGTCTGGGTCCAGCCGAGGACCCGCCCGAGGGCCTGGCCGGACAGGCCTGACCTGATCCGCAGATCCTTGAGCGCAGTGGCGAGGCGCCGACGATCAAGGTTCCCTTCCACGCCGTACCTCCGCTGAGTCCCGTAAAAGCTTGTCAGCTAACAACGCGCCCGGACTAAGGCGACTGGGCTGGGCTGATCGTATAGTTCCACTCGCAGAAGGAGCGCATCCAGCAGCCCAGATAGGTCTCGGTCACCTTCTCGCGTCCACCCGTGTCTGTCCACACGGCCTAGCGGATCCTCGCCAGCCTCCAACTCGGCCACACTCTTAGTCATTTTAAGTCACAGTTACTTGCCCAACATGGCATAGCGCCCGTACGGTAGGCGCGTGAGCGCTTCGGTTCCCATCCTGATGCCCTCAGAGTTCGAACCTAGGATCCCTGACCTGTTCGAGCGCGAGGCGTTCCGCCTGGAGTTGCTCGATGAGTACGATGCGCCGGCGACCCGGGAGCGGGTGCGGCGATTCCTGGCCGGCGAGCCGCAGAACCTGAAAGTGCGCGCCTACTGGGACGGCCTGATCGCCGACGCCCGGCGGGCGGGCAAAAACATGTCGCGGGTGCACGTGGTCACCGAGCCGCTGAACGACTATCTGCGGTTTGAGCTGGACTTCTATCGTGGCAGCGTCGCCGTCGGCGAAGACATTGGCATCATCCCACGCGCTGACGCAGCCGTGCTGGAGCTACCCGAGTTCGATTTCTGGCTGTTCGACGGGCAGACTGCGGCCGTCATGATCTACGGCTGGCGCGGCACCTGGCTACGCACGGTGATGATCACTGACCCAAGCTTCGTCGCGGACTGCTGCCGCTGGCGCGACATCGCCCTGAGCAACGCAACGCCACTCAGCGCCTATATGACGGAAAGCGAGGTCCCATGATCCGCGATGGGCAATTCAGGAAGTCCGGCGACTCCGATACCGGGGGCTGTGTCGAGGTCGCAGCCGATCCAGGCGGCGGCATCCGCTTACGCGACAGCAAGAACCGCGACGGCGCGGTACTGAGCTATACGGATCACGAGTTCAGGGTGTTCGTCGCGGCCGTGAAACGCGGCGAGTTCGACCTGCCGGACTAACACGCAGGCTCCCGGCAGCGTGACAGCGCCCCGGCCGTCGTTGTGACTACCGGGGCTCTGTCACGCCGGCCAGAGGGCACGCCACCTCACTGGCGTCCATTGATGGAAGCCACACCTCGTCGCCCGGTCCTAACCACCGGCCGGGCGGCTCTCCGCCACCCTCGCTGGCCTCGATGCAACCGCTGGCGGGGTCGCCGGCGGCGAGCTGGCGCGCCATGCGGATACCTCGACGATTCCGGGCTGGACCAGGTCCAGGGCGGCGAAGAATCCCTCGATCCCGCCCAGCTCCGGGGCGAGGTGAGCATGTGGAACCTGTAGTTGCGGAATCCGCGCGCAGCATCAGCGGCCAGCCGTCTGGGAGCGGCCAGACGGCCACTGAGCCCGGCGCTACATGCAGAGGCTCATCGCTGGGCCGGGCGTCTACGCAGTCCTGTTGCGCCTGCGATGTTGTTCTACAGTTGACCCTCGTGGGCCGGACACGACCTGTGCTGCAGGTTGCGGCACTGGGCTTGGGAACGGTTGGACTTGCCAGCGCCGCTTACCAGAGTTACGCGATGGCACTGGACCGGCGTCGCTATCCGCCTCCAGGCGACCTCGTGGACATCGGCGGCCGGAAGCTGCACCTGCTCATGACTCCAGGTGCCGGGCCGCCACTGGTGATCGTCGCAGCGCTCGGGACTCCCGCCATTGACTGGCTGTCGATTCAGCGGGCGCTGGCGACAGACGTGCCCGTGGTCCTCTACGATCGCGGCGGCATCGGCTGGAGCGACCCGGGGGGCCGGCCACGAACCGCGGCGCGCATGGCGGAGGAGTTGCACGCCCTGCTCACCGCAGCCCACATCGAGCCGCCCTACGTGCTGGCCGGGCATTCCCTCGGCGGCCTGATCGCCCTGATCTACACCGCGCGCCACCGCGAGCACGTGGCCGGCCTCGCGCTCATCGACTCCAGCCACCCCGACATGCACGAGCGCCTGCCGGCAGGCGGATCCCTGATCAGCGGCCGTGGTGAATGGCTGCTGCGGGCCGCACAGTCGCGGCTGACACCGCTTGGGGTTGTCCGGATTGCCGATGATCTCGGTGTCCGCCGCCAGATCACTGACCGGGCGCGGCGTATTTATCCGCCGGATGTCGCCGCCGCAGGCCGCGCGCTCATCCTTTCCTCCCGCCAGCGCCGGGCCGACGTGTCAGAACTGGCCCACATCAGCCAGAGCTGCAACGAGGCCCGCGCTTGCCTGGCTGACCTCGGCACCTTGCCCCTGGCCGTCGTCACCTCCAGCGAACACGATCCCGGCCACGCTCCGGGCAGCCCCGCCGCCCAAAAACGCAGCCGCTGGTACCCCACATGGAGAGTGCTGCATGCAGAATTTGCTGAACTGTCCCGCAACAGCAGCCACACGGTAGCCGAGCGATCAGGTCATCACATCCACCGCCATGATCCCGACCTGGTAGCCGGCATCCTCCGTGATCTTTCTTACCTCGCACGCGAGTGCGGATAGGGATAGCGATGATCCCCGAACGTGAGAGTGCCGGACTCCGGCCAGGCTGAGCAACCGGCCGACACCGCGGTGTGCTGGCCCACGGGCAGGAGCGAACTACCCAAGACAAACGGAACCCCCGGACGGCAGCCAAACCCTGGGCGCGGTTCCTCGGCTAGGTCCAGGATCCGGATGTCCTCCCCGGCCGCCGCGTTGGGCAGATACCCCCACTCGCACTGGTACCGAGGTAGTCGCTCAGGGCGAGGTGAGCACGTGGACCCTGTAGTTGCGGAATCCGTGCGCAGCAATGGCAGGATGACTGCCGTGGACGGGAGCAGCCTGACCGCGCGGATGCGGCTGCGGATGCCGCTGACCACGATGGCCTATGCCAGCATCGGCCAGGCCGCGCAGATCCTCGCCGAGGAGGCCGCGAGCCTGCTGCCCGGTCACCCGAAGCTGGCCAGCCAGCGCTCCCTGGCCCACATCGGCGGGCTTGCCCCCACCGCGCGGGCGACGCTGAACGCGGTTCCGTCCGGCTCCGTCACCCTCGGCCCCGGCCGCCCCCACCTGGTCCTGTTCTTCGCCACCTGGCTGACGGAGACCTCCGGCCTGCGCGCCCAGCTCACCGCCCTCGGCCGGTACGCACGAATAGCACGACACGGCACGCTGCCGCAACTCGTCGCCGTCGATGAGGTGGCCACCGAGCCATCCCCCGGCGCCGCATACTCCTACCTCCAGCGTCTGGGCCACCTGGGCTACCCAGTCGCCCTCGACACCACCGGCAGGCTCGCCGACGGATACGGTGTCCAGGACCAGCCATGGTTCGTGCTCACCTCCGCCTCCGGCAAGATCGTGTGGAAGCACGACGGGTGGCTCCCCGTAACCGCGCTCAAGGCCGCCGCCCGCAGAGCCTGACCTGGCACCTCAGCTGGCTGACCTCTGCCGTCAGGCCCGGTGGTGCCGACCGCGGTCAGGATCACCAGGAAGGGATGCGCGATGCCGCAAGCAGGCCGCGAAGAGCGGCTGCGCCGCTACTGGGACAAGCACGCCGGCTCCTACGACAAGCAGATGGGATTCTACGACCGGCACCTGTTCGCCGGCAGCCGCGACTGGGTCTGCTCCAAGGCGCGAGGGCAGGTGCTCGAGGTCGCCATCGGCACCGGCCGGAATCTGGTCCACTACCCGGACGAGGTGCGGCTGACCGGGGTGGAATGGAGCGCGGCGATGCTGGACATCGCCCGGCACCGGGCCGGGCAGCTGGGCCGCGAGGTGGACCTGCGCCAGGGTGACGCGCAGGCGCTGGAGTTTCCCGGTGCCTGCTTCGACGCGGTGGTCTGCACGTTCTCGCTGTGCGCGATCCCTGACGACCGGAAGGCCGTGGCCGAGATGGCCCGGGTGCTGCGCCCCGGCGGGCTGCTGCTGCTCGCCGACCACGTCGAGGCCTCGCCCTGGTGGGCCCGCGCGGCGCAGGCGCTGATCGAGGTGGTCAGCGTCCCGGTCGGCGGCGAGCACTTTCGCCGCCGACCGATCAGGCACGTCCAGGCGCTGGGGTTCACCGTGGAGGAGCAGGACAGGTTCAAGCTGGGCATCGTGGAGCAGCTGGCCGCCCGCAAGCCCGCTACGACATGATCGGGGCGTTTCTGCGCAGCCGACCGCTCGGCGAGCCTGGCGGACGCCCAGGACTGTGCCGGTGACCTCGGCGGTCGGAACCAGGCTGATGCGGCCAGCCGGGAGACCGGCAGCCTCCCAGGCGGGCATGCCGCCCGCCAGCTCGCCGGCGAGGTGCTCGTAGCCGACGCTGCGCGCCTGGCGGACCAGGTCGGCCCGGTCCTGGCCGGGGTCGAGGACGAACATGAGGTCACGGTAAGGCACCGGGGATGTGGCCGGCCGCGAAGGAGGCGACCGGCCAGGCGTCGACAAGGGTGGCACCACGCTGAGGAGCCCGCGGACACCGACGGCAGACAGCGCATGGAGCGCCGGCGGCGGGGCCGTAGAGCTTCGGGCCGCGGCGGTTGACCTCGCGCAACCGAAGGAAATACGGCGGGTAGCTGCCGAGTCCGCCGAGCAGCAGTTTCATGAAGGCGTCCTCGCCAGGCGCGGCCAGCAGCGGGTTGGCCGCCTTCTCCCTGCCGATGGTGGTGGTGCGCTCGGCGCCGGCCGACGCCGAGCAGAACGAGCCCGCCCCGTGGGTCGGGTACACAGCCAGCTCGTCGGGCAGGTTCAGGATCCGCTCGTGCAGCGAGCGCCACAGCGCCCGGGCCAGCTGTTCGGTACGTTCGGGCGCGATGAGGTCGGTGCGGGCCACCGCCCCCACCAGCAGCGACCCACCGGAGAACGCGGAGGCATGCGGGCCTGCGGAATCACAAGCCGTTAGCAGCGCAACCGCCAGGTCAGGCTCTGCGGGCGGCGGCCTTGAGCGCGGTTACGGGGAGCCACCCGTCGTGCTTCCACACGATCTTGCCGGAGGCGGAGGTGAGCACGAACCATGGCTGGTCCTGGACACCGTATCCGTCGGCGAGCCTGTGCGCGGCCCCGGACGGCATGAGGCGTGGCTGGGTGCGGCGGCCGGCGCGCTGCTGGTGATCGCGGGCCTGCACCTGCTGCCGGACGCCTGGTCCGCGGCCCGCGCTGCCCGGCTCTGGCCGCTGGCCGTTCCCGCCGCCGCGCTCGGGTCGTTTGCCGTGACCGGGCTGATCGCCCGCGAGGGCTGCTCGTGCGCGCCCGGCAGGCACGACATCGGCGGCGCGGGCAGCGCGGCTGCTCTGACCGCGCACCGTTTCCTGGAGGGCACCGCACTGGCGCTGAGTACGTCGCTCACTGTCACGGTGGCCCCGGCCGTGCACGCGCTTGGCCGAGGGCCTCGCAGTCGGGGCGCTGCTGGGCGCTCGATCCCGGCGGCGGGTAGGCGGCTGGCTGGCCGCGATGTGCCTGAGCCCCGTCGCCGGTGCCGCCGCGATCAGCGCCCGCCAGCTGTCGGCGCCGGCCGGGCCGGTGCTCCTCGCACTCGCCGCGGGCGTGCTGGGCCAGGCGGCGCGCATCAGCCTGGACGCCGCCTTCCGCACGCCGGCCGGCGCCGCCTGGCCCCCCGCACGGCCGGTACTCTCATGGCGACCGCTGCCGTCACCGCCCTGGCCGTCCGCATCGCGGGCCGAGCGGGCCGGCTGACCGGCGCTTGCAGAAGCCCCGGTTCCCTCCGCCCGGGCAGGCCGGATGCTAAAGGCTGCTGGGGAAGGTGATCGATACCGGGGCGACGAGCGGCTTGCCGACCTCCAGCTGGATCTGCGCGTGGGCGTTCAGCGGGATGTCGCGCGGGTTGCCCAGATACCGCTGGCCGTTGTAGATAGCGATGACCGGCCCGGTAGCCGGGCCTACCTGGTGCGGGCCGAGTGGCTGGCCCCACTCGTCGAAGAACTCACCCAGGGTGTAAGTCCGCCGGACCGGGGACTCGATGTGGATGACGCCGTCGGGGGCGTGGGCATGCAGCCAGTACAGGCAGGGGCCGTTCTGTGCATGGGCGGGGATCCCAATGTCCGCCGGGACCTGGCGGGCCGATCCGTTCACGAAGATGGTCAGGTGGGCGTGGATATGGAAGATGCTCTGCTCGCTGGCCTGGCAGCTGATCCCGTCAACGTCCTGGCCGGTGGCGTCCGTCGCTATGCCGGCCAGCGGCGCGGCACTAGGGACCGGGACGCCCTCGGGCCCGGACGGGCCAGGGAGGGGCGCCGGCGTGAGTTTGCCCAGTGTGCTCAGCGCCGCCAGCTTGAGCTTCGGGGTTCCCCCGGCCGGGGCGCCGCCGCCGCGGGTGACCGCCAGCGCGATGCCCGCGGCCGCGATGGCCACCGCGGCGGCCGCGCCGATACCCACCAGCCAGTTACGCCGCCGCCTGCGCCGCGCCTCCAGGGCCCGCATCTGGGCGACCTTCTCCCGGGCCTTCTGCCTGTTCCTGTCGCCCTTGGACACCCGCGCCTATCCCCTCATCCGCCTGGTCACCTAAGGAGGATAGGTCATAGCGCCCAGCGATGGGACCGAGTTCATGTCGGTGACACTGCGAGAGCGTCAGGTGCGGCTGCGCGGAGGTGCTGGCCGACCCGGTCGGCGGCCGGAGAACCTAAGGAGGATAGGTTATGGCATTCAGAGGGCTGGGAGGAGCGTGATGAGCGGCGGAGTCGGGCAGCTGGTCATGAACGGCCCGCTGATCCTGGCGGTGCCGGTGGCCGCCGCGGCGGGCGCGATCACGTTCATCTCGCCGTGCTGCCTGCCGCTGATCCCCGGCTACCTGTCCTACGTGACCGGCATGTCCGGCGCCGGCGCGGAGCGCCCGGGTGCCCTCGCATCGTCCTCGCCCGCCGATGACGGCGATCCGGCCAGCGAGCCACGCCGGGTTACCGCTCTGGCTGCGACGATCTCAACGACCAGGACCGCCGCGCCCGCCGGGACCACGGCTGGCGCGCGGGCTGCGCCGGGCCGCGGCCGGACGCTTGCGGGCACCGCGCTGTTCGTGCTGGGGTTCTCGGCGCTGTTCGCCAGCT